>Ga0070741_10013860_pt1 | contig 14113 bp, 13 predicted proteins | sample Coa_R1_4_FD_66440 | JGI IMG/M metagenome (GOLD analysis project Ga0070741, IMG submission 66440) | Surface soil microbial communities from Centralia Pennsylvania, which are recovering from an underground coalmine fire - Coalmine... | ecosystem: Environmental > Terrestrial > Soil > Unclassified ... | reverse complement strand
TGCGATTGATTGCGCCCTATGGGAGCTGGAAGCCAAGGAGACAGGCCGACCCGCCTGGCAGATCGCGGGTTTCGACAGCCTCCACCCATTGATTACAACCTTCACGGTGGGTGCCGACAAGCCGGGAAAGATGGTCGCGGACGCCCGTGCCTACACGCACGCGAAGGCGATCAAGCTCAAGCTGACGGGAGAGCCGGTCGATGCAGAGCGGGTGCGCGCCGTGCGGGCGGCATGCCCGGACGTGTGGCTGGGTGTTGATGCCAATCAGGGATTCACGCGGGCCTCGTTGACGAAGCTGATGCCCGTTCTGGTTGAATCTCGGGTGGAGCTCATCGAGCAGCCGTTCAAGGTCGGGCAAGAGTCCGAGCTCGAGGGCTTGCATGCGCCGATTCCGATCGCAGCCGATGAGAGCGCGCAAGGACGGGCCGATCTGCCCGCGCTCGTGGGCCGGTTCGATGTCGTCAGTGTCAAGTTGGATAAGTGTGGCGGGCTCACTGAAGGGATCGCGATGGCACGCGAGGCTCGGCAGCGGGGACTGCGAGTCATGGTGGGCAACATGGTCGGCACTTCGCTCGCGATGGCACCTGCGTTCCTGATTGGACAACTATGCGATATCGTGGATCTCGACGGGCCGGTCTTTCTCAGTCGTGACCGGTCTCCGTCCGTGCAGTACGAGAATGGCACTGTCAGGTGCCCAGACGCCGTGTGGGGAGCGCCGTGAAGCGGCTGCGCAGCTGGATTGGGCTGCCGCTATGTTCCCATGCGGGAGTCGGGCTGCTGCTGTTGGTCCTCCTGGCGCCCTTCGCCGCCGCGGCTCCTCAGGACGGTGGCAACATCATGCAGCAGGTGGATGCAGCCATTCGCGCTGAGATGCAGCGGCAGAAGGTACCAGGCGTCGCCTTGGGAATCGTCAGACATGACAAGGTCATCGCGGTAAAAGGCTACGGTGATGCCAATGTCGAGTTGGATGTGCCCGTGAGCGCCGAGACCCTCTTCCAGTCCGGCTCGGTCGGTAAGCAGTTCACGGCGACCGCCGTCATGCTTCAAGTGGAGGACGGCAAGCTGGCGCTCGATGACTCCATCACCCAGTATTTCACCGATGCGCCGCCGAGCTGGCGGCCGATCACGGTGCGTCACCTTCTGACTCACACCTCGGGGATACCCAACTACGAGGAGCCGAATGTCGCCAATTCGAACGATGGCACCAAGCTCGACTTCCGGCGCGATTACACCGAAGAGGAGCTGACCAGGATCGCTTACCACATGCCGCTGCTCTTCGCGCCGGGATCACGGTGGAGCTACAGCAACACGGGCTATGTGCTGCTGGGCATTCTCATTCACAAAGTGTCGGGTCGGTTCTACGGCGATGTGCTGAAGGAGCGCGTATTTACTCCGCTTGGGATGAAGACCGCGAGGATCATCAGTGAAGCAGACATCGTGCCCCATCGCGCGGCCGGCTATGAGCTGGTGAACGGCCAGCTCAAGAATCAGGAATGGGTCTCTCCAACACTGGACACCACCGCGGATGGCTCACTGTATCTGTCGATACTCGATTTCATCGCATGGGATCGCGGATTGCGGGCGCACGCGGTGCTGAAACCAGAGAGTTGGGCGCAGATCTACACCCCCGTGAAGCTGAACAGCGGCAAGCCCTTTCCCTACGGCTTTGGCTGGTACGTGGAAGAGTCGAAGGGCGGGGCCTGGTATCACCACGGCGGCGCCTGGCAGGGCTTCAGGACTTACATTTCTCGCTATCTTGCCGATGACCTCACAATAGTCGTACTGACCAATCTCGCGCAGGCCGATCCGGCCCGTTTCGTCGACGATGTTGTCCGGATCATCGATCCTCGGCTGCAACAGATAGAACCTGCCACGCCGATTCCAGACCGGGATTCCTCCCTCAATGCCCGGGTGCGCTCGCTGTTGGCGGCGGCGGCCGAAGGCAAGCTATCCGCACAGGACCTGCCCTTTGCACCGGAGGAATTCGCAGAGAGCGCCAAGCAATTCGAGCAACTCCTGCGCCCCCTCGGGGGACTACGGCGTCTGGACCTCGTGGATCGCCGCGATATGGGAGATGACCAGGTATCTACCTATATTGCCGTTTACGCCGATCGCACGGTTCGGGTAACCGTAGCCCTCGCGCCCGACAATCGGATCGCCGACTTCGCGATTCGCGACGAGTCATGAAATAATGCGTATGAGCAACCTATCGCTGCGGTTTGCCGATCGTCATGTCCAAAGAAAGCACCAGGAAATCCAGCGGTACACACCGGTACCAACTGCTCATACAGTCCCAACTGGCGCAGTTGAGCACGGCTGAGCAAGCCGTCGCCGCCCACCTCGCGGCGCATCCTGAACAGGTCCCCTTCGAGACGGCGGAGACTCTCGGCAAGCGCCTGGGTGTGAGCGCCATGACCGTCGGCCGTACACTCAAGGCGCTGGGCTACCGTGGCTTGGGGGAGCTTCGCGCCGAAATGCGCTCCGAAGTTCCTGATACCGCCGCCCCATGGGTTCGGCGCGGCACCGCGCCAACAATGCCGGCCCTCAAGAGCCAGGATCGTACTCGGGCCTTACGGGCGGAGCTCGAGTCGATCGAAGCCGTGCATGCGCTCTCGGAGACGCCGCCCTGGCGGGAAGCCGTCAAGGTGATCGCCGCCGCGGATCAAGTTCTGGTGGCGGGATTTCAGACCGAGCGCGGTGTCGCCCTCTCGTTCGCGGACCAACTCGCTTACGTGCGCCCGGGCGTGCTCTATTTGACTGTTGAAAACCGCGCCTTCGCCGACCTCAAGAGCGAGGCGAGCGCCGGTAGCTGCCTGGTTATCGTCGATGGTCGTCGCTATTCACGTTGGTTCCGGCTACTGGCGCGCCGAGCCGTCGAATCGGGCGTGCCGCTGATCATGGTGACGGATGCGTACTGCCGTTGGGCCGGCGACCTGACGCGGTTTGCATTTCAGGCACGCACCGATTCCGGCCGGTTCTGGGACAACAATGCGCCGCTCGCCAGCTTGCTGAACCTACTCATCGAAGACGTCATCGAGAGTCTGGGCGATGCGGTCCATACTCAACTCGATGCCGCGTCGGAGTTCGGCGCTATGTTTGTCGGCTTCGACCGCGTTCAGCGCGAGCGCGGCAAGGACAGGGAAATTCGTGAGGAGCTCGATGACGATGCGCCTGCACCCGGCCACGCGCGCAATCGGGGCCGTCGACTGCGGTAGCCGGCGCTCGCGTCAGCCGCCGGGCCAGGGCGCCCGACGAGGACGATCGTCAAACCGGGGGCGCCAGCGCACATTCGACTTTGGCAATCTTCCCGTCAGCGATCGTGTACAAGATGAATTGCCGCAACTCCTGGACTTCGCCTGCCTTGATCGGAAAGAGCTGCGCACAGCCGTTCGCGACCAGGGTCTCCCGATCCAGATCGCGCTGCCCCTCGATCCGTACGAGGGCATCCACGGCCGTGAGCGTCGGACTGGAGGCGAAATTGAGCACAGTCACGCTCTCCCTCACGTAGGAATGCAGAAAACCGTAGAAGCGCTTCAAGTCCTCCCGTGACCGCAGGGAGACACCAAAGAAATCCAACTTCATCGGTTGCGCGTAAAAGTCACAGACGCCGTCGTAATCATGTGCGTTGAAGGCGGCCAGGTAGCGCTCATAGGTTTCCCGATTCATGCATCGAATATAGAAGGCCGGTTGCTCTTTTTCAATGACGCCTCCTTCGCGTCCCGAGCCGAACCCAACAGCCGCCCCCGCCCCGGTGCGCGCACTGGTAAGATTGCCCGGCGGGCAGGGGGTTGCTATACCTGCATCAGAGGTGTCCCGCCGGAGAAACAAGAATGCAGTTCCTTTCCAGGTTGATGCCGCGTGAGCACCGCTTTTTCGAGCTGTTCAATCAGCACGCGAAGCTGGTGGTCGCAGCCGGCGCCGTGCTGGCCGAGCTGTTGAGGGGCTTTGTGCGCGAGGAAGATAAGCGGGGCGAGCGCATCGCACAAATCCTCGAGCTCGAGCATCGGGCGGACAAGGTGACCCACGAGACCTTTGCCCTCCTTCACAAAACCTTCGTGACCCCGCTGGATCGCGAAGATATCCATCGGCTGATCTCCCGGATGGACGACGTGCTCGACCTCATCCAGGACACGGCCGAATCCTTCCAGCTCTACGATGTCCGGCACCTCACGCCGGAGGCCTGCGAGCTCGCCGACCTCGTGCACGAGTGCTGCTTGAGGATGGAAAAGGCGGTGCAACTGCTCTCCAACATGGGGCAAGCCACGCAGATTCTGGAGCTGTGCAACCAGATCGATGGCCTGGAATCCAAGGCGGACCGTGTGATGCGGACCGCCCTGTCGACACTCTTTCGCGAGGAAAGCGACGTGCGTCAGATCATGAAGCTCGAGACCGTGTACCAACTGCTCGAGTCCGCCACTGACCGCTGCGAGGATGTTGCCAACATCATCGAAGGCGTGGTCCTGGAGAACGCCTGAGCGTTCGCACGACATGACCGCCTGCTCCGTTTGCACGACTCTGCCGGGTTTTACCGCCGCGACGCTCCTTCTGTTGATCGGACTGGCGCTGATCTTCGATTTTCTCAATGGATTCCACGACGCCGCCAACTCGATCGCGACAGTCGTGTCCACGGGCGTACTGCGCCCTTATCAAGCCGTGGCATGGGCGGCATTCTTTAACCTGCTGGCGTTTGCGATGTTCAAGCTCAACGTCGCGGCGACTGTTGGCAAGGGCATTCTCACTCCGGAGTTTGTCGACGCGTACGTCATCGGAAGCGCGCTCACCGGTGCGATCGCATGGAACCTCATCACGTGGTACTTCGGAATTCCGTCGAGCTCTTCGCACGCGCTCATCGGCGGAATGATCGGAGCGGGCCTCGCCAAGGCCGGAACCGCACCGCTAGTGTGGGCGGGAATCATCAAGACTCTGGTGTTCATCGTGATTTCGCCATTGCTCGGACTGCTGCTCGGCGCGGCGGCCATGATTGCCGTCTCGTGGATCTTCTTTCGCCGCTCGCCGTACACGGTGGACACCTGGTTCCGCCGTCTGCAGCTCGTGTCCTCAGCTCTATACAGCGTTGGCCATGGCAGCAATGACGCTCAGAAGACGATGGGGCTCATCTGGCTGATGTTGATCTCTTCGGGAGCAGCCTCGCGCGATCACATCCCTTTGTGGGTCGTGGGAAGCTCTTACACCGCGATGGCGTTGGGCACTCTTTTCGGGGGGTGGCGCATCGTGAGAACGATGGGCCAACGCATCACGAAGCTCAAGGCTGTCGGCGGTTTCTGCGCGGAGACCGGCGGCGCGCTGACCCTGTTTCTCGCGACGAGCCTGGGTGTGCCCGTGTCCACTACGCACACGATCACTGGCGCAATCGTGGGTGTCGGGGCTACTCAGCGCGTCTCGGCCGTTCGTTGGGGTGTTGCAGGCAATATCGTAGTGGCGTGGATCCTTACCCTGCCGGCGGCCGCTTTCATTGCCGCCGCGACGTGGTGGTTGGCGAGCCTGACGCGCAGTTGAAGAGCGCATTCATGCCGGAGTTTCCCTTGGCAGTCGCCTCGGGCCCTGGAGCACCTTGCCCGCACCGCTGCCGCACTGTTTGAAGCCCATGGCTACGAGGCGGTGACCATGGAGCAGATTGCCGACCGGGCGGACGTAGCCAAGGGCACCTTGTATAACCATTTTCCAGTGAAGGAGGCGGTGCTGGCACATTGGCTGCACCTGGAAATGGCGACGAATTTAGACCATTTGCGCGAGCAGCTTCAGAGGAAGCCCGGCTTTGCCGAGGGCGCGCTGCACGTTCTGGAGCATTCAGCGAGTTGGTGCGAGAAGCACCCCGACTATCTCGCTCCGTATTTGCGCTTCCGTTTCCTCAGCATTGGCGCGGCCCCGTCACCAGCACGCGATTTTGAGCAGCTCAGTGACATAGCCGACACGTTCAAGTGGCTGATCCTGCGCGGGCAGGAGTTGGGGGAGATTCGGGGCGACCTCGATCCGGCACGGATGACCGGTGCGTTCCACCATCTCTATCTGGGTGCCATGTTGAGGTGGTTGGCTGATCCGCATCTGAAGCTGCGTAAGGAATTTGCCGCGGCAGTCGATTTGTTCCTGCATGGAGCGGCTGTGCGTGCCCAGGCAGGTCCCAAGGGCTCCTCCAAGACATCCGCTCGACCCAAAAAGAAGCGCTCGTGAAATTCATCGTCGCAACGTATGGTACCGAGGGTGATGCGCGCCCGTTCGCGGCACTATGCCGAGGTTTGATGGATGCGGGACACGAGGCGCGATTACTCGCTGATGCCGCCACCCTCGGTAGTGCCCAGACACTTGGCGTGCCGACTACCCCGCTCGCCGGCGATATTCGCGGCACCCTCGTTCCGCACCATGCTATCGCCGGAGTCGTCTCCAAAGGAGGCGGTTTCAACGAGACCGCACGTGCGCTGGCGAGAATCGCCAACGAGAATGCGCAATCATGGCTCGGTACCCTCATCGAGGCAGGTCAGGGGTGCGACGCAATTCTCGTGGCGGGGCTGGCTGCGTTTGTTGGTCTTTCCGCGGCCGAATACGTGGGCGCCAGAGGCATCGGCTCCGGGATGATCCCGATCACGCCGACCACTGCCTTCCCTTCGCCGTTTCTTCCGCCCAGGTGGGTGCCGCGCCTGCTCAATCGCGCCAGCCACGGTTTCGTGAACACCATTCTGTGGAAAGCCTTCCGCGACAAAACCAACGCGGCGCGCGCGAGGTTCAAACTGCCGCCCCGCCGGGCGGTTTGGACCGGACATCCCATGATCTATGGAGTCTCGCCCCATCTGTTACCCACGCCTGACGACTGGCCGCCTAACGCGCACCTGTGCGGACAGTGGCTGGCGCGAAGCCCTGGTTGGATGCCGCCGCCGGCGCTGGAGAAGTTCCTCGCGGCCGGGGAAGCACCGATTTACATCGGCTTCGGTAGCATGACCGGATTCGACAACGAGCGGCTTTTGGATGCGTTGACGAAAGCAACCCTCGACCGACGTGTCCTGTTTTACCCCGGTTGGAGCGGGCTGGACCCGCAAACGCTTCCCGACCATTTTTTCGCGATCGGCGATACGCCGCACGACTGGTTGTTCCCACGGACGGCTGGGGTCATCCACCACGGCGGGTCCGGCACTTCGCACTCCGCCGCACGCGCGGGCGTGCCGTCCATCGTGACTCCGTTCGCGGGAGACCAGTTTTTCTGGGCCGACCGCTTGCGCCTGGCCGGGGTTGCACCGGCTGCGGTAGATGGACGACGGCCCAACCCTGAGGTATTCGCCAGGGCTCTCGACTTCATCGCCACTGCACGGGTGCGAAACCGCGCCCGAGAGTTGGGCGACTTGATGCGTGCGGAGGACGGCGTAAGCAATGCGGTCGCAGCCCTCGAGCGCACCCTGGCGAGTTGACGCGGCGTGGTGCTGCGGTTACATCGGCCTGGAACTTTGAACCAATCCGCATCGGTGCTGACCGCACAGCCGCTTTGCCCCTATGCGAAGCCTACTTCGCGTATAGCGTGCGAAGGCCGCGCACCACCGTAGTTCCCATCACGTCGTTGTGGTTCATCCCGGGGTGATAGTCGACCGTCAGCTTCAGTCCCGGGTAATGTCGGCTGGCAAGAACTCCCGCCAGACGCGTCATCCCGCTGACGGTTTGTGCCAGCGCTTCAACTTCGGGAGTCGTGGTCTCGAGGCTGCCCGCCGCCATGTACACACCCACGGCAAGATCCTTGTGGGTCGTCGCGTAGTCAGCTTCCTGCCGAAAGGCCTCGCCGTTACCGTAGGCCGTCCCGGGACTCGAAATGATGTACTTGTTGAACGGTGTTTTGGGCTGAAAGATCGCCCACGACGCGAAAAAGCCGCCGGCCGAAATACCAAAGAGGCCGAGTTGCGTGGTGTCGATGGGGAACTTGGCCGCCAGCAAAGGGATCATTTCGGTACTGATCGCGGTCAGGAACTTGGCCGCGCCGCCAGTGCACCGATCCGGGGGCGAGTACACTACGCTCGTGCAGTAGCGCTCCACCTCCTGGCCGAACGGGTCCTTTCGATCCCAGCCGGGCGGCGAGAACTCGTAAACCCGACGCCGAACGTGCTCCGCCTCACCCTCCTCGCGCGAGGTCCCGACGCTGATGATGATCAGCGGGGTGATTTGGCCCCTGAGCGTCGACGCTGCCTCATAGACAGTCCCAAAGGTGAAATCGCCGTCGGTGACGAGCAGCGCGGGATACTTTTTCCCATCCCCGGCCTTGTAATCCTCTGGCATTCCGACATTGATGGAAAAGCGTACGCCCATCGATGGCGACTGAAAAGTGAAGGATTCGACTCCATGGTGCGGCACCGGCCGGGACTGAAGTTGTGCATTGGCACTCGAGAATGCGCAACCAAACAGCAGACCGGCGAGGATGATGGCCTGGGTTCTCATGTGACTTCCCTATGATAATGAGTGCTCGAAGGTCACGGCTCAAAATGATTGCAACATCGCATCAGCATGACTCTCAAACGTGGCAGGCGAGCGGATTCCCGCGAGCAGGGCGCGATAGGAGGTAATGAAGAACAACACCGCAAGCGCTGCCAGATAGACAAACAACCACACTGGCATGAACTGCACACCACGCATCGCGCAGAATACGCCGGCCCAGGCTGGCCATACGGCATGTTGCATCGCCGGTCCCCATTGTTGCGGCAGGTGGCTCGGGTGGACTTGCGCCGAACGCTGCCAACGAATCAGCGTCACCGGGGCTGCCAGAAACACCACCAACATGTAGGTTGGGACATCGAGACCCAGATTGGATGAGAAGTGCCTTGCTGTGGATAGCGCCAGGCATGCCAGAACCCCCGGTAGCACCATGGCGAGGTACAGTGCCAGGACTAATCGGTGTCCGGTGACAGGCAATACGCGCAACGAATACACTGCCTCGACCCAGCGGCGCATGGATAAACCAGTGGCGACGGCGATAGCGGAAACCACCATCCAGATCACCATTCCATGCAGACCGGGTTGTGCCCATGGTGCGATCGCACGCTGAATGACTGCGGCGGCGACGAGGGCAGCGACGGAGATCATGGCCGTCGTGCGCCCGACCTCGACCACCATTACTGTCCAACCGGTTGGCTTCCAGGGAAGCCGGGAACCCTTCCGCCGTGGCGTGCGGGCCTCGTCTCCTTGCTCACTGGGCCGCGATGCCAACCTGCCGCCCGCTGCTGGCAGGCAAATCCCAGCACTCAAACACAGCGATCCCGCGACAATGAGGCCAACAATCGAGGTGGTCATTACTTTTATGGGGAGGCCGATCACGCCGACGACGGCCAGCGCTGTCCACACGATAGCAACACACCAACGCGAGCGTGCTGCGCCCGGATAACTCAACACCGTCGCGATAGAGCTCAACGAGGCCAGCATCGCGACCGAGATGGCCGCGTAGATGCCGAGCCAACCCGTAGACGGCTCTGTCCAACCCTTATACGCGAACAGCGACGCCAGCAGCGCAGCGCAGGCGACCAAGGCTATCGTTGGCAAACCGAAACTTCCCCACCCCCAGATCAGCGCTCTATCCGTGGCGTTCAGGGGTAAGGTTCGCAGCACGCTGCGCGGTTTCTCAGCAAGTGCTGTGTACGCGAAGCCGGCGATGACCACGGCTAGCAAAGGAATGCGTGGCACACTCGCGGCCCAGAATGTCACGCATTGGATAAATTGCGCCAGGGCCACCAGCAGCCACAATCCAACCGTGCGAACGAAATAATCCCGCAATACGCACCACACGCGCCGATTCATACAGCACCGAACCGCGGACGCCAGCGTATGCCGCTCTTACTCTTCACCAGCGCAACCAGCAGCTCTTCGAGTGTCAGTGGGCGCTCACCAATGATTTGGAGCTTCGCATTGGCTTTGGACACGCAGGACCGCGGCTCAGCTCGATCCCACAAAACCCGGGCTCGTTGTCCGCTCCTGCTCAAGAGGTGTAACCCATCGTGCGCGGTGAGCTCATCGAGCCCCAACAAAACGTCCAGCTCGGTGTATCGAGCCAGTAGATCCGGGGTAGCGCCGCTTGCGACTAACTGGCCCTCATTCACAACTGCAACGTAATCCGCGCAGCGCTCCAGCTCCCCGAGTTGGTGCGAAGAGATGACTACGGTGCGCTCCTCATCGCGCATGAAAGCCAACAGCTCTGCATAGAGCTGTTGCCGCGCGAGCGGATCGAGCCCGATGGACGGCTCATCGAGCAACAGAAGGCGGACATCGCGTGCCAGTGCCAGCAGCAGTGACAATTTTACGCGGCCGCCGAGCGACAGGCTGTCGACTCGTTCACTGCGGCTCAAACCCAAGAGACGTAACAGGTCTGTGCAGCGCTGCGGATTCCAATCGGGATAAAACCCGCTCACGAAATCGATCGCCTTGCCGACAGTCACCCAAGCGCGATAGCTGATTTCGGGGCTCACCAAGGCCGTGAGGCGTTTGACCTCGACTGTGGCCGTTGCGACGTCGCACCCGAATACCCGCGCACACCCTCCATCGGCGGGACTGGTGCCCATAACGAGATTCATCAATGTGGTCTTACCGGCCCCGTTGGGTCCGATCAATGCGCAGATGACACCTTTGGGAATGCTCAGCGAGAGGGGTCCGAAGCAAAAGGAGGCACTGACGGACTTGCGCAACTCTTGAATGACAATAGCGGGCTCGCTCATCCGGTTCTCCTGTGCGATAGGTCGTGGCCCGGCACCGATTTCAGTGCGTCTCTGAAAGTCTGCAGCAGCTCTCGGTTCGACATACCGGCCTTGCGACCGGCGTCGATAGCTTGCGTGATGGCTTGCTCGGCGTTCGCCCGAAGGCCGGCACGCGTGCGGGAATACCCGGCCTCGGCGACGAAGGTTCCCAAGCCCTGGCGTCGATAGATGATGCCCTCGCGCTCCAACTCCTCGTAGGCCCGCTTTACTGTGATGACACTGACCAACAGTTCCTCGGCCAGCACCCGAAAGGACGGTAAGGCGCTGCCCGGGGCAAGTCGCCCCGCACCGATCTCACGCTTCACAGCGTCTACGATCTGTTGGTAGAGCGAACCAGGAACGGCGGCGGAGATCGGTCCGAGGGCGAGCGAGAGGGCAGTCGGCATGCAATCTGTATATACTGCTTATATACAGTAGTCAAGTCAGCTGGCCGCGCAGCCTGATCGATCGCTTCGCCCGATGTCGTGTACCGGGGTAGACGCCGGAGCTCCCCGAAACCTCACCGCGACTTCAGGTAGATACGACCGTCGTGCTCCTCCAGATCCAGGTGATGCATCTTCGCAATCGATCGGGCGAATCCCTCGTTGTCACCGGTATGATAGAGACCGCTCACAGTGAGCGTGGCGATCGCTGAATCTTCGATGACGAGGGTCGTCCTGTCGTAATGATTCATTTCGGACACCGCCTCCTGCAAGGGCGTGTCGTTCAGAACGATCTCCCCGCGGCGCCAGGCCAGCACCGATTCGATCGAGGGTACATCTAGCCTCGCGACGCCTGCGGAGGTGAATGTTAGACGCTGGCCTGCCGACAGTACCCGAGGGCTAGCTCCAACTGTGTCCCTGCGCACCGCGCGTTGCGGAGCCTTTACGCCTTTTGCCGGCAAAGCTTCCTCGAGCGCAGGAGCAGGCTCGCCCGAGGTCGACGCGGAATCGATCGCAACCTTTCCCTCTACCAAGGTCACGGCGGTGTGGTCCGACTCGTAACGGACGAGAAACGACGTACCCAATGCGGTGACACTGTGCCCGCCCACGATCACCACGAACGGCCTTGGCGCCTCCTGGGCCACCTCGAAAAACGCTTCCCCTCGGATCAACTCAACCCGCCGTTGCCGCCTGTCAAACGCTATACGTACGCGCGTCTCGGAATCCATCCATATCCGCGACTTATCCGCCAGTTGCACGACCCGCTGCTCGCCAACATCGGTCGAATAGGAGGGCTCGATTCGGCTTTGCAGTATCCAGGAGGCCCCCAGCACGATAACCAGCGCCCCCGCCAGCAGCCCCGCTCCCAATCCCGTGACCCGCCACCAACGCCCCCACGTCCATCGGCTCGGGACATCGCGCAACCGACTCCGTAACTGCTGCAGCTCACGTGATTCGGCCGAGTGCTCCCAATGCTCGAGGCGCGGTGTACCGCCTGTGTTCAGGGTACCCACGGCGGCCCAGATATCGGTGAGCGCTTCGAACTCGGCTCTGTTTTCCGCACTCTCGCTCAGCCACCTCTGAAATCCCGCTTCCATTTCTGCCGTGCGGTTTGGCCCGTGCAAACGCGTGATCCAGGCGGCCGCCTCAGCCCTCGCGGCAAGCTGCTTGTTCACGACTCACTCCTCGCCATCCAATCTCTCAGGAAAAACGCAGCACGCGCGACATGCTTTTCCACCATGCTGACGCTGATATCCAACTGCTCCGCGATCTGGACATAACTGAAGCCTTCCGACCGATGCAGCAGGAACACCTCGCGGGATCGGGGCGTCAGACGCTGCAAACCCAGCTCTAACCTCCGCAACCGTTGTTCTCCCGCCAGAATCTCCTCGGCATTCGGCGCAGGGTCGACAATGTCGGGGAGCTCTCCCCCTACCGTGCTGACGTTCGCGCGACTGGCGCGGCGGCTCTGCTCCGCCGAGAGATTCAAGGCGGTTTTGACGAGGAATGCCTCCTCGTGCTGCACGACATGGCTACGGCAATACACCTGCAGCCGCAGGAACGCCTCCTGCATCAGGTCGTCAATGTCATGAGGCGAGCGTCCTCTGCTTTTGAGCAGCCGGCGTAACTTTCCGAGCAATACTCGAACTTCGGACATGGTGTGCTTATGACATGGAGAGGATGGCCGAAGCAACTCGAGGCACACGCCGAAGAAAAAGAGGTGAGGTTATTTCGATCTGCGGCATCTACATGAGATGGTCCGGTGTCGTTGCGCGCCCCCGATATTGTTGCCAATATGCACCAATATTGATTTCGGAGGACCATTGTTTGCGTCTGGCGATCGGCTTGCATATACTGCGATCGCCTGTGGCGGCAAGGATTCTCGGGGCATATGCCTCATCGGTCCTGGGATCTACGCTTTCTCCTTGTTCTCCTGGCCGCCCCCGTGGCCCTCGCGCAGGCCACGCATCAATTTGAGCTCCCGAAGCAACCTCTGGCCGACTCGCTGCGCGCCATCGCCGCTCGAACCGGCACGAACATTCTGTTCGACTCCAAGGATGTGAAGGGCCTCGAGGCCGCGCCATTACATGGCGCTCTAACTCTGAACGAGGCTATCAGACAGACGCTCGCACGAACTCGACTGGAAGCGGAAAGCGCAACGCCCACCACCATCATCGTTCGACCCAGAGTGTCCAGCCACGCCGACCCGGCTCCGGCCTTCGCGTCCAATGAATTCCCTGAGGACACGCTGGAGGAAGTGGTCATCACGGCGCAGAAACGGGAAGAGCCGCTCGAATCCGTCCCCATTCCGGTCACCGTTCTCAACGCCCCCGCTCTCGCACATCAAAGCCGCTTTCGCGTCCAGGACTACGCCCCGCAAGTACCCGGTCTCACAGTGACCCCGAACGAATTCAACGGGTCCTCGACCATCGCGATTCGCGGCATCATCTCCGGAGACGTGACCAATCCCACGGTGGGTGCCACCTTGGATGACGTTTCATTGGGATCGTCAACCTCCCTTGGTGGTGGTTACGTGATCCCCGACCTGGACCCGAGCGACCTGTCCAGGATCGAGATCCTGCGCGGTCCCCAGGGGACCTTGTACGGAGCGAGCAGCATCGGCGGGCTCCTGAAGTACGTCACGGCGGATCCCTCCACAGAAGCGTTCAGTGGACGCCTCGAGGCAGGCGCCAACGGTGTCTATTCGGGCGGCGCCGCCGGATATAATGCGAGTGCCGGCCTCAACGCGCCATTGAGCGATTCCCTGGCTCTGCGCGGCAGCCTCTCCACGCGCGTAAGCCCTGGATATATCGACAACGTCCAGGCGGACCGGGGTGATGTCAACAAGGTGCGAATTTTTGGGGGCCATGCTGCGGCACTCTGGCGCCCGTCGGACCGACTGACACTGAAGCTCAGCGCGCTCTATCAGGAAAACAAGGCGTTCGGCTCTCCTTACGTCACCGT
>Ga0070741_10013858_pt1 | contig 14115 bp, 10 predicted proteins | sample Coa_R1_4_FD_66440 | JGI IMG/M metagenome (GOLD analysis project Ga0070741, IMG submission 66440) | Surface soil microbial communities from Centralia Pennsylvania, which are recovering from an underground coalmine fire - Coalmine... | ecosystem: Environmental > Terrestrial > Soil > Unclassified ... | reverse complement strand
CTCAGCATCCTGCCGTTCATCGGCCTGATCATCTGGGTGCTCTCCGCGTACATGACCGCCGGCACGCGCGCGTCGTCCGCGACGCTCGACGAGCGTGACGCGTTACCGGTCCGGATCTTCCGGCCGCTTCTGTGGCCGTTCAAGATCCTGTTCGTCCTGCTGTTCGACGGGATCGAGTACGTCGGCGCGGGCATCGGCGCGGGGCTGCGGCGGCTGCGGGGTGGGGGCGAGGACACCCTCACGGGCGCCCGAACGTCGCGGCGCATCCTGGGGGGGCTCACCTGGCTCGCGCTCGTGCTGCTGCTGACGTTCGAGCTTTTCCCCTTCTACTTCGCGTTCGTGAGCGCGTTCAAGCCGGAGCGGCAGATCCTTTCGATGCAGTCGCCGCTCTGGCCGCAGCCGTGGACGCTCGCCCAGTTCGACAAGCTGTTCAACGAGGAGCCCGACTTCCTCGTCTGGTACCGGAACACCGTGCTCGTCGCGGTCGTCGCGACGACGGTCGGCGTGCTTGTCGCCTCGTCGGGCGCCTACGCCCTGGTGCGTCTGCGCTGGCGGGGATCCTCGACCTTCTCCGGCCTCATGCTGGTCACCTACATGATGCCGCTGATCGTGATGCTGATCCCGTTCTACATGATCATGAACTGGCTCGGCTTGCAGAACAAGCTGTACTCGCTGATGGTCGTCTACCCGAGCTTCACGCTACCGTTCGCCACCTGGCTGTTGATGAGCTACTACCGGTCGATCCCCGAGGAGCTCGAGGACGCCGCCCGCATCGACGGGGCCAACCGCTTCCAGGTCTTCACGCGGCTGATCCTGCCGCTCGCCAAGCCGGCGCTGATGGCGGTCGCGCTGTTCGGGGTGACGGGTGCGTGGAACGAATTCTTCTTCGCCTACACGCTGATCCGCAGCGAGCAGTACCTGACGCTGCCGGTCGGCCTCTACCGCATGGTCTTCAACGACGTCTTCCCGCTCGGCATGATGATGGCGGCGTCGCTGATGATGGCCGTCCCGGTGCTGACGATCTACGGGTTCGCGCAGAAGTTCATGACCGAGGGTCTGACGCTCGGATCGGTCAAAGGTTAGCGCGCCCAGCCGCCACTCTTTGACACCCCGACTGCTCCCTCCTATATTCGCGCCGTTTGGGCCTACGCCCATCGCGCGCATTAGGAGGGAGAAGCTTCATGTCCTCGGATCCGCGTTCACGCAGCCTAGGGCGCCGCCGTTTCCTGTCGTGGACGGGGTTGGCGCTCGGGCTGCCGGCGGCTGGCGCACTGCTGCAGGCGTGCGGCGGTGCCGCGCCGACCGCTGCCCCCACGACCGCTCCAGCGAAGCCCACGGAGGCGCCGAAGCCAGCCGCGACGTCGGCCCCGGCCGCCACCAGCGCGCCGGCCGCCGCGACCAAGCCAGCTGCCGCCGGCAGCCCGGCCGCCGCCGCGACCAGCCCAGCCGCCGCGGCGACCAAGCCCGCGGCCGCCGCTAGCCCAGCCGCCGGCGGCGCGGCCACCGCCACCCCGCCGCCGTCGCAGAGCGTCGTCGACGCGGTCAAGGCGCTCCAGATCCCGAAGTCGAGCGCCAAGGTGAACGGGAAGCTGCAGATCCTGCAGAACCAGGACTTCCACCCGGACCACAACGCGTTCGTCCGCTTGCTGCTCGAGGAGTGGGGCAAGGCCCAGGGCTGGCAGATGGACATCTCGTACATCGCCGGCTTCCAGGGCGGGTCGGACCTGAACCAGAAGCTGACCGCGATGGTCCAGGCCGGGACGCCGCCGGACATCATGGACCACAACGTCGACACCCGCCCGCAGACGTTCCTGGGCGTCCTCGAGCCGGTCACCGACGTCGTGAACGACCTTGTCAAAACGTTCGGCAAGCCGAACGCGGGCTTCATCCAGTCGTACCAGCACGACCCGCAGACGGGCGCCTCGACCGACAAGGACCCGTGGTGGGCCGTGCCGTACTACGAGCGGGCGGGTGGCTGGTACATCCGCAACGACTGGTTCAAGGAAGCCGGCGTCGACGTGAAGGACCTCGAGGACTTCATGAAGGCGCGCGACGTCGCCATGAAGATCTCCGACCCCGACAAGAAGCGCTGGGGTTGGGGCATGACGGTGAACCGCTCGGGCGACGGCGACACCGACGTGAACAACATCCTCTTCTGGCACGGCGCCCGCTGGCAGGACAAGGAAGGCCAGCGCGTCACGCTCAACAGCCCCGAGACGGTCGAGGCGATGACGTGGCTGAAGGAGACCTACCAGGACCCGAAGTGGGCGAAGATGCTGCCACCCGGCGTCAACGCCTGGAACGACATCTCCAACAACGAGGCGTTCCTGGCCGGCACGCTCGGCATCACCGACAACGCGGGCACGATGCTCGCGAAGGCGTACTTCGACAAGGTGCCCTTCGCCGAGAACATCGGCTTCGCGAAGCGGCCGCGGGCGGACAAGGGGAAGGGGCCGACGCCGATGAGCGGCGGCGGCGAGGGCCTGCGCATCATCAAGGGCAGCAAGAACAAAGACGCGAACTACGACACGATCAAGTTCTGGCTGTCGCTGCCGGTCCAACAGCAGATCTGGAAGATCTCGACCGCGTACGCGCTCCCGGCCTACACGAACGGCTGGGACGACCCGATCGTCAAGAACAACCAGATCTCCTCCGCCTACAAAGAGGTGGCGTTCAACTCGGAGTGGAACGGCGTGTTCACGCCGGGTCCGCGCACGGCCGCGATGGCGGCGGTGGCGGCCGGGAACATCGGCACCGACATGGCCGGCGAGGTGCTCCAGGGCAAGCCGATCAAGGACGCGGTGGCCGCGGCGCACCAGCGCGCCGTCAAGATCTTCAAGGAGTACGGCCTCAAGGGCGAGTAGCCATCCTGGTCGCGTGGGCGGGCGTTCCCACGGACGCCCGCTATCTGTGTTCCTGGCGAAGTTAGGAAGGCGGGTGCACACTTGAGTACCAACGTGGCTGCTCGAGGGGCTGTCGTCCACCCCGTTCGGCGGGGTGGGTTTCTCCACACCACGACCCGGATCTTCGGGCGCGACTACCGCGTCGCCTGGTTGTTCTTCCTCCCGTCGGCGCTTCTGCTCGGCGGCCTGGTCGCGTACCCACTCGGCTACGCGGTCTACCTGAGCCTCCACCTGGCGGTGGGTCCGCGCGTCGGGGCGTTCGTCGGGCTCGAGAATTACGTCGACCTGTGGACGGACGACCAGTTCACGTCGTCCGTCTGGCAGACCGTCCGCTTCACCTTCTTCTCGATCTTCTTCAAGTTCTGGCTGGGCCTGGCCGCGGCCACGATGCTGCACCAGAAGATCAAGTTCCGGAACCTGCTGACGGCGCTGGTGCTACTTCCGTGGATCGTGCCCGAGGTCGTCACGGCGCTCGCCTGGCGCGGGATCTTCGACCCGGTGTTCGGCGGGCTGAACGGGCTGCTGCTGGCGATGGGCGTCGTCGACAAGGGCATCCCGTGGCTCGGGACGCCGGAGCTGGCGCTGCCGGCCGTGACGGCCGTGAACATCTGGAAGGGCATCCCCTTCTTCACGATCACGCTGCTGGCCGGCATGAAGGCGATCGACGCCGAGCTCTACGACGCGGCGGCGGTCGACGGCGCGAACGCGTGGCGCCGGTTCCTCCACATCACGCTGCCCGGGCTCCGCTACGTCATCATCGTCTGCACGCTCCTGTCGACGATCTGGACGTTCAACAACTTCACGATCATCTACTTGCTGACCGGCGGCGGCCCCGGCGGCGCGACGCGCGTCTTCACGATCCTGGCGTACGAGGCGATCGCCGGGCTGCGCTACAGCCGGGCCACCTCGATCGCGCTGGCGATGGCGCCCGTGCTCGGCGTCATCATCTTCGTCCTCGGCCGCTACATGATGAACAGCAACCAGCGCGTCGAGGACACCAACGGTCCGGCCGCCAGGGTCGCCTCGGTGATCACGTGGCCGTTCCGGATGGTGCTCGCCGCGATCGTCTGGCTGTTCTTCCGCCTCAACGACGCGGTCGAAGGGGCCATCTTCGCGATCGGTCGGGCGATCCGCGGCTCGCGCACGGAGGCGCGCATCGGCTACCGGACGAGCCGGCGGATCTCGCGCGGCGTCCTGTACGTGTGCCTCGGCGCGCTGCTGCTGTTCGAGCTGTTCCCCTTCTACTGGGTGATCATCACCGCGTTCAAGCAGCCGGAGCAGGTCAGGAGCTTCCGCTCGATCTTCTGGCCCGACCCGTTCACCTTGCAGAACTTCGACTACATGCTCAACGAGCGGCCGTTCGCGCTCTGGATGCTCAACACGTTCGAGGTGGCCGTCGTCGCCTCGGCGATCGCCATCCTGGCGTCGTCGCTGGGCGCCTACGCGTTGGCGCGGATGAAGTGGCGGGGCCAGGGCGCGCTGTCGACGCTGATCTTGATCACGTACCTCGTGCCGGGGGTTCTGCTGGTCGTCCCGATCTACCAGATCCTGGTCTGGCTGCACCTCGTGAACTCGCTTGGCAGCCTGATGGTGGCCTACCCGACGTTCACGCTGCCGTTCGCGACCTGGCTGCTGATGGGCTACTACCGGGCCATCCCCGACGAGCTCGAGGAGGCGGCGCTGATCGACGGTTGCAACAAGCTGCAGGCGTTTTTCCGGATCATCCTGCCGCTGATCCGGCCAGCGCTGCTCGCGGTCGCCCTCTTCGCCGTGACCGGGGCGTTCAACGAGTTCCTGATGGCGTTCATCTTCATCACGAGCGAGCAGTACATGACCGTCGGCGTAGGCATGGCCAAGATGGTCATCGGCGACATCTTCCCGTTCGCGCAGATGTCGGCCGGCGCGATCATGATGGCCACGCCGGTCGTGATCCTGTACACGTTCGCGCAGCGCGTGATGGTCGAGGGCCTGACCGCCGGCTCCGTGAAGGGCTAGCGGCCCGGCCCTGCCCTCTCCATCTGGGAGAGGGCTAAGGGCAATACGGTTCACTTAGGGTCGCCGATCGCGCGGTCCGGCCCCGCCCGGGTCCCCTCTCCCCCTGGGAGAGGGCCAGGGTGGGGCGCGGCCCCCGGCGCCGCTACTCGAGCGAACCGTATCGGGGCTAAGGGGGCGTCGCCCGGGCTTGGCTCCAGGGCGACTGCCCTCACCCCAACTACATCGGGCCGAGGTAGCGCGTCGGCACCCAGCCGACGTTGCCGCGCGGGTCGCGCACCTTAGCCCAGTGGAGGCCGTCGCCGTCCGCCTGCTCGCCGAGGTACTCCATCGGCGTGTTGTCGGGCCAGGGCACGACCTTATCGGCCAGGCGCGGCGTGCGGCGGACGTAGACGCCGTCGCCGTTCGTGTTGGCGACCTTGTACCGCGTGCCGGCCGCCGGTTGGGCAAGCGTCGGCGTGGGCGATGGCTGCGGCGTGGCGGTGGGCTGCGCCTGGGCGCCGGCGATGCCCATCGCGGCGGCCACCGGCGGGACGTAGACGGTCGGGGCAGCCGTCGGCTGCGCGGGTGGCTCGGCCTTGGCCGGCGCGGCGGCGACCGTGTTCGGCGCGACGCCGGGCTTCAGGTTGAGCGGCACGGGCGGCTGGCCGGTCGCGCCGGCGTCGAGCCGGAGCTTGACGGCCGTGCGATCCCGCCAGAGGAGGTTGTCGGGGTTGAGGGCGTCCCAGGAGCCCTTGGCGTACAGACCGAAGCCGACCGCGCCGAAGAGGACCAGGACCGCGAAGAACGCGAACACGCCGAAGTGGTCCGACTCGCCCGCGTCGGTAGCCCAGGGGTCACGCGGGCCGGACGGTCGGACGGCGCTCATCGCAGCTTCGCTCCAAAGATGGCTCGCGCCGCGAGCGAATGCAAAGAACGTGCCGACGGTTGCGGCGGCCGCTGTGGGGCGCGTGAGGTCGCCATCGCGTGGGACGTGCCCCCACGGATGCCCCCATGGGCGCCATGCGCGCCGCACGCGGGTAGTCCCCTGAACCTGTGTCGCGGGACGACGGACGGCGCGGCCCGAATACCCCCCATTCTGTACTGGGCGTCATCTGTCTCGGCACGCCGTGGCGCGCCGGTGGCCGGCCAGTGGCCGGGCCACTGCTTGCCTAACGCAATTGCACCCGCCAGCGTTTGCCTGCGCGGCGGCGTCGCCGCCGGCCGCCCCGGGGTCTTACTCCCGGCTTTCACCCATCACCCGCCTGGCGGCGGGCTGGTCTCCTCTCTGTTGCACTTGGCCTCGGGCGGCGCTTGCGCGCCGCCCGGCCTACCTTGCTGTTTCGGTAGGTCGGCGTACCTCCGCCTGGTGGGCGGAGAGGGTGTGGGGAAGTTCCTCTGGCCCGCCCAGCGGGCCAGCGACGCCTGGGACCGCGCCGCCGTCGGAGCCCATGATCGGGATCGAACCGATGACCTCGTTCTTACCAAGAACGTGCTCTACCGACTGAGCTACATGGGCACGGATCGGACGGTGGTGGGGGCAGGATTCGAACCTGCGTAGCCAGTCAAGGCGGCAGATTTACAGTCTGCTGGTATTAACCACTCACCCACCCCACCAAGGATGGGACCGCTGAGGAGCGGGGGACGGGGCTCGAACCCGCGACAACCTGCTTGGAAGGCAGGCACTCTGCCAACTGAGTTACCCCCGCGCCGTGGAGGCGCTGTCCGAAAACGGCGGCTCTTTCGCTATTCGGCTCGAAACGGCAACCCGCGGGCGCAGAGAACAAGTATAGCCGCCGTTCGGAAACCCCTTCAAGACGCCCTGGTATACTGGCCGCAGCGCCGCCCGTACCGCCCAGGGGTCGAATGACGTCGCGCGCCGAGTGGGAGAGCCGGGTCCTGGCCGCGATCGACCGCGACGAGCTGGTCGACGTCGCGCGCGCCGCGGTGCGCGTGCCGACGGTCAACCCGCCAGGCGACGAGCGCGCCCTGGCCGACCAGCTCGCCGCCAGGCTGCGCGCCGGCACGATCGCCGTCGAGCTGCTGCACCACGACCCCGCGCGCGCCAGCCTCGTCGGCCGCGTGCGCGGCCGGGGCGAGCGGCCCGGGCTCATCCTGACCGGCCACCTCGACGTCGTCGGGCCCGGCGAGCAGCCCTGGCGCCACGACCCGTTCGGCGGCGAGGTCGTCGACGGGCGGCTGTACGGGCGCGGATCGGCCGACATGAAGGGAGCGCTCGCGGCGATGGTCGCCGCCGCGCTGGCGATCGCCCGCACCGGCGCGCCGATCGGGGGCGACCTCGTCCTCGGCTTCACCGCTGGCGAGGAGACCGACTCCTTCGGCGCGCAGGCGCTGGCCGACGCTGGCCTGCTCGACGGCGCCGACGCGGTCGTGATCGGCGAGCCGACCGACCTCGACGTCTACATCGCCGAGAAGGGCAACCTCTGGCTCGAGATCACGACCTCCGGCCGGACGGCGCACGCCTCGATGCCGCACCTGGGGCGGAACGCGATCTACGCGATGGCCGACGTGCTCGAGGCGCTCGAGTCGTACCGCTTCCCCGACCCGCCCCACCCGCTGCTCGGCAGCCCGACGCTGTCGGTCGGCACCATCCGCGGCGGCGTGCGCACCAACGTCGTGCCCGACGCGTGCGCGATCGAAGTGGACGTGCGCACGCTGCCCGGGCAGTCCCACGAGCGCGTCGCCGCCGACGTCCAGGAGCTGCTGGCCGAGGTGCGCCGCCGGCGCCCCGAGCTCGACGTGCGCGTCCGCCTCGCCTACGGGCGCGGCGCCGTCGCCACCCCGCCCGACGCGCCGATCGTGCGCGAGGTCGTCGGCGCGGTCGCCGACGTCGTGGGCCGCGCGCCCGAGCCGCGCGGCGTGATGTACGCGACCGACGGCGCCGTCCTCGTGCCCGCGCTGGGCATCCCGATGGCGATCTGCGGCCCCGGCCCGCGCGAGCTGGCCCACCAGACCGACGAGCACGTGGCCGTCGACGCGCTCGTCGCGGCCGCGCGGATCTACGCGCTGGTCGCGCTGCGCCACCTCGGCGCCGGCGGGGCGCATTGACTGAGCCCGGAAGCGGCGACTAGAATCGGCCGACTGGTGGGATTTGCGCCTGTAGCTCAGCGGAATAGAGCGGCCGCCTTCTAAGCGGCGGGTCGCAGGTTCGAATCCTGCCAGGCGTACCGGGTCGGCGGCGGCCAAAACGACCGGCGTGGTGCTCGTAGCTGAGCGGTTACAGCGCCTGACTGTGGATCAGGAGATCGTGGGTTCGATCCCCACCGAGCACCCCAGGTTCCAGATCGGAGTTCCAGAGCTCGGCTTGTGAGGTACCTGCTGGTCGGGCTGGGGAACCTCGGAAGCCGTCGGCGGGCGCTGCTCGGCGCCCGCTGCGTGGCGGCCGTCGACCCGTTCGCGCCGGCGGCCGACTACCGGCGCCCGGAAGACTGCGACCCAGGCGCGTACGACGCGGCCGTCCTCTCGGTGCCGAACGCGGTGAAGCTCGGCCTCGCTCGTTGGTTCGTCGAGCGCGGCAAGCACGTGTTGGTCGACAAGCCCCTCCTTTTCCCCGACGACGAGGCCGTCCAGGCGCTGGCCGACGCGGCGCGGGCGACGGGCGCGGTCTGGTACACCTCCTACAACCATCGCTTCGAGCCGCTCGTCCAAGAAGCCAAGCGCCGGATCGACGGCGGCTGTCTGGGCCGGCTGTACCACGTCCGGATGCTGTACGGCAACGGGACAGTCGGCAACGTGGTGGGCAGCTGGCGCGAGAACGGGCTCGGCGTCGTCGAAGATCTCGGGACGCACCTGCTCGACCTCTCCGCTCACCTGTTCGGCTACGGCGGCGCGGACTTCTTGCCGGTCGTCGTCAATCGGCACGAGTCGTCCGCGCCCGACCAGGCGCTGCTGCGATCGGCCGACGGGCGGCTGGTGCTGGAGGCGTCTTTCGTGTGCTGGAAGAACAGCTTCGCCGTCGAGGCCTGGGGTGAGCGCGGATCTCTGCACCTCCGCGGGCTGCGCAAGTGGGGGCCAGTCGAGCTCGTCTTGCGCGAGCGCGTTCGACCGAGCGGGGTGCCGCGCGAGGAGCTAGTGACCGACGCGGGCCCCGACGACACCTGGCTGGCCGATTTCGCCCATTTCGAGGAGCGGGTGGCTGCCGGCTGCTCGTCAGCCGCGAACGACCGCTGGATCTCGCGCGTGCTGCGCACGATCGATCCCTAACCCGCGGAGGACCGAGCCGTGGATTTCACCAACCAGTACCTCGAGGAGGTCGTGCAGATCGCGCGCACGTTGGACCGCGCCGCGGTCGATCGGGCGGTCGCCGTGCTGGCCAGTGTGCGAGCCGACGGTGGGCGCCTGTTCGTGCTGGGTGTTGGGGGTTCGGCCGCCAACGCCTCGCACGCGGTCAACGACTTCCGCAAGATCTGCGGCTTCGAAGCGTACGCGCCGACCGACAACGTCTCCGAGCTGACCGCCCGGATCAACGACGAAGGCTGGGAGGGTGCGCTAGCCGCCTGGCTCCGCGGCAGCCGACTGGCCGCGCGGGACGGCCTGCTCGTCTTCTCCGTGGGCGGCGGTGACGCCGCCCGGGGGGTCTCCGTCAACCTCGTCCGCGCGCTCGAACACGCCAAAGCGGTCGGTGCCAGAATCGTCGGCGTCGTCGGTCGGGCGAGTGGCTACACCGCGCAGGTCGCGGACGCGTGCGTCGTCGTTCCGACCGTGAGCTCGGCGAACGTAACCCCCCACGCGGAGGCGTTCCAGGCCGTCGTGTGGCACCTGTTCGTCTCGCACCCGGCGCTGAAGACGACACCCACGAAGTGGGAGACGGTCGGGGCTTGACGACCGCCCGCCTCGAAGAGGTGACCGCACGTCCGCCGGATCGCTCGGCTGTGCGCCCGGCCCGAGCGGCGCGCTAAGATCGGCGCCACGCCGCGTGCAAGGAGGCTCCGTGATCTCGAACGTCGGCATCAACCCAGCGGACGAACGTGTGCTCGTCACCGGTGGCGCGGGTTTCCTGGGGCGGCACGTCGTGGAGGCGTTGGCGCGGCGGGGCTGGCCGGACCCGGTCGTGGTCCGCCGGCGCGAGTTCGACCTGACGCGCGAAGCAGACGTCGAGCGGATGTACGCGGTCCACCGCCCGTCGGTCGTCGTCCATCTCGCGGCGGTCGTGGGCGGGATCGGCGCCAACCGCGCGCACCCGGGGCGGTTCTTCTACGAGAACTTGATCATGGGCGTGCAGCTGATGGAGCACGCCCGACGCGCCGGCGTCAAGAAGTTCGTCGGCATCGGCACGATCTGCTCGTACCCCAAGTTCACGCCGGTGCCGTTCCGCGAGGAGGACTTGTGGAACGGCTACCCGGAGGAAACGAACGCGCCGTACGGGCTTGCGAAGAAGATGTTGCTCGTCCAGGCCCAGGCGTACCGGCAGGAATACGGCTTCAACGCGATCCACCTCCTACCGGTGAACCTGTACGGGCCGGGCGACAACTACGACGAGCAGAACGCGCACGTGATCCCTGACCTGATCCGGAAGTTCGTGGACGCGCGCGAGCGGGGAACCGCCGAGGTGGTCCTCTGGGGCGACGGCACGCCGACGCGCGAGTTCCTCTACGTCGAGGACGCGGCCGAGGGCATCGCGCTCGCCACGGAGCGGTACGACGCCTCCGAGCCCGTGAACCTGGGGGCTGGCTTCGAGATCAGCATCGGTGCCCTGGCAGAGAAGATCGCTGGGCTCTGTGGGTTCGACGGCCGCATCGTGTGGGACACGACCAAGCCGAACGGGCAGCCGCGCCGCATGCTCGACACCACGCGGGCCTTCGACGCGTTCGGGTTCCGGGCGACGACCGACTTCGACACGGGCTTGCGCCGCACGGTGGATGCCTACGAGCGGCTTCGCGAGGCCGCGCCGCTGGGAACACGCGCGTAGGTCCGATGCCTACGGCGTGTCAGACGTGACCGGCTGGCCGCCGCTCGCCGCCGTCGCGCGGCGAGGCCGATTGGCCCAGATGGCCGGCCACTCGCGCTGCGCCCGTTCGTAGCTCGACCAGGTGCCCACGTCCCAGACCACCGCGCTAGCGGGGATCTGCCAGGCCGAGACGCGCTCCCCCGCGGCCAGCAGGGTGGGAATGAGGTCGCGCGCGATGTCCGATGGGCCGCCGTCCGGCACGTGGTCGACGACGCGCGGGCTCATGACGAAGATGCCGGCGTTCGCGATGGTCGAGAAGACGTCGTCGGGCGCGGGCTTCTCCTGGATCCTCGTGATGCGCCCCGCCGTGCCGCCATGCCACGGCTCGTGGTCGGCCAGCTCGACGATGCCAGCCTCGGTTGGGTTCGGGTGCTCCATCACCGCTATCGTGAGTGTCGCCGCCGAGCGTCCATGCCAGGCAGCCAGCGGGCCGAGGTCGAGCGTCGAGAGCGTATCGCCGTACACCGCTGCGAACGGTCCGCCGCCCTCTTCCAGGAACGACCGGAGCGGCCGCAGTGCCCCCGCCGAGCCGAGAAGCTCCCGCTCAAGAGAGTAACGCACCGTCAACCCGAACCGCCGTCCGTCGCCGACGTAGGCCTCGATCGCCTCGGGCCGGTAGTGGAGGTTGATGCCCACGCCATCCACACCCTGCTCCGCGAGCCACTGGAGGATGTAGCCGAGGATCGGCCGACCCGCGATCGACACCATCGGCTTGGGTCGGTCGGCGGTGAGTGGCCGGAGCCGGGTGCCCTCACCCGCCGCGAAGACGACCGCCCGCGTTCTCGTTACCTTCCGCTAGTCGTGGCGGGCGCATGCTACTATACGCGCCGCGCTCGGACGGGTTCCCGTCGTGGTGTCTCGCGCGGACCATTCTTAACGGGTTCGCGCCTTGTGAACGAGACGACGACTCGCGAGAATGCAACCAGGTTGATCCGAAGCGTTTCCGCGGCCTTCCGACCGCGAGGAGCTCCGATAGCGTGATCATCACCCGCGCGCCGCTCCGCATCCCGCTGGGCGGCGGCGGCACGGACTTGCCGTCGTACTACTCCGAGTACGGGGGCTTCATCCTCAGCGCCGCGATCGACAAGTACGTCTTCATCAACGTCAACCAGCCGAAGACCGATGACTCGATCCGGCTGAAGTATTCGGAAACCGAGATCGTCGAACACGTAGACGACATCCGACACCCGCTGTTTCGAGAGAGCCTGCGCTACCTGGGTATCGAACGGAACGTTGAGATCGCTTCTCTTGCCGATGTCCCAGCCGGGACAGGGTTGGGATCATCGGGTAGCTTCCTGGTGGCCTTGCTGACTGCTCTTCACGCTCTTCAGCGCAGCCAGGTATCGACCCAGGCCTTGGCTGAGGCGGCTTGCTGCATCGAGATCGAGCGTGCCTGCCAGCCTGTCGGCAAACACGACCAGTACCTCGCGGCCTTCGGGGGCCTCACCTGCCTGGACATCAAGTGCGATGGCACGGTGGACGTCAGGCCCCTGGCGATCTCAGCCCATGTCGAAGATGAGCTCCGTAGTAGCCTTCTCGTGTTCTTCACCGGCATCGTCCGCCGCAGCTTCGACATCCTTCAGCATCAGCAGCAGTCCACCCTGGCGAAGGACCAATCGGTCGTCGACAGCCTTCACACTACGAAGCAGATAGGCCTAGAGGTCAAGAGAGCGCTCGAGCGGGGGGATTTAGAGGAATTCGGCCGCCTGCTCGACGTACATTGGCAGAACAAGAAGCGCCGTTCGGGCAAGATCAGCGATCCTCACCTGGACCACGTCTACGACGCCGCACGTCAGGCAGGGGCACTCGGCGGAAAGTTGATGGGAGCCGGAGGTGGTGGCTTCTTCTTGTTCTATTGCCCGAACGGCAAGAAAGCACGCGTGCGAGCCGCGATGGCCGCGGAAGGGCTACGCGAGATGCCGTTCGCCTTCGACCACGAGGGGGCCAAGGTGCTGGTCAACCTCTAGCTACTCGTTTACCATCGGGCCGGGCTCTGAGTTCTCACCGCCTTGGCTCGGTCCGTTACGAGACCGGCGACGACGAGGAGGCAGGTCGCGTGCAAATCTTCATCGACTCCGCCGATGTGGAGCAGATCCGCCGATGGGTCGGGTTCGGGGTGGCGGACGGGGTCACGACCAACCCGTCGATCATGCTGAAGTGCGGTGTCCGCAACGTCGAGCAGGGGGCGCGCGACATCGCCGAGGTCATCGGGTCGCTGCCTTTGAGCGTCGAGGTCACCACGAACGACCACGAGCTCATGCTCCGTCAAGCGCGCCAGATAGCGCGATGGGGACCCAACCTCGTTGTGAAGATTCCAGTGGTCAACGAAGACGGCGAGCCGAGTCTCGGCGTCATCCGCAGCCTCGAGTCCGAAGGCATCGCGGTGAACGCGACGGCATGCCTGTCCTTCGGGCAGGCCATGTTGGCGGCGAAGGCGGGGGCTACGTACGTCAGCCTCTTCTGGGGCAGAATCGGCGACGAAGGTAATGATGCGTCGCGGGTCACCCGCATGACCCGGGATTGGCTCGATGATTGGAAGATGTCCACCAAGATCATCGTGGGCAGCATCCGGGGGGCGCACGATGTGCAGCTGGCGGCGCAAGCAGGAGCACACATCGTGACGATTCCTCCCGAGCTGCTGGCGAAGCTGGTGGATCACCGGTACAGCCGCGAGACCGTCCGTCAGTTCGTGGCGGACGCGCACCGCGCCGCCAGTGCCTTTGGAGCGGTTGTTGGCTAACCGGCGGGTCGGCGCGAGCGTGGCGAAGCCGTGAGCGATTACCTGGGGTACTACGCGGGGCGGCGGGTGATGGTCACGGGGGGGTTGGGGTTCATCGGCTCGAACCTGGCGCGGCGGTTGGTGGAGCTGGGGGCGGAGGTGCTGCTGGTGGACTCGTTGGTGCCGGGGTACGGGGGGAACCTGCACAACGTGGCCGACCTGGGCGGGCGGGTGGTGGTCAACGTCGCGGACGTGCGCAGCGAGTGGTCGATCAACTACCTGGTGCAGGGGCGGGACGTGATCTTCAACCTGGCGGGGCAGGTGAGCCACGTGGACTCGATGAGCGACCCGCGCACGGACCTGGAGATCAACTGCCGGGCGCAGCTGACGCTGCTGGAGGCGTGCCGGCGGCACAACCCGGGGGTCAAGGTGGTGTACGCGTCGACGCGGCAGATCTACGGCAAGCCGCGGTACCTGCCGCTGGACGAGGAGCACCTGGTGGTGCCGACCGACGTCAACGGCATCAACAAGGCGGCGGGGGAGCGCTACCACCT
>Ga0070741_10013857_pt1 | contig 14116 bp, 8 predicted proteins | sample Coa_R1_4_FD_66440 | JGI IMG/M metagenome (GOLD analysis project Ga0070741, IMG submission 66440) | Surface soil microbial communities from Centralia Pennsylvania, which are recovering from an underground coalmine fire - Coalmine... | ecosystem: Environmental > Terrestrial > Soil > Unclassified ... | reverse complement strand
CTTGAAGTGAACCGGTACAACGATGTGCGGATGCTCTCCATGGACGCCAATGGCTGGAATGTGATCACCGACGCCATGGGACGCGTGCTGCTGCCGGAAGGCACAGCGCCTTCCGCCTATATTCCCGGCATTGACATCGCGGGAAAAACCGGGTCCGCTCAGGTGGTTTCCCTTACCACCCGCGCCAAGCACCAGAACAACGATGACCTGGCGCAGAACGGATGGTTTGTGGGATTCACTCCGCGCCGCAATCCCAACATCATAGTCTGCGTGCTGTTTCAGGGCGGAGAGCACGGCAAGCTGGCGGCCCGCCTGGCGACCCAAGTAATCAAGGCCTACGTGGACAAACAACGCCGCCAGCCGACCAAGATGGCGGAAGGCAGTCGGAAAGTGGAAGTCGGTGCTCTCTGGACTGGTCCAGATCCGGAAAGTCCTGACCATGAAGGCTTGCAGGTCGGGCGCGTGGTGATTGATTTGCCGGGCCGGCGCCTGCCTTTGGCAATGGCAGCGCCAGGCGTCCGGTAATGCGCTGGGGCGGGCCTGCAGGCGTGCCCCGGAGCGGAAGCTAGAAGCTGTTCTTATGTCCCGCTACATCTCATTCCGTGATTTCGACTGGACGCTGCTGATCTTCGTCCTCATCATCTGCGGCCTTGGTGTCCTTGAAATCCGCAGCGCAACCGCGCACACCAAGTTCGCGGGCGCGCATGTCAGGCAGTTGTACTGGATTGCGGCCGGGCTGGGTGGAATGTTCGTGCTGAGCCTGGTGAATTACCAGGTGCTGCTCGAGCGCGTGCACTGGATGTACGTCGGCGCCGTGGCTTCGCTGATGGTGGTGTTGATCTTCGGACAAAAGTATCTCGGCGCCCGGCGATGGGTGAAGCTGCCCGGCGGTATCCACTTCCAGCCGTCGGAATGGGTCAAGCTGGTTCTGATCCTGGCCGTGGCCAAATACTTCGCGGAAATGCATTCTCGCGACCTCTCCTGGTCGGATTTCGTCAAGGCCGGGGCCATCGCCGGCGTACCCATGCTGATGGTCCTCGCCCAACCCGATCTGGGAACTGCCCTCACCTACTTGCCCATCGCAATCATGGGGCTGTTTCTGGGAGGGTTGCATTGGAAGCAGGCTGCGGTCGTCCTCCTGCTCGCCGGATTGGCCATGCCGCTGGCCTGGCATCATTTAAAGCCCTACCAGCAGCAGCGTCTGATCAGCTTCATGGAACCGGATGCGGACGCCAAGGGCTCGGGATACCAGGTGAAGCAGTCACTGATTGCCGTCGGGTCCGGAGGTCTGTTCGGCAGCAGCCAGGAATCGCAGACCCGCCTTGCATTTCTCCCGGTCCCCCAGACTGACTTTATTTTTGCGGCTTTTGCCGAAGGACATGGTTTTGTGGGTGCCATGGGGGTGCTGCTGCTATACTTTATTGTGCTGATGCGTTTGACCCAGAACGCGCAGACAGCGCCTGACCGCGCTGGCACGTTTCTGGTGATGGGTGTGGTAGCGGTGTTGGCCTTCCACATCCTGGTCAACGTCGGTATGGTGCTCGGCTTTATGCCGGTCACCGGAATACCCTTACCCCTAATGAGTTACGGCGGATCGTCTGTCCTGTTCATGTTTCTCGCATTGGGAATGGTGATGAACGTCCGCATGCGCCGCTTCGTGAATTGAAGCAGGGTAGGTGGGTGGGGCTCGGACACTCTTGTCCGAGCGCTGATGGAAGTGAAAGGAATCATCGGGTCAGACCAGAGATGTCTGATTCCGTGGAACAGAATCAAAGATTACGACCGCCCTCGCGTAAAGAGGGCAATTTGCCGGCAGGAGAGAAAAGCCGGGCGGGATTGAAGTAGCCGGCTTCGGGCAGGGAACGGCCCCCTCAAGTAAGAAAGAACAGAGCTGAGAGAGCGGTCACAACCCCGAAGCAAATGCGATCCGTGGAAAAGAATTTCAAGTTTCTGCAGCCAGCTCGGTCCAGGGCAGTGAACCTGGGCCTGGAACGTTCTTCGCAAAGTCAAAGAACTGTTATCGCACCCTTCACTCCTTCCCTCCGACTCTTCTGATTCCGGCGACAGAACCAGCCTGTCGGGCTGGGGACCGGAGTTCGAATGACAAGAGAATTGTTTGTCTCTTCCACCCCGCATGAAACCAAAGTCGGCCTGGTGGAGGACGATCAGTTAGCCGAAGTGTATCTGGAGCGTGAGAACGAATACACGCTCGCGGGATCCATCTACAAAGGCCGGGTCACGCGCGTGCTGCCCGGCATGCAGTCTGCGTTCGTGGACATCGGTCTCGAGCGCGATGCCTTTCTCTACGTTTCTGACTTTATGGAGCTTGAGAGTCAGGACGAGGAGATTGAGGAAGTCCCGGCCACCGCGATGCCGGACCTCAAGGTGGCCGAGCGAACCACGCCCAGCGAGTCCTCGGCTGCAGCGCAGCCCGGCTTGGAAGGGGCCCCCTCCGTGCCACCGGAAGGTCCGCCCCGGCCGTCAACCGGTGGTCCAGCCTCCGAGCAGCGCGAAGAGCGTGGATGGCGGGGCCGACGTCGCCGCCGCGGGCGCCGCGAGCGCGGCAACGGCCAGGAGGCGCGCTATTCGCGGCCTTCAGAGCCTCAAGCGCATGACCAGCGCGGGCCGTTCGGGCCGCCTCCCGGATATCAGCCGATCATTCTTCCCGGGGAATCCATCTCGAAGTATCGCAGTCTGGCCCAGCGTCCGGCGGACGTAGGATCGACTTCCCGAACAGAGGAGTCGAGTTTGGCCAGCGGCGAAGCCGAGGCCGCAATCTGGAACACCTTCCCCGGGGATGAGCCTCTGTTTGCCTCTCCTGGCCATGAGTCTGAGCAGACAGAAGGGGTTCCTCCCGCTTCTGACCAGCCGGAAACATCTCGTGAGCATGCCACACCTTCGGTCCCGGCCGGCTCTGACGAGTGGGACCGCGACCACAAGCGATTCCATGAAATGAATGTCGCCTCTGTCTTTGGCGGAACCGAAGCCGAAGACGACAGTGGCGAAGAACCGGAGGAGCAGATCAAAACTGCGTCTCCCGGCGTGGTTGAAGAGGAGGAAATTGACGAGGAGGAGGCGGATCTGGCCTCTTACGTCGAAGAACTCGAAGAAGACGCCGCCTTCGACGAGATGGAGGAGGAGACCCAGTCCGCCGGGGAGCAGGTTGAGTCGGCGCCGGAGATCGCGGCATCGTCAGAAGACGGCAGCGGTGCAGTGCCGTTCTCTCCTGAGCCGGTGTCAGAAGAGACCCTCGAAGTGGCGCAGGCCGAAGAAGAGCTGGACGAGGCCGCCGAAGAAGAGGCCGAACTGGAGCATGCCCAGGCGGAGGCCGAAGCTTTACTGGATTCCGAAGCCCGCGATGGCGACCTGGATGCCCGTGCCGAAGTGCGCGCTCCGGCGGCCACTGCGGCTTACACGCAACGCGCGGCCCGCCCGGCATTCGATCGCGACCGCGAGCGCCGCGGCGGGCGCCGTTTTCGCGGCGGGCGCCGTTTTCGCCGGCAGCAGACCCAGAACCTTCCCCAGATTACTGACCTTCTGAAAGAGGGCCAGGAGATCCTGGTGCAGATTGCCAAGGAGCCGATCGGCAAGAAAGGCGCGCGCATCACCAGCCACATCGCGCTTCCCGGCCGCTTCCTGGTGTACATGCCCACTGTCAACCACACCGGCGTGTCACGAAAAATCGGTTCCGAGGAAGAGCGCCTGCGGCTGAAGCGGATCATTCAGAGCGAGCGCGAAGACGGCCACGGCGGCTTCATCGTGCGCACCGCGGCCCAGGGCGCAGCCGAGGACGAACTGCGCGCCGACATTCGCTTCCTGAAGGGGTTGTGGAATGAGATCCGCACCCGCGCCGAGAACGGCAAGGCGCCCGCGCTGATTTATCACGACCTGAACGTGGTCGAGCGCGTGCTGCGCGACCAGGTCACTTCCGACTTCTCCGCTATCTGGGTGGATACCGAGCAGGAGTATGAGCGCATTCTCCGCTTCGCCAACCGCTTCCAGCCGGCTCTGGTCAAGCGCGTCAAGCTCTACACCAAGGAAACTCCTCTGTTCGAGCAGTTTGGCCTGAAGGACGAAATTGACAAAGCGCTGAAGTCCAAAGTCTGGCTGAAGAGCGGCGGCTACATCGTGATCAACCAGACTGAGGCGCTGGTGGCAATTGATGTCAACACCGGCAAGTACGTCGGCAAGACGGCGCGCCTGGAAGACACGATTGTCAAAACCAACGTGGACGCGATCAAGGAGATCGTGCGTCAGATTCGCCTGCGCGACCTTGGCGGGATCATCGTCATTGACTTCATTGACATGGACGAGCGTCGCAACCGGCAGAAGGTCATGCAAGCCCTCGAAGAAGCGCTGCGCGGTGACCGTGCGCCGTCAAAGGTCCTGCAGTTTAACGACTTCGGGCTGGTGGCGATCACCCGCAAGCGGGTGAAGCAGTCGCTCGAGCGCACCATCGGTTCGCCCTGCCCCTACTGCGAGGCCACCGGGTTCGTGAAGAACGTGAACACCGTGTGCAATGAGATCTATGTCGAGATGCGCAAGATGTCCAGGCACCTGGAGCATTCCGACGTGATGCTTCGCGTCAACCCCGAAGTGGCCAAGGCCCTTAAGGCCAACGGCGGTCGTTGGTTGAACGAACTGGAAGAGCTTACCAAGCGGACGGTCATCGTCAAGAGCGATCCCGCGCTGCACCAGGAGCAGTTCGATATAAATTAGTCGAGGGTTGTAAGGCGTCGGTCGTCAGTCCCACTCATATTTATGTGACCCGGGATACTGGAAAACTGCCGGGCCAGTGAGGCAACAGCCTCCCTGCCGGATGCCGTGAGCGCGGCGATCGCGATTCGCCATGGTTCCGTCCTGTTGACCGGCAATTGCAAGGACTCTCCTATGCCGGAGCTCACGCTCTGCCCGGTTTCCTGACCGCATCCCGCACCGGCCACTCGTCCTCCGTGTTTGATAAGCTGAAGCAACCGGACCAGACAATCGGCAAAGTCAGGTTGCCTGGGGGCCGTGAGACGAGGAGCATTCCAGTTGCATCTAAATCAACAGGCGTTGCGAGTGGAAGGACTGAAGAAGGTCTTCCGCTCGGGTGCCTCAGAATTGGTGCTCTTTGAAAACCTCTCGTTCGAAATCAGGCCGGGGGAGATGCTTGCCATCGTAGGCCAGTCCGGCGCGGGGAAAAGCACGCTGCTGCATATTCTCGGGACGCTTGATAGACCTTCCGCTGGAGACGTATACTTCGCCCAGTTGCGGCTGAGTGCGCTCTCGGAGAACGAAGCCGCCGATTTCCGCAACCGCGAAATCGGGTTTGTTTGGCAGTTTCATTATCTGCTGCCGGAATTCACGGCCCTGGAGAATGTGGCCATGCCGCTGCTGATGCGGGGAAGCTCCAAGCCGGAGGCGGAACGGGCTGCATTGCAGTGGCTGGACGAAGTGGGATTGCGCGAGCGCGCGCATCACCGGGCCGGGGAACTTTCCGGCGGCGAGCAACAGCGGGCGGCGTTGGGACGGGCTTTGGTCACCCAACCCAGACTTCTCCTGGCGGATGAACCTACCGGAGACCTGGACAGCCGGACGGCGGAGTCGGTTTTTGAATTGATTTCGCGCTTGCATCGTGAGCACCAGCTCTCCTCCCTCATCGCCACCCACAATCTTGCGTTCGCGCGCCGGTGTCATCGGGTGCTGCGGCTCGAGGGAGGACGCGTGGAGGAAGTGGTTCCGGGAACTCTGGCCGGATAGGCGGGTTTCCATAAGTGGTACCGAAGTAAGCACGTTTGTTATGTGTTTGTAATCACAACCGGAATTGCGATAATCGGTTATGGTGCCCTTGGTAACCAGGGGTATGTATCAAAAGGAAGCAGGACTCGGGATAATGAGGAATCAGCGGTCATTGGCGGGTGGGCGGTGGTCAGGTCCGGCTGACTGGTCACTGGTCACTGGATGGGTCCGGGGGCCATATGTTTGAGCGTTATACGGAAAAGGCAAGGCGCGTTATCTTCTTTGCTCGTTATGAAGCCAGCCAGTTCGGTTCGCCCTACATCGAGACCGAGCACCTGCTCCTGGGCCTGCTGCGTGAAGACAAGGCGCTGACCAACCGGTTTCTGCGGTCGCACGCTTCGGTTGAGTCCATTCGCAAGCAGATCGAAGGCCACACCACCATCCGCGAAAAGGTTTCGACTTCGGTTGATCTCCCGCTGAGCAATGAGTGCAAGCGTGTGCTCGCCTATGCTGCCGAAGAAGCCGAGCGGCTTTCCCACAAGCACATCGGCACCGAGCACCTCCTGCTCGGCCTGCTGCGGGAAGAGAAGTGCTTTGCCGCCGAGATCCTGCACGAGCGCGGCCTGAGGCTCTCGACCATCCGCGAAGAACTGGCGCGCAGCAGCCAGGAGAAGGCCCAGCCCCAGCGCCAGCGCGAGTCCTCGCTCCTGAGCGAGTTCTCCCGCGACCTGACCCAGAACGCGATGGACAACCAGCTCGATCCGCTGGTTGGGCGCGAGAACGAGCTGGAGCGCGTGGTGCAGATTCTCTGCCGGCGCACGAAAAATAATCCGGTCTTAATCGGCGAGCCCGGCGTTGGCAAGACCGCCATCGTCGAAGGCTTGGCGCAGCGCATCGCGGACGGCGAAGTGCCATCGTTCCTCGCCGACAAGCGTATCCTGGCTCTCGATCTCTCTCTGATCGTCGCGGGGACCAAATACCGCGGCCAGTTTGAAGAGCGTCTGAAGACCATCATGAAGGAATTGATGGAGTCGCAGAATTGCATCATCTTCATTGATGAGCTGCACACGCTTGTGGGCGCGGGATCGGCCGAAGGTTCGCTCGACGCCGCCAACATTCTGAAGCCCGCGCTTTCCCGTGGCGAGATCCAGTGCATTGGCGCAACCACGCCCGGCGAGTACCGCAAGTCCATCGAAAAGGACCGCTCCCTGGAGCGCCGTTTCCAGGCCGTGAAGGTGCCGCCTCCCAATGAGGCCGATGCGACCAAAATCCTCTTCGGGATCAAGGACCGCTATGAGAAGTTCCACGCCGTCACCTATACCGATGAGGCCATCAACTTCGCCGTAGCGCATTCGAACCGCTACATTCCCGACCGCTTCTTGCCGGACAAGGCTATTGACCTGGTGGACGAGGCCGGCGCCCGGGTCAAGCTGCGCCAGACTTCCCTGCCCGATGAAATCACCGAAGTCCAGAAGCGGCTAAAGTTCATCGTCCACCGAATGGAGAACGCTGTCGCGAACCACGAGTTCGAGAAGGCGCGTTTCTATTCCGACGAAGAACGCAAAGAACGCGAGAACCTGCGCGTTCTTCGCGAAAAATATCACCTCGACGAATCGGCCACCGGCGTGGTCAATCGCGAAGACATCGAAGATGTCGTCTCCCGCTGGACCGGGGTGCCCATTGCCTCGATCAAAGAAGAAGAATCGCAGAAGCTGCTGCGCATCGAGGAAGAGCTGCACAGGCGCGTCATCTCGCAGGACAAGTCCATCAGCGCCCTGGCCCGCGCCATCCGCCGCAGCCGCGCCGGCCTGAAGAACCCGAACCGGCCCATCGGCTCGTTCCTGTTCCTCGGCCCAACGGGCGTGGGCAAGACGGAAGTCGCGCGCACACTGGCGCAGTTCATGTTTGGCACCGAGAAGTCGCTCATCCGCTTCGATATGTCCGAGTTCATGGAGAAACACTCGGTCTCGAAGCTGATCGGCTCGCCTCCGGGATACGTGGGCTACGAAGAGGGCGGTCAGCTTACCGAACGGGTGAAGCGCGCGCCGTACTCGGTCGTGTTGCTCGACGAAATCGAAAAGGCGCACCCCGACGTGTTCAATATCCTTCTTCAGGTGTTTGAAGACGGCCAATTGACCGACGGCCTGGGCAACACCGTGGACTTCAAGAACACGATCATCATCATGACCTCGAACATCGGGGCCCGTCATCTGCAAAAACGCGAGGGACTGGGCTTCCAGTCCACAAAGGAAGATGCGATCTCCGACAAGGTTGAAGAACTCGTACGCAACGAGGTCAAGCGCACCTTCAACCCCGAGTTCCTGAACCGCCTGGACGAGGTCATTATTTTCAATGCGCTGACCGAGAACGACCTCATCCAGATTCTGGAATTGATGGTCACGCAGCTGAATGCGAACCTGGCCCAGAAATCCATCACGGTCACGGTGGCGGACGAGGCCAAGAAGTGGATTCTCGATCAGACGCTTACCGATCGCAACTACGGCGCCCGCCCATTACGCCGCGCGTTGCAAAAGTACATCGAAGACCCGCTGTCCGAGGCGCTCATTCAGGGGACGATCACCACGCGACCGGCGTTCATCGAGGTCTTCCTCGAGAACAACAAACTGTTCTACCGCCCGGTGGACTCGAAAGAAAACGAGGGCGTGCTGCTGTACGAGAACTAGCAGTCAGCACTTAGCATTGGGGAGTGGGCTTCAAAGCCGCCGGCGAGCGCTGGCGGTGGGGTTTCGCTTGTCGGGAGTTCCCAAATCGATGGCCGAGACCTCAGCTCCGTCGTGCCCAAGCCTCCAAAACCTTCACCCTCCGGAAAACACGATTCGCTGCTGACCAGCACCGTCCGCAGCGCCGGCGCGTGTGCGGCAATCATCAGGTCGAGATTACCCTTGGGCCGGTCGCGGCTTTCAATCGTGGCTCGCAGATCGGCCCACCCGGCTACTCGATCTGCACCAGTCCGTCGGCGGGCGACTGGGCCGGCGCGGGACGCTGCGGGTCGCGCCAGAAGTCAAAGATCGAAACCTGGTGCACGCAGGAAACCGTGCAGTGCGGGGCACAGGATTTTTCTGTCAGATACTCGCGGCGCATGTCTTCGAAGGTGTATTTCTCCAGAGGAATGGCCGGATAGCCCCGCTGCTGCGAGCAGTAGTGCACCAGCCCGTCCTCGCAGATGTACAGGTAGCGCGCTCCCGCCCGGCAGCGCCACTGATTGGGACGGCCCAAGGCAATATTGTCCTGGAAGGCATTAATGCGCGTAAAGCTGCGCTTTTCGAGCACTTTCATCTCGTGATACACGCGCCGCTCTTCGTCGCCCAGCGGCTGAAGCTGTCCTTGCCCATCGTGGATGATGCCAATGGTTGAGCTGAAGCCCAACTCCAGCGCCCGCTTGCCGATGGTCAACGCATCCTGGGGATTGTGCACTCCGCCGCCAACGACGGAATTGATGTTTACGTGAAAATCCGCGTACTCGGCCAGCATTTGCAGCTTCTTGTCGAGCACCTTCAGGCTCTTTTTCGAAACGTCGTCAGGGTTGACGTTGTCAATCGAAATCTGCAGCCACTCGAGTCCGGCCCGATTCAGCCGTTCAATACGCTCCGGGACCAGGAGGTAGCCGTTGGTAATCATCCCCGCCACAATGCCGTTCTGGCGGATGCGTCGGATGATCGCGTCCAGTTCGGGATGCAGCAGCGGCTCGCCCCCGCTGATCGTCACCACGGACGTCCCCAGATCCCCGAGCTTATCCACGCGCCGGAACATCAGCTCGGTCGGCACCGGTTTCGAGAAGTCGTCGTACTCGTTGCAGTACTTGCAGGCGAGATTGCAGCGGCGAATGGGAATGAGATGTGCCAGCAGAGGATGGTCCGTTGAAACAAATCCCCAAATGATCTTGCTCCACCCATGGACCCCGCGTGAAAGTGCGGCCATGTGGCGGCGGAGTTTTCGGCGGACAGATGGCATGGTAAACGGTTATTAGAACACAGATGCCGCCTAAGTGCATCATTCTGAACAGCGTATGGCGAATTTCGGGGCGTCAACGGCGCCCGGCAGGATGCGATCCTGTTCACCCCAAAGACGCAGAGCCAGAGAGAAAATCAATATAGACGTCTTGGTCACCCTGTGTTTCTCTGGCGAAACAAGGTCTTCGCTCACTTGGTTATTGCAACGGAGTCCAGCAAATTAAGGAACTCGATCTTTTTGTCCGGCGCCAGAAAGGACGCCTCAAACGAATTCCGCGCCAGCTCGCGCAGGTGCTCGTCCGTGAAACCGAATTCCGACTGCGCCAGCTCGTACTCGCCGGTCAAAGAAGTGCTGAACATGGCGGGATCGTCGGTGTTCAGCGTGAGCATCAGCCCGTGGTCGAAGTATTGACGCACAGGATGGTCGGACAAACTGCCGCAGCATCCGGTGCGCAGGTTGCTGCTCAGGCAGATCTCAACCGGAACCTGCCGGGTTGCCAACTCCTCGATAAGTTCCGGGTCCTGGCACGCCGTGAGGCCGTGACCGATCCGTTCCGCGCCCAGGTTCAACGCGCCCCAAACTGATTCCGGCCCGGCATATTCTCCGGCATGTGCGGTGAGCCGGAGGCCCTGCTCGGCAGCGTAGGCATAAGCCTCGCGAAACAGCTCCGGTGCGGCTTTGCGCTCATCGCCACCGATGCCGACACCCGCGACATTCCGGTCGCGGAATCTTGCTGCCAGCCTGAAAACCTCGCGCGCGGCCTCGGGCCCGAATTGACGAACAGCATCGAAGATCCAGAGCAATGAGACACCGAAATCGCGTTCGCCACGCTCCCGGCCGCGCTCCAGACCTTCGAAGATGGCATGGAAATCCTGCTTCCGCCACTGGCAGATTCCGACCGAAACATACACCTCGGCGTGAAGCACGTTCTCCGCTTTGAGCTGCTCCATCAGGCGGTAGGTGATGAGTTCGTAGTCGCCGGCGGTTTGCAGGTCCTCAGTAAGTGTCTTGAACGCCATGAGGAATCCAAAGAAATCCTGGTACTGGTAGAGCGCTTCGGCCTGGGCAAGAGTGCTCGCCTTGCCATGTCGTTGGCGCAGTTCGACGAGGGTGGCCGGCGTGACCGAGCCTTCCAGGTGAAGGTGAAGCTCGGCCTTGGGAAGGGAGCGGATGAAAGGGGCTGACATCGTTCAGATTGTAGCAATAGCGGGCGCGCGGACCCGTGGCTCCAGATCACGAGGATTGTCGCGCGAACTCGCTGTGCTTGCGGCTGTATGAGAAGTAAATCGCCATTCCAATTGCCAGCCATCCGAAGAATCGCAGCCAGGTGATCACTGTCAGGCCCATCATCAGGCCGCCGCAGAGGATGATCGAGATGAGCGGGAACCAGGGCACCAGAGGCACGCGGAAGCCGCGCGGACGGTCCGGCTGCTTGCGCCTGAGCAAAATGACGCCTAGCGACACCAGCACAAACGCGAACAGGGTTCCGATATTGGCAAGATCGGCGGCGGTGCCAATGTCCACCAGGCCGGAAGGAATTCCCACCGCGAAGCAGGCAATCCACGTGGACCAATGCGGCGTCTTGTATTTCGGATGCACCGCAGAGAACAGCTTCGGCAGCAGCCGGTCGCGCGACATTGCATACCAGATCCGCGCCTGCCCGTATTGATAGACCAGGATGGACGAGATCATCCCCATCAGCGCGCCGATCACGATCACGGCCTGGAAGAACGGATGCGCTCCCAGGGTCTTCAGCGCATACGCGACAGGCGCCTCGGCAGCGGGCCCGGAGACGAACGTCGTGTAGCGCATCATCCCCAGCAGCACAACAGCCACGCCGACATATAGAACTGTGCAGATTACCAGCGACCCAATGATTCCGAACGGCAAGTCGCGCTGCGGCTTCTGGCATTCCTCGGCGGCGGTCGAAACCGAGTCGAATCCGATGTAGGTGAAGAACACGATGGCGCCGCCGGTCACGATGCCGGCGAACCCCGAGGGCGCGAACGGCACCCAGTTGGCCTTGTTCACCAGCATTCCGCCAACCACCAGAAAGGTCAGGATGGCGCCGAGCTTGATCGCAACCATCACGTTGTTGGCTTTGGCAGACTCGCGGACTCCGCGCACCAGCAGCAACGTCAGCACGAAAACAATCAGAAAACCCGGAACGTTAAAGTACGCGCCGGTCCAGCCGCTGGGGGCCCAGACCGGCGTGGCCCACTTCGCCGGCAAGTGGATGCCAAAGGCGGCAAGCTGGGCACTGGAGTATCCGCTGAAGCCGACCGCCACAGCGACGTTACTCACCACGTACTCCAGGATCAGGTCCCAACCGATCACCCAGGCGAAAATCTCGCCCAGCGTCGCGTACGAGTAGGTATAGGCGCTGCCGGCAATTGGGATCATGGAGGCCAGCTCGGCGTAACACAGTCCCGCAAAGCTGCATGCGACGGCGACAAGAATGAACGAAATCGCAATGGAAGGGCCGGCTGGCGGACGCCCGTGCATCAGTGCGCCGGCTGTGGTTCCGGTGTGCAGTAAGTTGATGATGAGGTCGAGCACCTGGGCGTGCAGGATGGATGGCGCTTCAAAGTGCTCGCCGGCTGCGGCAGTTCCGGTCAGCACAAAGATGCCGGATCCAATGATGGCCCCGATGCCAAGAGCAGTCAGCGACCACGGGCCGAGGGCCTTGCGCAACCGGTGCTCCGGCTGTTCGGCTTCGGCGATCAGCTTGTCAATGGACTTGCAGCGAAAGAGCTGGCTGCCGGCGGCCTGAGTGGCCGGTTCGGCAGCCTGCTTCGATGTGGACGTAGATCCCAAAGGCCCCTTTTTGGATGGTGCAGGGTGGACGCCCTCGCCCCGCCCTACGCCTTACCGCTTCGCCTGCCCGCGCACCATCTTCTTCACTTTGCGCTTCTTCGATCCGCGAGCATACTCGCGGGGCTTCAGTGGATGCTCGAGCTTGCGTTTCTTCCGCGCCGCCCGTTTGGCTTGCTTGCGTTCTTCCTTGCTGAGAGTAGATGTATTGGCCATGAGGAAATTTTGTAATTTGGTAATTGGGTAATTTGAAACACGCGGGTTAAATTACCAAATTACCCGATTACAAAATTACCAGATCGCGAAGGCGCCGTCCTACGGGACTTGCACAATGTTCGCTGCTGCCCGCCGAGAGCCAAAACCGGGGAGCCGCTGCCAGCTAACAGGTCAGAGCTAATCGCTGATGGCTAAGAGCTGATTCTTTCCAGCTGCGCGTATTTCTCCACCAGTTTCTTCAGCCCGAACCTCGGGAATTGTACCGTAATCTTTGCCTCCTCGCCTTCTCCCTCGCGCTGATAGACCGTACCCTCCCCATACTTGGGATGCCGTACCCGCTGACCCGGCCGGAAACCGCGCTTGCCCTTCGGCTCCTCAACCGGCAGCTTGGGAAGGCTGAACTTCTTCCCTCGCGAGGCGAAGAACTCGGCGATGTTGTCAATGGAGTTGTACTTGGGCCCGGCATACTTCTGCGTTCTGCCCGGCCGCTCCACCCACTGCGCCGACTGATCTTCGTCCTCGTAAGCGTAGTGTGGCTCCGACACTCTTGTCCGAGACGCTGGCCCTGAATGCCCCCTCGAGCGGTCGGACAGGAGTGTCCGACCCACACTTCCGCGCCCGGCACGGCCCACCTCTTCCATCAACTCCCCCGGAATTTCCTCCAGGAAACGTGACGGTACGCTGGCTTCCGGCAGGTCCGTTCCATAGCGCCGCCGGTACACGGCCCGCGTGAGCACCAGCTGGTCCATGGCCCGCGTCATTCCGACGTAGCAAAGCCGCCGTTCTTCCTCAATGTCATCCGGATTCAGAAACGTGCGCGAATGCGGAAACAACCCCTCCTCCAGCCCGCACAGAAATACCAGGGGAAACTCCAGCCCCTTGGCGGCATGCAGCGTCATGAGCGTGATCTGCGCGCGTTCGTCGTAGGCGTCAGCATCACTGACCAGGGCCGCGTGATCGAGAAACTGATCGAGCGTCTCGCCGCGGTCTTTCGAGTCCATGGCCGCGTTGACCAGTTCGCGGATGTTCTCAATTCTCGAATAAGCCTCCGGAGTATCTTCTTCCTCGAGAAGCTTGATGTATCCGGTACGGTCAATGAGACATTTGAGGATCTCCGCAGTGGTTGCGGCTCCCCCGGGGCCGCGGAAGCTTTCGACCTTTTCTTCAGGCCCCTGCTCTTCAGCGTGCACGGGCGGACGCGCTCGTCCGCCCTCCTTTACAGACTCCACCTCCTCTGGCGCTCCGAAATCGAAACTGGCCGGATCGAATTCCGTGTCATCCAGCAGACCGCGAATACTCTGCGCAGCTTCGCTCTGGACGGGCGAGGAGGCCTGTCCCTCCAAAGACTGAGTTTGGCCGCGCCCGACCCCAGCTACGGTCTCATCCAGCCGCT
>Ga0070741_10013856_pt1 | contig 14116 bp, 12 predicted proteins | sample Coa_R1_4_FD_66440 | JGI IMG/M metagenome (GOLD analysis project Ga0070741, IMG submission 66440) | Surface soil microbial communities from Centralia Pennsylvania, which are recovering from an underground coalmine fire - Coalmine... | ecosystem: Environmental > Terrestrial > Soil > Unclassified ... | reverse complement strand
TGATCACCGTAGTCCTGATCACCGTAACCGTGGTCGTCACCGCTGAAGCCGGGCATGAAGCCCTGGCCGCCGTTCGGCTCGAAGCTGGGACGAGGAGGGGGCTCCTGCCACTGGGGCGGCTGTTCCCATTGCGGCGGCTGCTGCCATTGGTCAGGTTGCTGCCATTGGGGCGGCTGTGGCTGCTGCCACTGTGGCTGCTGCGGCTGCTGCGGTTGATACGGCTGCGGCTGGTAGGGCTGTGGCTGGTGAGGCTGGGGCTGGTACGGCTGTCGCTGGTTTGGCTGGGGCTGGCCATGCGCCGGCGGGCCCCATTGCCCGGCGTTGCGCGGGTCGCGCGGATCCGGACGGCGGCCCTGGGGGCGCCGAGGTTCGTGATGAACCGGCTCGTACTCGGGCGGCAGCTGGCCGCGCGCCCCTGGCTGGTCAGCGCGCCAGCCATCCTGGGTGTTGGTCACGTACCGGTTCCTTCCGTCACTAGCTCGCCTGGAGGGTATCCGGTGCCGCGTTCGGCATCCAAGGCGGCCTGGAGCAGCACGGCCGCGGCGGCCGCGTCGACGACCTGGCGGCGGGCCCGGGAATCCTTGCCGCTCAGGCGCAGCGCCTGGTGCGCCGCGGTGGTCGTGAAGCGTTCGTCCACGAGACGGACCGGCACGGGGGCGATCCTGGCCGCGAGCGCGGCGGCGAACTCGCGCGCCGCCGCCGCCGCCGGACCTTCCCTGCCGGACAGCGACGTCGGCAGGCCGGCGATCACCTCGACGGGCTCGGCCTGCGTGGTCAGCTCGGCGAGCCTGGCCAGATCACCCTTGCCCCGGCGGACCACGGTCAGCGGGGTGGCGAGCAGGCCGCCGGGGTCGCAACGCGCGACGCCGATGCGCACGGAACCGACGTCCACCGCAAGGCGGACGCCCATCCTCACGCTCGGTAGCCCCGCTGCCAGCATGCCAATTACGTTACCTACCTGACCGTAGCGTGTCTCGCAAAGCGTCACGTACCGCGTCAAATGCCGCGTCTATCTTCGACGTGTCACCGTCCGTGATCGGCGCGCCGCCACCCTGCGCGACGTCCGGCTTGCCGCCGCCGCCCCCGCCGAGTGCCTTCGCGGCGATCCCGACCAGCGTCCCGGCCGACAGGCCGAAGCCCCGGCCAGCCTCGTTCACCGCGATGACCACTACCGGCCGGTCGTTGGGCACGCCGGTCTCCATGACCACGGCCGGCCGCCCGCGCGGCACCCGGCCGCGCACGTCGAGCGCGAGCTTGCGCAGGTCGTCTGCCTCCGTGCCGTCCGGCGCCCGGTGCGCGACGAACGCCATTCCGCTGATGTCCTCCGCGCTCGCCGCGATCTCCGCCGCGTTCTCCAGCAGCTTGGCCGCGCGCAGCCTGGCGAGTTCCTTCTCGGCGTCGCGCAGCCTGCTGACGGTCTGGGCGATGCGCTCAGGCAGCTGCTCACGCGGCGTCTTGAACTGCTCGGACAGCTGGCTCACCAGCACGCTCTCCCTGGCCAGGAACCGGAACGCGTCGATGCCGACGAGCGCCTCGACCCGGCGCACGCCCGACCCGATCGACGCCTCACCGAGCAGCTTGACGAGGCCGAGCTGGCCGGACCGCGCCACGTGGGTGCCGCCGCACAGCTCGCGCGAGTACTCGCCGACCTCGACCACCCGGACCGTGTCGCCGTACTTCTCGCCGAACAGCGCGAGCGCCCCCATCTGCCGGGCCTCTTCCTGGGAGGTGTAGATCGCGTGCACCTCCAGGTCGTTGATCAGGACCGCGTTGACCTCGTCCTCGGTGTCGCGCAGTACCGTCAGCGGGACCGCCGCGTTCGCGGTGAAGTCGAACCGGAGCCTGCCTGGCGAGTTCTCCGACCCCGCCTGGGCCGCCGACTCCCCCAGCGCCCCGCGCAGCGCCCGGTGCACCAGGTGCGTCGCGGTGTGCGACCGGGAGATCGCCCGCCGGCGCTCGATGTCGATCTCCGCGTAGGCCGGAGACCCTTGCAGCATCTCCCCGCGCGTCACCTTGCCGCGGTGCACGATCAGGCCTGCCAGCGGGGTCTGCACGTCGAACACCTCGACCTCGCCGCCGTCGGTCGTGATCGTGCCGCTGTCGGCCAGCTGGCCGCCGCCTTCGGCGTAGAAGGGGGTGCGGTCGAGGATCACGCTCACCTCGGTGCCCGCGCCCGCGGACTGCACCGGGACACCGTCGATCAGCAGGCCGGTGATGACACCCTCGCCCGCGGTCAGGTCGTACCCGGTGAACGTGTTCTTGCCCGACCGCTCGATCAGGTTCGCGAACACCGAGATGTCGGCGTTGCCCGCCTTCTTCTCCTTGGTGTCCTTCTTCGCCCGCTCGCGCTGCTCCGCCATCAGCCGGCGGAAGCCCTCCTCGTCGACGGCCAGCCCCTGCTCTGCCGCCATCTCCAGCGTGAGGTCGATCGGGAAACCGTATGTGTCGTGCAGCTGGAAGGCCTGCGGTCCGGACAGCGTCTGCTCGCCCTTGCGCTTGCTCTCCTCCACCGCGGCGTCGAAGATCGCGGTGCCGGTGCGCAGCGTGCTGGCGAACGCCGCGTCCTCTGCGTCGATCACCGTGTGGATGTTCGCCGCGTCCCTTGCGAGTTCCGGGTACTGCGGGCTCATCGCGTCGATCACCGTAGCGGTCAGTTCGTGCAGGAACCGTTCGCCGCCTACGTTCGCGACGCCGCCGCCGCGCTGGCTGCCGGCCAGCAGGCGCAGGTTGCGGATGCTGCGGCGGAGCACCCTCCTCAGGACATAGCCGGATCCCTCGTTGCTGGGCCGCACGCCGTCCTCGATCAGCATGACCGCGCAGCGGACGTGGTCGGCGACGATCTTCAGCGAGACATCGGCTTTGGCGTCGCGGCCGTACGGCTGCTCGGTGAGCTCCGCGGCCTTGTCCAGGATCTTCCAGGTGGTGTCGATCTCGTAGATGTTGTCGACGCCCTGGAGCACCGAGGCCATCCGCTCCAGGCCCATGCCGGTGTCCACGTTCGTGAACGGCAGCGGGCCGTCGATGTCGAAGTCGGTCTTGGACCGGACCTTGCTGAGGTTGTCCTGCATGAAGACCAGGTTCCAGACCTCGAGGTAGCGGTCTTCGTCCGCCTCCGGGCCGCCGTCTGGCCCGTACTCAGGCCCGCGGTCGTAGTAGATCTCCGAGCACGGCCCGCCCGGGCCGGGCACGCCCATGTGCCAGTAGTTGTCCGCCAGCCCGCGACGCTGGATGCGGCTCTCCGGCAACCCGATCTCGTCACGCCAGATCCGGAACGCCTGCTCGTCGTCGTGCAGCACCGTGGCCCAGAGCTTGTCCTCCGGGAAGCCGAAGCCGCCGTCCTGCTCCGAGCGGGTCAGCAGCTCCCAGGCGAACGGGATCGCGCCTTCTTTGAAATAATCACCGAACGACCAGTTCCCCAGCATCTGGAAAAACGTGGCGTGCCGCGTGGTACGGCCGACCTCTTCGATATCGTCGGTGCGGACGCACTTCTGCACATCGGCGACCCGCCGGTGTTCGGGGGTCCGCTGGCCGAGCAGGTACGGCTTGAACGGCTGCATGCCGGCGATCACGAACATGACCGTCGGGTCCTCGGCGACGAGGCTGGCCGAGGGCACGATGGCGTGCCCTTGCTGCTTGAAGTAAGCAAGGAAGCGGCGGGCGATCTCAGCCGACTCCATCAGCGGCCATCCTTCTTGTTGTCATAGATTTCCATGCCCTCACGGACGTCGCGGGTGAACCGGACGGCCTCCCGCGCCATGCGGAAGGCGCTCCTGGCCGCCGTGCGAGCTACCGGCCTCGGGCTTCCCATCGTGGCCTGGGCACCGATCGTGGCCTGGGCACCGGGGGTCACCGTAGCGGAGAGCCGGCGGCCCAGCGCGCTGACACGCCGGTAGCCCATGATCCCCGCGGTCGCGCCCGCGCCCAGCCAGAACGCCCGGCGGATCACCGCGATGCTCCGTCCCGGTCGATGACACTGCCGGGGAGCGTGCGCCGGATGCCGCCGGACCGTCGCAGCCCTACCGCGTGGCGCACCCCGTAGGCGAGCGACGCCGCGCGGCCCACCGGGCCGCCGGCGAGCGCGCGGCCGAACCCGGCGAGGGCGCTCACCTGGCCAGCGAGTTCGGCCATCCCGGCGCCAAGCTCGTCCATGCTGGCGGTCACCGACTCGGACTTGTCGAGCTGACGTTCCGCCCGAGCCACCGCCGCCTGCGCCCCGTCGACGGCGACCTGCGCACGATCGATCAGCACGCCGCCGCGCTCGCGCAGCTCGGCGACCAGGCGGGTGCTCTCCGACATCAGCCGCGCCGCGCGGAGCAGCGCGACGACACCCGCGAGCACGAACACGCCGAAGGAGATCGCGGCGATCAGTGCGGCCGTCTGCATCATGTCTCCTCCTTCGTCTTCGTTTCCTTGTCTCGCTTGTCTCGCAGGATGGCCCGGACCCGTTCGGCCCGGTCGGCCACGCGTTCCTCCAGGCCATGCCGGGTCGGCTCGTAGTACACGCGATCCGCCACCGCGTCCGGAGCGTAACGCTGCGCGATCACTCCGCCGGGGAAGTCGTGCGGATAACGGTAGCCTTCCCCATGGCCCAGCCTGCTCGCACCAGGATAGTGGGCGTCGCGCAGGTGTGCGGGCACGGCGCCCGCTAGCCCGGCGCGGACATCCTCGTCAGCCGCGCCGATGGCCTTGATCACCGCGTTGGACTTGGGCGCGAGCGACAGGTGGATCACCGCCTGCGCCAGGTTGATCCGCGCTTCCGGCAGGCCGACGAACTCCACGGCCTGCGCGGCCGCGACGGCGATCTGGAGCGCGGTGGGATCGGCCATCCCGACGTCCTCGCTGGCGTGCACGATCAGCCGTCTGGCGATGAACCGGGGGTCCTCCCCCGCCGCGATCATCCTGGCCAGGTAGTGCAGCGCGGCGTCCACGTCGCTGCCCCTGATCGACTTGATGAACGCGCTGATCACGTCGTAGTGCTGATCCCCGGCCCGGTCGTAGCGCACCAGAGCCCGGTCCACCGCGCGCTCCAGCGTGTCCACGTCGATGGAGTTGGTGCCCAGCGCCGCGGCCTCCAGGTAGGTCAGCGTGCGCCGGGCGTCTCCCCCGGCCAGCCTGATCAGGTGCTCCCTGGCGTCCGGCTCGAGGGCTACCGCGCCGCCGAGCCCGCGCGGCGCTGGCTCGGCGAGCGCGCGGTCGATGACTTCGCCGATGTCCGCGTCGGACAGCGGCTGGAGGGTGAGCAGCAGCGAGCGGGACAGCAGCGGCGACACCACGGAGAACGAAGGGTTCTCCGTGGTCGCGCCGATGAACGACACCCAGCGGTTCTCCACGGCCGGCAGCAGCGCGTCCTGCTGGGTCTTGCTGAACCTGTGCACCTCGTCGACGAACAGCAGCGTCTGCGTCCCGCTCATGCCCAGCGTCCGGCGCGCGGCGTCCACCGCCGCCCGGACGTCCTTGACGCCCGCGCTCACCGCCGAGATCTCGGTGAACCGTCGCTTGGTGACCTGGCTGACCACGTACGCCAGCGTCGTCTTCCCGGTGCCCGGCGGTCCCCACAGCAGCAGCGACATGGGCGCGTCGTTGTCGATCAGCTTGCGGAACGCCGAGCCTGGCCCGGTCAGGTGCCGCTGCCCGATGACCTCGTCCAGGTTCCGGGGCCGCATCCGCACCGCCAGCGGAGCGGCCGCCGCCGCGGCCTCCTCCTCCGCCTCGTCAAACAGGCTCACCCCCCGACCCTACCCGCGTGGGGCCGCGGTGCGGCGCGGCCGGCGGTGCACAGCGGCCGGCGATGGGCGGTCTGTGGCTGGAGTGCACTGTGCGGCTGCCGGGACACGAGCACACCGGCAGGCCGTCAGCAACGTGGACGATTTCCCCTTCGTGGAGGATCAACCCCCGCACGCGAGGGCCGCGTTACCACGAAGGGCAAAAACACCACGTTAACCGGGGCACGTCCCGCCCATCGAAGCCCTCCGCCGCGACTTCCAATCGGCTCCCGGAGTCCACGGAGGCTGCGACGGAGATTTCACCGCAGCGGGCTGGCGGTCCACCCGGCGGGGTCGGTGCCGAGCAGGTGGAGCGCCCGCGCCAGGTCCGTCACGCTGCCGGAACCCACCATGCGTCGCCCGTCCAGGAGAATCCAGATCGCGTAGCCGTGCACGTCGCTGGCGCAGAGTTTCTCGGAGTGGTCGCCGGATATGTCCGCGGTCCACACGGTGGCAGGAGAGCCGTCCACCGATACCGTCTGGCCCGGGCCCCACGCGCCGCCCCCGCCGCACGCCTCGTCGATGTTGTTCCGCACCGCGGTGCTGTCGCTCGCCGGGATCACCGTGATGTCCGCTTCCCCGGCGGCCCCGGATGCTGTGCCCAGCATCAGGTTCACCGCGTCGCGCACGCCCCCTGACGCCACGAACTGCGTGCCGGACACCCGCCAGCCCGACGGAATCCCCTTGAGCCAGAACGGGAAGACCATCGGGGAGCCGTCCGTGAACCGCACACCGGCCGCGACCCGCAGCAGGGTCGAGCGGACGCTCGCGGACACCGAACCCCCCGGCGTGCAGGAGGCACGCACCAGCGCCCAGGAGCTGGGCGCGTACTGCCAGAGCAGCCCGCAGGCCGTCCAGTAGGCGGCCCTGCCATCGACCGCGGGCGCCGGGTGGCTGAGCGCGATGTCGCCGATCTGGCCCAGCCAGCCGCAGTTCACCACGGTTCTGGTCTGGGAGCAGGCGTCCGCGGCGTTCACGTACAGCTGGAGGTTCTGCTGCCCGGCGGCGAACAGCATGGTGTACTGCGGGTAGGCCTCGGCGTAGTCCCCGCTCGCCAGGGTTCCCGTGGTGTAGCCGGGCGGGAGCCAGCCGAACGACACGCACGGCGTGAGCGGGCTGAACGGCTCCGGCGGTACCGCGAGGGCGGCGCCGGTGCCTACCGGGTTCGGGGTCCTGCGCGGCGACGCGGTGGGTGCGCTCGACGGCACGCTCGCGCACGCGCTGCCCGGCACGGCCGGAATGTTCTGGACGGCGGCGGATCGAGGCACCACGACCAGCACGATCACCAGCGCTATCGCCACGCCGGCGGCCAGCGCCGAGCTCAAGAGCGCGGTCCGGCGGACCCTGCGATTCCGCCGGCCGCGAGCCATCGTGTACTCGATGTCGAACCGCGCCTGCGGAGCCTCGGTCCCCGCCAGTGCGTCCAGCGTCTTGCGCAGGCTTGCCTCATCCACGATCCGCACCCCCCGCCGACGGCTCGAGGGCCCGCCGCATGGCCGCCAGGCCCCTGGCGGTCTGGCTCTTCACGGTGCCGGCCGAGCAGCCGAGGGCGGCCGCCGCCGCTTCCACGTCGAGGTCGCAGTAGTACCGCAGCACCAGGGTGGCGCGCTGTCGCGGCGGCACCGCCAGCAGCGCCTGTCGGACATCCATCATCGCGTCCCGGTCGAGCCCGGCCGAGATCTCCTCCGGCGGCCTCGGGGCCAGCAGCACCCTGGTTTCCCAGAACTTGCGCCGCTCGCCGAGGAACACCCGGATGAGGATCATCCTGACGTACGCGTCGAGGTTGTCCACGCGCCGCGCCCGCGCCCAGTGGGTGAACAGCCTGATGAACGCCACCTGGACCAGGTCGTCGGCGGCGTGCCAGTCCTGGCACAGCAGATACGCCACGCGCCGCAGCCAGGCGTGCCGCCCCGTCACGTACTCTACGTACTCCGTATCCAGGCGCCCGCTCATCGGGCCGCGCCGGCAGTAGATATCACATCACGCTAAATGCGCCGAGCACCCCGCCCGGTTGCATTCACGCCTATGAAGCGGGCTTTGCGTCTATGCCGGCTTCGCGCCGCTGGGCGGGGGTGATCGCGGTGGGGGCGCCGGTGAGCGGGTCCAACCCCGATGCGGCCTTGGGGAACGCGATGACGTCCCGGATGGTCTCGGCGCCCGCGAGCAGCATCACCACCCGGTCCCAGCCGAACGCGATGCCGCCATGCGGCGGCGGCCCGAACCGGAACGCGTCGAGCAGGAAACCGAACTGGGACCGCGCCTCCTCCGGGGACAGCCCGATCGTGTCGAAGACGGCCTGCTGCATGTCCGAGCGGTGGATACGGATCGACCCGCCGCCGATCTCGTACCCGTTGCACACGATGTCGTACGCGTCGGCCAGCGCACTGCCCGGGTCGAGCACGAACTTGTCGGCCCACTCCGGCAGCGGCGAGGTGAACGGGTGGTGCACCGACGTCCAGCCGGCGCCGTCAGCGGTCGGTTCGAACATCGGCGCGTCCACGACCCACAGGAACGACCACGCCGACTCGTCGATCAGCCCGCACCGCCGTCCGATCTCCAGGCGCGCCGCGCCCAGCAGCTCACGCGACGCGTGCGCGGGCCCGGCCGCGAAGAACACGCAGTCCCCGGCGGCCGCACCCACCGCGGCGGCGAGCCCGGAACGCTCGGCGTCCGACAGGTTCTTCGCCACCGGACCGCCGATCTCTCCCGAGGCGTCGAACGTCGCGTACGCGAGCCCACGGGCGCCCCGCGATCGCGCCCATTCCTGCCACAGGTCGAACTCCCGCCGCGACTGCCCGGCGCCGCCCGGCATGACCACGGCCCCCACGTACGGCGCCTGGAACACCCGGAACCCGGTGCCGGAGAAGTACCCGGTCAGGTCCGTCAGTTCGGTGCCGAACCGCAGGTCCGGCTTGTCCGACCCGTAGCGCGCCATCGCGTCCGCGTACGTCATCCGCGGCAGCGGCCGCGGCACTTCGTACCCGGCGACCGACAACCACAGCGTCGCGACGATGTCCTCCGCGACGCCGATCACGTCCTCGCGGGTGACGAACGACATCTCGATGTCGATCTGGGTGAACTCCGGCTGCCGGTCCTTGCGGAAGTCCTCATCCCGGAAGCACCGCGCCAGCTGGTAGTACCGCTCCAGGCCGCCCACCATCAGCAGCTGCTTGAACAACTGAGGCGACTGCGGCAGCGCGTACCAGTTGCCCGGCCGCAGCCGCACCGGCACAAGGAAGTCCCGCGCCCCCTCCGGCGTGGACCGGGTCAGGTACGGCGTCTCCACCTGCACGAACCGGTGCTGGCGCATCACGTCAGAGAGCAGGTACGCCGCCTGCGACCGAACCCGCAGCGCATGCGCGGTGTCGTCGCGCCGGATGTCCAGGTACCGGTACCTGAGCCGGACGTCCTCGCTGACGTCGGTGCTGCCCTCGACCGGGAACGGCAGCGGATCCGCCTCGCTGAGCACCTCGACGACGTCGGCCACGACCTCGACGGACCCGGTCGGCAGCTCCGGGTTCTCGTTCCCGGCCGGCCGCTCCCGCACCACGCCGTCCACCTTGACGCAGAACTCGGCGCGAAGCTCATGTAGGTGCTCCGGAGCGGGGGGGCCACCCCCCGCGGCCCCCCGCGCAAGCTCACGCACCACGACCTGCGCCACGCCACTGGCGTCACGCAGGTCAAGGAACACGACGCCGCCGTGGTCCCGCCGCCGCGCCACCCAGCCGGCCAGCACGACCCGCTCCCCCGCGTGTGACGCACGCAGCGTCCCGGCCTCATGCGTGCGGATCATTTCTGCTCTCCTAGTACACGTTCGGTCAGCCAGGCCACCGCCGCGGCTGCGGCTACTTCTACCTGCTCGCCATTTCTGAGGTCTTTTATCAGAACGGCGTTCCCTGCTTGTTCGCGTTCCCCGATCAGTACCGCGTAGCTGGCGCCCGACCGGTCGGCTGCCTTCAGGGACCCTTTCATCCCCCGCTCGCCGAACGCCATGTCCGCGGTGACACCGGCCCGCCGCAGCGACGTCACCAGCGTCAGCATGATCCGCCGGGCGGCGTCGCCGATCGGCACGCCGAACACCTGCGTGCCAGACGTCTCGGCCTCGGTGAGCCCCTCTGCCTCCATCGCCAGCACGATCCGGTCCAGGCCGGAGGCGAACCCGATGCCGGGCAGCCGCGGTCCGCCGATCTCCTCGGACAGCCCGTCGTACCGGCCGCCGCCGCCGATGCCCGACTGCGCGCCGAGCAGCGGGTGCTCGAACTCGTAGATCGTCCGAGTGTAGTAGTCGAGCCCGCGGACCAGCCGCGGCGCCTCGGTCCATTCGATGCCGAGCCCGGCGAGGAACCCGCGCACCTTGTCGTAGTGATCCTTGCAGTCCGCGCACAGGTAGTCGGCCATGGTCGGGGCGTTCTGTGTCTGCGCCACCACCTGCGGCCGCTTGTCGTCGAGCACGCGCAGCGGGTTCAGCTCGATCCGCTGCCTGGTCTCCTCGTCCAGGTCGAGCCCGCGCAGGAACTCCTGGAGCGCCTTGCGGTAGACCGCGCGGCAGCCAGGGTCGCCGAGGGAGTTCAGCAGCAGCCGGTACTGGCGCAGCCCCAGGCCACGGTAGGCGTCCCAGGCAACGGCGATCGTCTCCGCGTCCACCGCCGGGTCTTCGGTGCCGAGGGCCTCCAGGTCGAACTGGTAGAACTGCCGGAACCGGCCGGCCTGCGGGCGCTCGTAGCGGAATGCGGCACCGTACGCCCATATCTTGGCGGGCAGCGCGCCCTTGTGCAGACCGTGCTCGAGCGCGCAGCGCAGCAGGCCGGCGGTGAACTCCGGCCGCAGCGTGATGGACCGGCCGCCCCGGTCCTCGAACGTGTACATCTCCTTGGAGACCACGTCGCTGGATTCGCCCACCCCGCGGACGAACAGCTGCGTGTCCTCGAAGACAGCGGGTTCGACATAGCCGTACCCGGCACGCAGCGCGCTCGCGGCGAACGCCTCGCGCACCTGCAGCATCAGCGCGCTGCGCGGCGGAACGTATTCACTGACCCCTTTGGGGGCCTGAAAGCTCATGTGTTGTCACAATCCCTTTGTTACTGACCCGGCACCCTTCAGGAACGGGTTGCTATGTCGTTCCGCGCCGATGGTCGTCTGGGGCCCGTGCCCGGCCAGCACAATAGTTTCATCCGGCAGTTCCATGGTGCGACGCAGGGACGCGGCCATGGCCACGTCGTCCCCGCCAGGCAGATCCGTCCGCCCGATCGACCCCGCGAACAACAGGTCCCCGGAGAAGAGAGTTCCCCCCGGGGGACGACCCCCCGGTGACCCTGTGTTCTTTTCCGGGGGAAGCCATCCCCCAGACCCCCTGGCCGAAGAGAAGCCATCCCCCCAGACCCCCCTGGCCCCCCTCGGGGAGACGCCATCCCCCCTGGCGCCCAGCGGGTCAATTGCGCAGTCGAGCCCGCTAGAGCGTGTCAATTCGCCCGGCAACCCATACGTCACCGAGCCCCGCGTGTGCCCCGGGCGGTGGTCGACCACTATCGACAGGCCGACGAGGTCCAGGGTCAGGCCGTCGGTCAGCTCCCGGACGTCGTCCGGCTCGGTGAACTCGAGGCCGCCGAACAGCTGCTGGCCGACGCCGAGCGGAAAGCCCTTCGCCGGGTCGCTGAGCAATTCCCGGTCGGCCGGATGAATGAAAGCGGGGATGTCCCTGGCGCCGCAGACCGGAGCCACCGACCAGACGTGGTCGATGTGGCCGTGGGTAAGGAGCACGGCGGCGGGCTTGAGGCGGTGCTCCGCGAGGATCTCCTCGATCCCCGCCTCGGCGTCCTGGCCGGGGTCGATGATCACGCATTCCGCGCCGGGTTCGGCCGCAAGAACATAACAGTTTGCGGCGAACGAGCCGGCCGGGAACCCTGCGATGAGCACCTTCGTCCTCTCTTCGATACGGTGACTCAGGCTACCGAGAGAACCGGCACGGCCGCGAACCGATAACAACGGGTACCGGTTCCGCAAACGTGAAGGTACCATTTGCGGACAATCGCGAAGTTCGGCCGGCCTGGGGTTCGAAACTAATACACAGGCCAAGGAGGACACGACCGGTGGCGGGTAACAGGGATCGCCAGCGCAGGACCGCTAGGGAAAGGTACCGCCGCCAGCAGGAAGTGCGGCGTGCCAGGCAGCAGCGGAACCGCAAGATTGCGCTTACCGGGTTGAGCATCGTGGCGGCTTGCGGGCTCATCGTGGGCCTGCTGCTGGCCTTCCTCCCGGGCGGCGGCGCCAAGAAACCGACCGCCGCGGCCTCCAAGACCGCTACTCCCTCCGCCTCGGCTACTCCCTCGGCCTCCACCGTCGCCGAACCGGCGCACCATTGCACCTATGCCACCGCTTCGCCGGTCGCCAAGAAGGAGAGCTTCCCGCCGACGACGCCCGACTACACGGCCGCTTATACGGCGACGATCAAGACGAGTCAGGGCGACATCTCCCTTAACTTGCTTAATTCCAAGGCCACCTGCACGGTCAACTCCTTCATCCACCTGGCCGAGGCCGGGTATTTCAACAACACCCAGTGTCACCGGATGCTTACCAGCGGGATCTACGTGCTCCAGTGCGGCGACGCCTTCGCGACCGCGAGCACGAAGCTCACCTGCGCCTCATCGAGCAAGGTGGGCACCGGCGGCCCCGGCTATCAGTTCACCAGCGAGAACCTCACCGGTGCGAAATATCCGGCTGGCACGATCGCCATGGCCAACGATGGCACCGCGACTTCGAACGGTAGCCAGTTCTTCATCGTGTATCAGGACAGCACCTCGGGACTGACCGCGAACTACACGCCGTTTGCTACGGTTTCTTCCGGGCTAAATATCGTCCAGAATGTGGCAAAGGGTGGTTTCTCGTGCCAGTATCCGTCGACCGAAGGCGGCGGGGTGCCGAAGGAGAAGTTCATCATTGACAGCGTGACGATCAAGAAGACCTGATTTGCACGCGTGAATACGCAGGAGGTTCGCCGTGACCACCGCCCACCATCCCTGGGGCCGGGTAGACGCCGACGGCACGGTCTATGTCCGTACCGCCGACGGCGAGCGGGTGATCGGCTCATGGCAGGCAGGCAGCCCGGAGGAGGCGATTGCCTTCTTCCAGCGTAAGTACGAATCGCTGGAGACCGAGGTGGTACTGCTCGAACAGCGGCTCGCCGCCACGGACCTGTCCCCCGCCCAGGCCGCGGCAACGGTGCAGCGGCTGCTCCGGACGGTATCGGAGGCGAACGCGCTCGGCGACCTGGACGGACTGCGCGTCCGGCTGGAGCGGCTGACCGAGGACGTCGGGCACCGGCGCGAGGAAGTCAAGGCGGCTCGCGAGCAGGCCCGCGTCCAGGCCAGGGAGGTCAAGGAACGGATCGTCGCGGAGGCGGAGCAGATCGCCGCCGAGGCCACCCACTGGAAGAGCAGCGGGGAGCGGATGCGCGAGCTGCTCGAGGAGTGGAAGACGGCCCCGCACGCCGAGCGGGCCACCGAGGCCGCCCTGTGGAAGCGGCTGTCCGCCGCGCGGAACGCGTTCACCAAGCGCCGCAAGGCGTACTTCGCCACGCTGGAGGCCGAGCGGGAGGAAGTCAAGACCCGCAAGGAACAGCTGTGCACCGACGCCGAGGCGCTCTCCGACTCCACCGAGTGGGGCCCCACAACCAGCGCGTTCCGTGAGCTGATGCGGCTGTGGAAGGCCGCTGGTCGGGCCGACCGGGAGGCCGAGGCCGAGCTGTGGAAGCGGTTCCGCACCGCCCAGGACAAGTTCTTCACCGCCCGCGCCGAGGTGTTCTCCGCCAAGGACGCGGCGCTGCGGGACCACGCCACCGCGAAGCAGGAGCTGCTCGACCAGGCCCAGGCCCTGCTGCCGGTCACCGACCACCGGACGGCCAGGACGGCGCTGCGCGGCATCCAGGAGCGCTGGGAGCAGATCGGCCCGGTGCCCCGCGATGCCCGCGAGCACCTGGAGTCCGGTCTGCGCCGGGTCGAGGACGCGGTCCGCAAGGCCGAGGAGAACCACTGGCGCCGGTCCAACCCCGAGGCGCTCGCCCGCGCCGAGGGCACCGTGGCCCAGCTGCGATCCGCGATCGCCCAGCTGGAGCAGCAGGTGGCCAAGGCCCGCGACCGCGGCGACGCCCGCGCCGCCCGCACCGCCGAAGAAGCCCTCAACGCCCGCCGCGCCTGGCTCGCCGAAGCCGAGAACACCCTCGCCGAATTCTCGAGTTGACCCCCCGGGGGCTTGGACAACGTGGCAGATTGACCTTTCGTGGCAATCTGACCCCCGGTCGTGGGGGGTGATCCTCCACAAAGGGAGAATCTTCCACGTTGATGCGGGGGGCGGGGGATGCG
>Ga0070741_10013855_pt1 | contig 14117 bp, 10 predicted proteins | sample Coa_R1_4_FD_66440 | JGI IMG/M metagenome (GOLD analysis project Ga0070741, IMG submission 66440) | Surface soil microbial communities from Centralia Pennsylvania, which are recovering from an underground coalmine fire - Coalmine... | ecosystem: Environmental > Terrestrial > Soil > Unclassified ... | reverse complement strand
ACCGTGACATTGGTCCCATTCACATCCTCGCCGAGCGATCCCCCGCTTTGCGCGGTCACCGCCGCTGTCGGCACCGAAGTCCACACGCCGAACGCCCCCGCCACAAAGCTGTTTGCCGCACCGTTCGCCAGGATCGGGCTCAAATTCCCCTGATCTGTGTAATACGTGATGACTCCTTGCGGCCAGATCAGAGGCTGCCCTGTGACGCTCGGATCGAAATAACTCGATCCCGCAACACGGTTTGGACCTCCCGCCCGGCAAACCACCGCCCCACCCAGAATCATCCATGCAGCCAGGGCCAGCCTGAGGAGGACCGGGCGAGTTGTACATGCCACGCAGTTTTTCATGGTCACATTCGTCCGCACGCTTAATCCTCCTCACTGGCCCGCCGCACCGCCAAGGCGAAATCGCTGAAAAGCACTCGCGACCTCCCACCAAGGACGGGATCTGTTTGGAAAGCCGAAACTTGTTCTGCGTCGAGTAGCACCTGTCCCCGCGCATCCATTGCGAAGCGTCCCATTCTGCCCCCCACCCAACTCGTCAACCCCAACTTGCTCGTTGGATACAAGAACAGCATCACCCTCTCGCCACGCCGGTATTGCTGTCCCGACGACCACAATCCGAGCCATTGCGATATCGTCAGATCCTCGCCTTGAGTCACTCCCCGGATGGCGTTCTCCACATGAAACGTCACCATCACCATCGCCACAGTTTCTCCGGGGCGCGCAGGCCTCTGCTCGACCCGAATCACTGTCCCCGAGAAGATCATCCCCGCTGCGCGAGAAAATGCAGGCAGCCCTCGCGTTCCCGTACCCGTCACCGGGAATCGTGGAAAGTGCCTCACCGGCTGGCCCAGACGGGGCGCTCCCACTTCCTTTTCAGGGACCAATCGAAGCGGCTCGCGCGGGGCTACGCTCTGTGCCAACGCGCTATTCGCCAAAAAAGACAGAACGAGCAGAAACCATGCCCATCTCCCAATCATGGGGAGACCTCAATCTCTAAAATTCTGCTCGGAGGAAGCTCGGGGAAACGCGCTCAGACTACGCCGAGCGCAAAATCGAAATCAGTGATACCCATCACAAATGCCGCTCACAGCGGAAATTTTTTTCGCGAGTCGCCCATTATGGGAATTGCCAACGAATCCGCGTCGCCCTAGTGTGACTAACCCCCGGCTGCTACCGGCAAGGAATCGACCACCCACCCGGGCGTACCGCCAAGTCCCAAGACTGCCCACCGCATGGCATAAACTGACCGTCGCTGGCGCATCTTGTCGCTCCTTGAAATTTGTAATCCTCTGCTATTTCTGAATTGTGAAAGAGAACGATCGCAACGCCCCTCCCAAGCAAAAATCGGAGAGCTCCCGTCCCGCGGATGATCTAGCTCGCCAGATCGCATATATTTGCCGTCCCACCACCGAGGTAGCAAGATTGATTTGCGAGGCCGAGAAAGCCGCTGTCGCGGCCGAGTCTTATCTGCGAGAGTTGGAGCGAGCACGCATCCTCGGCCTTCCCCCGGGTGACACCCTGCCCTAAAGGTCCCGAGCGTTTCATGGGAAGACCAACCGGCCCTCGAATAGCGGCTATTCGTGTCGCAGGGCCTGCATGGGATCGATCTCCGTTGCGTGCCGCGCAGGAATGTAGCTGGCGACGAGTGTAACCGCCATCAGGATCGTCGACACCAGACTCAACGTCAGCAGATCGTGTGCCTTCACGCCGTAAAGAAACTGCGCGAGCAGTGGAGTGGCCGCGAACGAACCCAGGATCCCAATCACCACTCCGGCCAGCGAAAGCACCATGGCCTGTCGCAACACCAGTCCCAGCACCTGTCGGCGTTGCGCGCCCAGCGCCATCCTCAGGCCAAGTTCATGGCGGCGTTCTCCGACAGAGTACGAGATGACTCCATAGATTCCGATCACCGCGAGCAGCAACGCGATTCCGGCAAACAGCTCTAACACCTCCGCGAGAAAGCGCGATGGAGTGGCCGACTGCCAGACCGTTCGCTCCACCGTCGTGATCCCAAAGATCGCGGACTCGGGTGCGAGTTCCGAAATGATCCGCCGCATATTCTGCATCAGCGGCTCCGGCTCCGCGTACGTGCGCACGATGATGCTCTTGTGAACGCGGGCTTCCGTCCACCCTGGATAAATTCGCGATGACAACTGCTGGTACGGAACAAAGGCTTCCGGTTCGGCGGGATCAGCCAGCGAAAACTGCTTTACGTCTTGAACGATCCCAACGATCTCGCGCGGCTTCTCGTCGGGCGAGTCATCGAACTTGATCACCTGACCGATCGGATCTTGATTCGGCCAATACCGCTTCGCCATCGTCTCGTTGATAACCACCACCCATGCACTGCTGGCGGTGTCCTGCTCGCTTACTCCGCGGCCTCGCACCACGGGGATGCGCATCAACGCGAAGTAGTCGGCGCTCACTCCCTCCCGAAATACGGCTGGCTTTTCGGCAGCGGTCGAAACACCCTGTCCCATAAACGTGAATCCGGGCGAGGCGTACTGCGCGCTATCCCCGGTACCATCCAGCAGCGGAAGCCAGTCGATTAATGCGACGTCTTCGACGCCCGGAGTGTTTCGGAATCGCTCGAGGATCCGATCGCAGAATTGCCCAACCGGTGGCAGTATCAGATTTAGGTCCGGATCGCTTGGCGGAGTCGCATAAATGTACTTCTCTCCGGTCAAACGAACTTGCGCAGTCAGAAGATGCCCGGGCGCAAAGCCGGGGGATGTACGCAAAATCCGCGTGAGCGTATTGATCATCAGCCCGGTGCAAATCAGCAACACCAAAGCCAGTGCAATCTCGGTGACAACCAGAGTGTTCCGCGTGCGATGGCGCGACCTCGTCGCCGTACTGCGTCCGCCTTCCTGCATGCGCTCCGTCACGCTGGTTCGCACCGCGCGATGCGCAGGAATCAGGCCGAACCCGATCCCGGTCAATACGCACGTTCCAAACGTAAACAGCAAAACACGCGAATCCAAAATCACCCCGGTTTCCCGTGGAAACCAGGCCGGAGCCCACAGATCGAAAATCTTTACGCCCAGATACGAAAACACCAATCCCACCAATCCTCCGGTCAGCGAAAGCAAAACGCTTTCCGTCAGCAATTGGCGGATCAAACTTCCACGACTGGCCCCCAGCGCGACTCGGATTCCGACTTCTTTTCGCCGTCCATCGCCGCGCACGAGCAGCAGGTTGGCCACGTTCGCGCATGCAATCAGTAAAACCAACCCCACAACTCCAAACAGGGTGTAGTAGATCTGCCCCCAGTTGCCAAAGAGCCGCTTCTGCAACGGGTCCACGCGCACTCCCAGGCCTTTGTATGTCTCGGGGAAAACCTCTGCCAGGTGTTGCTGTCTCACCTCCATCGCGGCCTGGGCTTGCTCCAGGGAAACCCCGCGTTTCAGCTTTCCGACAGCGTCTTCCCATCGCACGTCTCCAACTCCGGAATCCACGGTGTCCGGCAGTCCGTGCACTACGAACACGTCGGGCGTTCCCGTGCCGAACAGGTCAAAGCCGGGTTGCAACACCGCCACTACCGGTCCGGATCCTGTATCTACAAAAATCGTCTGCCCAAGCACCTTCGGATCGCCACCGAAATGCCGCTTCCAGAATTCGTAACTGATCAGAACTCCTGGGGAACCGCGCTGCTCGCTCGCGTCATCATCCGGAATCGTTCCCATGAACGACTTGATTCCGAGCATTGTGAGAAGCCGCCACGTCAGGTGCTGCACCGCAACCCGCTCGCCGAATCCCGCCCCCGACATCGCGACGATATCCGGGTGAGAAACGAACTCCAGCCGTTCGAAGACCCGATTGTCGGCCCGCCAGTTCGCCACGTCGCTGCCCGACACCAGTCCGAAGTTCCCGCCCTTTGGAAAAACATTCGAGACGGCGACCAGCCGGTCCGCGTCCGCGTACGGAAGCGGGCGCAGAAGAACTCCATCCATGACGCTGAAAACCCCCGTGGTAGCGCCGCTCCCGAGCGCCAGCGTGAGAACCGCAGTGAGAGTGAAAGCGGGAGTATTGCGCAGTCCGCGCGCGGCGTAACGAAGATCCTGCGCGAAGGCTCCAATCGCGTCCGTCATCAGGTGGCCTCATCGATTCACAATGACGATTCGTCAAACGCAGTCAGTCTACTCCGGGTGCCGACAGCCTCAGGGTCTATGCAGGTTTTCCCCTATATCCAAAGCTCTCAAGGATTTGTAACCCTATGAAAACTGCTGTCACTTTACTTGTGCAGGGGAACAGTGACCTTTGATCACGAAATCCGGAAACTTTGCGACCAGATCCTCGCCTGCACCTCGGAGCGTGAAGCGGTAAAGCTAACGTGCCGCCTCAAGGCGCTCCTTCATGGCCATATCGAAGAACTGCGCAACAATCTGATTACGCTTCCCGCCGTCGGCCCTGTTTCTGTTGACGCCCGGAAAGCGTCATAGCTTTCGACTACGCGATGCGCATCGCCGTCCGCGCGTGTCAGGTGGTTCTGCGAGCTGGGTTACCGGGGAGGCCTGAGGGCGAAGTGATGCGCGGGGGCCTGCAGTTTCACGTCAAGGCTCGCGTTAGGTTTGACCGCGAGCGTGTTCCCGCAGTCGTCCACAAAACAGTTCTCGATCCGAATCTCGCTGTACAGCGGATCGGCGTCCGTCAGGTGAAGTTCTACTTTCTCGATCTCGCTGGGCGTCAGCGGCTTGATCGTGTGCCCGGCAGTCGCGCGCAATATCTTTTGCCCCGCTCCTGCCGGCGCCAGTTTGCTTTCGGGAAACCTGCTCTTCTTGGCGGACATCAGCGCGGTCACCTCGCGCATCAGTTCTTCAAACTTCCGGTAATTTTTTTCGTTCTGAATTTGCGCGCAGAGTTCGTTCATGCGACTGCATTCTTGTGGCGTCATTTGTACTTTCCCCAGGGGCGGAGAGTCAGCGGAGGCCCCCTATATCGCACGGGATCGCAACCATCGTCAAGCACTCAGCTCCCAATAACCCAACATCGTCGGCAAAGTTCTCATTTGATGTTTTCCACAGCCTTCCACACAAAATTCGCTCCGACTTGTGACATGTGACCTTGACCCTCGATTTCAGAAGCGGATAGTAGAGGAGTGCGCAACGCAGCCTCTTCCATTCCGTCGTCGGCGTTTCAGACGAGATACCCTCAGCGCAACCAGGGGGTGGCATGCGTAACTCCTTTGATATGAATATTTTACATCTAAGTCCTTTGGATGGAATATTTTGCGGCCCATGCCCAGAGGGTCATTCCCGTAAGCCTAGCTATTTCAATACTTTGCGGGAAACACCAATAAAAATGTTTTCGTCGATTGGGTGGCGTAAGTCCTTGTTTTTCAATATTTTGCGTGTAAATTATTTAGAATCAATATTTTGCGCGCTCTCCGCGGACTCCACGACTCCCCAAGTGCCGCAGAATGAAATATTTGCGAGTTTCAGCGTTATAAAAAATATTTTTATTGCTCAGCACTCTTGCCACCCGTTCCACTGGACCGCACCGGCAACGAAACCGCCTTCAACTTGTCAGACCTCAATTACGCCGAATGCAACTCGTTACCCTTTGCGGTTTGCCGCCATCTCCCGCGCAATGGGACAATGATGCCTATGCCCAAAACGCTCACCGCCACCTTCTTTTCTTTCATTGCCGCAATCCTGCTCGTTGCTTCTTGTGCGGCGCAAGACTCTTCCTCCGGCGCCGCCGCGAAGCCCGCACAATCGAGCCCGTCGCAATCCACCGCCTCGGGTGCTCCGAAGACTCCTGCGAAAAAGAGCACCACCACAACCGGCACAAAGTCCGCCACAGGAGTTGCCTTGACCACGCAGAAGGCGAAGAACAGCTATGCCCTCGGTATGAGCATCGGAACTGGATTGAAAAAGCAGGGGGTCGCCACCGCTGTCGATCCTGCTCTCGTCTCCCGCGGCCTTCGCGATGCCATGGGCGCCGGCAAGACGGCAATGACCGAGGATGAAATGCGCGCCGCCTTACAGCAGTTGCGTACCCAGGTCCAGGGCGCTCAGGAAGCCAAGGCCCATCAGGAAGGCGCCGCCTCCCGGAAGCAGGGAGAAGAATTCCTCGCTGCCAACAAAACGAAACCCGGAGTGCAGACCCTCCCCGATGGCTTGCAATACAAAGTCATCACCGAAGGCACCGGCCCGAAGCCGACCGCGAACGACACCGTCACGGTCAACTATCGCGGGACTCTGATCAATGGCAAAGAATTCGATAGCTCGTACAAACGCGGACAGCCGATTTCATTTCCGGTGAGCGGCGTCATCAAAGGTTGGACCGAGGCCCTGCAACTGATGCCAGTCGGCTCGAAATGGCAGCTCTACATCCCGGCCGATCTGGCCTACGGAGATCGTGGCGCCGGCGCGGACATCGGGCCTGGGGAAACCTTGATCTTCGATGTCGAGTTGATCTCAATCGGAGAACAGAAGAAATAATCCAGAGGGTAATTAATATCTTAGAAGTTATAACGCAGAAGTGAGACCGCTTGGTCTTGCTTCTGCGTTTTTATTTTGATCCTTACCCGAAGTCACCGGCACTCAGCCCAGGCTGCGCTGCACGGTCGATGTCTTCAACACCCCGCGCAGATGCTCTTGCGCCGAAAGATTCGCCCCGGCGAGCAGCAGCAGTCCTGACAAAAACGCCCAGAACATCATCGTCACCGAGAGCGCGAACGGTCCATACACTTCCTGGAAATTCAGCCAGGGCAGCGCCAGGATGTAAGCGTATTTCAGCGCCTCAGAAAGCAGTCCCATAATGACGGCCACCGGCAACACCGTTCCCGCGGGCACTTTCCCATTCGGCAGAATCCAGTAAATCAGGAAGAAAATCGCAATGCTCGCCGCAATGGCGAACACCTTCATGACCAGAAATCCCACGACGCGCACAAAGCCGCTCCCGTATCCCCGTAGCAGGAACTCCATGAACGCCACCGGCCCGGCGGTCAGCGCAATCGAGATCAGAGCCAGCGCGCCGCAGGCGAACGCCAGTCCGAACGAGACCAGCTGGTTTCCCAGGTAGGATCGATTCTTTTCGAATCGCCAGATCCGGTTTAACGCGACTTCCAGAGGCAGAAAGATTCCCGATGACGTGATCAGCAGGATCACCAGGGATGCGGCCTGTACGCGCTGCCGCGAATTGACCATCGAGTTCAGATTCCGGATCACGAACTCCTGTCCCGCCGGAAGGTAGTCGCGCAGCAGCTGCAGGACCACGTCGTACATCACCCGCGAATGAAACACCCGGCGTATCACGGTCATCATTAACACCACGAACGGGAAAAACGACAGGATGGAATTCGCAGCCACCGAAAATGCAAATGTATGCACATCGGTGCGCATCAGGTATTGCACCGTCGCCAGGATCAGGTTCGGAGACCCCCTCCGCGGCCGCGGGGAAGGTTTAGGGGCGCTGGCCTGCGCCGCAGGCGCTGAAGTCGAAATGGGAGGAGTCGCCACGGCAGAAGCTAAATCGTACCAGAGACAGGGGGAACTGTAGCTCGATCGGGGAAACCGAAGTTTCGATACGCGGTTACCGAGTTATTTCTTAATCCTTGTTAAAGTTATCAGTTATGACCAAAAGTCATGGTAACGTTTTGTTTCTAATTTCTCTTGCGAAACGTTTCAATACTGCTTATTATCTGTTGCTCAATACCGGGAAGTCGCTCCGGTGTTGAGACCAGAGGTCGGTTGACGTTGTTGGGTGTGGTGGAAACGCGCCAAATTGTCGGACTCCAGATCTCCAGAGCAGGAGCTCACTGCTATGGGGTTGAGGAGTCTTTTCTTTTTTGGAAGTAGTTCCTCTCTGCTCGTAACGCAACCTAAGAAAAAAATTCTACCGGTTTCTTTGAGGGGGGCTTCGAGTGATCGAGGCGCGATCCGAGAATTCGGGGAATCATTCTTCGCGATTGGTGAAAGGAGTTGTTGCCGTGAGAGAGAAAGGTACAGTGAAGTGGTTCAACGGGGCGAAGGGATATGGATTCATCCAGCGCTCCACAGGAGAAGATGTATTCGTGCACTTTTCCGCGATTCAGGAAAACGGATATCGCACCCTCAATGAAGGCGAAACCGTCGAGTTTGACCTGCTCAAGGGCCCGAAGGGCTTTCAAGCAGCAAACGTAGTCCGCGCATGATTTAGCTGCGAACCATTTGAGAGCCCTCCCGGTCCCAGCGGGAGGGTTTTTTGCTTCAATCCTCCAACTTTCAGAACTCGGAAATTCGCAAACGGAATTCTTCTGCAACTCACCTGAAGCATTGCCCAAGAGTGACCATTTCAGCGCACACCGAAGTAACTGCGGTTGTGAGATCGATCACGGCAGGCAGCTGAGATCTCTTTTCTAATTTTCTCTGGAGCATTTCTTGCGCGCCTTCCGCCTGGCAGCTCTCATCGCGACATTCACCCTCACGCTGACCCCACTGGATTGGGGCGCGACAGGGCCTTTCGCGGTTTTTCCTAAAGCCGGACGTCTGCTATCGCCCGATCGTCGTTACGAGGTGCGCGATGCAAGCCGGGCCGGTTCATTCTCAGACTTCGCCGGCAGTTTCCATTCCCTCTGGGTTTTTGATCTGGCGGGAGGGCAGTCGCGAAAACTTTGCGATTATTTCGGAACAGCCGCGGTGGCGTGGTCCGGCAACAGTGAAATATTGATTACAGAGTATGTCAGTAAGAAGATATCGCGAGCGTTGCTGTTCCACCTGCTTATGACAGAACAGCCTATTGTGATCGATGAACCGACGCTGTTACGGACCATCGACCCTGAATTGCGGGAAACTATTCGGGGCAACGATCATGTGTTTATCGAGGCCGAACGGATTGAAAACGGCACCTTCTATTTTCGAGTCTGGGGGTACGGGCAGCACGATCCCAAGGAATTTCATTGGAATTGCCAACAAAGGCCGACAGAGAGAATGTTGGATTGCAGCGCAGTCCACTAACGCTGCGGATCTAGCGCATTTCGAGTGACACGATATCACCGTCGCCGGTGCCGCGTGGCTTGTAATTGGCCGTGACCTGGCGATCGCGCCAATCGCAGGAAAAATCATCGGCGCCAATCAGCAGCAAATTCTTGTAGTCGGCAGAGCGGAGTTTCAGCGTGCCGTTCTCCGAGTGAACCGTTAGCACCGCAGCCGGTGCATTCGAGCAATCGACAGCGACCAGGCGTCCTCGCACGAATTTTGTAGTCCGGCTGTCGGCGATTCTTCCATCACCGTGTTCGGCAGCCTCGCGCTTCGTGGCGTCCTGGTCCAGCACATCGAAAGGCGATTTCTGTTCCGCATACTTGGGTTGGGGAGTCGTCGCGTTGCTCGCGGCCAGACCATACTTCTTGTCTGAATTCATTTCTGAAAGAAGGCTATTGGCGTCAGCAGCGATTTGGGGATTCTCTGCGGTCTTCAGACGTTCCAGCAGCGCGGCCGCCGCCGGGTATTTCCTGCCGGCAACATAAATTTGCGCCAGATGCAGCACGTAAGTCTCATTTCGCGGGCTCAATCCGATGGCGGCGCGTTCCGCTTCCATCGCAGCTGTTGAACTTCCTCCGGCATTACGCGCAACCGCCAGCAGATCGTAGGCTCCAGCCAGTTCAGCATCCCAATCGAGCACGGCCTTGAGATCGAGCATCATGTTCGCAAGTCCGAGCATCTCGCTATGCTTCGACTGAGCCAGGCGATATTTCGCCACGCACAAGTAATAGCGTACCCACATGTCGCGCGGATTGATCGACGCGGTGTCGCCGAGTTCATTGAAAGCTTCTTCGAATTGCCCGTGCTCAATGTGATCCCAGGCGAGAAAACGGTGGGCGAGCGGGTTTCCAATCGCGTTGCTCGGCAGTTGCTCTTCCTCTTGTCCCATTTTCTTCTTGGGCTTAGCATCTGCTTTCTTGTCCGCTTCCGTCGGCGTTGTTGCGAGTTGGGTCAAAGTCTTAAGGGCGGCATCGTGCCTCTCCGGCACGCGGAGTTGCATCGCAGCGTACATGGCCTGAGCGTCGGGTTCCGGCAACGGTTTAGCGGTGATGATGGAATCGTTCAAGCCCACTGGCACAGGAAAGTGGTCGGTCTCCCCCGCGGCGCTATCCGTGAGTGTAACGAGCGGGGTTTGCTGATGCAGGTATTCTTTGACCGCTTGCTCCAATTCTGCCGAACTCATTCCGTAGGCCTGTTTAATTGCATCTTCGACGGGTACATGCTGATTGAGGACCATCCCGAAGTAAGCGCCGGTCTCAGAAAGTTTCTTCTGATGAATCAGGTAGTGCATCACGATCCATGATTCGGCTTCGTAAAGCGGGTCGGGCGATGCCGTGGTCTTCGCATCCGCGTCCTTCGCAGCGAACAGGACTTGCAGCGGCCGCCAGTCCTGTATTTCGAGAACCTTGGCCAAGGCCTGCGGAGTCGATGAGATTTTCTCGGAAGCGGCCTGTAGCTCGGGATCTCCTCCGATCTCCACCTGCTGGTTATTGATGCGAATGGTACTGAAGTATTCGAGCAATCCTTCGTCGAACCATCCCTGTGCTGGAGGGTAGTTGGACTTCAAGAGGCGAAGCGCAAAATCGCGCGCGACCGCCCGCCAGGGATCACTCTCAGTAAGGTTCAGCGCGATGAAATCCTGATCCTCGCCTACCAGCATGAAACCGGGAACCGCAATCGGTTTTCCCTCGCGCAATGGAGCTAGTTGGTAATACGCTTTGTCATCGTTGAAGGCGAGAATGGTCAGGGGCCGAGACTCGTTCAAGCGGTCCTTCGTGAGCACCCCACCGAAAACGGCGCGCATCTGCTCGAAACGGAGGGCGATGTCGCGGCCCTTGCGCTCCCCAGAATCGGTGATCACGGTATAGTGCGGCGAGTGAAGTTCAACCCATGGCGTCTGATTTGCCGGCCACGCAGGCATCGCCAGTACCAGGAGAAGCAAGATGGAATGCGGAATGGAGCGGGCGCGGATCATGGGAGAGCACCGCAAATGGACGTTAAGAAATGCTATCACGTGCATGGGGCAGGCTTATAATTCGTCGTTTATGTCTCTACCTTATCGATTTTCTTCTCTTATCTTCCTGAATGCAGTTCTTTGCTCGGTCGCTCTGTTTGGCCAGTCGACTTCCTGGAAGGGCTCATTGGTGGATGACGCGGGAAAACCAGTTGCGGGAGCGTCCGTAAAGTTGAGCAGCACGAACCAGGGGCAATACGAAGCCGTCACCTCCTCCGCAGGAGATTTTTCGTTCGGTGCAATTGCCCCCGGTGCGTATGAGCTGTCCGTTCGACAAGGTGAGAAACTTTGGCGATCGGTACAGACGATGGCTTTCCCCAACGCCTCCGAATCTTCGTTGCGATTGGCGTCCTCGGGCGAGGTGATTGTTCAACCGATTCACGGAAAAGAAACCAAGGCCCAGGGCAGTGGGGGCGAGCATTTATCGAGCTCGGAAGTGTCGAGTCTCCCACTGAATGCGCGTGACTTCAGCAAACTGCTTCTACTGGCTGCGGGAACAATGACCGATGCCAATGGCGCGGCGAATTTCACGCAGCAGTTTGCCGTGAATGGTCAGCGCGGCGTGACCACCGTGTTCGCGATGGACGGATTCGACACGACTGATCCCGAGATGGGCGGCGCCACCTTTTCCAACTTCAACGTCGATGCGATTCAAGAGGTGCAGTCGAACTCGGGCGTGATGCCGGCAGAGGTTGGGCACGGTGCGGCAAGCTATACCAATGTAGTTACGAAATCGGGCGTAAACCAGTTGCATGGCAGCATGTTTGAATTTCTGCGGAATGCGTCGCTCGACGCGCGCAACTATTTTGATTATCGGGACCCAACGGGGAAACATCGCATTCCTCCTTTTATTCGGAATGAATTCGGATTCGCGAACGGCGGTCCGGTCGTAATCCCCGGCATCTACGACGGCCGGAATCGGACTTTTTACTATGGCGAGTACCAGGGCTTCAGGCAGGTTCTGGGGACAACGCAGGTGATTCCGGTGCCGACCCAGGCGGAGCGGCAGGGAATTGACACGGTTACATATCCCGGCGACACGTTGACAGTCCCCATAAATTCGGAAGTTGCCGGTGTGCTGAATGGATACCCGCTGCCGAACGAGCCGGACGGCCCTTTTGGAGACCGGACATACGCGGCATCATCCAAAGTTGTCACGCGAACCGATCAATTTTCGATTCGGGTGGATCATCGGATTTCGGATAAGGCGTCACTGTACGCCCGATTCAGCTTAAATCAGGTAACGGGTCCGCTCACAAATCCGGACCAGACGATTTTGAATCCGAGTTTTGGAATCCAGTTTTTCGATCATCAGCGGAACGCGGGCGTTCACTATACACGCGCGCTTTCTCCGCACATGACCTCGGATACTTCGTTGAGCTACATTCGGAGTACGCCCTTTTTCCCCACGCCCAATCACACCCAGCCGGGGATCACGTTTGCGGATGGCCTATTTCAACCCTTCAATCAGCCGGCGGGGTCGATCTTCGGTTCTTACAGCAATCTTTATCAGTTCAAGCAGGATTTTGCGTGGATTCACGGATCGCACACATTCAAGTGGGGAGCGGAGATTCGAGTCAATCGCGACTCGACGATTTTTGGCGTGAATCCCAATGGGCTATATGAATTTGGGGGAGGAATCACCTATTCGCCGGTGAAGATTACGTCGGCCAGCGGCACTCACGACATACAAGTTGGCGAGCCGCTTCCGGATTCTTTGACAGGGCTTCTAACTGGGACGCCATATTCGTACAACATCATGTCGGCGGCCAGCATTACTCCGGTGGGCGGTAAGTTCAACGAGGCGGGAGTCCGGCGCGAAGCCTACAACTTCTATTTTCAGGATGCGTGGAAGGCGACATCGCAGCTGACGATCAACTACGGATTGCGCTACGAGGTGAACAGCCGGATCCACGAGGCGACAAAGCGCACGTCATTGCCAATATTCCTGGGACCAAACGGGCAGCGAGTGGGATATTGGGATCGGTCCGCCACCCAGGAAGTGCTGATCAATCCGCAACCGCCCTACGATCAAGACTGGAACGGGTGGGGGCCGCGCCTGGCGCTGGATTATGCGGTGACCAAGCACACCGTGTTGCATGCCGGCGGGGCGATCACAACGCTCATCCCAAACTTATGGCAGGACAATTCTCTGACGGCAGCCATTCCCTTTGTGTTTGCTCCGGCGATTTATGCGCATGCGGGAGAGCCGATCAACTTCCACGATATTTTTGTCCCGCTCAATCTGCCCACCGCGTACAACATCCAAGGTCAGCCCATTTTCGCGACGGGCCGGTCGCAAGACGTTCCCCCAAATACCATCTTCGATTATGTGCGTTTTCAAAGGGACCTGGATGCGCTTGCGCCCGGCAATGTGCAATTGCTCAGCGTTTATGGAATCGCAAAAAATTTTGGGAATGGCTACATCGGGAGCTGGACGGCGGGCGTCGATCACGATTTCGGCGATTTCAAATTCAACGCATCGTACGTCGCGACTGCCGGAATTCATCTTCCAAGGTTCTATAACCCTAACGGTTATGGCGGGGCTTGCCAGGGATTTGCGCCCTTCACGCAATTCGATACGGAGTGTCATGCAACCGGAGGATTCGGTCCGGAAACAATCATGACAAGTGGGTCGCATTCGTCATACCACTCTCTGCAAAGCGGGTTATCGAAGACCTCTGCGCGGCTGGGGCTTGGACTACAGGCGAGCTATACCTATTCAAAATCGTTGGATGACACCAGCTCCGTTCTGGGGGGACTACTCGGTGCTTCGGGAACCGTGCTGCAAACCGGCCCCCAGAATCCATTTGATCCGTCCGCCGAGAAGGGGCCGTCAACGTTCGATGTCACCCATGTGTTTGCGGCCAGCGTCATTCAAGTGCTGCCACTCGACCATGTGGGATTTTTGCGACTGGTTGGCCGGACTTTCACAAAAGGCTGGCAGGTGCTGAACATTACGACGCTGACGACGGGGTCCCCGTTCACGGTGTATTCGGGAGTGCAGCAGACGGGAGCGGGATTAGGCGGTGGCGATCGGCCGGATCTGGTTTCGATGCCGCATCTTTCGACGAGCCGCGTGGTGCGCGACGACTATTTCGGATTGGGCGCGAATAATCCATCGTTCTTTAA
>Ga0070741_10013854_pt1 | contig 14117 bp, 15 predicted proteins | sample Coa_R1_4_FD_66440 | JGI IMG/M metagenome (GOLD analysis project Ga0070741, IMG submission 66440) | Surface soil microbial communities from Centralia Pennsylvania, which are recovering from an underground coalmine fire - Coalmine... | ecosystem: Environmental > Terrestrial > Soil > Unclassified ... | reverse complement strand
AGCACCGAAAACCCGAAATCGGGGCTTCCGGCACTCGATTTCCACCATCTTCAACCACAAAACTGCGCGTGATCGCCATCTGCTCGATTGTTTGGGTCACTTGCGCAGAGCTTCCCTAGGGCGCGTCAGCGCTTGCGTGCGCGCGGCCTCGGCGACGGCACCTCGGCGGCGTCGCCGAACACGTCGGCGAAAGAGAGGATCCGCCCGGCGCCAGCGGCGAAGTAGCCGGGCAGGTCTGCGACCAGGTCGAGGAACTTTCTGCTGCGCACCAGCGAGAGCAGCTCCCGCATCGGCGGCGCCGCCATCGCGTCGGCGCGCGTGGCGAGCATGTAGCGCTCGCGCACGACGGGCAGGAAGTCGAGGCGGAACTGCCGCGCGGCCGGCTCGACGCCGAACCCGGCATCGGCAATTCCCGCCGCCACGTGCGCGGCAACCGCCGCGTGCGTGAACTCGCCGTCCTCGAAATCGGAAATCGCCGCGGCGTCCACGCCCGCCTCCGACAGCAGCTGCTCGAGCAGCGCGCGCGTCCCCGATCCTTGCTGCCTGTTGACGAAACGCACGTCCGCGCGCGCGAGGTCCGCGACGGCGCGGATCTTCTTCGGATTGCCGGGCGCGACCATCAGGCCCTGCTGCCGCTCCACCAGGAGGATGATCCGGTGCAGGTCCGGCCGCAGGTGGCGCAGGTAGCGCGTCGCCAGCCCGCTGGTGAGCGCCCCGATCGGCACATGGAAGCCGGCCACGTCGCAGTGTCCGCGCGCGAGCGCGGCAAGCGACTCGACGCTGCCCTTGAACTGCACGTCCAGCTCCAGGACATCGGAACCCGCGGCTAGCTCGCGCAGGCGCGACACCGCGTACCCGTGGCTCGCGTGCACGCGCAGCACGCTGCGCGAGGCCGCCACCGCGCTGCGCAGCTCGTGGTCGAGCTCGGAGGCGAAGTTCTCCATCTGCGGCCCGAAGCGCGCGCGGATCCTCTCCTCCGCCCAGAGGAACTTCTCCCCGAGCGCGGTGAGCCGCGCCCCGCGTCCCTTCTCGAGGGTCACCAGCGGCTGCCCGAAAAACTCCGTCCACCCGCCGACCACGTGCCAGGCGTGGCGGTACGACAGGCCGACCGCGCGCGCGGCGTCCGTGAGCCGCCCGTGCTCGCGGATGGCGCGCAGCAGCTCGAACAACCGGGGCTCGACTTCGTCCCCCCGCTGGTCGTAGAACACCCAGGTTGGCCGGATCCGGATCTGCGTCATAGGAAAAGCATCGCATATTTGCGGCGCGGCGCGAATGGATTAGCTTTCCTTGGTCGTTCGCGCGCATAGATATGCAATCTCTTGCATATTTCAGACGCGAAGACGCTTTCGAGGAGGAGCTGAGTTGACCCATCCGGACGAGCCATCCGCGCGCGCGACGGTCGAGCGCGCCATCGCCGCAACCCGTGACCTGCCCGGCCCGCTGCTCGGGACGCTGCAGGCGATTCAGCGCGAGCTCGGGCACGTGCCCGACTGGGCGGTGCCGATGGTCGCCACGGCGCTGAATCTCTCGCGCGCGGAAGTGCACGGCACCCTGACCTTCTATCACGACCTGCGCGGCACGCCGCCGGGCCGGCACGTGGTGCGCGTCTGCCGCGCGGAATCCTGCCAGGCGATGAACGGCGCGCGGCTCGAACAGCACATCAAGTCGCGCCTGGGCATCGACTATCACCAGACCACCGCAGACGGCGCGCTGACGCTCGAGCCGGCGTACTGCTTCGGGCACTGCGCCTGCTCGCCCGCGATCACCATCGACAACGAGCCGCACGTCGGCGTGACGCCGGAGCGCTTCGACGCCTTGCTCGAAGGATTCGCGCAATGACCCGGATTTTCGTTCCCCGAGATGCCACCGCGGTTGCCCGCGGCGCGGACCGCGTCGCGGCCGCGATCGCCGCCGAGGCCAAGCGCCGCGGCGAGCCGGTGCAGATCGTGCGCAACGGCTCGCGCGGCCTGTTCTGGCTCGAGCCGATGATCGAGGTCACGGAGCAGGGCGGCCGGCGCATCGCCTACGGCCCGGTCGCCGAGGCCGACGTGCCTGCCCTGTTCGCCGCGGGACTTGGGAGCGGCGGCGCGCATCGCTTGCGCCTCGGCCCGGTCGAGGAGATCGACTGGCTGCGCCGCCAGGAGCGGTTGACCTTCGCGCGCGTCGGCCTGACCGATCCGGTATCGCTCGACGACTATCTCGCCCACGGCGGCTACCGCGGCCTGCGGCGCGCCCTCGACATGGCGCCTGCCGACGTCGTCGCCGCGGTGACGGCCTCCGGCCTTCGCGGCCGCGGCGGCGCCGCGTTCCCCACCGGCATCAAGTGGAAGACGACGCTCGACACGGCGGCCGACCAGAAGTACGTCGTCTGCAACGCCGACGAGGGCGACTCCGGCACCTTCTCCGACCGCATGCTGATGGAAGGCGACCCGTTCTGCCTGATCGAGGGCATGACCATCGCCGGGCTCGCGGTGGGCGCGACGCACGGCTACATCTACCTGCGCTCCGAGTATCCCCACGCGCATGCCGCGCTGGAACAGGCGATCGCCGTGGCACGCGCCGCCGGCTATCTCGGCGACGACGTGCTCGGCAGCGGCAAGGCGTTCGCGCTGGAGGTGCGGCTCGGGGCCGGCGCCTACATCTGCGGCGAGGAAACAGCGATGCTCGAAAGCCTCGAGGGCAAGCGCGGCATGGTGCGCTTCAAGCCGCCGCTGCCCGCGGTGCAGGGTCTGTTCGGCAAGCCCACGGTGGTGAACAACGTCATCACGCTCGCCGCGGTGCCGCTGATCCTGGAGCGCGGCGCGGAGTTCTACCGGGACTACGGCATGGGTCGCTCGCGCGGCACGCTGCCGTTCCAGCTCGCCGGCAATGTCCGTCGCGGCGGACTGGTGGAAAAGGCCTTCGGCCTCACTCTGCGCGAGCTGATCGAGGACTTCGGCGGCGGCACCGCGAGCGGCCGGCCAGTGCACGCGGTGCAGGTCGGCGGCCCGCTCGGCGCCTATCTTCCCGCCTCCAAGCTGGACATCGCGCTCGACTACGAGGCCTTCGCGGCGGTCGGCGCGATGCTCGGGCACGGCGGCGTCGTCGTGTTCGACGATACGGTGGACATGGCGCACATGGCCCGTTACGCGATGGAGTTCTGCGCCCACGAATCCTGCGGCAAGTGCACGCCGTGCCGGATCGGCTCCACGCGAGGCGCGGAAGTCATCGACCGCATCGTCGCGGGACGCGACCGGCGCGCCAACGAGATCCTGCTGCGCGATCTCTGCGACACTATGGTCAGCGGCTCACTCTGCGCGCTCGGCGGGATGACGCCGTTCCCGGTGGTATCCGCCCTCGATCATTTCCCCGAAGACTTCGGCCTCGCGCGGGAATCCGCTCACGCCGCCGGCTAGGACAACGACCATGAGCCTTTCCATCCGCATCCCCGACGCAGGCACGCCGGCACGCACCGCCGAGAAGACGGTCCGGCTCGAGATCGACGGCTTCGAGGTGGAGGTGCCCGAGGGCACTTCGATCATGCGCGCAGCGAGCGAGGCCGGCATCGGCGTGCCCAAGCTGTGCGCGACCGACAGCCTCGAGCCATTCGGCTCCTGCCGGCTCTGTCTGGTGGAAATCGAGGGCCGCAAGGGCTATCCGGCTTCCTGCACCACGCCGGTCGCGGAAGGCATGCGGGTGCGCACCCAGACGCCCGCGCTCGCGAAGCTGCGTCGCAACGTCATGGAGCTCTACATCTCCGACCATCCGCTCGATTGCCTCACCTGCTCCGCCAACGGCGACTGCGAGCTGCAGGACATGGCCGGCGCAGTCGGGCTGCGCGAAGTGCGCTACGGTTACGACGGCGAGAACCACCTCGATGCCGAGCAGGACGTCTCCAATCCCTACTTCGCGTTCGATCCCGCGAAGTGCATCGTCTGCTCGCGCTGCGTGCGCGCCTGCGAGGAAGTGCAGGGCACGTTCGCGCTCACCATCTCGGGCCGCGGCTTCGCGTCCAAGGTCTCGCCCGGCCAGGACCAGGATTTCCTCGGCTCGGAGTGCGTGTCCTGCGGCGCCTGCGTGCAGGCCTGCCCGACGGCGACGCTGATGGAGAAGTCGGTGATCGAAAAGGGCCAGGCCGACCACGCGGTGATCACTACCTGCGCCTACTGCGGCGTGGGCTGCAGCTTCCGCGCCGAGATGAAGGGCGCGGAGGTCGTGCGCATGGTCCCGCACAAGGACGGCAAGGCCAATCGCGGCCACTCCTGTGTCAAGGGCCGGTTCGCCTTCGGCTATGCCACCCACCCGGACCGCATCGTCAAGCCGATGGTGCGCGCGCGCATCACCGACCCGTGGCGCGAGGTGTCCTGGGAAGAGGCGATCTCGCACGCCGCCTCGGAATTCAAGCGCATCCAGGACAAATACGGCCGCGGCGCGATTGGCGGCATCACCTCCTCCCGCTGCACCAACGAGGAGACCTTCCTGGTGCAGAAGCTGGTGCGTGCCGCCTTCGGCAACAACAACGTCGACACCTGCGCGCGCGTCTGCCACTCGCCCACCGGCTACGGCCTGAAGACGACGCTGGGCGAGTCCGCCGGTACCCAGGCGTTCGACTCGGTGATGAAGGCCGACGTGATCATGGTGATCGGCGCCAACCCGACCGACGCGCATCCGGTGTTCGCCTCGCGCCTGAAGCACCGCCTGCGCCAGGGTGCGAAGCTGATCGTGGTCGATCCGCGCACCATCGACCTCGTCAACGGCCCGCACGTCAAGGCGGCGCATCACCTCAAGCTGATGCCCGGCACCAACGTCGCGGTGATCAACGCGCTCGCCCACGTCGTCGTCACGGAAGGCCTGGTGGATGAGGCCTTCGTCGCGGCGCGCTGCGAGCCCGCCGCATTCGCGCGCTGGAAGGCGTTCATCGCCGAGCCGCGCAACTCGCCCGAGGCGCTCGCGTCGGTGACCGGCGTGCCCGCCCCGGAAATCCGCGCCGCGGCGCGCCTCTACGCCACCGGCGGCAACGCGGCGATCTACTACGGCCTCGGAGTGACCGAGCACAGCCAGGGCTCGACCATGGTGATGGGCATCGCCAACCTCGCCATGGCGACCGGCAACGTCGGGCGCGAGGGCGTGGGCGTGAATCCACTGCGCGGCCAGAACAACGTCCAGGGCTCCTGCGACATGGGCTCCTTCCCGCACGAATTCTCCGGCTACCGGCATGTCTCCGACCCGGCGGTGCGCGCGCTGTTCGAGGCCGCCTGGGGCGTTGTGCTCGATCCGGAGCCCGGTCTGCGCATCCCGAACATGCTCGACGCCGCGGTCGAGGGCGGCTTCAAGGGCCTGTACATCCAGGGCGAGGACATCGCCCAGTCCGATCCCGACACGCAGCACGTCACCGGGGCGCTCGAGGCGATGGAATGCGTGGTGATCCAGGACATCTTCCTCAACGAGACCGCCAAGTACGCTCACGTCTTCCTCCCCGGTTCCACTTTCCTCGAGAAGAACGGCACGTTCATCAACGCCGAGCGCCGCATCTCCCCGGTGCGCAGGGTGATGCCGCCGGCGAGCGGCATGGAGGACTGGGAGGTCACGGTGGCGCTGTCCGAGGCGCTCGGCTACCCGATGCGCTATTCGCATCCGTCCGAGATCATGGACGAAATCGCGCACCTCACGCCGACCTTCGCCGGCGTGACCTACGAGAAGCTCGACCGTCTCGGCAGCATCCAGTGGCCGTGCAACGACGCCGCGCCAGAGGGCACGCCGACGATGCACGTCGGCACATTCGTCCGCGGCAAGGGACGGTTCATGGTGACCGAGTACGTGCCGACCGAGGAGCGCACCAGCGCCAAGTACCCGCTGATCCTCACCACCGGCCGCATCCTGTCCCAGTACAACGTCGGCGCGCAGACGCGGCGAACCGCCAACGTCGTGTGGCACGACGAGGACCGGCTCGAGATCCATCCCCACGACGCGGAGTCGCGCGGCATCAACGAGGGCGACTGGGTCGGCATCCGCAGCCGCGCCGGCGAGACCGTGCTGCGCGCGCGCATCACCGAACGGGTGCAGCCGGGCGTGGTCTACACTACCTTCCACTTTCCAGGCTCGGGTGCGAACGTGATCACCACCGACAATTCGGACTGGGCGACCAACTGCCCCGAGTACAAAGTCACCGCCGTGCAGGTGTCGCGCGTGACCCAGCCCTCCGAGTGGCAGCGCCGCTTCGAGCGCTTCAGCGCGCAGCAGAACCGGCTGCTCGAGGAGCGGGAAATCGCCCGGGCGGGAAGCTGAGCATGGGCGCGATCCCGGGCGCACGCACGGCGCAGTCGATCTTCCCGGCACTGCGTGTCGGCGCGGACCTCCCCCAGGCCACCAGCGAGCTGGTCGCGGAGGAGGTCCCGGTCGCGATGGCCTGCAACGGCACCTCGCACCCGGAAGGCGTGGCCGACCTCGAGGAGGCGGCGGCGTGAGTGTCGACAAGCTGGTCAAGATGGCAAACGACATCGGCGCCTTTTTCCAGGCCGATGACGACCGCGAGCACGCGCAGGCCGAGATCGCCTCGCACCTGAAACGCTTCTGGGACCCGCGCATGCGCGCGGAGATCCTGCGCCATGTGGATGCCGGCGGGGCCGGGCTCATGCCGCTCGTGCTCGAAGCGCTCGAGCGACACCGCCAGACCCTCGCCCCGGCCGCGGTTGCGACGCGCTGACGATCCGGCGGCGGCGTCTTCGCGATGCGGTAGACTTCGCACCCGGTCGCGGTCCAACGCGCCGATGCGGCGCGTTGCCGCAGTGAACGCCCCTCAAGATGAAGACATCGCTTGTCCTGTGATTCCTCGCGCTCGCCGCAGAACGGCGCAATCCCTGGGATTGCTGACCGGCCCTCGGAGCGGAGTAAACTTCCGCTCCGTACCGTGTTCAAACACGCCGGGCGCCGAAAGCGCCCGGTAATTTTTTTGCCGCCATGCGAATCGCGCTGATACTTCTGCTGCTTCTCGCCCTGCCCGCACAGGCCGCCGATCTCCACAAACTCAAGCCCTGGAGCGGCGGCGAGCCGCCGCCGCTGGTGCTCAAGGATCTCGACGGCAGGAAGCACGATCTCGCGCAGTACCGCGGCAAGGTCGTGGTGCTGAATTTCTGGGCGACGTGGTGCGGACCCTGCGTGCAGGAAATGCCCTCCCTGCAGCGCCTGGCGGAGAAGCTGGCAAAAGAACCCTTCGCGCTGATCGCGGTGAATTTCGGGGAAAGCGAAAACACCGTGCGGCCCTTCCTGCGCAAGCTGGGGCTGAAGTTTCCCGTGCTCCTCGACAAGGACATGAGCGCGAGCAGCCTGTGGGTGGACAAGGGCCTGCCGACCACGTTCGTCATCGATCCGCGGCAGAAGATCCGCTACCAGGTGTTGGGCGACTTGCAGTGGGACGCGCCCGAGATCGAAACGCGGATCCGCGAACTGCTGCCGAAGAGCTGAATTTCCGTGCTGGGAGCACGACCATGAACCGCCGCAATTTTCTGCGCCGCGCCGCGCTGCTTTCCGCCACCGCAGTCCTGCCCCGCGCCGCGTTCGGCGAGCCGGCGCCTTTCGATCCGCGCCCCGGCAACTGGCGGGTGTTCGAGATCGTCACGCGCGTCGAGCTTGCGCAGCCCGCCGCTTCGAGCAGGGTGTGGCTGCCGCTGCCTTCGGTGGAGGATCCGGCATGGGTGAAGCCGATGGGCAATCTGTGGTCGGGGAACGCCGACACCATGCAGCTGCGCCAGGAACCGAAGTACGGCGCGCAGATGCTCTGCGCGCAATGGTCCGACGGCACGCCTTCCCCCTGGATCGAGCTGGTGAGCCGGGCCGCGACCCGCGACCGCGCGATCGACTGGTCCGCGCCCGATCCCGGCCTGCGCCTGGACCGATCGACGGCGCGGCTGTACACCGAGCCGACCTCGCTGCTGCCCACCGACGGCATCGTGCGCAAGACCGCGCGCCAGGCCTGCAAGAACGCGAAGACCGACGAGGAGCGTGCGCGCGCCATCTACGAGTGGATCGTGGACAACGCCTTCCGCGACCCGACGGTGCGCGGCTGCGGACTGGGCGACATCCGCACCATGCTCGAGACCGGCAACCTCGGCGGCAAGTGCGCGGACCTCAACGCGCTGTTCGTGGGCATGTGCCGGTCGATGGACATCCCGGCGCGCGACGTCTACGGCATCCGGGTCGCCGACTCGCGCTTCGGCTACCAGAGCCTGGGCAAGAGCGGAGACGTCACCAAGGCGCAGCACTGCCGCGCGGAAGTCTGGCTACCCCGCTTCGGCTGGATCCCGGCCGATCCCGCGGACGTGCGCAAGCTGGTGCTGGAGGAGCAGCCCGGCCTCACGCTGCGCGACCCGATCGTGCAGGCGGTGCGCGAGAAGCTGTTCGGCGCCTGGGAGACGAACTGGTTGCCCTACAACTTCGCGCACGACGTATCGCTTCCCGGTTCGAGCGGGCCGAAAGTTCCCTTCCTCATGTATCCGCAGGGCGAGAACGTGGATGGCAAGCTCGACAGCCTCGATCCCGACAGCTTCCGCTATCGCATCCTCGCCCGCGAAGTCGCGCTCTGACGCACAGGCGGCAACGAAAAGGGCGCCGCCCGGCGCCCTTTTCGCATGAATTCGCCGCGCGCGGCTACAACTTGCGCTTGGCTTTCTCCTCTTCTGCGCGCTGCTTGTTCAGCGCCTTCCAGAACTCCGGGTCTTTCCAGAATGCCTGCGCCCGGACGAGGTTGTCGTGCGGCGAGGCGAGGAACTTGTCCTTCGCATCGGGGGTGCTGAAACAGTAATTCCTGCCGTCCGGCGAGGTCCACACGATCGAGCAGTCGGTATGCAGCTTGACGCCCTCGGCAAGGCCCTCGGTGCAATACCCCTGGTACTCGTACTCCACGGCGAATGCGGCCGGCATGCCGCCGAGCAGCGCCGCGCACCACACCATCGTCTTCAGGCGAACCATCGTTGCCTCCATTCGTTCTTGCGCCGGCCCGGGCGGCCGGACGCGGGCGATGCCCGTACCCGATGCATTATAGGCGGCGGGAGCCTCCTTCGATATCGCGTCCCGTGGCGGCGCCGCGGCGATCGGACCATGGCCGCACGCAGCGTCGCGCCGCGAAGTCTTGGGTAGAATGCCGATGCGCTATCCGGCCGCCTGCCCGCGGTCGCCGCGGAATCCGCAGTCCGCGGCGCCTTTTTCCCATTCCGAAAACATGCGAGACGTCTCCCGAACATCGATCGACGCGCTGGTGATCTGCGACGAAACCGGCTTCCCCTTCCTGCGGAAAATGGATGCGGCGCTCACCTCGCTGCTGCGGCTGATCGATGCCGGCCGCACGGTCCGCCTGATCGTGCCGAACCCTGACATCATCTACCCCGACGGCATCGACTCGGCGCTGGTCGCCACCGGCGTCAGCCAGGCCGGCCTTGCCTGCGTCCCCGCGCGGCTGCGGCCCATGTACTGGATGCCCGCGCTGCGGGCCGACTGAGCGCGGCTCAGGACACGGCGATCAGCCGGTTCAGCGCCTCCGGGTCGTCGAGCAGGCTGTCGCTGTCGCAGGCGTGGACCACGCGGCCGCGGTCCAGCACCACCGCGCGCCGGGTGAGCGAGAGCGCGAGCCTCGCATGCTGCTCGACGAGCAGAACGGCGATGCCGCCGCCCGCGATCAGCGAACGGATGACGCTCATCAGCTCCTGCACGATGATCGGCGCGAGGCCCTCCATCGGCTCGTCGAGCAGGAGCAGGTCGGGATTGGTCACGAGCGCGCGCGCGACGGCGAGCATCTGCTGCTCGCCGCCGGAGAGCTGGTTGCCAAGATTGCGCCTGCGCTCCGCGAGGCGCGGAAAGATCCCGTACACCCGCTGCGCTGTCCACGCGCCGGGCCGCGCCACCGCGCTCAGATGTTCCTCGACCGTGAGAGAGGCATAGATGCGGCGCTCCTGCGGCACCCAGCCCAGTCCCCCGCGCGCGCGTGCGTGCGTGGGCCACGCGGAAAGATCGCGCCCGCGCCAGCGCATCGCCCCGCGATGCAGCCGCGTGAGCCCCATCAGCGTGACGAGCAGCGTGGTCTTGCCCATGCCGTTGCGGCCTAGCAGGGCAAGGCTGTCGCCCTCCTCCAGCGACAGCGATACGTCTTCCAGCACGATCGCGTCGCCGTAGCCGGCGTGCACGCCTTCCAGCCGCAGCAACTCAGCCATGCTGCGCCTCGCCGAGATAGACCTCCTTCACTCTCGGATCGGCCGCGATCTGCGCCGGTGCGCCCTCGACCAGCACCCGCCCGCCGACCAGCACGGTCACGCGCTCGGCGAAACGGAACACGAGCCCCATGTCATGCTCGATGAAGAGCACCGTCACCTCGCGCGGCAGGCGCGAGATGACGCCGAAGATCTCCGCGCTCTCCGAGGAGGGAATGCCGGCCGCGGGCTCGTCGAGCAGCAGGATACGGGGCCGGGTGGCGAGGGCGAGCGCGATCTCGAGCAGGCGCTGCCTGCCGTAGGGAAGATTGCGCGTCGGCGTATCCGCGTCGCGCTCCAGGCGCAGCGAGGCGAGCAGCGCGCACGCCTCGTCGATCTCCTCGCGCCGGTCGGCGACGGGCCGCAACCACCCGCCCGCCAGCCCCTTGCGCTCGCACACCGCGAGCAGCACCGATTCGAGCACGGTGAGCCCGGGGAACAGGGTGTTGATCTGGAAGGTGCGCGTCATGCCGCGCTTGACCCGCTCGTGCTGGCGCAGATGTGTCACCTTCTCCTCGCCGAGGAACACCTCGCCCGCGCTCGGGACGAGCACGCCGGTGAGCAGATTGATGAAGGTGGTCTTGCCGGCGCCGTTGGGGCCGATAAGCGCGTGGCGCGCGCCGACCGGCAGCTCGAGGTCGATGTCGCTGTTGGCGAGGAATGCGCCGAAGCGCTTCGACAGTCCATGCGTGCGCAAGGCGACGCTCATGGCGCCCGGCCCGCGATGCGCCTGGTTGCCGCGCTCAATCCGCCGAGGATGCCGCCGCGCGCGAACAGCACCACCGCGACCAGCAGCAAGCCGATCCAGAACTGCCAGTAGACGGGATTCATGCCGGACAGGTAATCCTGCGCCAGGATGAACGCAGCCGCGCCGATGAGCGCGCCGTAGAGCCGCCCCGCGCCGCCCAGCACCAGCATGATGAGCAGCTCCGCGGAACGCTGGAAGCCGAGCGTGTCCAGCCCCACGAACTGCGTGGTCTGCGCGAGAAGCGCGCCGGCCACGCCCGCCACCGCGGCGCTGACGGTGAAGATCGCGATCTCGCGCCGGCGCACCGAGGCGCCGATCGCGGGCATGCGCCTGCCGCCTTCGCGGATGCCGCGCAGGCTGAGCCCGAACGGAGAGTTTACCAGCCTGCGCAGCAGCACGAAGATCGCGAACAGCACCGCGAGCCCGTACAGATAGGCGGTCCTGCCGCCGAGGTCGAACTCGAACAGGCCCAGCAGTTTCCACATCGTCACGCCGGACAGGCCGTCGACGCCGCCGGTCACGAAGGCGGCGCGGTTGGCCGCTTCGTAGAGCATGAGCCCGATGCCGAGCGTCACCATCAGCCGCGCGAGGTCCTGGCCGCGCATGACGAGAAAGCTCGCCGCGAAGCCGGCCGCGCCCGCCGCTGTTGCCGCGGCGGCGAGCCCGCTCAGCGGTTCGCCCCAGCCGTGCGCGGCGAGCAGTCCGGCAGTGTAGGCGCCGACGCCGAAGAAGGCCGCATGGCCGAGCGAGACGATGCCGGCGTAGCCGAGGATGAGATCGAGCGAGACGGCGAACAGCCCGGTGATCAGCACCTGGCTGCCGAGGACGAGATAGCCGGGAAACAGGAAGAACGCCGCGACCGGCAGCAGCCAGAACAGCGCTTCGGGGCGCCGCCATCGGGCGTTCGGCAGGCGATGTATCGTCGTCGCCGCAGCGCGCTCGAGCCCGGCGGATCTGTCCTGCGCGCTCATGCCCGCCTGCCGTAGAGGCCCGCGGGAAACAGGATCAGCATCAGCACCATCAGGGTGTAGATGACGAACGCGCCGACCTGCGGCACGTAGTATTTCCCCGCCACGTCGAACACGCCGAGCAGCAGCGCCGCGACGAGCGGACCCTTGATGGTGCCGGTCCCGCCCACCGTCACGACCAGAAGAAAGTAGACCAAGTACTTGACCGGGAACACCGGGTCGAGCCCGAGCACGTCGATGCCGAGCGCGCCGCCCAGTCCCGCCAGGCCGGACCCGAGCGCGAACGTCAGGCAGAACACGCGATCGACGTGGATGCCGAGTCCCGCCGCGGCGTGCCGGTCGTCGACGGCGGCGCGCACCTGCGCGCCGAAGCGCGTGCGCGCGACGAAAAGCCCGAGCGCGCCGGCGATCGCCACCACCAGCGCGATCAGGAACAGGCGGTAGGCGCCCAGATCGAGCCCGGCCGCGTGCACCTGCCCGCGCAGGAAATCCGGCAGCCGCACCGGCTGCTGGCCGGGTCCCCAGACGTAGCTCGCGCCGGCGATCGCCATGAAGGTGAGCCCGATGCTGAACAGCACCTGGTCGAGATGGCTCGCCTCGTACAGCCGCCGGAACAGCAACCGTTCCAGCACCACGCCCGCCGCTGCGGCGCCGAGAAACGCGAGCGGCAGGCAGGCGAGAAACGGCACGCCCGCATTGTTCATCAGCGCCACCGCCAGGTAGCCGCCGAGCATCGCGAACGCGCCGTGGGCGAGGTTGATGAAATTCATCAGCCCCATCGTCACCGACAGCCCGACGCTGATCAGGAACAGCAGGCTGCCGTAGGCGATGCCGTCGAAGAGCACGCCGGCGAAACTGGTCAGCACCGCCGCCCGCTCCTACTTGCCGGGGTCCCTGACGTTCGGGTACCGGTCGAACTCGACGTTGTAGTACTCGCCGCCGATCTTCTGCACGCGGCGCACGTACACCGTCTGCACGATGTCGCGCGTCTGCGGATCGATCGCGATCGGCCCGCGCGGGCTCGCGGTCTTGAATCCCTTCAGGATCTCGATCGCGCGATCGGCGTCGATGCGGCCGTCGAGCTTCTTCACTACCTCGTAGATCGCGGCCATGCCGTCGTAGGCCGCCACCGCCATGAAGTTGGGCCGCACCTGCGGCCCGCTGACCTCGGCGTAGGTCTTGAGAAAAGCCTTGTTCTCGGGCGAATCGTGCGCCGCCGAGTAATGGAAGGTGGTGATGACGCCGAGCGAGACCTCGCCGATCGCATCGAGCACCGCGTCGTCGGTGAGATCGCCGGTCGCGATGAGCCTGATGCCGGCCTGCGCCAGCCCGCGCTCGTTGAATCCCTTCATGAACGCGATGCTCTGCTCGCCCGCCGGCACGAAGATGAACACCGCCTCCGGCCGGGTATCCTTGATGCGCTGGATGAAGGGCGCGAACTCCGGATTCTTCAGCGGCACGCGCACCGAGTCGACGACTTCTCCGCCGGCGGCGGCGAACGCCTTGCGGAACGCCTCCTCCGCGTCGATGCCCGGCGCGTAGTCCGCGACCAGGGTATAGACCTTCCGGATGCCGTTCTTCGCCGCCCATTGCGCGAGCGGCGCCGTGACCTGGGGAAGCGTCATCGACACCCGCACCACGTAGGGCGACCGGGTCGTGATCACCGAGGAGGCGGCGTTCATGATCACCATCGGGACCTTCGCCTGGGTGGCGACCGGCGCCGCGGCGAGCGCGTTCGGCGTCAGGCCGAAGCCGGCTAGAAAATCCACCTTGTCGCGGGTCACCAGTTCCTGCGCCAGGCGCTTGGCGACGTCTGGCGCCGGGCCGGTGGTGTCCTTGAAAAGGATCTCGATCTTCCTGCCGGCCACGGTATCGCCGTGCTGCTTCATGTAGGTCTTGATGCCGTTCTGCATCTGCCTGCCGTACTCGGCGAACGGCCCCGAGAACTCGGCGATCACGCCGATCCGGATCGCGCCCTGCGCCGCCGCGCCGGCGGCGGCTGCGGCGAGCGCAACGCCCGCGATCGCCGCATGAATGTTCGCCCGTTTCATTTCCGGTCTCCTTTCCGCGGTTCTGCGGTCATTCGGTATCCCCGGTGATGCATTTCGCGATTGTTCTTTTCCCGTGCGCGTCCCTGCCGTCCCGCGCGGTTCAGGCGCCGCGCGTCCAGTCGAGCGGCATCCCGAC
>Ga0070741_10013853_pt1 | contig 14119 bp, 15 predicted proteins | sample Coa_R1_4_FD_66440 | JGI IMG/M metagenome (GOLD analysis project Ga0070741, IMG submission 66440) | Surface soil microbial communities from Centralia Pennsylvania, which are recovering from an underground coalmine fire - Coalmine... | ecosystem: Environmental > Terrestrial > Soil > Unclassified ... | reverse complement strand
ACCGCCACCCGGGCCGCCATCCCGGGCATCCAGGTGGCGGCCAAGACCGGCACCGCCCAGACGTCTGGCAACAACATTCACGCCTGGCTCATCGCCTTCGCACCCGCCGACGCCCCCAAGGTGGTCGTCGCGGTCATCGTGGAGAACCAGGCGGGCGTGAGCGAGGCGACCGGTGGACGGATCGCGGCGCCGATCGCCCAGACCGTGATGCGGTCCGCGCTCGGCATGGGCCCGTAGGCTGAGAGAGGGACATGTCACAGCAGCAACAGCGGGTTTTCAACGGTCGCTACGAGCTGGTCCGCCGCATCGCCCGGGGAGGCATGGCGGAGGTCTTCCTCGCGCGCGACCAGCTGCTCGACCGTCCGGTGGCGCTCAAGGTGCTGTTCCCCGAGCTGTCCACCGACCGTGCCTTCGTCGAACGCTTCCGTCGCGAGGCGCAGGCGGCCGCCAACCTGTCGCACCCCAACATCGTGTCGGTCTACGACTGGGGCGAGGAGGCCGGCACCTACTTCATCGTGATGGAGTTCGTCGACGGCACGCCGCTGTCGAACCTCATCCGCACCGAGGGCCCGTTGCTGGCCGACCGCGCCGCCGCCATCGGGGCAGCAGTGGCCGCGGCGCTGGCGTTCGCCCACCGCAACGGCGTCGTGCACCGTGACGTGAAGCCGGGCAACGTGCTCATCGACTCCAGCGGCCACGTGAAGGTTGCCGACTTCGGCATCGCACGCGCGTCCAACACGCAGGAGAACCTCACCCAGACCGGCGCCGTGATGGGCACGGCGACGTACTTCTCACCGGAGCAGGCCCAGGGCCTCGGGGTCGACCCGCGCAGCGACGTCTACTCGCTCGGCGTCGTGCTGTACGAGATGGTCACCGGCAAGCCGCCCTTCACCGGCGACAACCCGGTCGCCGTCGCCTACAAGCACGTCCGCGAAGAGCCGCCCCCGCCGCGGAGCCTCAACCCGCAGGTGCCGGCCGCTTTCGAGGCCATCGTGCTGCAGGCGATGGCGAAGTCACCCGACGACCGCTACGCGAGCGCCGAGGACCTGCGCACCGACCTCCTGCGCTTCCGCCAGGGCCGTCCCGTGGCCGCGCGCGTGCCCGCCCCCGCCGTCGACACCGGCCCGCCCACCGCCGCCATGCCGGCCACCACCGTCCAACCGGCTGCGACCGGTACCCAGGTGCTCCCGGCCGCGACGGGCACCGGCGAGATCGCCGTGCTGCCCATCCACCGGCGCACCGGCGCCTACGTCGTGCTCCTGTTCGTGATGCTGGCCCTGCTGGCGGTGCTGCTGTTCCTGCTCGGCCGCACCCTCGGGTTGTTCGGTGGCACCGGCTCGGGCACGCAGGTGCAGGTGCCCGACGTGATCGGCAAGGCGAGCGCCGACGCCGCCCAGATCGTCAAGAACAACGGCCTCAAGGTCACCACCACCTTCGCCAACAACGACACGCAGGACTCGGACCACGTCTTCGACACCGACCCCAAGGCCGGCACCAAGGTCAGCAAGAACAGCACCGTGAAGCTGTTCGTCAGCCAGGGCGCGTCGCCGGTGCCGGTGCCGAACGTCGTCGGTGAGGACGTGGCGACCGCCATCAGCGCGCTGCGCCGGGCCGGCCTGCAGGTGCAGCAGACCGACAAGGCCGACAACACGACGGTGGCCGGCACCGTGCTCGACCAGGACCCGGCCGGTGGGCAGACCGCGGCCAAGAACTCGACGGTGCGCATCACGGTGTCGTCGGGCAAGTCCAAGCAGGCGGTGCCCGACGTGAGCGGCCTCGACGCCGACCAGGCCGCCAACGAGCTCGGCCAGAAGGGCTTCCGCACGACAACGAAACAGGAGACGTCCACTTCCGTCGCCAAGGGCAAGGTCACCCGCACCGACCCGCCCGCCGGTACCCAGCTCGACAACGGCTCGCTGGTGACGGTCTACGTGTCCTCGGGTGCGGCCCAGGTGACCGTGCCCGACGAGACCGGCCGCACCCAGGCCGCTGCCAAAGCCGATCTCGAGGGTCGCGGGTTCACGGTCGTGGTGACCCAGCAGGACACCTCAGACCCGAGCATGGACGGGCGCGTCGTCGACCAGACCCCGAACGGCGGCTCCAAGGCCGACCCGGGATCGACGGTGACGATCGTCGTCGGGCGCTCGACGTCGTCCACGACGTCGAGCTTCCCGTGATCGCCGGCTAGGCGGGAGCGGGAACCAGGCCGGCACCGGCCAGGAAGTTGGCCAGGAGGCGGTGCCCGGCCGCCGTGAGGATCGACTCCGGGTGGAACTGCACGCCTTCGACGGCAAGCTCGCGGTGGCGCAGGCCCATGATCGTGCCGTCGTCGGTCGTGGCCGTGATCTCGAGTGCATCCGGGAGCGAGGACCGCTCGACCACCAGCGAGTGGTAACGGGTCGCCTCGAACGGGTCGGGCAGGCCCGTGAACACGCCCTTCCCGTCGTGATGGACGGACGAGGTCTTGCCGTGCATGACGCGGTCGGCCCGCACGACCCGCCCGCCGAACACCTCGCCGATGCACTGGTGGCCCAGGCACACCCCGAGAATCGGCTTCTCTCCGGCAAACCGCTCGATCACCGCGTTACTGATGCCGGCATCCTCGGGCCGTCCGGGGCCGGGGGAGATCAGGATCGCCGCCGGGTCGAGGTCGACGATCTGCGCAAGTGTGACGGCATCGTGCCGATACACAAGGGGGGAGGCTCCGAGCTCACCCACGTACTGGACGAGGTTGTAGACGAAGGAGTCGTAGTTGTCGATGACGAGGACCTCGGCGCCCACGACCGGACAGGGTACTCAGCGGTGAGCTCGCCCCGGCCTGGTTCTCTCACGTCCCGCTTGCAGCGCACGACTGCGACCGTGCTCGTCGTCGAGGACGAGCCCGACATCGCCACGTTCCTCGGTGCGTTCTTCCGGGCGTCCGGCCTCGAGGTCGTGCACATCGACCCGATGACGCCGGGCGAGGTCATCGTCGCCGTCCGCGAGCACCGGCCCGCCTGCCTGCTGCTCGACCTGCGACTGCAGGGCTTCACCGGTGTCGACGTGTTGGTGCAATTGCGCGCCGAGCCCTCGATCGGCGCCCTCCCGGTCGTCGTGTTCAGTGGCGACGGCCGGCCCGAGCGCCGCGCCGAGGCCGACGCCTTCGACGTGGCCGCTTTCGTGACCAAGCCGTTCAGCGTCAAGGAGCTGTACTCGCTCGTCTCGGACCTGGTCAGCTCCGGTTCCGGCGGCTGAGCATCCGGCGGCGGGTCAGGCGGGACGGGCGAACCGGAGCGTCGTCGCCCCCGTGAACGCCGGAAGCAGCAGCGCGTCCTGGCGCTCGACCGAGATGCGCAACCCGAACGACTCGGCGTCGCTGCGGAGCCGGCGGACCAGCGGATCGGCGTCGAAGCGGTCGCGTGCCGCGCCGATGGCGGCGACGACGTACGGCGGCGAGTGCACGGTCCCGTTCAACAACAGCGTGTTGCCGACGCAGAGCACGGCGCTCGTGCTGATCAGGCGCTGATTGTTGATGGCGATGGCTTCGGCGCCGGCGCGCCACAGCGCGTTGACCACGGCCTGCACGTCCTGCGAATGGATCACGAGGTCGTTGACGTTGCCCGACGGCGCGCTCGACAGCAGCGAGTCGTCGAGGGAGACGCGCAGCCCCGGCCCGCGCATGGCCACCAGGCCTGCCGCCCGCTCGGCGGCGGACAGGCCCTGGGCCCGGTCCGACGCGCCCTGGGCCTGGCTGGCGCCCGCCCGGACGAGGTCGTTGACCTGGTGGTGGAGTCGGTCTACCTCCGCCCGCAGGTCCCGCGTGGTCGCCTGCTGGCGCTCGATGAGTCCGGCCAGGCGGAACCGCCGGGGCAGGCGTGACTCGGGGTTGGCCGGGCGCGACCGCACCGCGACCACGACGATGAACGCGATGAGGGCGAGCACGACCAGCAACGCGGGGCGGACGCGGCGGGTCACGGCGCTATCGTCCCGGTATGGCGAAACAGAGCGCCAAGTCCGGGCCCGGCTCGGGGCGGGCCAAGACCAAGGGTGGTCGCACCACCGCCAAGCAGGCTCCTGGCCGCTACACCCCGCCCGTGCCCAAGGAGTACAAGGAGAGCCCGCGGTGGGTCGCGGCGCTGATGTTCACCCTCCTGATCGTGGGCATGCTCCTGATCGTGATCAATTACCTGGGCGTGCTGCCCGGCGGGGCGTCGAACTGGTACCTGCTCGTGGGCCTGGCGTTCATCACCGTGGGGTTCATCACTGCGACACGCGTGCGCTGACGTCCACAGGGACGGGCACCGACGCGTGCGTGAACGCAGAGTTACACGAGTGTGATCTTCCCCAACGTTTTCCACAGGCTGGGGAGAACGCGATGTCATTCCACCGGGGTCACCAGGCGCATCTCGTCCTGGCAGTGGCGGGGTGGCTCCGGCATCTCGTCGTCGGCCAGGGTCATGCGCACCTCGGCCCCGCACAGGTCACACCGGTAGCGCAGGTCGACCTTGCGCATCTCACCTGCGGGGGGCGGCGAGGGTTGGCCCCGTCCGAGCATCCGCAGGATGCTCACGCCCACGCCCAGCACGACCACGAAGATCACCACTGCGACGAGGAGCTGGAGCACGAGCGCCATGTCCTGTGCAGCCTCCCACGTGCGACGATGCAATCGGTGACGTCATGACCCCGGACGGGCCTGCCACCGCCGAAGAACGCCTCGACGCCCTGGGCGCGCTCCTCGGGCGCGTGACGCACGACCTGCGCACGCCGATCACGATCATCTCCGGCTTCGTCGACACGCTGCTCAATTTCGGTGCCGACATCGACGACGAGCAGCGGCGCCAGATGCTCGAGCGCGTGCAGCGGGCCGCGGAGCGGCTCGACGGCCTGGTCGACGAATTGGTGGTGGCGACCCAGCCCGAGCCGCCGCCGGACTAACCCAGGCGCTCGATGATGGTGGCGTTGGCCATGCCGCCGCCCTCGCACATCGTCTCGAGGCCGTAGCGGCCACCGACGCGCTCGAGCTCGTTCACCAGCGTGGCCATGAGCTTGGCCCCTGAGCAGCCGAGCGGGTGACCCAGGGCGATGGCACCGCCGTTGGGGTTCACCTTGCTCATGTCGGGGTTGTGCTCCTTCTCCCACGCCAGCACGACCGACGCGAACGCCTCGTTGATCTCGATGGCGTCCATGTCGGCGATGGTGAGCTTGGCCCGCTCGAGCACCTTGCTGGTGGCGGGGATCGGACCGGTGAGCATGGTGACGGGATCGACGCCGGCGAGGGCGAAGGAGTGGAAGCGGGCCCGGGGCGTGAGGCCGAGGGCGGCCGCCTTCTCCTCGCTCATGATCAGCACGGCGGCGGCACCGTCGGTGATCTGCGACGAGTTGCCGGCCGTGACCTTGCCGTCGGGCTTGAACGCCGGCTTCAGCTTGGCCAGCGTCTCCACGGTCGTGCCGGGGCGGATGCCCTCGTCGGCGGTGACCATCTCGTCGGTCTCGATCAGCTTGCCGGTCTCGCGGTCCTTGAGCTTGCTCTTGACGGGGATGATCTCGTTCTCGAACCGGCCCTCGTTGGTGGCCACCTCCGCCCGCTGCTGGCTCTCGGCGCCGAAGCGGTCGAGGTCTTCGCGGGAGAGATCCCACTTGTCGGCGATGAGCTCGGCGGAGATGCCCTGCCCGACGAGACCGCCAACCGGCGCGTAGCGGGCGAGCACCTGCGGACCGAACGGCATCGAGCCGGGCGTGACCGAGGCACCCATCGGCGTGGTCGACATGACCTCGACGCCGGCGGCGATGGCGATGTCGTAGGCGCCGGAGATGACGCCCTGGGCTGCGAAGTGGGCCGACTGCTGCGACGAACCGCACTGCCGGTCGACGCTGGTCGCCGGCACGGTCTCGGGGAAGCCGGCGGCCAGCACGGCGTTGCGGCCGATGTTGAGGCCCTGATCGCCGACCTGCATGACGCAGCCCATGATCACGTCGTCGATCAGGCCCGGGTCGAGGTTGTTGCGCTCGACCAGCGCCTTGAGCACCTCGGCGGCCAGGTCGGCGGGGTGCCACCCGGACAGCTTGCCGAAGCGCTTTCCGCCTGCGGTGCGGACGGCGTCGACGATCACGGCGTTGGGCATGGTGGCAGCTCCTTCAGCAAAAACTAGACCGGACGGTCAAGAGTCTGACAGCCCTTCTGAACCTATGCCAACCTGCGCCGATGCGGGACATGACGAAGTGGTTGGGCGACGGGGGCATGCCGATCATCGAGCAGATCGGGGCATCGCTCGACGACTACGGCGACGGCTGGGTGACCGGCACGTGGACGCCCACGTCGCTGGCGTGCAACCCGGCGGGCATCGCCCAGGCGGGCGTGCACAGCGTGCTGCTCGACGCGGCCATGAACTTCGCCATCAACGCGTCACTCGACGGTCGCAGCCGCACCCGGGGCACCCTCGAGATGAAGACGGAGACCATGCGGCCGGCGCTGGCCGGCGCAACGTTCCAGCTGCGCGGCGACGTGGTGCGCATGGCCAAGCAGGTCGCATACGCGGAAGCGACCGCCCGCGATGCGGACGGTCGCCTGGTGAGCCGCGCAACAGGAACATTCCTGTTGCATCGTGAAAGCTGACTACGAGGGCTGCTTCGTGGTGCGCAGATACGGCTTGACGGTCTTGTAGCCGGGGAACTTCTTCTCGGCGTCCTCGTTGCTCACAGCCGCGGTGATGATCACGTCCTCGCCCTGCTTCCAGTCCGCGGGCGTGGCCACGGCGAACTTGGCGTTGAGCTGCAGCGAGTCGATGACCCGCAGGATCTCCTCGAAGTTGCGCCCCACCGTCATCGGGTAGACGAGCAGCAGCTTGACCTTCTTGTCGGGGCCGATGACGTAGACATTGCGCACCGTCATGTTGTCGGCCGGCGTACGGCTCTTGGCGTCGCCCGACGTGCCCCCGGGGAGCATCCCGTACAGCGTCGACACCTTGAAGTCGTCGTCGCCGATGAGCGGGAAGTTGGGCGCCGTCCCCTGCGTCTCCTCGATGTCCTTGGCCCACGCCTCGTGGTCGCCGGTGGCGTCGACGGAGAGACCGATCACCTTCACGCCCCGCTTGTCGAACTCGGGCTTCAGCCGGGCCACGGCCCCGAGCTCGGTCGTGCACACGGGCGTGAAGTCCTTGGGGTGGGAGAACAGCAGCCCCCAGTTGTCGCCCAGGAACTCGTAGAAGTCGATCTTGCCTTCGGTCGTGTCCGCCTGGAAGTTAGGGGCGTCGTCACCGAGCTGCACAGCCATGGCATCTCCTCGTTGGAATCGCGTCGCCTCACGATAACCGACCTGTCAGGTCAGGAATTCCGCTCCGCTTGATGTCGGCCCGCGGGGCCGAGCGGGGCACCCCGGCGGGCGAGGGGGTTGAATGGGGTACATGTCCCCCGTGACCAAGGACGAGATCGACCGGGCCGTGGCGGGCGACACCGTGACGTCCCGCTTCGCCAAGACGGTGGCCGAGAACCCCGACCGGGTGGCGCTGCGCTGGCGCACCAAAGCCGATGAGTGGGACGAGTGGACCTGGCAGCAGTACGCGGACCGCGCCTGCCGGATCGCCGCCGGGCTCCGCGGCCTCGGCCTCGACCGAGGCGGGCGGGTGTTGCTGATGATGCGCAACCGGCCCGAGTTCCACGTCGTCGACCTGGCCGTGCTGCTGTGCGGCGGCACGGCCATCTCCGTGTACAACTCCTCGGCCCCCGAGCAGGTCGAGTACCTGGCCAACCACTGCGAGGCGTCCATCGCCGTGGTGGAGGACGCGAGCTTCCTGGAGCGCTTCGTCAAGGTGCGCGACCGCCTGCCCGCCCTCGAGCGGCTGGTGATCGTCGAGGACCCCGACGGTCACGCGCCCGACGACGTCGTTCGACTCTCCGAGTTGGAGAGCGCCGACGCGGTCGACCTGGCCCAGGCGGCTGCAATCGCCGAGCCCGACGACCTCGTCACCATGATCTACACGTCGGGCACGACGGGTCCGCCCAAGGGCGTGATGCTGTCGCATTACAACATCGTGTTCACCGGCGAGGGGTACCTGCGGCTGCTCGACCGCGACACCGTCGGCCTGCGCGCCATCTCGTACCTGCCGATGGCCCACATCGCCGAGCGGATGTCGAGCCACTACCTCGCCCTCCTCGGCGGCCTCGAGGTCACGACGTGTCCCGAAACGGGACAGCTGGCGAAGTACATGACCGACGTACGCCCGCAGACGTTCTTCGGCGTCCCGCGCATCTGGGAGAAGCTCTACGCGGGCGTCAATGCCGCCCTTTCCGGCGACGAGGAGCGGGCCAAGCAGTTCAACGAGGCGGTGGAGGCGGCCAAGCCGATCGCCGCTGCGCGCGCCGTCGGAGAGCTCACCGACGAACAGCAGAAGACGTGGGACTTCCTCGACAGCGTGGCGTTCCGGCAGGTGCGGGAGCAGCTCGGCCTCGACCACGCCGAGATGGCCGTGTCGGGAGCGGCGCCGATCCCCGCCGACGTGCTCGAGTGGTTCCGCGCCGTCGGCGTGCCGCTGTCGGAGATCTACGGGATGTCGGAGAGCACAGGCCCGATCACGTGGGACCCCGAGCGCGTCAAGATCGGCACCGTGGGGCGTGCGTTCCCGGGCTGCGAGGTGAAGCTGCTCGACGACGGCGAGGTGGTCTGCCGGGGCGGCAACGTCTTCCTCGGCTACCTCAGCGACGAGGAGAAGACCGACGAGACGCTCGACGCCGACGGGTGGCTCCACACGGGCGACATCGGCGAGCTCGACGACGAGGGCTACCTGCGCATCGTCGACCGCAAGAAGGAGCTCATCATCACCGCCGGCGGCAAGAACATCTCACCGGCCAACATCGAGGCGGCCCTGAAGTCGTTCCCCCTCATCGGCCAGGCGGCCGTGATCGGCGACAAGCGACCGTTCATCAGCGCCCTGCTCGTGCTCGACCCCGATGAGGCGCCGGCGTGGGCGAAGAAGCACGGCGTGTCGTCGACATCGCTCGCCGACCTGGCCCAGGATCCCGACGTGCTCGCCGAGATCGACAGCAACGTCAAGGAAGCCAACCAGCAGTTCAACTCCGTCGAGCAGGTGAAGAAGTTCACCGTCCTCGGCGAGGAGTGGCTGCCGGACTCCGACGAGATGACGCCGACCATGAAGCTCAAGCGGCGCGGGATCAACGAGAAGTACGCGGAAGAGATCGAGGCGCTCTATTCCCGCTGACGAGCGCGGCGGCAGCGCGCTCGCGGCCGCGGGGGCGTTGTCGTACGGCATCACCGTTGTCATCGGTCGCCACCTGGCCAAGGCCGGGTTCGGCGTCACCACCGTGCTCGGCGTGCGCTTCGGTGTCGCCGGTGCGGTGCTGGTGCTGATCCTGGTGGCGCTGCGCCGGCCGGTGCTGCCGGCGCCCAGCGAGCGCCTGCGGGCCCTCCTGCTCGGCGTCGTGGGCTACGCGTTCGAGTCCACCCTGTTCTTCATGGGCCTCGAGCGGGGCACGGCCGCCGCCGTGGCGCTGCTCTTCTACTCGTATCCCGCCATCGTCACCCTGATCGAGGCCGCCATCAGGCGGGCCCCACCGCCCCCCCGCTCCCTCGCCGCCCTGGCGCTGGCGGGAGGCGGCACGGCGATGGTGGTCGGCGCCGGCGGCTCGGTGGCCATCACCACCACGGGCGCCCTGTGCGCCCTCGGCTCGGCCATGTCGTTCGCGGTGTACATGCTCGTGAGCCACGCCGCCGTGCACCGCACCGACAGCCTCACGCTCTCGGCGTGGGTGGCGCTCGGTGCCTCCCTGTCGTTCGTCGTCCGCGGTGTCGCCGCCGGGTCGCTGGTGCAACCGGGCTCGCAGTGGCCGGTGATGATCCTCAACGGCATCGCTACCGCGTCGGCGTTCACGTTCATGTTCGCCGGCCTGCGGCGCATCGGGCCCAGCCGCACGTCGGTGATCATGACGCTCGAGGCGCTGTGCGCAGTGGTGCTGGCCGCCGTGTTCCTGCACGAGGAGCTGCACGCGCTCCAGCTACTCGGCGGCGCCGGCATCCTCGCGGCGACCATCCTGATCGGAACCCAACGCACCGTGGAGGCCGTGCCATGAACACCACGCCGGAGGTCGCGCGATGAACATCGTGATCCTGGGCGGAACACGGTTCATCGGCCGCGCCATCACCGAGTCACTGGTGGGCGCGGGCCACGAGGTCACGGTCGTGCATCGGGGGAACAGCGAGCCGGAAGGTTGGGTGGAGGTCGCACACGTCCATGTCGCACGCGCCGACCTCCCGACGGTCGCGGGCCAGCTCCGTGATCTCGGGCCCGACGCGGTCGTCGACTGCATGGCGATGACGCGTGCCGACGCCGAGGCCGCGGTCTCGCTGTTCGGCGACGACGTGCGCCTGCTCGTGTTGTCGAGCGTCGACGTGTACGAGTCGTATGGCGCGCTCCAGGAGGACCGAGTCGGCGAGCCCGTGCCGGTGTTCGAGGACTCGCCCGTCCGCAGCAAGCGCTACCCCTACCGGGGCGTGATCGACGGCATGGACGACTACGAGAAGCTCGATGTCGAGGAGGTGTACCTCGGTCGTGGCGGCACCGTGTGCCGGCTGCCGATGGTCTACGGCGAGCACGACGGCCAGCGGCGCGAGTGGCCGATCCTCCGACGGGTGCATGCGGGCCGAAAGCGCATTCCCATCGGTGCGGGCACCTGGGTGACCAGCCGGGGCTACGTGCTCGACGTGGCCACCGGCGTCCGGCTCGCCCTCGAGTCGTCCGCAGCAGTCGGCGAGATCTTCAACCTGGCCGAAGCACGCAGCCCGAGCATCGCGCTGTGGGTGCGCTGGATCCTCGACGCCGCCGGGTCCGACGCGGAGCTCGTCCGCGTTCCCGACGATGCCTTACCGGACGACCTCGGCATCACCGCCGCCATCGCCCAGCACCTCACGTGCGACTCCTCCAAGGCCCGTGCCCTGCTCGGCTGGACGGAGACGCCCTGCGAGGAAGCGATGCGCCGATCGGTGGCATGGCACCTCGCCAACCCGCCCGCCGGCGACGACACGGGGTTCGAGGACGACGACCGGGCCCTCGCGGCGGCGAGTTGACGCTGTCCATGCCTGGTGGCCGGCACCGCGGCCATTGACCCGCTAGCTTCTAGCCCACGGCGTCGCGCCAGGTCGTCGATGGTCGGAAGGGAGACGATCCACGTGAGGAAGCTCGTAACTCTTGGCTTGGGCCTTGTCACCGTCGCAGCGTTCGTCATGACGAGCGCCACGCCCGCGTCGGCCAGGTCCCATCGTCACCACCGACGCCATCATCACCATCACGGCACAGGGGGCGGTGGCGGCACCACACCGACCGTCACCTGCGGACCGGGAACTGTGCTGATCGACGGCTCGTGTGTCGCCACTGGCGGGTCGGCACCCGGCGGCTCGTCCTCCCCGGGCGCGGGGGCCGGCATCACGATCAGCCCCAGCACCCTGCGACTCACGCCAACGGTCCCTCCCGTCGCCGGCCAGGGCAAGTTCAGCTCCAACTTCACCATGTCGGGGCTCCCGCCGCTGACCACCTTCACCCTGAGCGCCGGCGATGCCAACTGCCCGATCTCCACCACCTCCACGGGGCCGTTCACGACCACCGCCACCGTCAAGACCGTGACGTTCAACCTCAACAACGCCCTCGGCACCTGCATGCAGGGCCTCCATCCAGTGACCCTGACCTCGACGTCAGCGGGCAGTACGCCGTTCACGGCCTACGTCAACTTCACGGCGTAACGCCAGCTGGGTCCCGCGCGGCGTCAGGCGGAGATGGGACTTTCGAGCGTTAGCAGGATCGTGAACACGGTGAACGGCGATCCGAGTTCGGTGATGATGATCGGGTAGGTGCCAGGCACACACCCTCCGGAACTCGACAGCGAGACGAAGAACGAGCCCGCGGCATCGGACGCCAATTCAGTGGCCGGGATGAGAAGGCCAGAAGACGGCTGCGACAGCTTTGTGTGATCACAACCGTTCAGCACCGACGAAGTGTCGATGGACAACCCGAGCTGCGGTGGAAGCCCGCTACCCATCACCGTGGCCGCGAACGCCCCTCCCGTGGTGAGCATTGCCGGGTTCGGCCAGATCGTTACTGGCGGGGCGATCGTGTCGACTGCGACAGGCGGATGCACGTGATGATGCCGGTGATGGCGGTGCGGGCCCGCCTCGGCCGGGGCGCCCGCGACGAGCGTGCACGTCAGGAGGACCAGGACCGTCAGCAGTGATCTCGAGGTCGTCGACCTGGGCACGTCGTGCCGCCTTTCGTGTCGTGGGACCTACCTGGCGCTCCCGAGCGTACTGGCCACCCTTTGACCGTCCAAGCAGCCTCGGGGCGAGCGGCGGGCATAACCGCCATGGCTAGGAGCGTGGCGCGGCGGTGAAACTGACGTCCTGGTACCGGTCGTATGAACCGTTGAGCTTCATGGCGATGCGCGCCCACAGGACCTGTCCTGTGGGCAGCGCCGGCACGGCGTAGGAGCTCTGCGACGCGGCGAGGTCGCCCGAGTTCACGAGGTCAGCGGCACCCTCGCTGGTGCCGATCGTGAGCTGGTACCCCTCCGCGTCGTAGAGCGTCGACCACACGAATGGCCGGGTCGTGTCGACGCTCAGTGCTCCGTTGAGCGGGTACGTGAACACAGCGGTGCAACTGGCGTCGTGACAGGTGAGCAGCTCTTGTCGGCGCGCTTCGAGCTGGGTGGGGTCATAGGTGTCGTAGTCGCGGGCCAGCTCGATGGAGTTGGCCCCGAGCGAGATGGCGAAGTCGAGCGCGTCCTGCCAGACGCCGATGCGGTCGGGGGCCGCCGTCTGGAACGCCAGCGGACGGCCCAGCGCCTTCATCTTGTTGTACATGCTCGTGTACGCCGTGCCCTGCGAGGTCGACCGGATGGAGTTGTTGGCCAGCACGCACCGCGGCCCGAGCGTGGCGCGGCAGTATGTCATCATCGACTCGGTGAAGGCCTCGTCGACGTAGAACGACGTCGCCGACTGGATGTGCTGGTACGGGTTGAACGCCAGGCCCGAACGGGTGTGGACCCAGACGTTGTGTGCGTCGATCTCCTGGTGCTGGCAGGTCGCGTCGGCGGCAGCCGTATATCCGGAGTTCACCAGTGCCGCCTCGGTGTTGTTCGCGTCGCGGAGGAACGGCTCGGCCGTCCACACCATGCAGCGTGTGATCTCCACCTGCCCGACCTCGGGCGTGGTGTCGTACAGCGCCGCCAACTTGGTCTGGAGATCGGCATAGGCGTTGCCGAAGTTGGTCGTCCAGAACCGGCCGATGGTGTCTGCGGGCGAGCTGTCGAGCTGCACGGGCGGGCCGTCGAGCTGCTTCGCCCATGCCGGCGCCGACGTACCCGCCAGCACCCGGATCTTGAGGGCCATGTGGTACTGCGGCTCCAAGGACCGCACGGACGCGATCGCCTGGTCGATGGCGTTGTTGCTGGCGATCGGGCCGGCTTGTGTCGGCTGGAGGTCGGCCCAGTCCACCCGCACCACCCAGCCGTCGACTTGCGGGAGGTTGGCGGTCGCGGGCTCTCCTTGACGATCGAGGAGGCCGAGGAGGGTCGGCTTGGTCACCGTGTTCACCGCCAGGGTGAACGCCTGGGTGGCGGTGCCGAACGCGTTGGTTGCCCGAAAGGTGAGGAGGAACGCACCGCTGCTCGTGACCGGCGGTGTCCCCGACAGCACACCCGTGCTCGCGTTGAAGGTCACGCCCGGAGGCAGGGTGCCCGTCATCGACAGCGTGGGCTTGGGCGTGCCGGTGGCGGTGACGGTGAAGGTGCCGGCGCTGCCCGCGGTGAAGGTGGTGGTGTTGGCGCTGGTGATGGCCGGCGCCTGGTTCACGGTGAGGGTGAAGCTCTGCGACGCCGGCGTGCCGATGCCGTTGCTCGCCATCATCGTCAGGGCGTAGACACCTCCCGACGTCGCAGAAGGAGTACCCGACAAAACACCCGTCGAAGGATTCAGCGTGACGCCCGAAGGCAGGGCGCCGGTTTCGGAGAAGGTCGCCGCGGGGTAGCCGGTGGCCGTCACCGTGAAGGAGTTGGCCTGCCCGGTCTTGAAGGTGGCGGTGCTGGCGCTGGTGATCTTGGGCGCCTGGTTCACCGTCAGGGTGAAGGCCTGGGTGGCGACCCCGGC
>Ga0070741_10013852_pt1 | contig 14120 bp, 16 predicted proteins | sample Coa_R1_4_FD_66440 | JGI IMG/M metagenome (GOLD analysis project Ga0070741, IMG submission 66440) | Surface soil microbial communities from Centralia Pennsylvania, which are recovering from an underground coalmine fire - Coalmine... | ecosystem: Environmental > Terrestrial > Soil > Unclassified ... | reverse complement strand
CCGCCGATGGGCGACATGACGTGGGCGGCATCACCGATGAGCAGCAGTCCGGGCCGGAACCAGCGCCGCACGCGGCTCGCTTCGACGGAGAGCAGGGAGACGTGGTGCCAGTCGGCGAGCCCGGCGTCCAGCCCGGCGCCGAGCTCGGGCACCAGCGCCGCGACGTCGGCGCGAAGCGCGGCGAGCCCCGCCGCCCGCACTCGCTGGTAGCCGCCCTTCGGCAACACCCAGGCCACCTGCCAGCTATCGTGGCGGGGCAGCACGGCGGCGAAGTGGCCGCGCCCGACCCGTCCCAGAGCGATTGGTGGGGCATCGGCAGCGCGCGGGACGCGGAACCAGAGCACGTCGATGGCCTGGCTGAAGGCGGCGGCCGGCAAGCCGGCCAGGCGCCGAACGACGGAGAAGCGACCGTCAGCGCCTACGGTCAACGTCGCTCGCAGCTCACGCCGCTGGCCGTCGACGGTGTACCGCACGCCGCGGACGAGGCCATCGGCTTCGACCAGCTCGCGGACCGCCGCGCCCATCAAGAGCGTGAAGTCAGGATAGCGCCGCGCTTCCTCGACCAGGATGGGCAGGAACTCGGCCTGTGGCAGCATGGCGATGAAGGGGAAGCGGCTGGGGAGGCGCGAGAAGTCCCCCAACTGAACCTCGCCGTTCGGCGTCCGGAAGCTGGCCTGTCGCAGCTCGCCGTGCGGGAGGGCCAGCACGCGCTGGGCCAAGCCGAGCTGGTCGAGGATCTCGAGGACCGAGGGATGAAGCGTATCACCGCGAAAATCGCGGTCGAAGTCGTGGTGCTGCTCGAGCAAGACGACCCGGACGCCCTGGCGAGCCAGGAGGAGCGCCAGCATGGCGCCGGCCGGGCCGCCGCCCACGATGCAGCAGTCGACGGACCGGGGCGCGGTTACTTGTTCGGAACCGGCAGCGCCTGCAGCCACTGTATTGCCCTTCCGCGGCGGCGTGAGCGTCCTCTGTCACCGCTCGTGGGCGAGAGAATGCGGTGCCGTCCTCTCAGGTCGAACCATGCCACACCTACGGTGGAGACGGCGTTCCAGGCGGGCGACGATTATTGCCGCTGACTGGACTGCGTGCCGTGAGATTCGGCGGCTGGGCAGGATTGGACGCGGTCGGCCACTGCGCAGGTAACCACGATCAAGACCGCCGAAATGAGGAAGACGATGGCCGGCCCGGTGTATCTGGCATCCCGCGCGCCGTGGGCGGCCAACAGCACGAGGGCCCAGGCGCACATCAGGTTGACGAGCCCCTCACCCGCGACGAGAGCAAACAGCAGGTCGCGCTTGTCGTCCGCTCGCATGGCGCTCTTCCCCTTGGCAATCCCAGACCGCCAGCCGGCGCTTGCCAGACCACTCTTATCCTAGCACATGCGATTGCCACCACCGACGACTAAGCGTGTATTTCAGCGTAGCGGGTGGGAGTAGCATGCCTACACCCACGCGCTTCGGTTCTGCAGGGACTTCGTCGTGGGCGGCGCTGCTGGCTCACTCCAGCCGGTCAGGGAGCAAGCCAGACGGCTGCGGCGGACAGGCTGGGGAAGGTACGGTGCGGACACTCCTGCGGCGTGAGGGGCTGCTGCCAGCAGAAGGGACCTCGGCGGACCCGAAGCGCCAGGAGGCCGAGCTGGCGTGCCGGCCCGATGTCGAAGTCCAGGCGGTCCCCGATCATCGCCACGCGATCGGGGCTCGCATCGAGCGCCGCGAGGCCGCGCCGGAAGATTGCTGGATCGGGTTTGCTCACGCCCAGCTCCGCCGAGAGCAGCAGCGTCTGGAAGTAGCGGCCCAGTCCCGCCTGCTCCAGCAGGGCTCTAGCGTGCAGTCCCTGGTTCGCAACGAGAACCAGCGGCACCTGATTGCTCAAGCGCTCCAGGGCCGTGGCGGCATCGGCCAGGGGGCGATCGGCGTTCTCGATGCGGGCGCGGATGCGGGCCGATAGCGCCTCGTCGGCGCCGAGATCACGGAGCACAGCCTGGGTGACGCGAGGCTGGCGCGCGGCGATGCCCTCCCGCAGCGCTCGCCGGAGCGTGCGTGGATCGACCGAGAGGCCGGCGGCTTGCAGCTCGAGGAGCGCGATCCGCTGCCAGCGCTGCCAGGTACGGCGCTCGTCGACCAGCACGCTGCCCATGTCGACGAGGCAACCGGCTACAGCGGTGCGATCCCGCAGGAGAGGGTGCTCGGGCCGGGCGGAAGAGCGCGGCTGCGCGGCGGCCAAGTCGCTACCTGGCCGGGCTATGGATTCAACTCGCGGCAAAGCAGTGCTCGCAGGGTAGAGTGCCCTGCATTGTAGCGGACTGCTGGGTGCGCTTGCCGTCGTGCTACACGATCTCTAGCCGCTGCCCGCACCGAGTGCAGAAGCGGGCCGAGGTCGGCATGGCTGCCTGGCAGGCAGAGCAGGACAGCGTGCTCGTCGGCTCCGCGCCGCCCGACGCGGCAGGCGAGCCCTGGGAGAGAGCAGCGCTGGCCTGAGATGGAGCCGTGTCGTTGCCGAGCTGATCGACCGAACGCTTGAACTCGCGAATGCCCTGGCCCAACGCGCTTCCCAGCTCCGGCAGCTTGCCGGGCCCGAACACGATCAGGGCGATCAGGAGAATCAGAATCAGGTGACCGGGCTGGAACAGACCAGCGCCCATGACGTTCCTCCGCAGCGAAGGGGCCGATTGCCTCGACTATCCGCCGCACTGTTGCGCGGGGGCGACCGAAGCCGGTGCTCCACATCTCCAGCATAGCGCGGCGAGTGCGGTGAAACCTGAGCGCCGTGTGAATGAGCGCTTAAGAGCGGCTTAAGCAGACGGTCAGGAAATGCGATTCGCTTCCCGCTCCAGGGACCTGCTGGGCAGTATCGCCTCGGCAGGAAGGACGAGCGCAAAGCGGGAGCCACGGCCGGCCGCACTCTCGATCTCCAGTCGGCCGCCGTGCGCCGCCGCGATGCCCCGCACGATGGAGAGACCGAGCCCCAGGCGGCCCGAAGGCGCTCGGCCTTCGGCGGGAGGTGGGAGACTGGTGCCCGGGACGCCAACCGCTGCATCGCTGGCACCCTCGCCGTGGCGGGCGCCGTAGCCCGGACCAGCGTCGACCACTGCCAGCGCGACGCCATCGTCCAGCCGCACTGCCTGCAGTCGCACCGTGCTGCCCTCGGGCGCATAGCGGAGCGCGTTCTCGACGAGGTTGGCGAGCGCTTGGCCCAAGCGTGCCGGATCCGCGAACAGCCGTGGCAAGCTCGGCTCTGCCTCGACACTGAGTCTCACGTCGCGCTCCGCGGCGTCGGCCCGGAATTCGGCGGCGGTCTGGCGCAGCAGACCCGCAGCGTCCACAGGACATCGTTCGAGGCGGAGGGTGCCGGTCTCCAGGCGGGCGGTCTGGAGCAGGTCGTCGGCCAACCGCACCAGCCGTTGCGTGTGTCCCTCGATCCCCCGGAGAAGCTCGTCGCGCAGCAGGGGGTTGTCGGCGGCCCCACGCTGCAGGGATTCGACGGCCAGGTCAACGGCCATCGCGGCCGCGTGGAGGTCGTGGGCCACGGCGGCGAGGAGCTGCTGGCGCGAGCGCTCGAGGTGCTGCAAGCGCGCGGCCATGTCGTCAAAGGCTTGCGCGGCAATGGCGATCTCAGCGGTCCCGCTGGCACCTGCACGAGTGGCGAGATCGCCAGCGGCCAGGCGGCGGGCTGCCTCGGCCAGGCGGCGAGCGGGCGCCGCCAGGTTCGCCGCTAGCAGCTCGGCGACCAGGAAGGCGACCACGGCTACGCCTGCGAGCCCGACCAGGAGCGCTCGACGTAGATTGGCTACCTCGGCCGAGACGTCGGCGAGCGTGTAGGCCAGCCGCACCGCGCCGAGAATCTGCCCGTCGCGCATGATCGGTGCCACGAGGTAGAGTACCTCGCCGCTGGCCTCGTCGGCTCGTACGACACTGTGCTCGCCGCGTAGCGCTTCGTCGAGGCCAGGCGCCTCGACACGTTCGCCGAGCAGTGCCGAGTCCTCGGCCTCGGTGGCCGCGACGAGGCGGCTCTGGGTATCGACTACGCGCACGCGCATCGACGTCTGCCGATCGAGCGCAGCGAGGGCCAGGCGGAGGGGGAGGTAAACGCCCGTGGTCAGGGCGTCCGCGGCGCGGCCCGCGATCAGATCCTCTTCGACGGCCAGGCTAGTCTCGAGTTGCGCCAGGTAGAACTCCTCCATCTGGCGGAGGATGAACAGGCTCGCGAGCACGACCGCGAGGATGGCCAGGCCGAGGTGGCTAAGTAGGAGTTGGTCGCGCAGGCGGAGCATGCCGCAGCACCTCAGTCGGCCGGTCGCCCGAGCGCCCGGTCACGGGTCGCTCCACCGGGGTTAACCCGCACCGGATGCGTCTGCCGAGGCAAAGCGGTACCCTACCCCTCGTACGGTCTCGATCAGGCGCGGATGGTCGGGATCGCGCTCGATCTTGCGACGGAGCTGGCGAATGTACACGTCCAGGGCGCTGTGGTCGCCGTAGAACGAAGGCCCCCAGACGCTCTGGAAGATGAACGCGCGCTCGAGCGCGCGACCCGGGTGGGCGACCAGGAGCTGGAGTAAGGCGAACTCGCGGGGCGACAGGGCCACCTCGTCGCCGCGCACGTATACCCGGTGGGCCGCGGTGTCCACCACCACCTCGCCCGCGACGAGTCGCTCGCCCGGCCGGGGAGCGCTGGCCGTGGCCTGGCCGCGGCGCAGGGCGGCGCGGACGCGAGCAGCCAGCTCAGCGCTACCGATCGGCTTAGTCACGTAGTCGTCGGCGCCCGCATCCAATCCAATGACCTTGTCTGCCTCGGCACCGCGGGCGGTGAGCATGATGACCGGGGCCGTGCTGTCCTGGCGGATCCGCCGGCAAACCTCCACTCCTCCTAGGTCGGGCAATCCCAGGTCCAACAGCACCAGGTCTGGCGAGCGCTCACGCACCGCCGTCAGCGCCTCTGCGCCCGTGGCCGCAAGGACCACCTGATGGCCCTCCTGCTGGAGGAGGAAGGCCACCGAGCGTCGCAGCAGGGCGTCGTCGTCCACCAGCAAAATCGTCGCGCTCGTGGTACACCTCGCCTATCCGGCTGAGTCTTCAGCAAAGTTTAAGTAGCTACTCACCCCTCGTTCAATCCGTGAATCAGGGTGGCCTCTTAGGCTTAGACTATACCCACCTGACGGGGCAACCAGAGGCAGCATACACGGATGAGCACCGAGAAAACCAAAGCGGCGCGAGACGCCGACCGGCTGCCCCGGAAACCGTCGGCTAGCAGCCCGTGGGAGCGACTGCCGTCCGGCCTACTACTGGCGGCGCTCTGGCTCGTCGCTCTGCTAGCAGCCCTCTTCCTCGTCCTCGGTGTGCGCTAAGGCCAGACCTCGCTGACCAGACCGGTCCCGCGAACGGCAACTGCAGCCGCAGTCGCGTTACGACACGCTAGGCCGCGGTCCAGGGGCCAATCTGATGCCCCTGGCTTGCCACCACCGGACCAGGGGCCCTGGATCGATGTAGACTAGCAGGAACGGCCAGAAGTACATGAAGCCGACGCCGAGCGCGTGCTGGCTCACCAGGTGGAAGACGATCGCCGTGGGCACGTAGGCCCAGCGGAGCCGCGGCCAGAAGAGTACCAGTGGAAAGGTGAGCTCCCAGAGGAAGGTCGTGGCCGAGAGGGCAGCGCAGAGCAGCGGCTGGCTGGCGAGCCAGTAGCCGATCGGCTGGCCGCGAAGGATCAGATAGTGCTGCAGGCTCGTGCCGTCCATCCAGATCGGGCCGCTCAGCACGAGCTTCGCGTAGCCGGCGAGGAAGTACACCATCGCGATCTGCACTCGCACGAAGCGGATCGGCCAGCCCGCTCCGGTTGATTCCCGCCGCCAGTCCGCTCGCCGCGAGCGGCTCCATGGCGTTGGGACGGCGAGCGTCGCCCCGCATGGGCTGAGGGCGAGCACGAGCAACACCAGGCCCAGAAGGCCGTCTCCGTGGTGAACGTTGGTGAAGGAGTAGACCTGGCCGATCGAGTAGAGGTAGGCTAACCCGCATAGTGCGGCGCAGCAGCGGGCGAAGATGCCCAGCAAGCCGAGGATGGCGCAGACGACGAGCGCCGGCCGCAGGGCGGCGGCGAGACCTTCCGGGATCGGGCCTACCCCGAGCAGGTGAAAGACGAGAATCGGGCGGTAGAACCAGGGGTCCACGGTTTCGAGGCGAACTACCCAGGCGTATTCGGAGCCGAGGTACCAGAGTAGCGTTGCGAACGCGACGAGGCGCAGTAGTCCGAGAGAAACCATTGGCAGTGGGGCGAGCCACCAGCGGTCCCAGGTCGTCCACCAGCGAGCCAGCAGGCCTGGCGGCGCAGATCCGGCGGGAGGGACTGTGGGCGTCATCGGTGCTCCGTCGGGTACACGAACACTGGCTCCACTGCTCGGACCACCTCGCCGCCGGCCGTAAGCGAGCGGCGTTCGACGCTCCCTCGAAGCGCGACTAGCGGCACGGCGGTGGCCTGGCGCTCCCGATTCAGGCTCTGGAGCAGGTGTTTGGCAACGACGGCCTGCACGTCCGGGTCGCGCAGGAGGGGCAAGACTCGCGCCTGGAGATCAAGTGGATCGGCGAACAGGCTCTCAGCCGGGATCGCCAGCTGCTGCCCTTCGATCGTGGTGCCCTCCAGAAGCAAGACCTCCACGTCGGCCCCGCCGGGGATGTGCGGGGCGTACATCGGATAGCCGGTCAGCGGCCAGGTGGCGTCGAGCAGGAGCAGCCCGGCAGCAAGCTGGAGCGCCACAAATGTCATCAAGCCGGAAGAAATCGCCACGCGAGACAACGGCTCCCCGCGGCGAAGGCGCCCAGCGGCAGCGACCGGCGTGGCAGCCGCGACTCCGAGGGCCAGACCCGCTACGAGGAGGGCGGGGAGTGGGACCAGATCCAACCGGCTTGTCTCCAGCGAAAGCGCCGTGTGCGTACAGTAGCCGTGTACGTCCAGGCTGTACTGCCTGTCAAGACCCAAGCACCTTACCAACCACGATAGCTCGGGACAGATATGTGAATCCCCGCGAACAGTGGAGATGAAGTTAAGAAATGGTAGCCGGATAGTGGGCGACGAGGGCAATTCACCGTCCTCGTGACTTATGGTGGGACGACACATGGCGGGGCGGGAGCCGAAAGGGCTAGGAAAATATTGGAGCGTGGCTTACAATGGGGACGCGGATGCCGACGTGATCCATGGAGTGGTGGGTGTATGTCGTCATCCGGCGCGTGTGGGTCGGACCCGGCGTGCTGGGTTATTCACGGGTCTCATCATCGTTCATCTTGATGGCATCTCTCCCGCGCTAGGCACGTCCCGACATCGGCCCGCACTGGCGTTCTTGGGCTCTGGCGCACCGTGCGTTAGCCCGGAGGGTTGAATGTCGTCGATCCGCGAGGCGTCTAGGCCGCTCCTGTTACGGCTGAGCCACCGGCAGCCGGGGCAGGGACTGACCGAGTACGGTCTGATCCTGGTCATCGTATCGATCGCGGCGGTGGTGCTCATCATGTCCATGGGCCCGAAGATTGCTGACATGTTCAGCGGCGCGGGCGCTAGCCTCAAATAGCACGATGGAGGGAGTAGGCGGGCATCCACTCCCGCTGCACCGCCTACTCCCTCCCTGGTGCCCCTAGCATTCTCTCCGCCGGCGCCATTAGGTCGCAAAATTCGTCCCCCGCTGGCATTCCGTTCACTGAGGTACCCCTAGGACGGGGCTCGAGCGCGACGCGTACCGGCGAATGACCCCCTCGCCTCAAGCTGTGGCCCGAAGGATAGATTGAAGCGACGAGCCTGTGTAACAACGCCGCTGCCGGGCTGGCCCTCCCGAATTCTGCACATAAACAAAGGGACTCATACTCTACATGCATCTCATCCTGTAGCTAGTATCTGTTTGTTTATGTGTAGGTAAGGACGGCGGAGCTTCCGCCTCCGCTCAGCTACTGTTCACTCCACCTTAACTCGGCCGGAGTGCACTTCGAGCCTACAAGGGGCATAATGTTCTTGACCACTCACCGTTCTCCCCCTCACCAGCATGGGGCCGCTGGTGCGATCGGTGAGTGTTCCCGCTCACGGCCGGCCGGGTACCCCACTGCCCGGTCGGCCCCTGTTTTCCCACTCCGAAGTTAGACCAGCCTCTCTCCCTCAGCGCTCCTCGGAGGAATCCAGCAACCCGCCTCTCAAGCAGACGCTTCCTGCCTGTGAGCAAATCGTCTCTCTCGGAACTAGGGCCTGGGCATGTCTCACACGGGTCCTGCCGGACTGCTTACCGGAAGGGATCGAACCCGGTGTCGACCGCAGCCTGGATCGCCTCACGCGCTCCACACTCCATGCCGTGCTCACCACACCCCTCCTGGAGCCGAACCGCGTGCTCAACCTCTCGACTGTACGGCGCCCACGGATGGTGCACGACCATCGTCGTGTCACGGGTCGGCCGGCGCAGGAAATCGTAGCTCGAGCGAGGCGGGTAGACGAGCCAGCTCTCCCGCCTCGCCTCGTCGAACAGCACCAGTTCGTTCTCGCTCCAGCGGGCGATCTTGAACCTGGGCAGTCCCTGAGATGGCCATGCGCGCACCGTCGTCTCTCCTCGTCCCTCGCTTGCACCGGCGGGGGCGTCAACTAACAGCCGCGCTCCCCGCTCAACAGTGTTATGATAAGCACACCCTTCCACACCGGGAGATGACCATGCTGCAGGTAGAGGGCATGCGCGCGGTGAACTGGAACGCGCCGGACCCCGCCGCCGCCGAGCAGTTCTACACCCGCCTCTTCGGCGGCCAGGTCGTGGTCCGCAACCAGGTGCGAGGCCACGACGTCACACGGGTCAAGATCGGGGATGTCGTCATCGGCATCTTCGACGCCTCGAACGGCCCGTGCTCAGGCGTGCCCCACCATACGCTGCGTATGGCCTGGCCAGCCCAGCAGGACGCCATCGTGAAGGAGCTGGAAGAAGCCGGCGTCCCCGTGCAGGGCACCCGGGTCCACAATAACGAGGTCGGCTTCTCGGTCTTCGTCAACGACCCGATCGGCAACCGGCTGGAGCTGAGCTGGGACCCGCCCGACCTGCCGCCCGGCTGACTAGGGGCCCTTCGCTCCCGGCAACCGCGTTCGAGAATGGTGCGACAGCACCGCAGGAGGGCTGGAGTCAGCAGCTTCGCGTCGTTCGGCTGCTTCCCGTTGTGCCCGGTCTAGGGACAGGATTCGCCGGGAGATCGCTACGCTCGTCGCATAAGCCGCATCGATCCCCCCGAACGACAGCCCCCGACAGCCCAGAGTACGCGCCCGCGTATAAGGCGTGTCGGACACCACACGCCGCGGGTGAGCTACTGAGATTGACTACCCCCGGCCGCTCCGGTTAAGCTGCCTTGGGGCCGGATAAGGCGCAAGCTACCCGCCGCCGGTGCGCCACGCCCGGGCAGGAAGGGCTGAGCGGCCAAACGGAGGCACTTGCCGTGCCGGGCGTGGCGAAGCAGGCATGCACGTCTTCGCCGCGCAGCTCCAGGGAGAGCATGAGCCAGCGGACACGTATCGGCCAATCCTACCATCACGCGCGCCGCCTGGGTGCGATCCTGGCGGTGCTCCTCGGTCTCGTGCCGACCCTGGCGCTCGCCCAGCACCCAGGCTCGGTCTTCGATGGCGCTACCCCTCAGGCACGCTCGATCTCGGACTACTTCGTCCTGGTGCTCATTCTGGCTGCCGTCGTGTTCGTCATCGTCGAGGGGCTCCTGGTCTACGTCCTGCTCCGCTTTCGCGCCCGGCCGGGCGATGGACGGCCACGGCCCGTCTTCGAGAAGCAGCATCTCGAGATCACCTGGACCGTCATCCCGATCCTGCTGGTCGCGCTGCTGTTCGTGCTCATGCTCCCGGTAATGGGCGCAGCCGAGGACGCGCCACCCGACGCTTACACCGTGACCGCCATCGGCCACCAATTCTGGTGGGAGTTCCGCTACCCCGAGCAGAACGCCATCGCGGCCAACGAGATGCACATCCCGGTCGGCGAGAAGATCCGGCTGCGGCTCCAGTCAGCGGACGTGATCCACAGCTTCTGGATCCCCCGCCTGAACGGAAAGCTGGATCTCATTCCCGGTCAGACGAACGAGTGGGTGCTGGAGGCCGATACGCCGGGCGAGTACATGGGCCAGTGCGCCGAGCTGTGCGGGGTGCAGCACGCCTGGATGCTGCTGCGCGTCTTCGCCCAGCCGCGCCCCGAGTTCGATGCCTGGGTAGCGCAGCAGGCGCAGCCGGCGGCAGCGCCCACCGACCCGACCGCGCAGCAGGGCGCGGAGATCTTCCGGCAGCAGGCCTGCGGGAACTGCCATACGATCAGCGGCTCCCACGACCCCGGCGGCGTCGCCCCAAACCTCACCCACGTCGGCAGCCGAACCACCCTGGCCGCCGGGGCGCTGACCAACACCGCAGAGAACATGCGCCGCTGGATCCACAACCCTCAGGACATCAAGCCCGGGGCGAACATGCCCACGTTCAAGCTGAGCGACGCCGAACTGAACGCGGTGGTAACCTACCTGGAGGGACTCAAGTGAGCCGGCAGCGCCTCGACAACCGACCGAACCGCGTCCGGCGCGGACGGCGGGACTAGCCGTGGCCACGATCGAGCAGGTCGCGCCCGTCCCACGCCTGACCAGCGCGGACACGCTCTGGTCCTGGGTCGCCACGGTCGACCACAAGCGCATCGGCATCATGTACTTGCTCGGAGCGCTCGTCTTCCTCGTCATCGCGGGCGCCGAAGCGCTGCTGATGCGCGCCCAGCTCGCCACCCCCGGCGGGCACGTGATCTCACCGAGCTTTTACAACCAGCTCCTCACCATGCACGGCACGTCGATGGTCTTCCTCGTCGGGACGCCGGGCGTGATCGGCTTCGCCAACTACGCCGTGCCCCTGATGATCGGCGCCCGGGACATGGCGTTCCCGCGGCTGAATGCCATGAGCCTCTGGCTGTTCATCTTCGGCGGCCTGCTGATGCACTTCAGCTTCCTGGCCGGCCAGACGCCGGACACAGGCTGGTTTAGCTACGCGCCGCTCACGGCGCACTTCGCCTCGCCCGACTACAGGGTCGATTACTGGATCCTCGGCACGCTGATCCCGTCGATCGGCACCATCGCCACCGCACTGAACCTGATCGTCACGATCTTCCTGTTTCGGGCGCCCGGGATGACCATCCGCCGCCTGCCACTCTTCGCCTGGATGATGCTGATCACTAGCTTCCTGATCATCTGGGCCTTCCCCCCACTGACGGCCGCGCAGGCCATGCTGCTGGTCGACCGCTGGCTCGGCGGCCACTTCTTCAACACGATGGCCGGCGGGCTACCCATCCTCTGGCAGCACTTGTTCTGGGCCTTCGGCCACCCCGAGGTCTACATCCTGATCCTGCCCGCGTTTGGCATCCTGTCCGAGGTGATCCCCGTCTTCTCGCGCAAGCCGATCTTCGGCTACAACTTCATGGCCGCCGCCACCGTCGCGATCGCCTTCCTCAGCTACCTGGTCTGGGGCCACCACATGTTCGCCACCGGCTACAGCATTCCGATCAACGCGTCCTGGGGCGCGCTGAGCGTCCTGATCGCGGTGCCCACTGGTATCAAGATCTTCAACTACATCGCCACGATGTGGGGGGGCTCGCTGCACTTCACGACGGCGATGCTCTTCTGCATCGGCTTCGTCGGGACGTTCGTTTTCGGCGGCCTGAGCGGCGTGACCCTGGCCCTGGTGCCCATCGATTGGCAGGTAACCGATACCTACTACGTGGTCGGGCACTTCCACTTCGTGCTCATCGGCGGCACGGTGTTCGGGCTGTTCGCCGGCACCTACTACTGGTTCCCGAAGATGACCGGCCGCTTGCTCTCCGAACGGCTGGGCCGCTGGCACTTCTGGCTGTTTCTCATCGGTTTCCTGCTGACCTTCGTGCCGATGCACCTGACCGGCCTGATCGGTATGCCCCGCCGCATCTACACCTATCCCGCTTACCCGGGCTGGAGCGAGCTGAACGCGATCAGCAGCATCGGCGCCGTATTCATGGCCCTCGGCGCTCTCGCCTTCGTCTGGAATATCATTCGCAGTCTCTCCCACGGGGAGAAGGCCGGCGACGACCCATGGGACGCCTACACGCTGGAATGGGCCACCTCCTCGCCCCCACCCCCCGACAACTTCCGCGAGCCGCTGCCGCCAATCCGCAGCCGGCGCCCGTTCTGGGATCGGAAGTATCCCGACGAGGCCGATTGGAAGACCGAACATGGCGGCTGAGGCTTTCCCGCGGGAAGCGGGCCACGCGGCAGAGGAGCGCCTGCGAGCGATCGACCCCAACGTGCTCGGGGTGGCCTTCTTCATCAGCTCCGAGGCGCTGTTCTTCGTCTCGCTGATCATCGCCTTCGTCGTCTACCGCGGGCGCGACCTGGCGGAGGCCACCGGCCATCTCGACGTCGGGCGGACTGCCATCTTCACCGTCGCCCTGCTGGCCAGCAGCGGAACGATCATGCTGGCCGAGCGCCAGTTCAAGCGGGGCAGCCTCGGCGGGGGAAGGGCCTGGCTAGCAGTCACGGTCCTTCTCGGCCTGACCTTTCTCATCGGCCAGGGCATCGAATACCTCGGACTGCTGCGACAGGACATCACGCCCCAGAGCAACCTCTGGGCGACGACGTTCTTCACGCTGACCGGCTTCCACGGACTGCACGTCTTCGTGGGCCTGATCGTGCTGTCGATCCTCCTCGGCGTGGCCCTGGCCGGCGAGGTGACCCGGCGGCGGCACACGGCCCTCACGGCGGCCGGGCTGTACTGGCACTTCGTGGACGGCGTCTGGATCGTCGTCTTCAGCCTGGTCTATCTCTGGCGCTGACGCCCGAATCCCGCCTGACAGGAGTGGAGAGCTCGCCATGGCAGAGCCCGAGACGACGGAGCGGCACGAGACGATTCCCGGCCCGACGATCTGGCCCGCGGTCGTCGCCGCCGGCATTACGCTGCTCGGTATGGGCCTCGTCACCTACAACGTGTTCAGCATCGGTGGGCTGGCCGTCTTCGCCCTGGGGCTTGGCGGCTGGATTGGAGAGCTACGCCATGGACAATGACCGGGCGACCGAGCCGGCGCCGGGAGGGGAGCCGATCCCCGCCGAGGACGTGCCGCCGCCGCCCGCTGTGCTCGCCCAGGAAGCAAGCCGGCGCGGCTTCCTGAACAAGATTAGCCTGGCGCTCTGCGGTGTGGCTGGTGCCGCGGTAGGCGTGCCCGTCCTGTCCTACCTCGTCACGCCGCTACTGCGGCCCACCCCCGAGGAGTGGTTCACGATCGGCCCGGTCGATAGCTTCCAGATCGGGCAGACCGTCCTGCGGTCGATCCCAGAGGTCTCGCCGGTGCCCTGGGCCGGCCAGGTAGCCGAGAGCGCGATCTGGGTGCGGCGCACGGCCGAGCAAGCCTTCACGGTCTTCGCGATCAACTGCACCCACCTGGGCTGCCCGGTGAACTGGCGTGCGGACGCCAACCTGTTCATGTGTCCGTGCCACGGCGGCGTCTACTACTCGGACGGCACGGTGGCGGGCGGGCCGCCGCCGCGCCCCCTCTTCCAGCAGGCGACGCGGATCCAGAACGGCCAGCTCCAGGTACGGACGCGACCGCTGGGGATCGGCTAACGAGGAGCAGCGCTGGTGAGACGCTTCTTCGCCCTGCTGGACGATCGCCTCGGCATCTCGGACGCCCTCCTGCCGATCATCCAGCACCCGGTCCCCCGCGACGTGAACTGGTGGTACGTCTTCGGCAGCGCCGCGATGACCGCCTTCATCATGCAGGTGATTACCGGCGTGGCGCTGGCGTTCATCTACGTGCCGGCGCCCAGCGCCGCCTACGACAGCCTGCAGTTCATCACCCATGAGCAGGTGCTCGGCAGCGTCGTCCGCGGGATCCACTACTTCGGCGCCTCGGCGATGGTGATCCTGGTCGGCCTCCACGCCATCCAGGTCTTCCTCATGGGCGTCTACAAGTTCCCGCGGGAGATGACCTGGGTGGCAGGCGCCATCCTGCTCGCGATGACGCTGGCGATGGCGTTTACCGGCCAGCTCCTGCGTTACGACCAGGACGGCTACTGGTCGGTGTTCATCCTGTCCGAGATGATCGGCCGCATCCCGGCGATCGGCTGGCCGCTGGTCCA
>Ga0070741_10013851_pt1 | contig 14120 bp, 25 predicted proteins | sample Coa_R1_4_FD_66440 | JGI IMG/M metagenome (GOLD analysis project Ga0070741, IMG submission 66440) | Surface soil microbial communities from Centralia Pennsylvania, which are recovering from an underground coalmine fire - Coalmine... | ecosystem: Environmental > Terrestrial > Soil > Unclassified ... | reverse complement strand
CGGAGTCGCCCGTGGCCGATGCGTGCCCGGAGTTGCCCGTGGCCGATGCGTGCCCGTAGTAGCCCGTGGCCGATGCGTGCCCGGAGTAGCCCGTGGCAACATTGGTGGTTTCATCCACTGGCCGCCGTGCGCGAATGAAGGCCATCGCATCTGCCCAGTGGCCAAAGTTGGCGATTACATTTCCCTTGGGGTATTTGACCTTGCCACCGAGATCAATGATGGATGCCTGCTCCACTTCCACGACAAGCCAGTGAATTTTCTCGGCCTTGTTCTTGAGTGACCAATCGCCATGGCCCCACAGCCAGCCGTGCAGCCCGTTGCCGCACTCGTTCGTCGGCTTCCAGTCTTTCGCTTCCACGGGGCCAGAGAGCGGCCACTTAAAGCCGTTGTGCGAGCTGCCATCTTCGGCACAGGTGCGCAGCACGAGAACGCTTGCGGGCTTCGCTGCGTCTTTCGCTTTGACTTTCTTTTTGGGCATCACACTCCCTTTTTTCTTGGCCGGGCCACCCCTCCCCGGAGCAGCCCAGCCCCTTCGTTTGTACTCGCCCCAGAACCCTCGAAAGTTTTAAGGCGAGTCTTTCATTACGCGGATAGGCTCCTCTCTAGTAGATTTTTGCTGCGTGGCCCAAAAACTCAATCCGCTGCTGTTAATGCTGCTTTTTCGGGCAGCTTCGTTTGCTCATGGGCGAAGTAGTGAATGCTCAGTTCGGTGCGACCGCCCTCAGTCGTTTCCACACCGTCGAGAATGCTATGCGAAATGCTTTTCCTGCCGAGAATCCTCAGCAGGGTATTTTCATGTGCCGTCTCGCCTTGAAGCGTGATGCTCATTCCGCCCCAGTCATCTACCCGCGTGCTTACCTTCATACGCTCTCCTGTGTTGCGGATTGTTGTTCGAAAAACTTTCTCCTCTGCTCCCGCCCCTCATCCCAGTACCGGGCCGATTTCCCGATGCTCGGCTTCCAGGTGCGCGGCGGTTTCGCCTTACTGCACTCGTTGAGCAGCTCGCGCAAGAGCCGGGCCGGGCTAGAGATTTGGGGCGGGCGGTTCATCCGAAATTGAATACCTCTTGGCTCAGCCGCTTGGCCGCTATCTCCGCGTAGCGCTCCTCGATTTCAATTCCGATTGCACGCTGCCTCAATTTCTTCGCGGCTTCGAGCGTCGCCCCACTGCCACAACACGGGTCTAGAATTGCATCCTCTTTGGCTGTTAGTTTGGCGAGCAAGTAGGACATTAGTTCAACTGGTTTCCGGGCCACGTGGATTTCTGTATCTTGCGGGGTTATCCAGTAGCGGAGCACGGATTCATCACGGCTGCCGTTAAGACGGGTGCGAGCCGTCTGTATCAGTTCCCACGAACGCTTCAGGCACAGCCCCGTATCTCCTCCTCCGCCTACCGCTGGGCCTTTGTCCCATGCAATCAAATTGCGCCACTTGCCGCTAAATGGCTGCCACGGAGAGGCGAAAATTATGATAGGAAAACCAGCATTCTCCGAAGCCTTTATGATGAAGTTGCCCACTGCCGCAGAGTCATCGCCTTCAATGCGGTATGTTTCCGTTCTCCGCTCTCTGCCAGCCGCGTGGTTCTCTAGGGAAATCCCATAGGGAGGATCGGTAACTATTGCGTCCCAATACGGACGTACCTTTGCGCAACCCGCTAAGTGAATTGCCAGAATGCTCTCATCGGCTAATTCGCACGCACAGGACGAGCACCAGCCCTTCGGCAACTGCGGCAGCACTTCCCGGCAATCCCCGTGGTAGATCACGATGCCCGCCTTCTCGTCTTGGTAGTACGGCTTCATCCGCGCGCTTTCCTTCCTCGCTCCGCCCCGCCAGCTAACTGGTTTTCGTTTCGTGTTCCGCTATTGGATGCCCAGTGCATCGCTCCCCGTCCCACGCATCGCATTCCGTAACTGGAATAAACCGCTTCCCTTCGCCGAGCATTTCCAGAAACTTGTACTTCACTTCTCGCGGCGTCATCGTGTGCCCATCATCGGCTGTTACGCAGCCGCGCCATTTGGAATCCTGCCAATTCCTCAGTGCGCCGCGAAGGTCAATCCGCATATGGAACTTACTCGGCATCGCGCTTCCTTCCTCTCTTTTTCCGGGCCATGTCCCCGCCCGCCTCTTTTTGGGGCTCCAGCCATGGCTCGAATACCTCAATCATTTCGTCAATGAAGTCGTCGCCGTATCCGCTGCCTTCCGTCATGCCAAAATCGTCAAGTCTTTTCCGCAGCTTCTTGCGCTCTTCGTTCGCAGTAAAGTCAGGTCGCTTGTTCGGTTTCATCCCGCTCACTTTCTTCCCCGCCCCTTCCGGGCCATGTCCGCCATGTTCCTACTCTTCCAGAATTGCCAGTGCCTCAGAAACGCTGGTTACTACCCTCACCTGTCCGCGCCACAGCTTGTGCCACGTCAGCTCATCCGCGGATAGCCTCTGCTTGCTGGGCGGAAGGTTGCCGTCCTTTATCTCCAGAGTGAAGTTCTTGCCCGCTATCCCAACCAGGATGTCCGGGCAGCCATCGCCTATTTCCGCTAGGCTCTGCACGCTGGCTCCAGCCTGACGCAACGCCCTGACAATCTCGGCATGGTTGCTGTCCACTTTTGCCCGTCGCCTCATAGGGCTTTCTTCCCGCATACTTCCTTCAACTTCTCCCGAAACGCCTCTCGTGCTGCCTTGAACTCAGGCGTTTCAGGCTCCTGCTCGTACTTCTGCACCGTGCTCACGATCGGCTCAGGAATCAGCTCGTGGATTGCGCCGGGAGTGGGGAAGAATTTCCCCTGTCGCAGCGCACGCTTGAGCGCGATCTCGAACCTGCCCTCTCCCACCTCCCTCACCATCTCCAGCCAGTCCACCAAGTAAACTTTCTTGGTGATTTCTGGCAATTCCTGGTGCGGGAATCGGGCCTGGGCTTCGGCCATCTTGCGGGCCAGCCAGCGCAGACGCTGCTCGTGCAATTTCCTCGAAGTCTCTAGTGAGCTTTCGGTCGGCCTTGCTTGGTTCTGCTGCTCCATACCAAGTTCCCTCATCGTCGAGATAGCGTGATTGGTGGTAAAACGTCGAAGGATGCGGGCAATACTCGCCTTGGGCCTTCGGTGATTGGGCAAACAGCACGGTCTTGTCGAGCAAGAGCTTGAGCGCGTCATCCCGCGACATTGGCCCTAATTCCGCAATTTCTCCCGCCATGAGCCTGTCACGAGCTTTCTTGATTTCCTCTAACGCCTTGCGTAGTCCGACTTTACGCGGATACTCCGCATAAACCATTTCTTCGTCAGAAGGTTTTCGGATCTTGATTTGAAGTTCTTTAATCTCTACAGAACTTTCTTCTAAAGAAGAATCGTATCTAGTCTTATCTAACGAAGGCGTCACAAGCTGCGTCACTTTTTTGTTACATTTCTCTCTATCTCTGTAGTTCTGTGTTCGTTCTCTTCCATTAGCCTTCTTTTCTTCGTCTCTGACCATACGCGCAGAGAAGATCGCACCCGAACTATTCCGGCGTGCAACGCCCTTGCGCAACAGTTCTTCGAGGCACGCCAGATTCTCAGCAATGTCCCCACCGACGGCCGCAGCGACCTCTTGGTCTGACCAGGGCACGCGAGCAGTTGCAAACACGCCACGATCTGCGCACTCAGAAAGTAAAGCCAACATATCTATCCAGACACCCTTTGCTGCCTTGCTGCATCTCCGCAGTTCCGGGTCTTTCAGCCAGTCACCTGCGAAGAAGTAAAACCCGGGAGCCTTCACTTAGCCTGGACCTCATCCAAAGCAAACCCCTCTGCCTCTGCCGGAAAGAACTCAGTTATGGCCTCGATGTGGAACTTGACGTTGCAGCCCTGACACCAGATCACTGCCGAGCGTCTGCTCAAATCTGTAGCCTTGCTCGGCTTCCCGAACACGATCTCCACATCGGTCTTCACCTTGCACAGAGGACACAGGGCACGAAACATAACTACTCCAGAGCCTTGACGCTTTCTTCCAGCTTCTCGGTCAAATCTTCTTCCGGGATGCCCTTGCTCAGTTCCGTCACTACTGCCTCAACTTCCGCCAGGAACTTCTCTACTTCCTGCTCCATCTCGGCAATGCTGGCCTCGTCGCGGTCGAAGCGCTTGACGTACAGTCTCAATCCGGGCGGCAGCTTGGGGTCGTAGGAGATGAAGTCACACCAAGAACGCTCCGCACAGCTCATTTCGCCGAGCATTTGCCACTTAAATTCAGCGGGGACGATTCCGGTGCGCACGATCTCCAAGTGGTTGGTTGTTTTCAGACACTTTATTTCCAGCAGCCCATCGTCGTTAACGAGAGCATCTGGAGAGGCTGCGAACCACTCAATGCGGGGATGAGTCGCCAGCCCTATTTGCTGCACTTCGACATTCAAAGCCATCTCGTAGGCTGCTCGCGCCAGAGGCTCATTCTCGGTGCCCTCATCCATGTACATGGAAACGTAGTGGTCAGCAGCCCGCCCTGTCAGCCGCTCCGCAATAAGTTCGTTGCGGTAGTTCGTTTTGGCGGCAGCCTCGTCAGGTCGCTTCTTGAGCTTCGCCATCACGTCACACAGGCGCGAGGCTGTGACGCAGCCGCAGCGCATCTGAATCCATTCTGCGGTTCTTTGATGAAGGTCGGTGTAGATCATGGCCTTAGCGCCTCCTTGCGGCGGTTTCGATATTGGGAAACGCCTTCAATAATTCCACCAAACATTGCGGACACAGGTCGGCGTGTCTGTATGAATCCGTTGCGTGGCTCTCATTCCAGTACATCGCAACCCACTTGGGCTCACCGTCTCGAAAGCTGGCAAATTGATTGAGAATTGGTTCACTTTTTCGCCCGCAGTTGTCGCATATCGTCACGCTCATCGTTTGCGATGTACCGCAATGCGAACAATCACAACTGGTAACTTCGCTGCTCATTGGATTTCTCCCAGCCGCTTGTCTTTGGCTGCAATCACAGCCTTTAGGGCCGCAGGGTTGGCCTCGAATTGCTTATAGGCTGCCTTGTAGAGGCTCTTGAGTTCGTCCGTATTGCGGGCGCTGGCAATCCACTCCAACTGCTCAACTAGTTCGCCGTTGGTGCCCAGGTTGCCGTCATCGTCCTCTTGCCCAATAGCTACGTTGAAGATGTACTTCAGCAGGTAGCGCATCCCATAGCTCATGGCTGAGCCTGTGGCATGGGTTTTGGTCATCACGTCTCCACCCTTTGCTCCCTTTCCGTCTGCGGGCATGAGCGGCGAGTGATAGGTTCTGGTGTGACCGCCTTTGTGCGAGACGTAGCAGACAACCTGCACCATCTCCGGCACCTTCGATTCGGCAGAGTCAAACGACAGCGAGAAGCCATGCCGCGTGTAGATGGGGCGCAGCTTCTTGTCGAGGGCCGCATAAGAGGCGTACTTGCTGTGCGTCTGCGGATTCTCCAGATCGGGAGCAATACGTCCTAGCTCCGACTGGGCCTTGTTCATGGCTTCGTTGAACTGGATTTCCGCATCGTGATCTCGCTCCCGGTCGCGCAGAGCCGCCAGTTCCTTTATGACCTCAATTGCCCCTTCTCTGCTGAGGGCGATCTGAAGCAGGTCCATTGCCGTGGGCGGCTGCGTGGCAAGTGCGGCAGTAGGCGGCGCAGTTACGCTCGTCATCGGAGCCTCCACGGGATCGGTGGATAAGATGGTGTAGCTCGAACCATTCCCAAGTGATTTTTGTTCGGCAGTTTTCACAACGTCCTCCGCTTCTTGCAAATACCGTTTCTCGTAATTCCCGCATTCCCGCCGCGTCCAGAATTACTCGACCGGACCTCCACAGCACCCGTGCCCGCTTGGGCTTGCGCCGAATCCAGGAGCGCTTAAGAGGCTTTCGCGGCTTCATCGCTCATAACGCCATAAGACGCCAACTACAAACATGACAACTGCGAGAGCGGCGAGCACGAGCCATTGTTCATTGATAGTCATGCCGATTTCTTATTGCGCTTCTCCGCCCATCGCTGCATCGTCGCGCGCTTACAAGCTAGGCAGCGGCGCGTGAGATAGACCTTCCCCCACTGCTCCCGCTTATCCCAAATGGTGTTCTCTTCTGAGAAGGGGTGGCCGTTGACGCAATGGGTCTGGCTCTTGCGCTTCTCCGCAGCATCTTCGTAAGGGAAGTAGCTCATCAGTTGGCCTCCAATCTTTGTTTCTCGGCTTCTATGTCGCAGGTGGTGCACATCGTGCGACCCCAGCGGTTGACGAACATGGAAGTAACGCGTTCGCAGCAGCAGCAGGGAGCAGGGTCCGATACCCAGATGTTTTCCGGCATCCCCGGCCCATCTCCGTGCACGTAGGCCACAATCATGGGCGGCCAGTTGGAATCGAGGTTCATCATTTCGCCAGCTCCCGCGCTACGAATTTGGTGGCGCACTCGATGCCGCACAGGTGCACGTACCCGCCGAACTTTGCCTCATGCTCGCTCCACACTTTTAGAGCAACTTCAGTGATCGTGAACTCTGGTTTCCCGAAATTGGAGAATGCAAGAAACCAGTGATTAGTGTCTTTTCGCAGCTCACCGCACACGTCGCAGCTAAAGGTGTCAACCTTCATGGCTGGCCTCCGCTTGCCGACTGACCAAGCAATCCGCTTAACATTTGGCCGGGATAGAACATGTTTAGGGCGTTGCCTTGCATAAGCTCGTAGTAATAGGCATTAGGCCTAATTTCGTTCTCCAGTGCGGCAATCTGCGCCAGCACCGGAGCGATGGATGTCCGCAGTTCCGCTATCTGCTTCTTCACTTCCTCGATGCGCTGCCGCCGCCGTGCCTGTTCCGCATCAATGCGCTCGGCTTCCACTTCAATCCAGTGCTTCTCAATCCCGGTTAATGGACGCCATTCATCCTGCGTAGGCTCGGCTATGTCCACCATCTCAGTTGGCCGATTGCGCCAGAACTTCATACGTTCTCCGCTCCGTAGATGTGCGCGAGGCGCGAGTGCTCCGACCAGCCCCGGCAGGTTTCGCAGTTTTCGGGGAAATTTCCGTGTTGGCAGCGGATGACCTTCTGCAGTTCCGCATCGCTGGCATCGTACTCAGCGAGTGCCTCCAGCACGCCCTTCCGTGCTGACGGGGAATCGGTATTCTCCGCGAGTACGCGAGAAGCCCCTACCACCCCAAATGCGGCCAGTTCCCTTCGCAACTTGGCTCGGTCAAATGCTTTCTGATCGAATTTCATGCTGCCCTCGCTTTCGTCCTGCGCTCTGACTGCACGGGTTTTTTGGGAGACGAGGCCGCGCCAGTGGAGGAAGGCGCAGCCCCGCCTACGCCGTACCACGCGCCGTACTCTGACCCGAGTTGGGCGCGACGGTAGGCATCTTGTGCTGCTAGAAACTTTTCAAAGTGAATTCCGATGGACAGCCAGAAGGCGTAGCCCCAGGGATCGGGATGTCCTTCAGCGGCTAGGCGGACACACTGCCACGCTATGCGGTAATCGTCGGCGAACCAGACATCTCGCTCTTTTCTTTCCGCGCGGTCGAGGTAGGCCATTACCCGGGCAGATGTCGGGCAGCACACATAAGTAAAGTATGCAGAGAAGAGCAGAGAGGCTGTGACGATTACGATAGAAGCCTGCGCAAAGCGCGTGATGTTCCGTGTTCGGAAAGTGGAACGGCCGGGGTTAGCTAAGTTTACCGAGGTACTTCTTATCGGACTTGCCGTTCCAACATTGGGCACGTTCATGCCGCTTTCTTTTTCGCTCGCCATGCCCGCATCGTGCATTTTCCGCACATCCGGTTGGTCGAGTTCCTGACTCCGCCGCACTGCGGACAGGCGGTCAGAGGCTTGCGGTTCCAGCGGATTGTTCGCGGTTTTTCTTCCCACGGCCACGGCTCAGTCCTTATTAAACAGCCTTTTTCATATCCGCCAGCAGCCACAAGCCACACCCCAGGGCCAGAAGAAAGAACGATTGGAACACCATCTGCACCCATGCCGGATTCCCGTACACGAACAGCCAGCTACAGGCTCCGCCAACCAAGCACAGTATCGAGACGCATTTCGCTAGGGCAGTCATCAAAACTCCTGCCTCTGGGCCACTTGCGCCTTGATCGTGAACAGCTGATTGCCCACAGAGCTGAACGGCAGCGGGAAACTCCAGGGGTAAGCCACTGAAACAGCCACGCCGCACTCAAACGGCGCCCCAGAATTGTCTCCAGGCTTCATATCCACGCATCGGCACACCCATACCCTGCCGCCCTGACTGCTGTCACATGGCGCAACTTGTTTGTTGTTTCCGGTTGGGCACGGGCTGTTCGGTGCCAGATCGCTTCCCGTCCTGCAAGCTGTGTACTGCGGAGGCTTAGCGATAACCGCTAGTTCGGAGACTGCGATGTGGTCGGATGCCAGTTGGGGGATCATCACATTGGCGACGCTATCCGCCGAGGGGAACCCGCCCATCACTCCACCACCACCGCATAGAGAGCAATTCGGCCTCGCGCCGTAGGCTGCCCCTTCCCGTGCCACGCGGGTAAGCGTTTCATAGATGTTAAAGGAACGGGCAAACCAGAATATCCCAAACAGAACCATGCTCAGCAAGGGCAGGATGACGGCAAATTCTACCAGCTCCGCTCCCCGTTCTTCCTTGATGAGCTTCCAGTCAATAAAGGCTAGAAGCGGCAACAGCACCATCAAAGCTAACGCCACCTTCCAAATATCGTTCATATGCGAACCTCTGCACCCAGATAAGCCAAGACCTTTTTGACTCGTTTCATTCTCCTACGACCGGCAGCACGATTCTTGCACCTCGGCGAGCAGTATTTCTGCGTCCGTTTAATCGGGGTGAAACCCTGCCCGCAATCACTCGCTTGGCATTTCCGCTGTTTCATGGCGCTACTCTATACACGTGTATTATACGTGTCAACATAAATCGCACGTGTAGATTCAGCAACTTACAATTTAGTGCGAGTTTTTAACAGAAAAAAGGCCCGGCGGGGAGCCGGGCCAAGTCGTGCGCGGACTAACGCCTAGTGATTCCCGGCTGCGCCGTTTAGCTTCTCATAGGTGCGCATCCCACCCAGGCCGAGCATCCCTGCTAAGAGCGTGAAAAGTGTACCCATATCGAGCGACGGGAAAGCTACGGGATGGTGCAAGAGCGCGGCTATCCACGTGGCAATCGGGTTGACTCCTAACTGGATTGCCAGCCCGCAGCCGCACACCCAGCCCACAAACGGTCTCCAGCCGGCGACGAACACGGAAGCATTGGAGGCTTCGGCCTTGTTGACATCGGCCTGCATCTGCCGTGCCTGCATATCGGCGGCAAGCAAGTCGTCCTGATACTTGGCGGCTAGCTCCGCAAGTTTCGCGGCATCTTCAGGCGATTTGCCCTTGATTCGGTCAATCAGGCCGTTGACGCCCTGAAGCAGCCCGCCCGAGAGCAGGTTGGTAACAATCGAGGCCATTAGAGTTTGTCCACTCCGCTCTTAATCCGCAGCTTGGCCTTTTCGATGTCGTTGCGCCACGCGCTCAATTCCGCCTGCCGGATGGCTTCAGCCTTGCGCCCGACCACACTGCCCCACTTGAAGACCGCCAGCATAACCGCTACGCCTACCGTGGCACCCATCACAATCCAGAAAAAGACGTTCATTGCTCCCCTCCCTAAACTGGCACTGCTCTGGCCCGCGTTAACCACCCTTCCAAATTCTCGGCCGCATTGGGATTCGCCCGCACGATGTCGCGGTAGCGTTCTTCTGCCCGCAGGCAGATAGTCTCGATCAGCTCATCCGGCTGGATCGAGTTGCAGGCGTCAAGCGTCAATATGCCGAACACTCCGTCCACCCCGACCGGATGCCCGCAGTCAATCAATGCTCTCTGGACTACCTTGTGCCCGCCCGAGAAGCCCATGTTGACCACGAGGTCGAATATCTTGTTGGCCGGAACCTGGAAGATCAGTTCGGCATACTTCTGGGTGTTCCAGTAATCGCGCAGGTAGATGTCGTGGGCCTCGTTAATGGTCAGGTTCTCAATGTCGAGATCGGGATAGGAGGCTGCCGCGATACCGAACTTCGTTCCCTTGAGGTCTCCGACTCCAATCTTGCCGCCTGTCCAATTGCCCGGATCGGCGACACGCCTTTGGAATCTCCCCTCATGGGGCAGCATCCAGTAGAACGCGGGATCAAATTGGGCGTTCATTTCGCCTCCGGCAGGTGCTTGCCTTCATCAATGGCTTTCACGATGTCGCTGGGCGAGTGATCCTTGAGCAGGCGCCCGAAAATCTCCGAACGCGGTACTGCTCCCGAGGCTTTGGCCCGGCCTACTACGTCCTGCCCCATGTCCTCGCCCAGGTTGATTGCCAACTGTCGTACCTGCACGTTGGTCAGGCCGTGGACTTTGGCCTTGTCTGCTGCGTTGAGGGCTTTGTCGAGTTCTAAGCCGTTCGCCCTGGCGAACTGCCCCAAGTGCTCAGGCTTAGAAGTTAGCTGGTCTTTGAGCGGGACATCAGGCTTGAGCCTGGTTGCTCCGGTCGCCTGCTCGAGGGCAGGCTCAACGCCCTTAATGTCGAATTGCGCTGGGGGGAGTGCCAACCCTGAGCGTGGCGGAATAGGCTGCGCAGGTGTACGAACTGGCGGCGCAATGATGTCTTTCCCAGCGGAACCGCCGATGGTACGCGATGGGCTGATAACTTCGGGGGGAGTCTCCACGGGCTTCAGGCCAAAGTCCCGACCCGGAATCTTTACCTTGACCGCTTCTGCCGCATCAGCCGGAGTGCCCAAGTTGAGAATCGGGCGAACCGGCACCAGCTTTTGATTGACCGCTGCTTCTGCGCTTCTCGCCGCCAACCGTACTCCCGCGGGCAACGCGCTCCCGACGCCCTTAACCACATACGGGGCTGCGATAGCCGTCAACGCCTGCCCTGCTCCCTGCCCTGCTATCTCCTGCCCTGCCTTCGCATAAGTTCCTAGCGGGTCTGGTGATTGGTTGATGTCATGGACCGCTGCCGGAATCTGCGCAGCCTGACCGGGCAGCGACATCACGCCTTTGGCGGTGTCAACGGGATGGCGGAAGGTGTCATAAACGCCCTTCACCGCCCCGCTGATGCCGGATCCGATGCTCTCTAGGCCCGACCTAATGGCGGTCGGGTATGAGGTCAGCAGAACGTCGCCAGAGGCGGAGCGCTGGGGATGTAGAAAGGTGCCTTCGCCAGTCGCAGGCTTCGATGTCTGCTGGGGCTCGGCATACTGGTCCCAGCTATCCTTTGCCGCAGGCTCGGCATATTGCTCCCACTTATCGGGCATTGGGGTGGTCCCGCTTGAACGCCTCTACCTGATCGTTCGGGATGTTGTAGGATTTGCCGCCATCCGTGAACCGCGTCGTCCCGCCTGTCGTGCCTTCTCCCTGCCCGATGGTGGTCATGCGCTGCATCCACGTCTGGACGTGCTGAATCGTGGCCTTCAAGTTCTCCGGGCTTTGCCGCGGAGCATTGAGGGCCTTGTCAAACTCTTCGCGCAGGTTCTCAGGCAACCGTCCCCGAGCATGGGCCAGAGCCACAGCCGAGGACAGCATCAGCAGGTCGGCGCGTAGTCCAGCAAAGCGGGGGTCTTCCATGCCCACCTTGCCCTGCATAAACTCGTTCCAGCGGCCCATAATTGGCCCTAAGTCGCCCTTCATCCCGTCAATCTCTTGCAGCACTCCGGGGATGCCTTCAACGGCAACCTGAGCCTGCGCCCCGACATTGCGCATCTGCTGTGTGGGCTTTGCCGGGATAGCCGAACCACCCACCGCCTGCGATAGTCCGGGGATGCTTGTGGTGGGCTTGAAATGTCCTGACTTAGGGTCAACCCAGCCAATCGTCGCGCCTTTGGCGTCGGTGACAGGCGTGTAGTTGCCCGGTTCCACCACGGTCTTATTGCGCTTGGCGATGATTTCGCGGGCCTGCTCCCTGTGGGCGGCATCGTTCGGCCAGCCCTTCTCCGCAATGATGTCGGCTACGTCCTTTTCCTTCTCGTTCAGCTTCTCCGGTGCCCCGCCAACGGGTATGTCGTAGCGCTTCGTGTCCGGGTTCCACTGGAAGATTCCTTCATCGGTGGTAACCGTCTTGGTTCCGGCTGTGGCTTTCTCCGGGGCATCTCCTACGCGCACGTCATAGCGATGCGTGTCAGGATTCCATTGGAAAATGCCTTCATCGGTGGTGATCGTCTTGCCTTCAGCTTCAGACTTGGGCGTGCCAACATTCTCGGTTTCTGCCTGCGTCTTGGCGGTCTCGGCTTTGGTGTGCGCGGTCTGGGCCTGCTCTTGGACACCCTTTTCGGCCTGAGCCACTTCCCCTTGTGCCGCTTTGCGCTGCATCCCAAGATTGATCTGCGTGCCCGGAATAGCTGCTGCGATCCCCGGAGCAACCACTTCCCCGGCAGTCTCAATGCCTCGCAGGATTCCGCCACCAATCTTTCCGATGCTGCCGTGCCGTGCCCCCCAATCGCTCGTTCTCTGCTCGAGAGAGGGCTTGGCTTGGAGGTCAGAAAGCGTCTGCTGGGCTGTCGAGAGCCGCTTGTCTTCGGGCGTGGCGACGGGCGGAAGCCCCGACATTGGGGTAGCCGCGGGCGCCGGAGGCGTATAAGTCGAGCTTGATTGCCCCGTTGTGACCGGAGGGGCAGCATAGATGGCTGCTGCTTTTGTGGGATTGGTGACTGTCGCGGGGGTTACGCCCGGCAATCCAGCCTGCGAAAAAGGGTTAGGCAGGGCGATGCCCTGAAGCAGGGCTTTGCGCCGCTCATCGTCGCCTGCCGGCGTGTTATCGCTAACTTCGAGATCGGCCATTAGTAGCCCGTGTCACTCGTGGGGTCGAAGGGAGTCGCGGCCCCTCCACCTCCCCCGCCACCGCCGAAACTTGGGATATTGAAGCCAGCAAATTCCTTCCCGATATTCCCAATTTGAGCGAGGTCGCCCAATATGCTGCCTTCACTCGACTTGGCTTTCTCATACGTGCCGAGCGAGGTATTGGCTTGGCCCAACATATCGTTCAGCCCGCTTACGTTCATGCCGTAGAGCGAACCTAATTCCTTGAGGGCTGCCTGCTGCTTCTCCTGTGCCAGATTCGCGCTCGCTTCTTCGACTCCGAGAGCCGCTTGCGACTGCGCTCTCTGGGCGCCGTGAGCGGAAGCGTCAAGGGCCGCTCCCATGCTTCCCGGGTTTCTTGTCCTGCCCGCCATCAACGCGCCTTGTCCTACAGCCCCGGCCATAGAGCCACCTAGCGACTGCTCGGCGGCGGTATTCATGGCAGCTTTTTCGGTAGGGCTGAAGCCTTGAGGGTTGGTGATGTCGGATTGCAGTGCGGGGAAAAGTGTGTCCCAAGAGGATGTGCCCCGCCCCGAGAAGTCGCCCGCGTAGTTGTTATCTATCCCGAGCTGTTTGCGGGCTGCGCCGGGATCAGAACCTCCCCCGAAAAATGGCATAGCTCTCCTGACTGCTAACAAAAAGATACCGATTAGGGCAGAGGGCAGGAGAAGTTCAATGCCGGAGGAGTGCCGCTTCGGATGAGGTTGAAATCGGAGTGTTGAACGAGCGCGCCACTTGACCACAGTTCCCAGCGCACCCAGCCGAGCGCTAACTGAGAACCTTGCGGGCCTACAAAAAAGAGATGCTCTGAATGATCGTAGGACGTGCCATTCCAGTTGTAGTTGTAGGTGCAGAGGTAGTATTGCCGGGAACCGATGTCACCGCCAAAGTCGCGGGTAAACGTGCCTTCAAAAGTTCCGAGAACTTGCGGCCCGAGATTGTGAACCGTGAAGGTATTGCAGGGATCGTGTATATCGAAGTTCGGGGTGCCTGTGGTCAGGTGCTGCCACTGCCCACTCCCCGCGGTGTAGTAACGAGGCACCAGAGGAATAGGCGTTTCCCAATTCTTGTACGAAGTTGGCACCAGATGGCCTGAGTTCTCGGTGATCCAATCGCTAATCGCGTAATTGCTGTCGTAGGGCTTGCCATCCCACGGGAAGCCGCTTGAGCCTTTGATGTACCACGTGATTGCGTTCGTAGTATCTACAAAGGTATAGAGCCTGCCTTGCGGCCCATCGAGATACGTGTTGTTGATGAGCGATGAATCCATGCGCACCACAGCGAGCATATCGTTTGGCGGCGGAGGCGGAGGGGGGGGCGGGGGAGGTGGAGGGGGCGGAGGCGGCGGAGGGGGAGGCGG
>Ga0070741_10013850_pt1 | contig 14123 bp, 13 predicted proteins | sample Coa_R1_4_FD_66440 | JGI IMG/M metagenome (GOLD analysis project Ga0070741, IMG submission 66440) | Surface soil microbial communities from Centralia Pennsylvania, which are recovering from an underground coalmine fire - Coalmine... | ecosystem: Environmental > Terrestrial > Soil > Unclassified ... | reverse complement strand
GAGGCGTTCGGGCCCGCCGCCGACGCGCACCGGCTGGTTCGCCTCGCCGGCGAGGGCGACGGGACCGCGGTCGAGCTTTTGGCCGAGATCGGGCGCAAGCTCGGTTCCGGGCTGGCGAGCGTGGTGAACCTGTTCGACCCGGAGCTGATCGTGATCGGCGGCGGGTTCGCTGCCGCCGGCGACCTGCTGCTCGCGCCGGCGCGCGAGGTGATGGAACGCGAGGTGCTGAAGCCGATGCACGAAGGGATGCGGGTGGTTCGCGCGGAGCTCGGGACCGCCGCCGGCATGATCGGCGCCGCCTTCGTCGGCCTGGACGCGGCCACCTCGGCCTCGGCCTGATGCCGCTCGCGGTCTGCGCCACGCCGATCGGAAACCTCGAGGACGTCACCCTGCGGGTGCTGCGCGAGCTCGCCGACGCCGACCTCGTCCTGTGCGAGGACACGCGCCGGACGCGGATCCTGCTCGACCGGCACGGCGTCGAGGCGCGGCTCGTCAGCTACCACGCCCACAACGAGGCCGCGCGCACGGCCGAGCTGCTGCCCCGGCTGAAGGCGGGCTCCCGGATCGCGCTGGTCAGCGACGCCGGCCTCCCGGGCGTCAACGATCCGGGAGCGAGGCTGATCGTGGCCGCGCTCGAGGCGGGAGCGCCGGTGACCGTCCTGCCCGGGGCCTCGGCGGTCGAGACCGCGCTGGTGGTCAGCGGTTTCGCGGCGGAGCGGTACCAGTTCCTCGGGTACCTCCCGCGGGGCGAGGCGGCGCTCGTATCGCTCTGGAACGAGCTGCGAAGCTGGCGCTGGCCCGCGGTCGCGTTCGAGTCGCCCCGGCGCCTGCCCCGAGCCCTGGGCACCCTCGCCGACGTGCTGCCCGACCGCGCGGTCGCCGTCTGCCGCGAGCTCACCAAGCAGTTCGAGGAGATCGTCCGCGGCGATGCGACCACCGTCGCCTCGCGGTTCCGGGAGCCGCCGAAGGGCGAGATCACGCTCGTGCTCGGCCCCGGCGCCGACGTCGACGATGCCGGCGAGCAGGGCGCGGTCGCGGCGGTCGCACAGCTGGTCGCCGCCGGGGCCGCGCGGGGGACGGCCGCCGACGTCGTCGCCCGGCTCACGCGCGTCCGCCGCAACGCCCTCTACCGGGGCTCTCTGTAACAACTTTGTAACCTGAATTGACAACGGCGGCGAGCTCCGCCTACGATGGCTCGCATGTTGTCGCTTCTGAGAACGACGGTCGCCGTCGCCCTCGCGCTGCTCGCGCTCGCGCCCGCCGCTCGCGCGTGGAGTTGGCCGGCGTCGGGCCAGATTCTCGAGGCGTTCCACTACGGCGACGACCCGTACGCCGCCGGGCAGCACCGCGGTATCGACGTCGGCGGAGCTGCGGGCGAGCCGGTCGCCGCTCCCCGCGCCGGCGTCGTCTCGTTCGCGGGCTCGGTCCCGACCAACGGGCTCACGGTGACGATCGAGACTGCAGACGGATACTCGGTCACGCTCGTCCATCTCGGCTCGATCGCCGTGGCGCGCGGTTCCCGCGTCGCCGAGGGCGATCCGGTCGGCACCGTGGGACCCTCGGGAACGGCCGAACAGTCCCTTCCGTACGTCCATCTCGGCGTCCGCCGGACGGCCGACGTCAACGGCTACCTCGACCCGCTCGCCTTCCTCCCGGCGCGGCCGGTCGAGCCTTCCGCCCCCCGGCCGACACCGCGCGCCGGAACGACGCCGAGTCCGGCACCCAGGCCCGCTCCGGCGTCGGTGCCGGCACCGCCTCCGGCGCCCGCGCCCGCTCCGGCTCCGGTCGCCGCTGCGCCTGCGCCCGACCCCGACCCGGCCGCTCAGGCCGTGCCGGACCCGCAGCCCGAGGCCGCCCCGGCGACGGTCGACGCGCCCGCGCCCGACTCGGCGGTCGCGTCCGCGCCCACGTCGGACGGCATCGCGACCGCGCCGCCCTCCGGGGTGGACGTCAGGTCCGGGCAGGCTCGGGGTGTTCGTGCCCGCGGCGCCGCGCCACCGCTCCAGACCGTCTCGATTCGCCGGCTGCCGGACGTCGCCCCGGCCCGCGCCGCCGCTCGGGCCGGGAGCGGATCCGCCCCGAACGCCGCGAGCCACGCGCGTCCGGTGCTACAGAGGATGGCGACCGCCTCCCCGGCGCCCGCCGCAGCCGTGTCGGCGGGCGGGGTCGCGCCCGCGCCCGAGCCGTCGGCTGAGCCGGTGCGTCCAGGAACGCCGTCCACGTTCGCCGCTGCGGACTTGCACCGGCCCGACGCGGGGCGCGCCTTCGAGCCCGCTGCCCTGCCCGACGCTCCCGTGCACCGCGCTGCGGACCGGGCGAGCAGCAAGGCCCGTCCGCTCGGCCGCGATCGAGGCGTCGGAATGGGGCGGATCGTTGCCTGGGCCGCGGGGTCGCTGGGCGCCCTGTCGTCGATCGGCCTGGCCGTCTTCCTCCGCCGCCGGCCGCCGGCGCCCGCGGTACGGGTCGCGAGCGGGGGCGTGCCTATCATCTCCGGAGATGCGCTTCTACCTGACCACACCGATCTACTACGTGAACTCGACCCCGCACATCGGGCACGCGTACACGACCATCGCCGCCGACATCGTGGTGCGCCATCACCGGCAGCGGGGCGACGAGACCTTCTTCCTGACCGGTGTGGACGAGCACGCGGACAAGGTCGCCCGGGTCGCGGCGGAGCAGGGACTCGAGCCCCGCGCGTACACGGACCGGATCGTCGGGGCGTGGCAGGAAGTGCCGCGCCGCGTCAACGCGACCAACGACTTCTTCATCCGCACGAGCGATGACGGCCACAAGTCGTTCGTCCAGGACTTCCTCCGGCGGATCTACGAGAACGGCAGGGACGACATCTACCAGGACGTCTACGCGGGGCTCTACTGCTTCGGCTGCGAGGCGTTCAAGACGGAGGACGAGCTGGTCGACGGCAAGTGCCCCGACCACGGGACCGTGCCGGAGTGGATCGAGGAGCGGAACTGGTTCTTCCGGCTCTCCGCCTACCAGGACCGCCTGCTCGCGATCTACGACGAGCAGCGCGACTTCGTGCTGCCGCAGTTCCGCTACAACGAGGCGCGGAGCTTCATCGAGGGCGGCCTTCGCGACTTCTCGATCAGCCGGGCGACGCAGACCTGGGGGGTCCCGATCCCGTGGGATCCCGAGCAGGTCGCCTACGTCTGGGCGGATGCGCTCGTCAACTACCTGAGCGCGCTCAGCTACGCGCCCGGCAGGGACCTGCAGCGGTTCTGGCCGGCAGTCCACTTCCTGGGCAAGGACATCCTGCGCTTCCACTGCGTCTACTGGCCGGCGCTGCTCCTCGCCGCCGGCTACGAACGCCCTCGGCAGCTCTTCGTCCACGGCTACCTGAACATCGACCAGCAGAAGATCTCCAAGTCGCTCGGAAACGTGATCGACCCGCTCGATCTCGTCGACGTCTACGGGTCCGACGCGGTCCGGTTCTGGTGTGCGCGCCAGGTGTCGTTCGGCCAGGACGGCAACGTCTCGCTGGACAGCTTCGGCGAGCGGTACGAGTCGGAGCTCGCCAACGACCTCGGCAACCTCGTCTCGCGCACGACGGCGATGATCGCCCGCTACCGGGCCGGCCGGCTCGCGAAGGCTCCCGGGCCGGGTGCCTTCGACGCCGCCGCCCTCCGGGAGACGATCGTGCGGCAGTTCGACGGCTACGACATCACGGGCGCCCTCGACTCGATCTGGCACGCGGTCCGGGCGCTCAACCAGTACGTCGAGTCCACGGCGCCGTGGAAGCTGGCGAAGGACGAGTCGCGGGCGGCCGAGCTCGACTCGGTCCTCTACGATCTGGCCGACGGGATCGTCGCCGTCGCGGTCGCGCTCGCTCCGTACCTCCCCGAGACGGCGCCGCGGATCCTGCAGGCGCTTCGCCAGCCCGGGGATCTCGGCCTCGGCCGCATCGGCCGGGGCTCCGCGGAGCCGACCGAGGGCATCGAGCCCGCCGAGCCGCTCTTCCCACGGGTCGACGCGGCCGCGCCGGCTGCGTGATCGACACCCACGCGCACCTGGACGCGCTGGACGATCCCGACGCGGCCGTCGCCCGCGCGCGCGACGCGGGCGTCGGCAGGATCCTGACCGTCGGCACCAGCGTGGACCGGTGCCGGATCGCGCTCGAGCTCGCCGAGCGCCACGAGGGCGTCTTCGCGATCCTCGGCCTCCATCCCCACGAGGCTGGGTCGGTCGACGACGCCGCGGTGCGCGAGGTGGCGGCGATGCTCGACCATCCCGGGGCGGTCGCGGTCGGCGAGACCGGCCTCGACTACTTCCGCGACTACGCGCCTCGCGATGCCCAGCGGCGCCTGTTCGACCGCCTGCTCGCCGTGGCGGCCGAGGCGGGCAAGCCGGTGGTCGTCCACACGCGTGCGGCGGAGGCGGACACGCTGGCCGGTCTCCAGGGCTTCTCGGGGACCGTCGTGCTGCACTGCTTCTCGTCGCCCGCTCTCTGGCCGGCCGCGCAGGAGCGCGGGTACTACGTGTCCTTCGCAGGCAACGTCACGTACCCGAAGGCCTCCGATCTCCGCATCGTCGCCGGCTCGGTCGCCGCCGAGCGGATCCTGGCCGAGACCGACTCCCCGTACCTCTCGCCGCAGACCGTGCGCGGCCGGCCGAACGAGCCGGCCAACGTGTTCGAGACGCTCGCGGTCCTCGCCGACGCCCGCGGCGAGGACGCACGCCGGCTCGAGAGCCGCATCGAGGCGAACGCGGCCGCGGCGTTCGGCCTGCCCGCGTGAGCGACGGGCCCGGACGCGCCGGGCTGCGCCCGCGCAAGGAGCTCGGCCAGCACTTCCTCGTCGACGAGAACATCCTCGGCGTGATCGACCGCCTGGCCGGGCCGGAGCGGGACGACGTCGTCCTCGAGATCGGCCCCGGGCTCGGCGTGCTGACCCGGCATCTGGCCGAGCGGGTCGCCCTGGTTCACGCGGTCGAGATCGACGCGTCGCTCGCGGGGCGCCTGCCGACCCTCCCCAATGTCCACGTCGTGGTCGGCGACGCGCTCCGGCTCGATCTCGCGGCCCTCGATCCGGCTCCGGGCAAGCTCGTCTCGAACCTCCCGTACAACGTCGCGACCCCGATCGTGGTCGAGAGCCTGGACGGGCTCCCGACACTCGCGAGCTGGTGCGTGATGGTCCAGCGCGAGGTCGCCGACCGCTTCTTCGCCGCACCGCGGACGAAGGCCTACGGAGCGGTGTCGGTGCTCGTCCAGCTCGCCGCCGAGCGCACCGGGTTCCATCCCGTCTCACGCACCGTCTTCCGGCCGCCCCCGAACGTCGACTCCGCGCTCGTCGCCTTCCGCCGGCGTCCGCTGCCCGAGCGCTTCGCATCGGTCAAACGGATCGTCGAGGGCGCGTTCGCCCATCGCCGCAAGACGCTCGTGAACTCGCTCGAGCTGGCGGGCGTCGCCCCGCGCGCCCGGGGGCAGGAGGCGCTCGCCGCCCTCGGCCGCCGGGCCGACGTGCGCGCCGAGGCGCTGGAGCCCGCCGAGTTCGTCGTGCTCGCCCGCGGGCTCGGCGGCTGATCGAGAATTGCCCGATGAGCGAGCGGCTCGCGCACGCGAAGATCAACCTTGCGCTCGTCGTCGGCCCGGTGCTGCCGAACGGCAAGCACGAGGTCACCACCGTGCTCCAGCGGGTCGAGCTCGCCGACCGGATCGTCCTCGAGCCGGCCTCCGAGACCAGCGTCGAGGGGTTCGCCGGGGACACGATCGTCCGCCGGGCGCTCGACCTGGTCTCGACCGAGGCGGGGGGCGGCCGTGCCTGGCGGGCGACGATCGACAAGCGCATCCCCGTCGCGGCGGGGCTGGGCGGGGGGAGCTCCGACGCGGCCGCAGCGCTCGCGCTCGCGAACGCGACGCTCGACCGCCCGCTCTCCGGCGAGCGGCTGCACGAGCTCGGCGCCCGCCTGGGGGCGGACGTCCCCTTCTTCCTCGCCGACGGACCCTGCCTGGGCGAGGGCGACGGCAGCGCCCTGACCGCGCTCGACCTCCCCCGGGGCTACGTGGTCGTGCTGGTCCTGCCGGACGGGGTGAGCAAGCCGTCCACCGCCTCCGTCTACGCCCGGTTCGACGCACGCGGCGGAGCCGTGGGCTACGAGGGGCGGCGCGCGCGGCTGCTCGACGCGCTCGCGGCCGGCGACCTGGCGGCGCTGCCCGCCAACGACCTCGCGAGCTCGCCGCTCGCGGACGAGCTCCGCCGGCTCGGCGCGTTCCGGGCCGACGTCAGCGGAGCCGGTCCGGCGGTCTACGGCCTGTTTCCGGACCGGGCCTCCGCGGCCGCGGCGGGTGCGGCGCTGAAGCCGCGGGGCCGCGTCTGGGTCGTGACGCCAGCGTGGTAGGTTCCCCGCGTGAGTGACACTCACGCCGAGCCACGGTCCTCGCACGGCAGGTGGTTCTACGCGCGGCGGCTGAAGATCGCGCTCGGGATCGCCGTTCTGGAGGGGATCTTCGTCGCGTTCGCGAACGATTTCTCCCAGTGGACGGTGATCATCATCTCCGTGCCGATCATCGCGTTCTACATCTTCGCCGGCCGGAACGTGAACTCGGACACGGGCCGTCAGCTGAGCTGGATCGCGGCCGCGTCGCAGGCCTTCACCGTGATCCTGTGCGTGCTCGCAAAGCTGATCGGCAAGACGTCGCTGATCGTGGTCGGCATCTTCGCGGTCATCGCCGTGATCCTGCTGATCGGCGAGAAGCCCGGCAAGACCGCCGACAAGCGCTGAGGCACAATCGGAGTGGTGGGGCGTAGCCAAGTGGTAAGGCAGCGGGTTTTGGTCCCGCGATCCCAGGTTCGAATCCTGGCGCCCCAGCCATCGGATCGGTGATCGCCCGCGTCGACCTCGCAGCGGTGGTGATGGCCGGCGGGCTCGGCACCCGCATGCGCTCGTCGGTGCCGAAGCACCTCCACCCGCTGCTCGGGCGCCGCGTGGTCGACTGGGTGATCGAATCCGCCCGGGCGGCCGGCGCAGGCGAGGTGGTCGTCGTCGCCTCGCCGGACACGCGCGACGCCTACGACGGAGTGACGGTCGCCGTCCAGGAGCAGCCGCTCGGCACGGGCGACGCGGTCGCGACCGCGCGCGCCGCGCTCGACGGCTTCGAGGGGCGCGTGCTCGTGCTCGACGCCGCGGCGCCGCTGCTCACCGGCGAGCACCTCGCCGGCCTGGTCGCGGAGCACGACCACGTGGGCGCCGCCGTCACGATTCTCACGCTGGAGCCCGCCCGGGCGCTCCCGTACGGCCGGATCGTCCGCGCCGCCGGCGGCCGGGTCGAGGCGATCGTCGAGGAGAGGGACGCCTCGCCCGACCAGCTCGCGATCGCCGAGCTGAACTCGTCGATCTACGTGTTCGACGCGGCGCCGCTCTGGGAATCACTGGGGAAGCTGGACGCGGAGAACGCCCAGGGCGAGCTCTACCTGACCGACACGATCGCGCACATCGTCGCCGGCGGCGGCCGCGCGGCGGGCTGGCCGTGCCCCGAGCCGGATGCGGCGATCGGGATCAACACGAGGGCGGAGCTGGCCGCTGCCGCGGCCGTGCTGCGCGACCGGATCAACGAGGCCCACATGCTCGCCGGCGTCACCATCGACGACCCCGCCACGACCTGGATCGACGCCGGCGTCACGCTGGAGGCGGACTCGACCGTCCACCCGTTCACGGTGCTGCGCGGGGAGACGACGGTCGCCGCCGGCGCCGAGATCGGCCCGCACGCCGTCGCCGTGGACGCCTCGATCGGGCACGGTGCGCTCGTTGGGCCGTTCTGTTACCTTCGCCCCGGAACCGTTCTCGACGCGGGGGCGAAGGCGGGCACGTTCGTGGAGATCAAGAACTCGCGCATCGGCGCCCGGACCAAGGTGCCCCACCTCTCGTACATCGGCGACGCCGACATCGGCGAGGACACCAACGTCGGCGCGGGCAACGTGACCGCGAACTTCTCGCACGACCCGTCACGCGGCAAGCAGCGGACGACGATAGGCCGGAACGTCAGGACCGGCGTGGACAATACGTTCCTTGCTCCGGTATCGGTCGGGGACGACGTGTGGCTCTGGTCGGGGACGGTCGTCGCGGACGACGTCCCGCCCGGGTCGCTCGCCGGCTTTCCGCCGAGGCAGGTGACGAAGGAAGGATGGGTCTACGAGCGTGGAAAGCGCGGAGAACATGGCGACGACTGAGCTGTCCCGGCTCCCGGGGCTCGAAGCCGTGACCGAGCACGCCCACCCGATGCCCGGGCACTACATCGAGCGCGGCCCGCAGAAGCGGCTGATGGTGTTCTCCGGGCGCTCGCACCCGGAGCTCGCGGGGCGGATCGCCGAGAACCTCGGTGTCCAGCTCGGCGAGATCGAGCTGACCTCGTTCGCGAACGGGGAGACGTACTGCCGGTACTGCGAGTCCGTGCGCGGCGCGGACGTCTTCCTCGTCCAGACGGGCTGCGAGCCGGTCGACCGCAACCTGATGGAGCTGCTGCTGATGATCCAGGCGGCGAAGCTGGCATCCGCGAAGCGCATCACCGCGGTCGTGCCCTGGTTCCCGTACTCCCGGCAGGACCGCAAGGCAAAGCCGCGCGAGCCGATCTCCGGGCGCCTCGTCGCCGACATGCTCCAGCTGGCCGGCGCGGACCGTGTGCTGACGATGGACCTGCACGCGGGGCAGATCCAGGGCTTCTTCACGATCCCGGTCGACCACATGACCGCCCTGCCGCTCTTCGCCCAGCACTTCCAGGATCTCGGGCTCACCGGCGAGGGCGTCGTCTCGGTCGCCCCGGACGCGGGCCGCGCGAAGTACGCGCTCCGCTTCGCCGAGATGATCGGCGCGGACTTCGCGATCATGCACAAGACCCGGCCGGCCCACGACCAGGTCCAGATGACCGAGGTCACCGGGCGCGTCCGCGACCGGATCGCGATCGTCGGCGACGACGTGACCACGACCGGCGGGACGCAGATCCACGGTGCAAAGGCGCTGCGCGAGCACGGCGCCACCGAGGTGTGGATGTTCGTCACGCACTCGCTCCTCGACGCCGAGGCGCTCGAGCGCGTCGCGGCCGACGTCACCGGCGTCGTGATCGCGGACACGGTCCCGATCGACCCGGTCCGCATGCCGCACAACGTCACCGTGCTGACGGTCTCGCGCTTGCTCGCCGACACGATCATGAACGTGTTCTCCGACGACTCGGTCTCGGCGATCTTCGGCGGCGAGAACCAGTTGTTCTGACCGACGCGGCTGCCCGACGAGCGGAGCGCGGCTACTCGTCGCCGCTCAGCGCCGCGTAGTCGATCTCCTGGAAGTCCGAGACCTCCGTCAGCCACCGCTCCTGCACGAACGCGACGTGCGCAGGGTGCTCGTTGTAGCCGTCGTACGCGGCCCGGCTGCCGAACTCCATCGAGATCCCGAATCGAAAGCCGTTCTTGGGGCTCACCTCGGCGAGGACGTCGAACGCCTCGACGCCGGGGATCTCGCCGAGTCGGCGTGCGGCGGCGAGGAAGTCGGACTCCCCGTCCGATCCCGGCGCGTGACGGAGCGAGAAGGAGACGGTGTGGCGGATGCGGCCGGGATCCACGCGCGCAGCCTACGTGGTGTCCGGGCGACGGGTTCGCACGTCCGGCTACACTTCTCGGCCGGTCATGGCCGGTGAACGGATCCGTCTCGAGGTGATGGAGCGCGACGTGCGCGGGTCGCGCGAGTCGCGCCGTCTGCGCAAGGACGGCGTCATTCCCGGCGTGCTGTACGGCCAGGGGCACAAGCCGCATCCGATCGCGGTCTCCGAGCGCGAGCTGCGGCGGGTGCTGACCGGCTCGGCGGGGCTGCACGCGATCCTCGACGTCGTGCTCGAGGGCCAGAAGACCACGCACTCGTCGATCCTCAAGGACTACCAGGTCGACCCGATCCGCGGGAGGATCGACCACTTCGACCTCCAGGAGGTCAGGCTCGACCAGACGATCCAGACCTCGGTCGTCGTCGAGCTCGTCGGCGAGAGCGTCGGCACGAAGGCCGGGGGCGTGCTGTCGCAGGTCGCCCGCGAGATCCGCGTCGAGGCGCTGCCGCTCGAGGTTCCGGAGCGGCTGGAGCTCGACATCAGCGCCATGGAGATCGGCGACTCGCTTCGCCTCTCCGACCTGCGCACCCCCGAGGGCGTGACGCTGCTCGACGACCCCGAGACCGTGCTGGCGACGGTCACGGTGCCGACGAAGGTCGAGGAGCCCGAGGTCGAGGCCGAGGAGGGCGAGGAGGGCGAGGAGGGCGTCGCGCCCGAGGGCGAGGCCGCTCCGGAGGCCGAGGGCGAAGCGCCTGCGGCCGCCGAGGGCGAGGCAGCCGGCGAGGCCGGCACCGAAGAAGAAGGGTAGGCCGTGCGCCTCTTCCGTCGGGGCGAGTCCGCCTCGACGCTCGACCTGCTCGTGGCCGGGCTCGGCAATCCGGGCCGGCAGTACGCCTCGACCCGGCACAACGCCGGCTGGCTGGTGGTCGACGAGCTCGCGCGCCGCTGCGCCGGGTCGTGGCGCTCGAAGTTCTCCGGGCAGCTGGCCGAGATCCGTCTCGACGGCGCACGGCTCGCGCTGGTCAAGCCCGAGACGTACATGAACGAGTCGGGCCGGTCGATCGCCGCCGCGGTCCGGTTCTTCAAGACGCCGGTCGGGACCGTGCTCGTCGTCCACGACGACGTCGATCTCGACGAGGGCCGGCTCCAGCTGCGGCTCGGCGGTGGGCTGGCGGGCCACAACGGCCTGCGCTCGATCGCCCAGGCGCTCGGCTCGCAGGAATTCCTCCGGCTGCGGATCGGGGTGGGGCGTCCGGGCCGCGGCGACCGGCGTTCGGTGGCGGACTACGTCCTCGCGCCGTTCGCGCCCGACGCCGACGTCGAGGCGTTCGTCGCCCGGGCGGCCGACGCGGTCGAGTCGCTCGTCCGCGACGGCCTCGAGGCCGCGCAGCAGCGGTTCAACTGATCCTCGGTCGGGCTGCTCGGTTCGAGGAGAACCCGAAGGGCTAGCTGGGCTTGCCGCCCATCGCCCAGACCGAGACGACGTAGACGGCGATCAGGAGCGCCGCGAGCACCGTGCTGGCCTTGAGCAGCCCGGTGCCGCCTCCGCCGCGGGCCTTCCGCACGCCGATCCCGCCCAGGATCAGGGCGATCAGGAGGATGATCCCGCCGACATCGGCGGTGATGTAGCCGATCCCGAGCCAGGTCGGCTGGAGCTTGTCCGGGACGTCGTCCCAGCCCTCCTTCGAGTACGCCCACTCGGCGCCGACCCGCATGATGATCCACCCCGGCAGGGCGACCGCGAACAGCGTCAGCGCGGCGATGCGCCGAAGCGTGGCCGCGCCGTCGCGCCAGCCGATCAGCCCGGCGCCGGCGGCGGTGACGAGGCCGCCCATCATGATCATCGCCCCGGCGACGTGGACGAAGATCGCGAGGTCCCAGCTGTGCGGGCGAACGGCGGCGAGCACGGTCACGCTCCCGGCTTGAAGAGCATGTCGAGGAGGATCAGGACGAACACGGCCACGGTCGCGAGGTGGAGCATGGCGCCGGTGGGCGCGCGCAGCCGTGCGGCGACCTCCTGCTGCGCACCCTCGCCGCCCTCCTCGGCGAGCTTCTGGACGGCGGTGTAGTACCTGCCGGTCTGCCCGCCGATCGCGCCCATCACGGCCCAGAGGACCAGTGCGGCGATCACCCAGCCGTCCCAGATCTCGAACGTGTCGGAGTCGATCGCAAGGATCACGCCCAGGATCAGCGCGAGCACCGATCCGCCGCCGACGAGCGGCGTGCCGAGCGGGGCGAGCCGGAACAGCGTCCGCCGCGGCTCCGCGTCGTCGGCCCGCCGGCCGACGACGACCATGACGCTGTACAGCGTGAGCGCCGAGGCGATCGCGAAGGCCGAGAGCAGGTGGAGCGCGAGCATCCAGTCGTAGAAATCCACGGGCGTACCGTAAACGACCGGTCGGCCTGTACGCCTCGACCTCCGGACTACACTGGCTCCGGGCGGAACCGGCCGGTTCCGCCGTTCGCCATGGACCGACCGGAGACATCGACTGCATCGCCGCTGCTGCCGCTCGCCCGGGAGCTCGCCGCGTCCGAGCGGCTCGTGGAGTTCGCCGCCGGCCTGGCCGGAGCGGCTGCGCGCGTGTCCGAGCCCGCGCTCCCGCTGCTCCTCTCCGCGCTCCACCTCGAGGCCGCGAGGGCGCTCCTCGTGCTCCTGCCCGAGGACGCCGACGCGCGGGACGCCGCCGAGGCCGCCTCCTGGTACCTCGGCGAGGACGCGGTCGCGCTCTTCCCCAGCCGCGGCGTCGGCTGGGACTCCGGCCTCGAGCCGCCGCCCCACCTGGTCGGCGAGCGGGCGCGGGCGCTCGACGTGCTCGCCGCCGGCGGGCTCGTGTGCGCCTCCGCGGCCGCGCTCGCCGAGGGCATGCCGCCGCGCGAGGCCCGCCCCGGCCGCCTCGATCTCGCAGCCGGCGACGAGCCGGGCATCGACGCGCTGGCGGAGCACCTGGCGCTGGCCGGCTACGAGCGGGTCGAGCGGGTCGAGGAGCGCGGCCAGTTCGCCGTGCGCGGCGGGATCGTCGACGTCTTCCCGAGCTCGGGCCGCGACCCGCTCCGGATCGAGCTCTTCGGCGACGAGGTCGAGGGGATCCGGGCCTTCTCGCCCTTCACGCAGCGGGCGCTCCGCCAGCTGGAACGCGCGACCGTGTACCCGGCGGCCGAACGCCGTCTCGACCTCGTCGCGACCGCGCTCCCGGACGACGACGAGCGGCCCGCGGCCCCGGACGACCTCGTCCCGCCGTTCGACCGCCCGCCGGACGTCGTCTTCGAGCCGGAGGCGGTCGAGCGCGTCTGGGCGGAGGAGGGCCTCGAGCCGGTGCCGCTCGGCGACGCCGCCGTGCTCGATCCCTTCCCGCGCGGGCAGGCGGTCGCGTTCGAGGCCCAGCGGCCCGCGGTCGCCGCCCGCGGCCTGGCCGAGGCGGAGCAGGAGCTGGCGTCCTTCGTCCGCGCGGGCCAGCGGGTCGTGGTCGCCTTCCCGCACCGCGGAGACGCGCTCCGCACCGCGAACCTGATCCGCCGGCTCGAGGTCGGGTGGCTCGAGGAGGGCGACGAGCTTCCCGCCGACGAGGGCCTGTACTTCACGGTCTCGCAGGCCAGGCGCGGCTTCGTCTGGCGCGACCTGGGCCTCGTCCTGCTGCCGGACACGCAGATCTTCCGCAAGCGGGCTCCGCGCGGCGACGCCAGGCTCGGCCGCGCGCTCCAGTCGTTCGCCGACCTGCGCACCGGCGACTTCATCGTCCACGAGGACCACGGCATCGGCAAGCTGCTCGGCTTCGAGACGAAGGAGGTGGCGGGTGTCACGCGGGACTACCTGTTCCTGGCCTTCCGCGGCGAGGATCGCCTCTACGTCCCGCACGAGCAGGTCGGCAAGGTCTCGCGCTACATCGGCGCCGACGCGAAGGCGCCCGCCCTCTCCAAGCTCGGCGGCAAGGCGTGGCTGCTGCTCAAGAGCCGGGCGCGGGAGTCGGTCCAGGAGCTGGCCGGCGAGCTGATCGCGCTCTACGCCCGCCGGCAGACCTCGCCGGGCGTCCCGTTCGACCTCTCGGGCGACTGGCTCGAGCGGCTCGAGGCCGAGTTCCCGTACCGCGAGACCGAGGACCAGCAACGGGCGATCGAGGCGGTCAAGGAGGATCTGGAGGCGCCGAGCCCGATGGACCGCCTCGTCTGCGGCGACGTCGGCTTCGGCAAGACCGAGGTCGCCGTCCGAGCGGCCTTCGCCGTCGCCCTGAACGGCCGGCAGACGCTGATGCTCGTCCCCACGACCGTGCTCGCGCAGCAGCACTGGAACACGTTCCGCGAGCGCTACCGCGACTTCCCGGTTCGCGTCGAGATGGTCTCGCGCTTCCGCAAGCCGGCCGAGGCGAAGGCGGTCCTGAAGGACTTCGCGGACGGCAAGGTCGACGTCCTGATCGGCACGCACCGCGTGCTCTCGCGCGACGTGATCCCGAAGAACCTCGGCCTCGTGATCGTGGACGAGGAGCAGCGCTTCGGCGTGGCGCAGAAGGAGCTGCTCCGGTCGCTCCGTCTCGAGGTCGACGTGCTGGCACTGACGGCGACGCCGATCCCGCGCACGCTCCACATGTCGCTC
>Ga0070741_10013849_pt1 | contig 14124 bp, 10 predicted proteins | sample Coa_R1_4_FD_66440 | JGI IMG/M metagenome (GOLD analysis project Ga0070741, IMG submission 66440) | Surface soil microbial communities from Centralia Pennsylvania, which are recovering from an underground coalmine fire - Coalmine... | ecosystem: Environmental > Terrestrial > Soil > Unclassified ... | reverse complement strand
GTTATTCCGAACCGAAGGGCGCGTTCCCACGTGTTACTCTCCCGTCTGCCGCTGACGTATTGCTACGCCCGCTCGACTTGCATGTGTTAGGCCTGCCGCCAGCGTTCGCTCTGAGCCAGGATCAAACTCTCAAGTTGGATGAGAACTTTTCCCGGCTGGTCGTAAACGTTTGACGAGGTCCACCCACTGATCTTTCGATCAGCGATGTACCTTGAAACGTCAGACCGCCGATGTCTCTTCCGACAGCCGCACGCGACGAAAATTGCTTCTCGACGCGAAAGCGGCCCGCAAGGACTCCGCCGTCCACGTTTCTCTTTCTTCCGATTCACTTGTCAAACAGCCCGGGGACCATGGCGATCCCCACCCCTCGGTGAACCGAAGGGCCGGCGAAGCCCATGCACCCGAGAACTGTCGGATGCGAATTCACTGTTCCAGTGAGGAGCTTCAGAGGCGCGCAATCGCGCTGTTAGCGGACAGCGCGCCGGTGCCGTGTATATAGGCTTCGCCCGGACGTATTGTCAACAAAAAACGCTTATTTTCCTTGGCCAACGGAGAATTTCTACCTTCCGGTCCAAGCCCCTCTCCCGGCCGGAGGTAAACAGAGATAAACGGTGTCTTAATCTCTGCCGCGCCGCACTGAGGCCATATTCCTGCGTCGTCCTTGGGGTTCGTTCGAGGGACGGAATCGCAACGAGGGGTCCTCAGCCCGTCGTCAATCAGGTCAGTTTGAGGGGTTCGGGCGCCGTCATTGACGGCCCAGAGGCCAACCGGCATCGTGCCGGCGACTGATTCATAGGCTTGCCGACAGCGTTCTGGGGGAATTTGGTTGCGGCAGGCCTCCTTCGATCCGAGGCGCAGGGGACGGCGAGCTTGGACCAAACACGGTCGCGCGGCGCAATTCGATCGAGGCAGGCCGAAGCTGTCGAGCTCGGCAACGAGCCGCCACTGTCGGTTGACGGTGGCTCGAGCGGATTCGTCGATCGCCGGCGCGTCTCCGTTCAGTGGTTTGCGGGCACAATTCTCACGGCATTGAGCGGCGCCGCGCTCATGGGCGGCGCCGTTTTCACATCGCTCGATGGCGAAACAAATTTTGCTTCACTGCCCGAACGGGTGGAAGTCGCGTTGCGCGGCGCGCTTGGCGGCGGCGCAGAAAAGGGCGCACATAAGAGCGATCGCCTGCCGGCCGCGGAAGAACCGTCGTTCGCCAGGCAGGTCATACGCGTTTCGACGATCAACCGCGTGGGCAACCACGAGGTCGTTCGCGTCCGTCCCTTCGTGCGTATCGCCGGCAACCTCTCACTCACCATTTCCGATCTTTCCGCAAATATCCCACCCTACAATCCGCAACGGTTACTTGCCGAATCGGCCCCAGGAGGCATTGCGTCGGACGATACGCCGGCCGCCGAGCCGGACGCCGAAGTCGCCTTCGTAATGCGCGACATGGCGCCGCTCATGCCGAAGCTCAAGATTGCCATGCTTACGCCGCAGGACGAGGTGGTCGCGCGTGTGCGGGAGGCGGCCGAGTGGAGCGACAAAGCGGCCAATCATCTGCCTGTCGCCGCCAGTATCACGGGTATCAAGCTGGCATATGCCGGTGACGGGACCGTCGATCCGTATGCCGGGTTTGAGGCGCGCATCGTCCCCGAGAACATAACTCTGCTCCCAAAGACGACGACGCAGACGACCGGCGGCAATGCCTTCAATGAAAAACAGATCGTCGCCAAGAAAGGCGACAGCGTCGTCGGGATTCTGCGCGATCTTGGTGCCACTCCAACCGATATCGGCGCTATCGCCCGTATTCTCGGGCCGCGGGCGTTCGATGGCGGCATCAAGGAAGGCCAGAAACTGCGCATCTTGATGGCCCCCGTCATGGGCGGACAGCGGCTGCAGCCGATCCGCGTCATTATTGCAAGCGAATCCGCGATCGACGCGGTCGTCGCGCTGGCGGATACCGGCAAATATGTTTCCGTCGACGTGAAGAATGTCGACACCGAAGTGGCCGACAATTCTGATGAAAGCGACGAGACCGACAGTTCTGGCGTGCGTCTGTATCAAAGCGTCTACGAAACGGCTCTGCGCAATCGCATCCCGCGCCCGATTATCGAGGACCTTATCCGTATCTACTCCTACGACGTGGACTTCCAGCGCAAGGTTCAGCCCGGCGATTCCTTCGAAGTGCTGTATGCAGGCGAAGAAGAAACCCCGATCGCCGACAGCCGCAACGACGTGCTATTTGCCGCTCTTACCGTCGGCGGCGAAACCAAGAAATTTTACCGCTTCCAGTCCCCCGATGACGGTCTGGTCGACTACTACGACGAGACCGGCAAGAGCGCGAAGAAGTTCCTGGTCCGCAAGCCTGTCCTGGCGGGCATCATGCGTTCGGGCTTCGGCCTGCGCCGCCATCCGATCCTCGGCTACACGAAGATGCATACGGGCGTCGACTGGGCGGCGCCGAGCGGTACCCCGATTTATGCCTCGGGCAACGGCACGGTCGAAAAGGTCGGCTGGGAATCAGGTTATGGCAAATACATCCGTATCCGTCACACCAACGGCTACGAAACCGCCTACGGCCATTTGACCGCCTACGCCCGCGGCATCGATGAGGGCACACGGGTGAGGCAGGGCCAGGTCATCGGATTCGTTGGCTCGACGGGCCTCTCTACGGGCTCGCACCTTCACTACGAGATTTTGGTCAACGGCCGCTTCGTCGACCCAATGCGCATCAAATTGCCGCGCGGTCGTGTGCTCGAGGGCCCGATGCTTGCAGGCTTCGAGAAAGAGCGCGAGCGCCTCGATGGCATCATGGCACGCAGGCCGGCGCGCGTTGCCTCGAGCGGGACAACCGCGCGCTAGCCGGAACGGCGCACGCAGTCCTAACCAGCCTAAGCTGCCTGAGCGATCTTGCCGTTGAAGGTGAGCCCCAGCTTGTCGCCGGATATGACAACCTTCTCGCCGTCTCTGATCTTGCCGGCAAGAATCATTTCGGCGAGCGGATCCTGCACGGATTTCTGGATCACGCGCTTCAGCGGGCGCGCGCCATAGGCCGGGTCCCAGCCCTTTTCGGCGAGCCAGTCGCGCGCGCTTGGCTCGAGCTTGATGGTGATTTTGCGGTCGTCGAGAAGCTTCTGCAGCCGCGAGACTTGGATATCGACGATGCGTCCCATCTCACCCTTCTTCAGGCGATGGAACAGGATGATCTCGTCAACGCGGTTCAGGAATTCCGGCCGGAAAGCCGCGCGCACGACTGCCATCACCTGGTCCTTGACCGCATCGGTGTCCTGTCCTTCCGGCTGGTTGACGAGAAAATCAGCGCCCAGGTTTGAGGTCATCACGATCAGGGTATTGCGGAAGTCCACGGTGTGACCTTGCCCATCGGTCAGCCGCCCGTCGTCGAGCACCTGCAGGAGGACGTTAAAGACGTCCGGATGCGCCTTCTCGATTTCGTCGAACAGGACGACCTGATAGGGCCTGCGGCGCACGGCCTCAGTCAGCGCGCCACCCTCTTCGTAACCGACATAGCCCGGTGGCGCGCCGATCAGGCGCGCGACCGCGTGCTTCTCCATGTACTCCGACATATCGATGCGGATCAGCGCGCTTTCGTCATCGAACAGATACTCGGCCAAAGCCTTGGTGAGTTCGGTCTTGCCGACGCCCGTCGGGCCGAGAAACATGAATGAGCCAATCGGCCGGTGCGGATCCTGCAACCCGGCGCGGGCCCGGCGCACGGCGGTCGACACCGCGTGCACGGCGTCCTGCTGGCCGATAACGCGCTTGGCAAGCTCGTCCTCCATGCGCAGCAGTTTTTCTTTTTCGCCTTCGAGCATCTTGTCTACCGGCACGCCGGTCCAGCGCGAAACCACTTGCGCAACATGGTCGGCCGTGACGGTCTCCTCGACCATTGCACCCTTGGCTTCCGAAGCCTCAATTGCCTTCAGTTTTTTCTCCAGCTCCGGGATGCGGCCATAGGCCAACTCGCCGGCACGCTGGAATTCGCCGCGACGTTGCGCGTTGGCAAGCTCCGCGCGCAGCTGGTCGAGCTCGGTCTTAAGCCTCTGCGCATCGGAAAGCTTTTCCTTTTCGGCTTTCCAGCGGCTGGTCAGGTCGGATGACTGTTTCTCGAGCCCCTTCAATTCCGTCTCGAGGCGTTTGAGCCGGTCCTTCGAGGCAGGATCCGACTCCTTCTTCAGCGCCTCCTGCTCGATCTTGAGGCGCACGATTTCCCGATCGATCGAATCCAGCTCCTCCGGCTTGGAGTCGACCTGCATCTTCAGCCGCGCCGAGGCCTCATCGATCAGGTCGATGGCCTTGTCGGGCAGGAACCGATCGGTGATGTAGCGATGCGAAAGGGTCGCCGCAGCCACGATCGCCGAGTCGGCGATCCGCACGCCGTGATGCTGCTCATACTTGTCCTTGAGCCCGCGCAGAATCGAAATCGTATCCTCGACGCTGGGTTCGGACACGTAAACGGGCTGGAATCGCCGCGCGAGCGCCGCATCCTTCTCGACGTGCTTCTTATATTCGTCGAGCGTGGTGGCGCCGATGCAGTGCAATTCACCACGCGCCAGGGCGGGCTTGAGCAGATTGGAGGCGTCCATCGCGCCGTCGGCTTTTCCGGCGCCGACCAGCGTATGCATTTCGTCGATGAAAAGGATGATGCCGCCGTCGGATGACGTGACTTCCTGAAGCACGGCCTTCAGCCGCTCCTCGAATTCACCGCGGTATTTTGCCCCGGCGATCATGGCGCCGAGGTCGAGCGCCAGAAGACGCTTGTCCTGAAGACTCTCCGGCACGTCGCCGTTGACGATGCGCAAGGCGAGCCCTTCGACTATTGCCGTCTTGCCGACCCCAGGCTCGCCGATAAGCACGGGATTGTTTTTCGTCCGGCGCGACAGAACCTGAACCGTGCGCCGAATCTCCTCGTCGCGGCCGATCACCGGATCGAGTTTCCCTTCGCGCGCCGTCTGCGTGAGATCGCGTGCGTACTTCTTCAGTGCGTCATAGGCATTCTCGGCCGATGCGGAATCAGCGGTACGTCCCTTGCGCAAGGCATTGATGGCCGCGTTGAGGTTTTGCGGCGTCACTCCCGCCTTGGCCAGTATTTTTCCGGCTTCGCTGTCCTTCTCCAGCGCAAGCGCGAGCAACAGACGCTCGATCGTCACGAAACTGTCGCCGGCCTTTTCTCCGGCTTTCTCCGCCGCATCGAAGACACGCGCCAGAGCCGGGTCGAGATAGATCTGGCCGGCACCTCCGCCACTGACTTTCGGACGCTTTGCAAGCAGCGCTTCCACCGCCTGCAAGGCTTGGCGCGATTGTCCGCCTGAACGGTCGATCAGTCCGGCGGCGAGGCCTTCCGGATCGTCGAGCAGCACCTTGAGCAGATGTTCGGGGGCGAATTGCTGATGGCCCTCACGCAAGGCCAGCGATTGCGCAGACTGAATAAATCCGCGGGCGCGGTCGGTATATTTCTCGAAATTCATGCCTAACTCCCTCGGCCCATGATGGCACCGGAAAACAGGCAAGCCCCTGAAAGGCAGCCTACCCTAGCGTCTTATGTGGGTGCAGTTGTTGCAGTTTGAAGAGCCCGCGCTCTTGATATACGCCAGCGTTAAGGATTACCGACCCGAATTTAATCCTGGAAAATCAATGGAATCTAAACCAGCCGTTATCCGGGCCATCTACCGGTATCCTGTCAAAGGCCTGTCCCCGCAGGAGCTGGAACGCACAAGCCTCGCGGCCGGCGAGACCGTTCCCGCGGACCGCCTCTACGCCATCGAGAACGGCCCCTGTGGCTTCGATCCGGCCGCGCCTGCCTACTTCCCGAAGCAACGGTTCCTGATGCTGATGCGCAATGAGCGGCTTGCGGCACTTCGAACGAAGTATGATGACCGGACCCACACACTGACGGTGAATTGGCAGAACGGTGAGGCGGCCCGCGGCGACCTGCGTACTGTGGAAGGCCGAGCGGCGATCGAGACCTTCTTTGCGCGCTATTGTGCCGATGAACTGCGCGGTCCGCCGAAAATCCTGTACGGCAAAGGCCACAGTTTTTCGGACGTGGCAAAGAAGGTGGTTTCGATCATCAATCTAGCTTCGGTCGCGGCCGTCGAGACCGCCGTCGGGCTGCCGGTCAATCCGCTGCGATTCCGAGGCAACATCTACGTCGACGGCTGGACGCCCTGGCATGAGTTCGAACTGCTTGAACAAACTATCGCCGTCGGACCAACGGCCCGGTTAAAAATCGTCAAGCGAATACAACGTTGTGCTGCCACCGACGTTGACCCCGATACCGGTCTGCGTGACCTGACGATCCCGCGCACCTTGCTGAAGAACTTCGATCACACGGACTGCGGCGTCTACGCCGAAGTAACGAAACCCGGGGAAATCGTGCGCGGCGACGCCGTGGTCACCGTGATCCCATAAAGAAACCGCGCTCCGTCGACAAAACGGAGCGCGGCTTTGTACCAGCCGTCATTGCCGAAATCAGCTGCCAGGCAAGACGTAGGCGGTAACCCTGCTCGCGGGATACACTGACTCGGCAACCGTGCGATTGTGGTTGCCGGATACGACGATTGGATTGCCGTTCGGATCGATACCGCTGACAACGCCCACATGGCCGCCGCCACGGCGGGTCATCACGGCGATAGCGCCGACCTGGGGCCCGCTCACGCGCGTTCCGTAGTGAGCGTAGGCCTTTGCGAGATTGCCGCCGCCGGCATGCCCGGTGCGCTTCAGGATCAGGTCCATAAAGGCGCCGCACCAAAGGCTTCCGCGGCCCGTCGGGTTGGTGCCGATATACCTGCGTGCCTCCGTGACCAGTGCATTGCTGGTTGTGCCGCCAAACGCCGAATTTGAATGCGATTGCGCCAACGCCCGCGCGGTCGTCCGATCGTACCGCCCGCGATGGCGTCGGCTGGGCATGTCAGCCGACGTTTCGGCGGCCATTGCATTCGCTGCCGGTCCCTGACCTGCATTGAACGAATAGCGCACGTCCCGGTCGGCCTCGAGCGCTTGCGGTTGAACCTCTGTATGGGTGGCCACGGCAACGCGATGCCGATGATGGGCGGGCCTTGCCAGGGCAGAGGTTGCAAACACTGCAACCACCGCCGAACACATCAAAATCGTCGCCCGTCTCGGTTTAACTATCATCAGAGTAGTCCCCTTAGCTTCTTAAGCAATACGCCCCGTTTTGATAGACTCACGACGCGGCGCGTTGTCCAAACGACGCCCCGATATGGCAATTTCGTGATGATTGGAAGGTCATTTCGTGGGTTGCATAGCGGCTATTCCATAGGAATACCCACTCATAAAATATTATACGTAAGTTTCAGACCATAATACTTGGATTGAATTTTCAATACTGATTTCGTTCCAAATTGTACTTTGAGCTAAAGAAATTATTCCCTCGGCCATAGTTAAACCATGACCGCTGGCCTTCAATATTGCGATTACCGGGGGTCAGTTCCGGTCTGGCGGCTCAGCAAAAAAACCGCCTGTTCCCCGAACAGATTCCAGAACCACCAGGGGGCATTGAGGCGCAGCGGAGAGCCCCAGGCGTTGAGCGCCACGGCTTTTTCCATCTGCACGCCGATCTCCATGCACAACAGCCGGAAGTCCTTGATCGTGCAGTGGTGAATGTTGGGGGTGTCGTACCAGCTGAACGGCAGGATGTCGGTGCGCGGCATGTGGCCGGCGAACAGAAGCTGAAGCCGCACCTGCCAGTGACCGAAGTTCGGGAATGACACGATCGCGCGACGGCCGATGCGAAGCATATGCTCGAGCACGACGCGGGGATGCCGCGTAGCCTGCAGGGTCTGTGAAAGTATTACGTAGTCAAACGCATCGTCAGGATAGTCGGCCAAATCGGTATCGGCGTCGCCCTGGATCACGGCCAGACCCTTGGCAACACATTCGTTCACTCCCTCCCGCGACAGCTCAATTCCGCGTCCATCGACGCCGCGGGTCTCGCTCAAGAGCCGAAGCAATTCGCCGTCGCCGCAACCGACATCGAGAACCTTCGCTCCGCGTTCGACCATTTCGGCGACGAGAACCAGGTCGACGCGCGGAACGGTTGACGCACGCACTGCGGTCGATGCACTCGAATTGATTTCGGCACGCGACAGCATGTTCATCCGTCAGCTTTCTGAGCCAAGCCCGCGTGCTTTTCCTGCCCCATCAAGGAACCCGCGGACGATTGCAAATAATTCAGGCTCATCGAGCAGAAATGCATCGTGTCCCTTGTCGGTGACGATCTCGGCAAACGAAACCCGCGCGCTCGCGGCATTGAGAGCATGGACGATGGCCCGGGACTCTGAAGTGGGAAACAGCCAATCGCTGGTAAACGAGATGACGCAGAACCGCGTCGGTGTCCTTTGGAAAGCCCTTGCCAAAACACCGTCGTAATCAGCTGCAAGATCGAAGTAGTCCATTGCGCGCGTGAGATAAAGGTATGAATTCGCATCGAAGCGCTCGACGAATGAAATTCCCTGGTGCCTCAAATAGGATTCAACCTCAAAATCGGCATCGAACGAGAACGTCGGATTCGCACGATCCTGAAATCTGCGGCCAAATTTCCGATGTAATGCAGCGTCGGACAGGTAGGTTATGTGCGCGCCCATTCGCGCGACCGCAAGTCCTCTGCTTGGGTTCGTGTTTTCCAGAAGATAACGTCCGCCACGCCATTCAGGATCGGCCATGATGGCTTGCCGGCCAACTTCGTGGAAGGCGATGTTCTGCGCCGAATGCCTTGTCGCGCACGCGATCGGCAATGCCGCAAATACGCGCTCGGGGTAGCTCGCAGCCCACTGCAACACCTGCATCCCGCCCATGGATCCGCCCGCTGCTGCGAACAGCGACGGGATACCAAGGTGATCCAGCAGCATTGCCTGGGCGCGAACCATGTCGCGAATCGTAATGACGGGAAAATCGAGTCCCCACGGTTTACCGGTTCTGGGATCCGTCGATGAAGGGCCGGTAGTACCCATGCAGGCGCCGACCACGTTTGGGCAGATCACAAAATAGCGCTCGGTATCGATCGGCTTGCCGGGACCAACCATGGTTTCCCACCAACCCGGCTTCTTGGTGACAGGATGCAAGCTGGCGACATGCTGATCGCCGGTAAGCGCGTGACAGATCAATATGGCGTTGGACCGTGCAGCATTCAGCCGGCCGTAGGTCTTGTAGGCGATCTGAAACGGTGCAAGCTCGACGCCGGCATCAAGCCGCAACGGCCTGTCGGACCCAAAGTGGGCGACGAGCGAGTCGCGTGGCTGATCTGCCTCGCGCGGCGCATCGCCCACCTCACGCGAGCTTGTAAATTCGGCTTCACTCATAACTCATATTGCCCGTGCGCTCCCGGCGCCGTCTCGATTTGCCGGCCTGATATAGCGCCCCTGATATAGCGCCTAAGTGTCAACCTAGCAGGTAACAGTCAACGTTTTCTTTGATTTCGGGGCCGCGCCCACTTATCAATGCCTTCATGGCGAAAGCACCTGAAACTACGACACTAGCCGACCTTCGCAAGGAGATCGACCGCATCGACGAGGCGATGCACCAGCTCCTGATCGAGCGCGGTGAAATCATTGACCGGCTGATAGCAGTCAAACGAACCCAGGATGCCGGCACGTCGGCTTTCCGCCCGGCACGGGAAGCCGAGATGATGCGCCGTCTGGTCAAACGGCACAAAGGGATACTCCCGCTCGATACGGTCGAGAGTATCTGGCGCGTCATAATTTCCACGTTCACGTTCGTCCAGGCGCCATTTTCCGTCCACGCCGACCTCTCCGCCGGCGATGCCTTGATGCGCGATTCCGCGCGATTCCATTTCGGTTTCACCGTTCCCTTTGTCCCGCACATGGGTGCGGCTGCCGTGGTCGCCGCGGTGTCGTCTTCCAAAGGCGATCTCGGGCTCGTGCCCGCGTTCGACGTGGCGTCGGCAGGCGCCTGGTGGAGCGCATTGGAATTCGATTCCGCACCCAAGATCATCGCGCGCCTTCCTTTCGTCGAGCGGCCCGACCACCCTGCAGGCCTGCCGGTTTTCGTGCTATCGCGGGTTGCACCGGAGGCTATGGCGACCGAGGCAGCCGTATGGAGCGTCCGTGTTTCCGGTTGGGGCGCGGGCGCGGCACAGACGCTCTCCACTCAAGCGGATTTTATCGCCGTCCCCGATCGTGCCTTCGACGGCGCAGCCCTGCTGATTACTTTGCCAACGGGTGTCGAACTTCAATCGATCAGCGCCGCTTTGGTTAAGGCTGGGGCGACGATACGCTCGGCGGCACTCGTCGGCAGCCACGCAACCCGCTATACGGTTGCCGCCGACAAGACCTGACTGTTCGGAATTGTGACGATGAACCGCCCGCAGCCGCGACCCGGAGTGCTTGATATTGCCCCTTATATCCCGGGCAAGAGCACCGCACCGGGGGCCGCCAAAGTCTTCAAGCTCTCCTCCAACGAAACGCCGTTGGGGCCGAGTACGGACGCAATCGCCGCGTATCGCGCGGCCGGCGCGCACCTTGAAGACTATCCGGATGGTTCGGCCTCAGCATTGCGCGATGCGATTGGTGCCGCATTTGGGCTCGATCCGGATCGTATTGTCTGCGGAGCCGGTTCCGATGACCTGCTTAACCTGCTCTCGCGTGCGTATCTCACCGATCGTGACGAGGCGATCTACACGACACATGGTTTTCTCGTTTACCCGATCGCGACGATGGGGACCGGCGCAAAACCGATCGCCGTGCCGGAAAAAGATTTTACCGCTGATGTTGATGCAATCCTGAAAGCGGTAACTCCGAAGACAAAGATTGTCTTTTTAGCCAACCCGAATAACCCAACGGGAACGTACGTGCCGTTTGACGAGGTGAAGCGGCTGCAAAAGTCCTTACCGCAGAATGTTTTGCTCGTTCTTGACGCTGCCTACGCCGAATACGTGCAGCGCAACGACTACGAGTCCGGTATCGAATTGGTCGCCACTACCGACAACGTGGTGATGACGCGCACCTTTTCAAAAATCTACGGCTTGGCTGCGCTGAGACTCGGATGGATGTACGGCCCCGGGCACGTCGTCGATGCGGTCAACCGGATTCGCGGGCCATTTAACGTGAACGGACCGGCAATCGCAGCAGGGGTTGCAGCAATCCGCGACACCGCGCACGTTGAAAGGGCGCGCACGCACAATGCCCGTTGGCTCGTCTGGCTCACCGAAGAAATAGGCAAGCTCGGCCTCAAGGTGACTCCGAGTGTCGCCAATTTCGTGCTGATCCATTTTCCGGAAAGCAAGGGCCGCACCGCCCGGGAAGCCGATGCCTTCCTGAGCAAGCGGGGTCTCATTCTTCGCCAGGTCGGGGCATACAAGCTCCCGAATGCCTTGCGCATGAGCGTCGGGACCGAAGAGGCCAACACTCTGGTGGTGCAGGCGCTCAAGGAATTCCTGGGGAAGGCTGCGTGAGCAAATCCGGCACCTTGTTCAACCGGCTTGCGCTGATCGGCGTCGGCCTGATCGGATCTTCGATCGCACGTGCGGCGCGGGCCCAGGGCGCCGCCCGCACGATCATTGCGACCGCGCGTTCGCCGCAGACGCGCCGGCGTGTCGCCGAGCTCGGACTTGCCGATCAGGTCGTGGAAACCAATGCTGCCGCGGTCGAGGGCGCAGATCTCGTCATCGTCTGCGTTCCCGTCGGCGCTTCCGGGGCGGTCGCAAAGGAAATTGGTCCGCATCTGGCACACGGTGCGATCGTTTCCGATGTTGGCTCGGTCAAAGGCGCTGTGATCCGTGATATGGCGCCGTACCTTCCAAAAACCGTGCATTTCATACCGGCACATCCGGTTGCCGGAACCGAATATTCGGGCCCTGATGCCGGCTTTGCCGAGCTTTTCGTCAATCGCTGGTGCATCCTGACGCCGCCCGAAGGTGCAGATCAGAAATCCGTGGAAAGACTTTCCGAGTTCTGGCGCTTGCTCGGGGCCAACGTCGAGACGATGGCCGCCGATCACCATGACCTCGTGCTGGCAATCACCAGTCATCTGCCGCATCTCATCGCCTACACAATCGTCGGCACCGCTGATGAACTGCAAACCGTGACACGATCGGAAGTACTGAAATTCTCCGCAGGCGGTTTTCGTGATTTCACGCGAATTGCCGCGTCGGATCCGACCATGTGGCGTGATGTCTTTCTCGCCAACAAGGACGCTGTTCTCGAAATGCTGGGGCGCTTCAATGAAGACGTGTCTGCTCTGACCAAGGCGATACGCAAGGGTGACGGCAATGCGTTATTCGAGCATTTCGTTCGCACCCGCGCTATCCGCAAAGGGATCGTCGATATAGGTCAGGATTCGCCGGCCCCGGATTTCGGCCGACCGCACCCTGGCCTGCCGCACGAGCCTTTGCCCAAGCCCTACGCATCGGAAAAGGACTAAAACAAAGCTGGCGTGTTTCCGATCGGGATCGGTCCGAGAAATACCGACCCGTCGCTGAAACGCAGCGGTAGCGCCACCGCGCGCTTTCCTTCAAGCACGGTCTGTTCGCCGAGCATGTTGATACCAAGCGAAAGATTTGCGCCAGCCTGCTGACGCGCAACATCACCCAGACCGGGCGCGATACGATCGAGCGCACCGGCCATCTTGTCCATATTCGGGGAGGCTTGCATCCGCTGCTGTGCGCCGATGGCGGTCAAAAACCGGTCGAGGCCTGCCATCGTCACCCGCAACTGGCCTTCAAGCCGGCCATTTCGATTGATCGACAATGTTCCGCTGCCGACGGCCAAAATGTCGCCCTGCTGGATCCGGAGCTGCGTTACATCGATGCGGCCGCCAACGGCCTCAATTTCCCGAAATCGTGCGGCCCAGGGCTTCGGCGAAAAATCGGCCAGTCCGCGAAGCACCGCAGTGGCCATGGCGTCGATCGGTTGGGCCGCCGCCGGGTGCAGCGCCGGCAGCGAGGTTTGGTCAAGTTGCAGCGCAATCTCGATGGCCGGCTTGCTGGCGGCGGAGCCTTCAGCGACGCGGCCATGCATTTCGATATGCCGGGCGTGCAAGAAACTCTTCCGCTCCGTTCCGCTCATCCGATCAACCACCGGATTGTCGAAGACAAGCGAAGCCCGTTGCGGTGCGGTCGGCGTGCCGCGGACACTGGATCGTGCCGACTTCCAGGTAACGACAAACTCCGGTTGCTTCCCAGGCTCGCCGATCGTCAGAGGTCCGCGAAATTCACTGATGATCAAGCCGGGCTGGTAGACCTGCGCCACAACAAACAGGCTCTCGGCTTTCAGTTCGATCGGCAGCTCCCGAATCAGCGCCGAGGCCCTGTCACAGATAACCTCGATTCGAAACGGATAGCCGCCAACCGTCTGCGAATCACAATTGTAGATTCGACCGGACCTGGCCTCGCGCGCACGCCAACCATCGATGGTTTGTTCGGCCTTGCTTGCGGCGAATTTCCAGAACCCCGTCCATCCGGCGACCAAAGCCAGAAGGACAACGAGCAAAATCGCGTACCGTCGCCCGGTGCGGTGTCGGGTCTGCAGGCTTCCTTGGCCACTCATCATCTTACTTCAAGCCTGCCGAATAAGGCGTTTCTGCGCCGGCGACCTGTTTCGTGGTTGCACCGGGATAGGCGTCCTGTTACTCGATCGCCAGCAATCGACTGTTTTTCTTCCCCATGAATAAAGGCCTGCACCGAAGCGACGAGGACATGTGGGTCTTCGCCTACGGCTCGCTGATGTGGCGGCCCGGATTTGTGTTTCTTGAGCGCCGAAACGCACGGCTTGTCGGCGCTCATCGCGCTCTCTGCGTCTATTCTTTTGTGCATCGCGGAACTCCGGCAAGACCGGGGCTCGTTTTCGGCCTCGATCGCGGCGGAAATTGCAGGGGGATCGCCTACCGGGTCGCGGCCGCCAAGCGGGCAGAAACAATTGCGTATTTGCGCAGCCGCGAGCAGGTGACCCTCGTCTATCGCGAGACGTGGCGCAGGGTTTGGCTCGACGATGATCCCCAGCAAAGCGTGCATGCCCTATGTTACGTCGTCGACCGCGGACACCGTCAATACGCGGGACGGCTGAACCTGCAGGAGCAACTCCATTTTGCACGCCAGGGTCACGGCCGGTCGGGTGCCTGCCGTGACTATGTGCTTGCCGC
>Ga0070741_10013848_pt1 | contig 14124 bp, 12 predicted proteins | sample Coa_R1_4_FD_66440 | JGI IMG/M metagenome (GOLD analysis project Ga0070741, IMG submission 66440) | Surface soil microbial communities from Centralia Pennsylvania, which are recovering from an underground coalmine fire - Coalmine... | ecosystem: Environmental > Terrestrial > Soil > Unclassified ... | reverse complement strand
GGGTCTCGCTCGCCGACAAGGTCCACAACGCGCGCGCGATCCTCGCCGACTACCGCACGCACGGCGAGGCGCTGTGGGAGCGGTTCAGCGGCGGGCGCCAGGGAACGCTCTGGTACTACCGGGCGCTCGCGGAGCTGTTCGCCGAGCGCTGCTCCGGCCCGCTCGCCCAGGAGCTCGCGCGCACCGTCGCCGAGCTCGAGGCGCTCGCCGACCGATCCGGCTAGCACCTCCGGGTCCTCGCCGCTGCGCCTCGCGCTGCGGCGTGAGGGCGGGCGGCCCAGCCGCGCCCGGGATGCGCTCGACCTCGAGCCATGTCAGGAACCGGCGCCGCCGCGCGACTACGACCCCATGACTCAGATGACCACGCATCGCGAAACCACCCCCGTGCCGCTGGCCGAGCTCGTCCCCCGGCGAGCTCCGCGTCGGCGAGCCCGACGTCGCCGGCGCCCTCGCCGTGTTTCCCGTCTTCGCGGGCGAGGCGAAGCTCGAGTACGCAGCCTTCGCCGCCGCCCGGGAGCGGGGCGCGCGGGTGACCGAGCTCGAGCAGGGCGCCTCGGTCGGCTACCTGCTGGTCCACAACCCGACGCCGCTACCGCTGCTCCTGTACGAGGGCGAGGAGCTCCTCGGCGCGCAGCAGAACCGCACGATCGACGTGAGCGTGCTCGTCGCCGCCGGCGCCAAGACGCGGATCCCGGTGAGCTGCGTCGAGGCGGGGCGGTGGGACGCGCGCCGGCACCGCGACGAGTTCCGCCGCGCGCCCCAGGCTGCCTACCCCGCGCTGCGCCGCGCCAAGGCCGCCCAGGCCCGCGAGCGCGCGCGCGCCGGGATGGACGCCCGCGCCGACCAGCCGGCGGTGTGGAGTGAGATCGCGTCGAAGTCCGCGCGCCTCGGCGCCCCGTCGCCGACCGGCGCGATCCACGACGTCTACGAGCGCCGCCGCCCGCAGCTTCACTCGATCCTGGCCCGCATCCGGCTGCGCGACGGCCAGACGGGCATGGTCGCCGCGATCGGCGACCGGATCGCCGTTCTCGACTGGGTGAGCCGCCCCGAGGTCTTCGCGACCCTGCACGGCCCGCTGGTCCAGGGCTACGCGCTCGACGCGCTCGAGGCTCCGAGCGCCGAGATGAGCCGCGTGCCCTCAGCCGCCGCGGTCGAGGGCTTCCTCGCGCTGGCGCTCGACAACGCTCCGGCCCCGGCGCCGGCGGCCGGGCTCGGTAGCGAGCTGCGCTTCGCGCGCAACGGCGCCGAGGGCACCGGCCTCGCGCACGCCGGGGAGCTGGTCGCGCTCACCGCGTTCCCGAGCGATGGCTCGCCGCGGCCCCAGCCGCCCGCTCGCGTCGCGGGGATCGCCAGGCCGTCGCGGCGACGGCTCCCGGACCGGCCCTGATGCCGCGGCGCGGGCGCCTGCCCTGCGCCCTCCGCTCCGCTGCCCCTAGGCCGGCCCGGCCATCGCGCTCTTCTCCGGCGAGGGCGCGGAGGCGACCGCGCCGTCGGCGGCTCCGGCCCCGTCCGCGAGCAGCTCGAGGGCGCCGGCGTAGAGGCCGCGCTTGATCGCCGCGATCGCGTGACGCGGCTTGCCGGCCAGGGCCTCGGCCCGCGCGAGCGCCCGCTCGAGCACGTCCTCCTCGGGCGCGAGCTCGGCGACGATCCCGGCCGCGAGCGCCTCGGGGCCGCTGTAGCGGCGCGCCAGCACCATCGCCTCGTGCGCGACCGGCGGGCTGAGGCGCGCGCTGATGAGCGCGCTCATGCCGGAAGTGAAGGGGAGCCCGAGGTCGGCCTCCGGGAAGCAGAACCAGCCACGGTCCTCGCGCATCACGGCCTGGTCGAAGCAGAGGGCGAGCATCGCCCCGGCGGCGAACGCGTGGCCGTTGATCGCGGCCACGGTCGGCACCTCGAGGCCGAGGAGCCGCGCGAACAGCCGGTGCACGCGGGCCAGCGTGCCCTCGCTGTCGGCGGGGTTCGCTGCCATGTACTCGAGGTCGAGCCCGTTCGAGAAGAACTTGCCGCTGCCCGTCAGGACCAGGGCGCCCGGGCTCCCGTCCCCCTCGAGCTCGTCGAGGACCTGATCGAGGTCGTCGAGCAGGCGGGGGTGGAGGCGATTCTCGCCCGCCACCATCCGCACCACCGTGACCGCTCCGCGCTGCTCGCGCTCGGTCCGAGGGACCGTCTCGCTCATCTGTCACCTCCGGATCTCACGTCTTCGGCTCGGCCGGGCCCTTGGCAGGCCGGGTAGGGGATCGCCCGGCTCGTATCGCAAGACGGGGCCGGGCCGGCGCCCGTGACACGCCGGGGAGTTGCGCTGTCGGCTGCACCGCGCGGGAGCCGCGTCACTCGCCGCAGTGCCCCGCGAGCGCCTTCGCGAGCAGGGAGCGCAGCTTCGCCCGCTCGGCCGCGCTCAGGTTGCGCAGCACCTCGTCCTCGACCGCCTGGAGCCGGCGCTCGGCGGCGGCCAGCGCCTCGGCGCCCGCGGGGGTCATCTCGACGATGTGGCGGCGGCGGTCGCTCGGGTCGCGGCGGCGGACGACGTACCCGGCCTGCTCGAGATCGTTCAGGAGGATCACGCAGTTGTTCGCGTCGACCAGCATCCCCTGGCCGAGCTCCTGCTGCGTCGTGCCGCCGCGCTCGCGCAGGTAATCGAGCGCAGCGAGCTGCTTTAGGCGGATGCCGAGCGCCTCCTCGCTCGCCTGGCGGTAGACGACGCGCGCGAAGCGGCTGAGCAGGCCGAGCACGCCCGCCGTGGGCGTGGCCGTCCTCACCGGCATCTCCGGCCTTCCATTCTCACGTCATCAGGGTACCGGGATCACGGTATGAGCGTGATAGTCATTGCTACAGTGATCATTCATGATTGGGCAGGCCAGTCGCAGCGAGCGCGCTCGCCGGGCTGGGCCGATGGCGGGGCCCGCGCAGGCGGGGCGGAGCTGACGTGAGAGGCGGAGGCGGCGGTGGGCTCTTCTCGCTCGGAGCCGCGTGACGCGCAGCGGGAGCGCAGCGGGCTTCGAGGCCGCGGCCTGCGCGAGCTGGCGCTCTTCGGCGGCGCCTACCTCGCCTACGACGCGAGCCGCTGGATCTTCGCCGGCGATGCCGACGTTGCCGAGGACCACGCGACTCGCCTGATCGCGTTCGAGCGCTCGCTCGGGCTCGCCGTCGAGGGCACGATCCAGCGGGCGCTCGACTCCGGATTCGCGAGCGCGTTCCTGGCCAACGTCTACCTGGCGGCGCAGCTCGCCGTGCTACCGGCGGCGCTGGTCTGGCTCTATCACCGCGCGCCCGCCGTCTACCGCCGCCTGCGGACGACGGTGATCGCGACCTGGCTCGTCGCGGTGCCCGTGTTCGCCCTCTACCCGGTGGCGCCGCCACGGCTCGCCCACATCGGCCTCGTGGACACCGTCTCCGACCAGGCTGCCGTGGCGCTCACGGGGCACTCCACGATCTTCTACAACCCCTACGCCGCGGTGCCGAGCCTGCACGTCGGCTTCGCGTTCGCGATCGGCGTCGCCGCCTACGCGGCGATCCGCACGCCCTGGGCGCGGCTGGCGGCGCTGCTCTGGGGGCCGCTCGTGACCGTGGCGGTGATCGCGACCGGGAACCACTACCTCCTCGACGTCCTCGCGGGGCTTGCCGCCACGGCCGCCGGCTACGGGGCCGCGCTCGCCGTCGCCCGCCTCGGCCCGCCTGGCGGCCGCGCCACTATCCTCCCTCAGAGGCGATGAGGCCCGCCTGAACCGCCGGCCCCCGGCTGATGGCTTCTACCGCTGTCGGTCGAAGCCATGGACGCCGTTCACCGCCAAGCCCCGGAGCAGCCCGCCGAGCGCCCGCCGAGCGTGAGCGTCCTCTTCCCGCGTCCCGAGAAGGCGGCGGAGGCCCGCGCGGCAAGGGAGCCGCCCTGCTTTCGCGACCTGAACCTCGACCAGGTCGTCGCGGCGATCACCCGCGACCGCGAGGAGTACGGCCTCGAGCCCTTCCTCTACAGCCCGCTTCGCGATCCGGGCGAGGTCCGCTACCGCCACGAGGTGTTCGCCGACCTCGCGCAGGGCGAGGTGCGGGCCGCGATCGAGCGCTTCGCGGAGCGCATGCGGCTTAGCCGCCGCTACCTGAAGCTGGCCCGCGATCTCCGTCACCGCTACGAGAGGGAGCGCCTCTTCCTCGACGCCGCCGCCGCCTACTGCGAGGCCGTGACCGCCCTCGCGCAGGACCTGCGCGGGCTCGGCCTGCGCTCGCGGGCCCTGCGCGCGCTCCGCGAGCACGTCCTGGCCTATGCCGGCTCGCCGCCCTTCACGGAGCTCGCCGCCGAGGCCCGCCAGGTGGCCGAGGCGCTCGCCGCCGTCCGCTACTTGGTCGCGATCCGGGGGCCGCGCGTGAGCGTCGGCGAGCCGGGCGGCGGGCCCGACTACAGCGCCGAGATCGAGGATGCGTTCGCGCGCTTCCGCCAGGGCGAGGTCAGGGACTACCGGGTCAAGTTCCGCGAGACGGTCGGGCTCGACCACGTCGAGGCGCGTATCCTCGAGCTCGTCGCCCGGCTCGACCCCGGGCCCTTCGCCACGCTGGGGCGCTTCTGCGAGCGCCACGCCGCGTTCGTCGAGCCCACGCTCGGGGCCTTCGACCGCGAGGTCCAGCTCTACCTCGCTTACGTCGAGCATTGCGAGCGGTTCCGCGCGGCGGGGCTTTCCTTCTGCCTGCCCGAGATCGCGGCGACCGGGCAAGGGGCAAGTGCGGAGGGCGCCTACGACCTGGCGCTGGCCGCGAGCCTGATTGCGGCGGGCAGAAAGGTCGTGCCGAACGGCTTCCGGCTCACGCCTCCGGAGCGGATCCTCGTCGTGACCGGGCCCAACCAGGGCGGCAAGACGACGTTCGCGCGCATGGTCGGCCAGCTTCACTCGCTGGCGGCGCTCGGGTTCCCGGTCCCGGCCCGACGGGCGCGCCTGCCGCTGGCCGACGCCGTGCTCGCTCACTTCGAGCGCGAGGAGGAGTCGGCGAGCCTGCGCGGGAAGCTGGAGGCCGACCTGCTGCGGCTGCGCGACCTGCTCGGGCGGGCGAGCCCGCGAAGCGTCCTCATCCTCAATGAGAGCCTCGCCTCCACGACGCTCGAGGACGCACGGCTCCTCGGCGCGGAGCTGATCGAGCGCATCGCCCGGCTCGGCTCGCTCGCCGTCTACGTCACCTTCGTGGACGAGCTGTCGGCGCTCAACCGGGCGACCGTGAGCATGGTCGCCGAGGTCGACCCGCGCGACCCGGCCGAGCGCACCTACCGGGTCGTGCGCAGGCCCGCGGACGGGCGCGCCTACGCGCTGGCGCTGGCGCGGAAGCATGGGCTGACCTACGAGGCGCTGCGGGAGCGCGTGGGGGCGTGAGGCCGCTCCTCCTTCACAGCGACCGCGACCTCGACCTCGGCGCCGAGTTACCCCCGAACGCGGATGCGCTGGCCCGCGACCTCGGGCTGGACGCGCTCTGGAGCGCGATGGCCGGCGACGACCCGTTCGCGCTCGAGGTCGCCCAGAAGGTCCTACTGGCCGGCCTCGACGACCCCGGCGAGATCGCCTACCGCCAGGGCGTCCTTGCCGACTGCATCGCGCATCCGGAGGTCGCGCGGGAGCTCTACGCGCTGGCGACCGAGGCGCTCGAGGCCAAGCGCCGCGCCTACGGCTTCCTGAGCGACTCCCCGGACGCGATCCTGAGCCGCTCGGTGCAGGCGCTCGAATACCTGCTCGGCTCACTCAGGCAGCTCCGGGGGCTCGCCGACCGCCACGCGCCGCAAGTCCGCTCGGCTGGGTTCAGGCGCCTCTTCGCGAGCCTGGCGGCGGAGCTCGACGACGGCTACCTGGCACGCGTCGAGGGCCACCTGGAGGCGCTTCGCCTCCGCCGCGGCATCCTGATGGACGCCCGTCTCGGCCCCGGCAACCGCGGGGCCGGCTACGTGCTCCAACGCCCGCGCGAGCGACGCTGGCACGAGCGCCTGGCGGAGGCGCTCAGGCGCCCGAACATGAGCTTTGAGATCCCGCCCCGCGACGAGGCCGGCTCGCGGGCGCTGGCCGAGCTTCGCGGCCGGGGCATCAACCTGGTCGCAAACGCGCTCGCCCAGGCGACCGACCACGTCCTCTCCTTCTTCGCCGGCCTGCGGGCCGAGCTCGCCTTCTACATCGGCTGCGTCAACCTCCACGATCGCCTGGCGCTGAAGGCCGAGCCCGTCGCGTTCCCGGTACCCGTACCGGCGGGCGAGCGCGCGCTCTCCGCGCACGGCCTCTACAACCCGTGCCTGAGCCTCCAGCTCGAGGGGAGGGCGGTCGGCAACGACCTCGGCGCCGATGGCAAGGCGCTGGTCATGATCACCGGGGCCAACCAGGGCGGAAAGTCGACGTTCCTGCGCGCCATGGGACTCGCGCAGCTGATGATGCAGAGTGGGATGTTCGTGGCTGCGAGGGCGCTCACGGCGAGCGTCTGCACCGGGGTCTTCACCCACTTCAAGCGCGAGGAGGACGCGGCGATGAGGCGCGGCAAGCTCGACGAGGAGCTGGTGCGGATGAGCGAGCTCGCGGAGCTGGTCGAGCCCGGGGCGCTCGTGCTCTTGAACGAGTCGTTCGCGTCGACAAACGAGCGCGAGGGCTCGGAGATCGGGCGCCAGGTCGTCCGCGCGCTCACCAGCTCCGGCGTGCGGGTCGTCTACGTGACGCACCTCTACGATCTCGCGCACGGCCTGCACGCGGCGCGGCTGCCCGGAGCGCTCTTCCTCCGCGCCGAGCGGCTCGCCGGCGGGCAGCGCACTTTCGGGCTCGCCGAGGGCGAGCCCCTGCCGACGAGCTACGGCGCCGATGCCTTCAGGCGCGTCTTCGGCTCGGAGCCGGAGCGCCGCCCCGAGGCGCTCGCCGCCGCGCGGTAGGGCCCGCGGCGCGCCGGAGCCGATTCAGGGCCGAAGCGTCGAGGCCAGGGCCTTCGGATCGAGCAGGAGGTCGAGGGCATCGAGCGCCGAGGCGCAGACGACGTCGGCGGCGGCGAGCGCGCGCGCGGAGGCGCCCTCCGGCCCCGTCACGGCGATGCCGAGCGCGGCGGCGGCGAGCATCGCCGCGTCGTTCGCGCCGTTTCCGATCGCGGCGCAGCGCCGGGACCCCCGCTCGCGCACGAGCTCGGCCTTCTCGGCGCCGCGCGCGACGCGGACCGCCCCCACCCCGAGCTCGGCCGCCACGGCGTCGAGCGTTCCGAGCGTGTCGGCGGACAGCAGCTCGACCGCGAGCTCCGCCCGCAGCCGCGCGAGCCGCTCGGCGACTCCCTCGATCAGCTCGCCGCGGGCGGTGAGCGTGCCGTTCACGTCGAGCAGCAGGTGCTCGATCTCGATCGGCTCCGCGCCGGGGATCTCGTAGCGCCTGGGCATCCGCTCAGAGCCTCGGCACGACGACGAGCAGGGCGACGAGGGCCAGCGCCAGGTAGAGCAGGTAGAGGCCGAGGTAGCCCGCCTGGATCGGGCGCACGCGCTCGGCCGCCCACATGAAGGCGCTGATGACCGGGCGGTAGAGCCAGGCGGCATCGAAGATGCGGGGCTCGTCGCGCGAGAGGCTGATCCGCTCCGGGAACCGCTCGTCGCCATGGATCCGCACCCGGGGCCGGATCCGGTAGACGGCGTTGAAGATCACGCGCGTCATGTTCGCGTACCCGGTGGCCGTGTACTGGGCGCGGCCGCCGCCCGCCGCGACGCCGGAGGCCCAGACCGGCACGGTGCGGCCGCGCGCCCGGGCGCGGAGCAGCGCCCTGAGCGCCCAGAGCCCGGCGGCGAAGGCCGCGAGCGCCAGCGCAAGCGCCGTCGGCGAGATGCTGGCGAAGCCCGGATAGCCCGGCTCGATCAGCCAGCCGGGGCGGGCCACGCGGCCGAAGGCAGCCTCGCCGCCGACCCCGGCGAGCCCGCGCTCCAGCACCTCCACGACCCAGGGCGCGGCGACTCCGAGCGCCAGCGAGCCGAGGCCCAGGAAGGCGAGAGCCGCGCGCCGCGCGGGGGCGTCGCGGGCGGGCCGGCGCCCCGGCTCCCGGGGCATGCCGGCGAACGCGATCCCGATCGCGCGCACGAACGCGAGCGCGGCGAGGCCGGCGGTCAGCGCCAGCAGCGCCCCGGCCAGCGCCATCGCCAGGTGGGCTCCGGTGCCCGGGACCCGGAAGCCCTGCATCAATCCCTCGAGCGTCAGCCACTCGCTCGCGAAGCCGCCGAACGGCGGGAGCGCGGAGAGGGCGGCGGCGCCCGACAGGGCCCCGAGCGCGGCCAGCGGGAGCGCCCGCCAGAGGCCGCCGAGGCGGTCCATCTCGTCGCTTCCCGCCGCCTCGATCACCGACGCCGATGCCGCGAAGAGCCCCGCCTTGGCGATCGCGTGCGCGCCGATCTGGAAGCTGGCCGCGACCAGGCCGAGGCCGAGCAGCCCCGGCTCGCGCTCCGCCGCACCCATGAGCGCGACCCCCAGCCCGGTGACGATGAGGCCCGCGTTCTCGATCGAGGAGTAGGCGATGAAGGCGCGCAGGCGAGTCTGCAGGATGCCGCCCAGGATGCCGAGCAGCGCGGTGATCCCGCCCGCGAGGAGGGCGACCACCGCCCACCAGGTCGCGGGCTCGCCCAGGAAGCCGAACCAGGTGCGGATCATCCCGTAGAAGGCGACGTTGAGGGCGACGGCGGCGAGCACCCCGCCGCTGTCCGCGTCGGCCTCCCCGTAGGCGGGCGGAAGCCAGGCCTGGAGCGGGACGATCGCGGCCTTCACGCCGAAGCCTGCGAGGAAGAGGAGAAAGCAGGCGGAGCGGGTCGCGGAGCCGAGCTGGGGGCCGAGCGACCCCAGCTCCGCGAACGAGAAGCTCCCGGCCCGGGCCGCCAGCAGCAGGAAGCCGGCCGCGATCGCCCCGCCCCCGAGCTTGGAGAGCGTGATCAGGAGGCCGGCGGCGCCCGAGGCCCGCGGATCCGGATAGCGGGCCGCCACGAGGGCGAACATGGCGATGACGGCGACCTCCCAGGCCGCGAGGAAGACGAAGACGTTGTCGGCGAGGTAGACGGCGGCGACGAGCGCGACGAGGAGCGGCCGCAGCGCGGCGGCGAGGCGACCGCCCGCCTTCGGCCCGCGGGCGGAGCCGGCCACGAGGAGCGGCGCGGCGGCGATCCCGGCGAGGCAGAGGAAGAGCCCGGTCAGCCGGTCGGCGGAGAAGCCGCCCGCCCCGAGCCCGAAGCCCGAGAAGGGCTCCCAGCCGGCGGTCGTGCCGAAGATGGCGATGCCCCCCGCCACCGCGAGGGCGGCGGCCCCGCCGCCACCGGCGAGGGCGCTCGCCAGGCGGGCCCTCGCGTCGTCGCGGATGGCGGCCCCGGCCAGGGCGGCCAGGCAGAGCCCGGCCATCGCCGTCACGAGCAGCGCCCCGAGGACCGCGCTCACCGGGCGCCCTCCGCTACGGGGGGCCCGGCCGGGGCCGCCCGGCCCGCGGCGAGCAGCAGGCCGTGGAGCAGGGCGATCGGGGGCGGCGGATCGCCGGGGACGTAGACGTCCACGGGCAGGACCGAGTCGACGCCGCCGCGCGTCTCGGGGCCGCTCCAGATGCCGCCGCTGCAGGCGTCGGTGCCGGCCGCGACGACGAGGCGGGGCTCGGGCATCGCCTCGTAGGTCCGAAGCAGATAGCCCTCCATCGCCGCCGTGACCGGCCCGGTGACCAGGAGCACGTCGGCGTGGCGCGGCGTCGCGGTGAAGAAGAGACCGAGGCGCTGCATGTCGTAGTAGGGGTTGAGCAGGGCCGCGATCTCCTGCTCGATCGCGCCGTCGGAGCCCGTGTCGACGTGGCGGATGTGGATCGAGCGGCGAAGCGGCCGCGGCAGCCGCCGCGGGGGCGGGAGCTCGCGGCCGCGCTCCGCCGCCTCGGGCGGGGAGGTGGCGAGGAGCGACGCGCGCTCGCGGGCCGCGAGCTCGAGCCGCGGCTCCATCCGCAGCGGGCCGCCGGACACCGCGCGGACGCAGAGTCCGCAGCCGATGCAGCGGGCGGCGTCGAGCCGCAACCTGGCCCCGTCGGCCGCGAGCGCCCCGGGGAGGCACGCCGCCGCCGCGGCCGCCGCCTGCTCCCGGCTCGGGGCCCCGGCCAGCACGGCGCGGCCACGGAACCCGGCCGGCGCCGGCTCGGCGCGCCGCGGGTAGCGGCTCGTGAGCCGCGGGGCCGCGAGGCCGTGCCAGAGCCAGCGGATCAACGGTCGCACCCCGCCGGCGAGAGGCCGAGGCTGTGCTCGATGAAGGCGAAGTCGGTCAGCACCTGCCCCTCGAAGAGGCGGTTGAAGACGCCGAAGTTGGCGAGCGAGGGCGTGCGGATGCGGCACGCGGCGAGCGCCCGCTCGCCGGCCGCCCGCAGGTAGTAGACGAGCTCGCCGCGCGGGGCCTCGGCGCAGCCGACCGCCTCCTCGCGGGCCAGCGGCGGCAGCGGCAGCGAGAGCGGGCCGGCGGGCAGCGAGGCGGCGAGCTGGCCGGCGAGCGCGAGCGAGGCCTCGATCTCGGCGAAGCGGACCTCGAGCCTGGCCATCGCGTCGCCGTCGCGGCCCAGCGGGGGCTCGATGGCGCCCGGGTCGTAGGCGGCGTAGGGCAGGTCGCGGCGAACGTCGAGGTCCACCCCCGAGGCGCGCGCGACCGGCCCCACGCAGGCGAAGTCGCGGGCGTCGGCCTCGCTGAGCGGCCCCGCCGTGATCAGGCGGTCGAGGAAGCTGTCCGTCCGCATGAGCAGGCCGAGCGAGGCGGCGTAATCGCGCCGCCACTCGGCGAGCGCGGCCGGGAGCCGGGCAAGCGCGTCCGGCTCCAGGTCGCAGGCGATGCCGCCCGGGACCACGACCCCGCGCAGGAACCGGCTTCCGGTCAGCTCCGCGGCGAGCCGGTGGAGGCGCTCCTTGAGCGCCGCGAAGCTCGCCTGCGCCACGGTGAGCGCCGCGTCCTCGCACTCGCGCACGATCACCTCGGTGTGGTTGTGGAGGCGCTCGAGCTCGGCCAGCAGGCTGCGCGCGGCGCGAGCGCGCGGCGGCGCCTCGATCGCGGCCAGCGCCTCCACGGCCTGGGCGAAGGCGATCGCGTGGGCGACGCTGGCCGTTCCCGACACCCGCTCGGCGACCAGCACCGCCTGCTCGAGCGGCACCTCGCAGATCCGCCGCTCGGCGCCGCGGCGCTTGAAGAAGAGCCGCTGGGCGCAATAGGCGACGTCCTCGCCGCTCGTCTGGACCAGGAACTGGGCTGCCTCGAACACGCCCGAGCGGACGGGGCCGTAGGGAATCAGGAACACCCCGGGCCCGCCCAGGCGCTCATGTCCGCGGTGCTCGAGCCCTCCGCGCTCGGCGAGCAGGTCGCCGTCGGCGTGGCGGACGAGCGGCTCCAGGCGCGGATGCCCGGCCGGGACGATGCCGTGGAGGTCGTGGATCTCGCGCTCGTACCAGTGGGCGGCCGGGACCCTTCGCGTGAGCGAGGGATAGCCGTCCCCGGGTGCTACCGCGGCCCGAAGGCCCACCAGCTCGCCGCCGGCGAAGAGCAGGGCCGTGAGCTCGAGCTCGGCGCCGCGCGGGAGCGCGAAGAGGCCGGCGAGCCGGGCGCCTTGCGCCACCTGGGCTGCCGCGCGGCGGCTGAGCTCGGCGGCGGCCATCGCCTCGACCCGGAGCTCGCTCACGTTCGCGCTCCGATCACGCCGGCCGCGCTCTGCAGGAGCTGGTCGAGCGGCGCCGGGATCCAGAGCCCGAGCGCGACGAGCGCGGCCACGCATCCCAGCATCGCCGCGCCCATCAGCGGCTGCGGGGCGCGGGCGGCGCGCTCGCTGGCGCCCTCGGCCGGCGAGAGCACCATCACGTGGAAGGTGCGGTAGATCCCGGCGAAGGCGACGTTCGCGACGACCACCAGGAGGCCGGCGAGGAAGTACGAGGAGCGGGCGAAGCCGCCGCTTACGATCAGCAGCTCGCTGCGAAAGACCGCGAACGGGGGCATCCCGCCGATCGCGAGCGCCGCGGCCAGGACCATGACGCCGGCGAGCGGCGCCGTGCGCATCACCCCGCGCACGCCGGCGGCCTCGCGCGTCTCGAACCGGCTGAGGAGCTCACCGGCGCCGAAGAAGGCGAGCGCCTTCGCCGCGGCGTGCGCCAGCACATGGAGGAAGGCGCCGTAGGCGGCTACCGGGCCGCCGATGCCGATCCCGAGCGCGACGATCCCCATGTGCTCGATCGACGAGTACGCGAGCAGACGCTTGTAGTTCGCCTGGCGCAGGGCGAAGAGGCCGGCCAGGACGAGGGAGGCAGCCCCGAAGACGAGGAGCAGGGTGTGGACGTAGGTGGGGCCGGTGGCGGCCTCGGCGATGGCCCCGATCCGCAGCACCGCGTAGAGCGCCGCGGCGAGCAGCGCGCCCGAGAGCATCGCGCTCACGGGGCTCGGCGCCTCCGAGTGGGCGTCGGGAAGCCAGGCGTGCATGGGCACCAGCCCGACCTTGGTTCCGAAGCCGACGATCACGAGGGCGAAGGCGGCCCGCGCGAGCCCCGGATCGAGCGATCCCGCGACCGGGGCGAGCACCGTGACGCGGGGGCTGAAGGACCCGCCCAGCACGGGCGCCGCGGCGAGGTACAGGACGACGATCCCGAGCAGCCCGACGGCGAGCCCGGCGGAGCCGATCACGAGGTATTTCCACGCCGCCTCGAGCGAGGCGTCCGTGCCCTCGCTCGTGACCAGCACGGCGCTGACCACCGTCGTCAGCTCGACGGCGACCCAGAGCACGGCCAGGTTGTCGGCGAGCGGCGTCGCGACGAGCGCGAACCCGAACAGGTTGAGCAGCGGCCAGTAGAGGCGGCGCAGGCGCACGTGCCCCACCCCCGGCCGCAGGTAGCCGGCCGAGTAGACGGCGACGAGCAGGTAAACGCCTGATGCGGCGAGCAGGAACACCCCGCCGAGGCCGTCCAGGTAGACGATCGAGCCGAGGGCGCGCTCGCCCTCGGCGGCGCCGAGCCCGAACACGGCGACGAGGGCGGCGGCGAAGCAGCCGAGCGCGGCCGCCACCGAGGCGGGCGCCGCCAGCGCCTCGCCGCGGCCGAGCCAGCTCGCGAGCGCCGCAGCCAGCGGCAGGCCGGCGATGAGCAGAACGGCGATCGTCATCCGCGCAGGGTGTTGAGGTCGATCACGCTCGTGCCGCGCGCGCGGGCGACGATCAGGCGCGCGAGCACGGCGTAGAAGAGCACGGCCGTGATCACGTCGAAGAGGAGGAGGAAGCCGATCGCGAACGGGAGCCCCGGCGCGACCGCCACGGTCGCGAAGAAGACCCCGTTCTCGAGCACGAGGAGGCCGACGATCTGGCTGATCAGGTTCTGGCGCGTGGTCATGAACAGGAAGCCGATCAGCACGAGCGCGATCGGCATGCCGAGGGCGGGCGCCGGAACCAGCGCCCCGCTCGCGTGGAGCGCCCCCGCCGACCAGTAGGCGAAGCCGGCGAGCGCCGCCCCGGCGATCAGCGAGGTCGGCACCTGGATCACCAGCGGCACCTCGTGCTCGGCGGCCTCGAACGTGAGCTGGCGGTTGATCGCGAACGGGATCAGCCAGCCCTTCGTCGCCAGCGTCAGCGCCCCGAGGATGACCAGGTCCACCGCCCCGTGGTGGGCTCCGGCGAGGGCCGCGAAGGCGGCCGCGAGAGCGGACTGGACGGCGTAGACCCGGACCTGCTCGTGGACGAGCTTGGCGCCCAGCAGGGCCAGCGCGCTCAGAAGCGCCCCCGTGGCCAGCAGCGCGGCGAGCGCGTGGGCGAGGTCGTAGTGCGGCGCCGCGGTCATCCGTTGGCCAGGTAGAAGACGAGGATCGCGAGCAGGGAGAGGACGAAGCCGGCGCCCATGAAGTCGGGGATCCGGAAAAGGCGCAGCTTCGCCACCGTGGACTCGATGACGACGATCACGAGCGCCAGGGCGAGCATCTTCGCCAGCAGCAGCGCCAGCGCCAGCAGCACGCCGCCGGCCGACCGCGTGCCGGCGAGGCCCCAGGGCACGGCGAGGACGTTCAGGAAGACGACGAAGAGCAGGAACTGCTTCATGGCTGACGCCCAGCGGAAGAGCGCCATCGCCGGCCCCGAGTGCTCGAAGAGGCGCGCGTCGTCGATCATCCCGAACTCGAGCGTCGAGCCCTGGCTCTCGATCGGCACCCTGCC
>Ga0070741_10013847_pt1 | contig 14125 bp, 13 predicted proteins | sample Coa_R1_4_FD_66440 | JGI IMG/M metagenome (GOLD analysis project Ga0070741, IMG submission 66440) | Surface soil microbial communities from Centralia Pennsylvania, which are recovering from an underground coalmine fire - Coalmine... | ecosystem: Environmental > Terrestrial > Soil > Unclassified ... | reverse complement strand
ACCGGCACGGTGGCATTGCCGACCTTGATGCCTCCCTTGGTCGCTTCCTTGAAATTGGCGAGGATGAAATTGTCCGCCTCGGCGAAGGCGGCGAGCGGACCTGTCTGCGGCGTGACGTAGCCGAGCTTGACGGCCTTGGTTTGCGCGATCGCCGGCGACTTCAAACCGACGGACAATGCAGCAGTCGACGCCGCCGAATATTTCAGGAGCGTGCGGCGATCGATTTTCCGGCGATCAAACGAGCTGGTGTTCTGGCAGGTCATCTGCGCGTCCTCCCCTCATGGATGCGCCGGATTCTCGTTCATCTGTCGGATTGACAGCCGGACCGGCGTTCGATATTCGAACATGCGTTCGTATGCCGACCAGTCTCCGCCAAGGATTCCACGGAGTCAACAGCCCGCCTCATGTCAGACGCTTTGCCGCCCGCCAAAGACGACCGCGAAGACAAGGAATTCATGACGACGCTCGCCAAGGGCCTCGCGGTGCTCGGCGCGTTCGGCAAACAACGGCCGAGCATGACGCTGTCGGAAGCGGCGCACGTGGCCGAGCTGTCGCGGGCCACCGCGCGGCGCGTGCTGCGCACGCTGAACCAGCTCGGTTATGTCGAGCAGGACGGCCGGTCGTTCTCGCTCTCGCCGCGCATCCTCGACCTCGGCTTTGCCTATCTGTCGACGCAAAGCTGGATCGACCGCGCGCTGCCCTTGATGCGCGAACTCTCCGAGCGTTTCGGCGAATCCTGCTCGGCCGCAATTCTGCAAGGCAGCGACATCGTCTATGTCGCGCGCGTGCCGGCGCGGCGCATCATGTCGGCGGCGCTGTCGGTCGGCAGCCGCCTGCCGGCGCTGCATACCGCGCTCGGGCGGGCCTTGATCGGCTACCTCGACGAGGCCGAGATCTGGCGGCGGCTGAACGCGCGGCGCATCGAGGCCTATACGCCGCAGACCATCACCGACATCCAGGCGCTGTTCGACCGCATCCGCGACGATCGCGAACAAGGCTTCTCCATCATCGATGAAGAACTGGAGCGGGGTTTGCGCGCGCTCGCCGTCCCCGTGCTCGATCGCAGCGGCCAGGCAGTCGGCGCCATCAATCTCTCCACGCATTCGACGCGCACCACGCGCAGCGAAATGCGCGAGCATTTTTTGCCCGCGCTGAACCGCCTCGCCGCGCAGGTCTCCTCGCTCACGGTCTAACGAGCACTCAAGCACGCGGTTTTGTTGGCAGCTTTTTGTCTGACGCGTTTTCTTCACGCGAACCGGTGCCCACTTCGCTCGAAAACGCTACTGCCCTTGCCAACCATTGGGTGCGGCCGTATCGTCACGCCTAAGTTCGAAATACGGACACTCGTTCGATAATCGAACGTCACAACGAGGGGAGACGGCACGATGGCAGGCAAGGCGCAGGCGGCAACACAGGCGGTTCCGGGCGAGCAGACCGGCAACGTCAAGGTCTCACGCCCGCAGACGGGCGCGGAATATCTGGAATCGCTGCGCGACGATCGCACCGTCTACATCTACGGCGAGCGCGTGAAGGACGTCACCAAGCATCCGGCGTTCCGCAACACCTCGCGCATGGTCGCCCGCCTCTACGATGCGCTGCATGACGACAAGCGCAAGGACAAGATCCTGCTGCCGACCGACACCGGCAATGGCGGCGTGACGCACGCCTTCTTCAAGGCGCCGAAGACCATGGACGAGATGATCCAGGGCCGCAGCGCGATCGCGGAATGGGCCAAGCTCACCTATGGCTGGATGGGCCGCGCGCCGGATTACAAGGCAGCCTTCCTTGCGACGCTCGGCGCCAATTCGGATTTTTACGATCCGTATCAGGACAACGCAAAACGCTGGTACAAATTCAGCCAGGAGCGCGTGCCCTTCATCAATCACGCGATCATCCATCCGCCGGTCGATCGCGACCGGCCGCCGAACGAAGTCGCCGACGTCTGCTGCCATGTCGACAAGGAGACCGATGCCGGCATCGTCGTCTCCGGCGCCAAGGTGGTCGCGACCGGCTCGGTGCTGACGAACTACACCTTCGTCGCCCATCACGGCCTGATTCCGCTGCAGGACAAGAAATTCGCCGTCGTCTTCATGGTGCCGACCAATGCGCCCGGCGTGAAGTTCATCTGCCGCACCTCTTATGAGATGAGCGCGAGCGTGATGGGAAGTCCGTTCGACTATCCGATCTCAAGCCGCCTCGACGAGAACGACGCCGTCTTCATCATGGACAAGGTGCTGGTGCCCTGGGAAAACGTGTTCGTCTATGGCGACATCGAGAAGGCGAACAACTTCTTCCCGCGCACCGGCTTCCTGCCGCGTTTCGTCGTGCACGGCTGCACGCGCCTTGCGGTGAAACTCGACTTCATCAGCGGGCTCCTGTTGAAGGCAACGGAAGCCGCCGGCACCAAGGACTATCGCGGCGTGCAGGCCAATGTCGGCGAGGTGATCGCCTGGCGCAATCTGTTCTGGAGCCTGTCGGACGCGATGGTGCGCGATCCGAAGCCCTGGATCGGCGACTACAAGCTGCCGAACATGGATCCGGGCAACGCGTACCAGATCATCGCCACCATGGCTTACACCAAGGTGAAATATCTGATCGAGCAGACCGTCGCGTCCGGTCTGATCTACCTCAACAGCCATTCCAGCGATTTCAAGAACGGCGAGATCCGTCCCTATCTCGATCGCTATTTGCGCGGCTCCAACGGCTACAAGGCCGAGGAGCGGGTGAAGCTGCTCAAGCTGCTGTGGGATTGTATCGGCAGCGAATTCGGCGGCCGGCACGAACTTTACGAGATCAACTACGGCGGCTCGACCGAAGAAATCCGCCGCTACTGCCTGTTCGGCGCACAAGCATCCGGGAATGCCGACCGGTTTAAAGGTTTTGCTGAGGACTGCATGGCAGAATACGACCTCGACGGTTGGCGGGTGCCTGATCTCACCGATCCCGGCGAGCTCAGTTACCACATGATGAAGAAGTAGCACGCATAGCGTTTTCAAGCGAAGCATGCCCTCGGACTTGGTCCGTGGGTGGGTACCGGTTCGCGTGAAGAAAACGCGTCGAAACAATAACAACATCGGGACGGCGTAAGCCCTCCTGATGTCGAAGGAGATCATCGCGAAATGAACAAGCAGGTCTCTTCCATCGATCCCAAGCGCTTTCGCTCTGTCATGGGCGCGTTCGCGACTGGCGTCGCCATCGTCACGACCGCGTCGAAGGGCGAATGGTTCGGCGCGACCGTGAATTCGCTGACGTCGGTTTCGCTGGAGCCGTGCATGCTGCTGTTCTGCGTCAGCGACGGCAGCACGACGGGCCTAGCGATCCGCAGCAGCGGGCGTTTCGCGGTCAACATTCTGGGCCAGCATCAGTCCGATCTGTCGGCGCGCTTCACCGAATCCGGCACGGACCGCTTCAAGGGATTGGCGCTCGACCTCTCTGCCGATGGATTGCCGCTGCTCAAAGGCGCGGCGGCGCAGCTCTGTTGCCGCGTCGCTGCGATCCACAGGGGCGGCGACCACGACATCATTCTCGGCGAAGTGCTGTCGGGCGAGGACATCGCCTGCAATCCGCTGGTGTTTCACAAAGGCACTTACGGCAGTTTTCAGCGCGCAGGTTAAGTGCGCTTATGCACAGCTACAAAAAGTAGCCGTCCGACGCGATACCAGCCCCGTCATTGCGAGCCAACGGGTCGCGCGAATGCGCGCCCGATGACAGGCTCCACGAAGCAATCCAGAGTCCCACGCGTGGCTCTGGATTGCTTCGTCGCTTCGCTCCTCGCAATGACGAGGCGGCAGTTCAGCACTCCGCTACCTTGTTGCGCCCGATCGCAGCCCATTTCCTTCCCGCCCAAAATCGTTGCGTTCTCCCAACTTGTCGACTAGTCTACAAGAAACAAGGGGAGGAACGGGATGACGCCGAACAGGACGCGGGCAGCCACGCTTTTGGCACTGTCTCTTGCCGTGTTTTTGCCGCCGGCCGCCGAGGTGCGGGCGCAGGACGCTCCCCCGCCGGGAAAGAGCGCGCGCATCGACGCGATCAAGAAGGCGGGCGCACTTCGCGTCGGTGTTCTCGCCAATGCGCCGTGGCTGGTCGAAAACACCTCAGGCAGCGGCGAACATTGGTCGGGACCGGCATGGGAGCTCTCCAAGGAATGGGCCAAGCGGCTTGGCGTCAAGCTCGAGCCGGTTCTGGTCTCGCACGAGACCAAGGTGCCGGTGCTCGCGGCAAATCAGGTCGACATTTCCGTGACGCCGCTCGCGCAAAACCCCGACCGCGACAAGGTCGTCGACTTCGTGCTCTATTCCAACACCTCCGTCTGCATGTTCGGCCGCGCCGACAACGCCAAGTTCATGGCTGCGAAGAGCGTCGACGATCTGAACTCGCCTGATTTCACCATCGCCTATTTCGTCGGCGCCGGCGAAGAGGGCTGGGTGAAGCAGCGCTTTCCGAAGGCCAAGCTCGTCGGCGTCGTCAATTCCGGCGCCACCGCGCCGCTTGAGGACGTGATGGCACGGCGCGCCGACGCTGCGCCGATCAATCGCATTCCCTACGTGCCAATGAGCCGCAAGGTCAAAGGCCTCGCCGTGCTTCCCAGCGCCAACAATTGCCAGGACTCGACGGAAAAAGCCCAGCCGGTGGGCGCGGCGATCGACAAGAACCAAGGCGAATTCCTGGAGTGGCTTCGCGCGGTCGAGAAGTCGATCCACCCGCAACTGGTCGAATCCGAACAGCATGTCGTCGACAAGATGAACTAGCCTTCTGGTCCCCGTGGCGGCGTTGCGCTTACGCGTAACGCTGCCCTCTTCTTCCAGTCCCGTGAGCCGCAACGAAGGCCAAACTAGCGAAGTCTTGCCCCCGGAAGTCTTGCGCCGATGGAATTCGACTGGTCACCTGTTCTGGACAACGCCTCCTTCCTGCTCGGCGGGCTTGAGCTGACGCTGGCCCTGTCGCTGTGCTCGGTCGTGATGAGCCTTCTGGTCGGCACCGCAATCGGGCTCTTGCGCCACTACGGTCCACGGCCGCTGCAACTCGCCATCGCCTTCTATGTCGATTCCATGCGCGCCATTCCGGTGCTGGTGGTGCTGGTATGGACTTATTTCGCGCTGCCGATCCTGACCGGCGCGGTGCTGCCGCCGTTCTGGGCCGCGCTCGTCGCGCTGACGGTCCATATCGCGGCCTACGTCGCCGAAATCGTTCGCGCCGGCGTGTCGTCGATCCGCAAGGGTCAGCTCTGGGCGGCCTCCGCGCTCGGCATGTCGCTGTGGCAGGCGCTGCGCACGGTGATCCTGCCGCAAGCGGTGGTCCGCATGCTGCCGGCGTTCGGCTCGGTGATTTCGATCGCCATCAAGGATACGGCGATCGCTTCCGTGATCGCCGTGCCCGAATACATGAACCGCTCGCAGACCGTCGCCGGGCAAACTTTCCATCCGATCGAAATCTTCACGGTCGCGGTCGCGGTCTATTTCCTGATCCTGTTTCCGGTCACGCGTATCGTCGATTTCGCTTACGGACGTCTGGCGCATCTGGGTCGATCATGACATTCGATTGGCTCGTCGTCTGGAACAATATCGGCGCCTTGCTCGACGGCGTGAAGGTCACGATCTTTCTCGCAGTCGCAACCATGGCGATTGCCGTGCCCGGCGGCATCCTGCTCGCGGTGATGCGGATCTCCGGCATCCGCGTTTTGTCGGCGATCGCCACCGCCTTCACCGAGCTGTTCCGCAACGTTCCGCTGATCCTCGTGATCTACATGGCCTACTACGAGCTGCCGGTCATGAGCGGCCTGTCCGCTTCGCCTTTGGTGACGGGACTGATCGCGCTCAGCCTCAACGTGTCGGCCTATAATGGCGAAACCTTTCGCGCCGGCATTGCCTCGATCCGCAAGAGCCAGAGCGAAGCGGCTTACGCGCTCGGCATGTCACCGTGGCAGGCGTTCCGCATCGTCGTGCTGCCGCAGGCGATCAAGCGCGTTCTGCCCGTGCTGGCATCGACCTGGATTTCGCTGTTCAAGGATACTTCGCTGGTCTCGGTGATTTCGGTCGGCGAATTGTCCTATGCCGCGACACGTGTGAGGGCCCAAACGTTCCGCGTGCTGGAAGTGCTGACCGCGATGGCCGCCATCTACTGGGTGCTGGGTTATCCGCAGGCCAAGCTGGTCGACTGGATCAATCACCGTTGGGGACGCGCCGAATGACGACCGCTTCCGAAACTTCGCAGCGCAAAGCGCAAGGCACGACCCCAGTCGTGAGCTACAGCGGCGTCATCAAGCGCTTCGGCGCCGTGACGGTGCTGACCGGCGTCTCCATGGAGGTGCGCAAGGGCGAAGTGGTTTGCCTGATCGGCCCGTCCGGCTCGGGCAAGTCGACGCTGCTGCGATGTACCAACGGGCTCGAGCGCATCGACGGCGGCGAGATCCTGCTCGACGGCCAGCTTCTGCCGAGCGACGGCAAGGGCTTAAGGCTAATGCGCCGGCGCATGGGCATGGTGTTCCAGAATTTCGAGCTGTTTCCGCACAAGACCGCGCTGGAAAATGTGGTGGTCGGCCCGGTGACGGTGCTTGGCATTTCCCGCGACGAGGCTGTCGAGCGCGCGACGGCGCTGCTCGCAAAAGTCGGCCTGTCGGACAGAGCGGGCAACTATCCGTCGCAGCTCTCGGGCGGCCAGCAGCAGCGCGTTGCCATTGCGCGGGCGCTCGCGATGGAGCCCGAGGTGATGCTGTTCGACGAGCCGACCTCCGCGCTCGATCCCGAGACCGTAGGCGAAGTGCTGGCGGTGATGAAGCGGCTCGCCGAAGAAGGCATGACCATGCTGGTCGTCACCCACGAGATGGCATTTGCACGGCGCGTCAGCGATTGGGTCGTCGTCATGGACAAGGGCGCGATCATCGAGCAGGGCCCGCCGCAGCAGATCTACGACGCGCCGCAGGTCGCGCGAACGAAGGAGTTTCTGTCGCATCTGGGTTGGGCAGGTTAAAAGACCGCGAATAACGTTTTTCGTCATGCCCGGCCTAGTGCCGGGCATCCACGTCTTTGTTTCAATCCAGCAAGGAAGACGTGGATGGCCGGGTCAAGCCCGGCCATGACGACGTCGAGTCAGATTCAAACCGGCAAATCCCGCGCCCGCGCGATGCCCGTCATCAGGCCGCGCAACTCGGCAAGACCCTTGAGACGGCCGATGGCGGAATAGCCGGGAAAGCTCTGCTTGCCGACGTCGTCGAGCAGTTCATGGCCGTGATCGGGCCGGAACGGCAGCCGCCACATCGCATCGCCCGTCTCGCGCCGCCGCGCCTGCTCGCGCAGGAAGGTTTCAACGACTGTGAACATGTCGGTATCGCCGGCCAGATGCTCGGCCTCCTCGAACGAACCGTCAGCCTCCTTGCGCACATTGCGCAGATGGACGAAGTGCGTGCGGCGGGCAAACCGCTGCGCCATCGCCGGCACGTCGTTTGCGACACCGGCGCCGAGCGAGCCCGTGCAGAAGGTCAATCCGTTGGCGGGTGAATCCACCGCGGCGAGAACGCGCTCGATGCCTTGCGCGGTCGACACGATGCGCGGCAGGCCCATCAGCGGCCGCGGCGGATCGTCGGGATGGATGGCAAGCCGCATGCCGCATTCTTCCGCCGTGGGCACGACCTCGCGAAGGAAGCGCGCCAGATGGTCATGCAGCACATCCGCCGTGACGCCCCTGTAGCGATCCAGCATGCGCTGCAGGCCTGTGATATCGTAGCGATCGAACGCACCGGGCAGGCCGGTCATGATGGTCGAGATCAGGCGGTCGCGATCAGCTTGCGACGAACGGTCGAACCAGTCGCGTGCGCGCGTCAGCACCGCGTTCGAGTAATCCGCCTCCGCGCCGTTTCGCTTGAGCATGAAGCACTCGAACGCCGCGAACTCGTGGATATTGAAGCGCAGCGCGCGGCCGCCGCCCGGCAGCGGCTGATAGAGTTGCGTTCGCGTCCAGTCGACCACCGGCATGAAGTTGTAGCAAATGATCTTGATGCCGCAGGCCGCAAGATTGCGCATCGAGGCGCGATAGTTGTCGAAGATGGTGGTGAGGTCGCCGTCCCCCAGCTTGACGCGCTCGTGCACCGGAAGGCTCTCGACCACATTCCAGCGCAGCCCCAGCGACGGATCGGCCGAGATCAGCGCCTGCCGCGCCTGGACGTCGGCTGTGCTCCACACCTCGCCATAGGGAATGTCGTGCAGCGCCGTGACGACGCCGCTCGCACCCGCCTGGCGGATCGCGTGCAATTTGACGACATCGTTTGGACCAAACCAGCGCCAGCTTTGTTCCACGATCTTTTCCTTGTTATTGGTTGGTGACTTTGGTGAGCGCTGACGTCGCCGCCTGCACGCCGCGACCGGCGATGAAGACGTAGGCCATCAGGACGGCGCTGCGGAACAGGTTGTTATCGGAAAGCTCGCCGAAGACCTGGGCGAATCCGGTAATGGCCGCTACCTTGGATTCGGCGGTGTTGCCCGCCGAGGCAAGCGCCGCTTGCAGCGTCGCTCTCAAGGGATCGTTGATCTCGATCGCGCCTCCGCAATCGTCTCCGCCATCGAGATAGCGAATCCACGCCGCGACGACATGGGCCACGCGCGCGATCGGCGCTCCCCGTTCCAGTCGCTCGCGGACCGTCGGAAGCAGGCGCATCGGCAGCTTTTGCGAACCGTCGGAGCCGACTTGCGTCGTCTTGTGCAGGATGGCCGCATTGTCGAAGCGGTGCATGACGGTGTCGGCATATTGGTGCGGATCGACGCCATCAGGCGCGCGAACGACCGGAATGATTTCCTCGCGCCAGAGATCGAAAATGAATTTCCGGAACACCGGATCGGCCGCGGCGTCGCGGATCGTCGCATAACCTGCGAGACAGCCGAGATAGGCCAGCGCCGAATGCGCGCAATTGAGCATGCGCAGTTTCAACCGCTCATACGCGGCAACGTCATCGACGAACTGCGCACCGGCTTTTTCCAGGGCGGGACGATTGCCACCGACAAAGCGGTCCTCGATCACCCATTGGCGAAACGGCTCATGGCTGACCGGTGCGAGATCTGTGAGGCCGGTCGCCTCAATGGCCGCGGCCAGATCGGCGTCCGTCGTCGCCGGCACGATGCGATCGACCATGGTCGAGGGAAACGCGCCGCGGCTCGCGATCCAGTCGGCCAGCGCTTGATCCCCGGCGCGAGCGAACTCATCGAGCAGTCTTGCGACCAGCCGGCCGTTGTCCGGAAGATTGTCGCAGCACAGCACCGTAAAGGGCGGCATGTTTTCCGCGCGGCGCGCGCGCAACGCGGCCGCAAGCAGGCCGAACAGGGATCGGGGGCGCTCCTGATCGCGCAAGTCGGCCTGGATGACCGCATGGTCGAAATTCAGCCGCCCCGATCCGGCATCGAAGCAGTAGCCCTTCTCGGTGACGGTCAGGCTGACGATGCGGCAGGCTTCGCTGGCCATCGCGCGAATGACGGCAGCGGGATCTTCCGGCGCGACCAGAATCTGTTTCACGCAGCCGATGATGCGCGGCCGAACCTCCGATCCATCGCGTTGCAGGGCCGTGTAAAGCCCATCCTGCGGCGCGAGCCGGTCACGCTGGTCGGGGCGTTGCAGGCTGACGCCGACGACGCCCCAGCCTCGATCGCCAGCCTCGAGCGCATCCTCGACGTAATCTGCGAGATGCGCGCGGGCAAAGTTGCCGAGACCGAGATGCACGATGCCGGTGGCGAGGCGCGCTCGATCGTATGACGGCCGTCGCACGCCAGCCTTCGCCTGAACCAGCGTGCGATCATCGAGACGAGACAAGGGCTGAGACATCGCTAGCTGGTTTTGGTCATCTCGACGCGCTCGGCCGGCGACGCCGGGCAGTCGTGATACATTGTTGTTGCCAGGAAAGGGTGCGGCCGTTAGCTTGTATCGCATTCTGGTCGACTAGTCGACCAGAATTGAATTTGATGGACCGGCGGCGACCGAGACCTCCGACATGGCGACCATTCGAAAGCCCAGGATCGAGCCAAAGATCGACAGCGAAAGCGAGCCCGATCCGTCGATCTACGCGACGCTGCGGCGGGATATCGCCGCGCTGCGGCTCAAGCCGGGCGTGCGGCTGTCCGAGAACGAACTGGCGGCGCGGTTCGGCACCAGCCGCGCGCCGGTGCGCGAGGCGCTGATCCGCCTGGTCGAAGACGGGCTGATCGAGGTCCGGCCGCAGCGCGGCAGCTTCGTCAGCGCGATCTCGCTGCAAGCGATGGAACAGGGCCGGCTGGTGCGCGAGGCGCTGGAGGTCGCGATCATCCGCCGTGCCTGCGAGAAAAAGCTGCCGACCGATGCGATCGCCAAATGCGAAGCGGCGATTGCGCAGCAGATGGCCTCACGCCGCGATCCGGAGCGGTTCACGCATTACGACGACATGTTTCACCGCGCCTTCGCGGAAGGTGCGTCGCTGCATGGCGTGTGGGCCATCATCGAGCGCGAGAAAGTACAGTTCGATCGCCTGCGCATCCTCAGCCTGCCCGCGGTGACGCCGGTGAATCTCCTGATCGAGCAGCACCGCGACATTCTCGCCGCCGTCATCAGAGGCAACGCCGACAAGGCCGAGAAGGCCATTCGCGCGCACCTGTCGGAAGTCCTGCGCATCGCCGACGGCCTCGCCGCACGACATCCCGAGCTGATCACAAGCTAGAGACGGATAAAGCTCGAATAGTTCACCAACGGTGGTGCGCTCCCTCTCCCTTTGGGAGAGGTGAACTACCCTGCCGCCAGATCAAGCCTACCCCGCCCGTCCCTCATAGAGATCACGCCCGCGCACGAGCGCGCGCATTTTCCCATCCGCAATCGTCCGCTTCAGCATCCAGAAGCCGCAATCGGGGTGAACGTATTTCACCCTGCCCGGCCCGAGCAGCTTTTCCGCCCGCTCGATCGAACGCGCCACCGCTTCCGGCGTCTCGATCTCCGTCACCTTGACGTCGATCACGCCAAGGCCGAAGCCGATCTCCGGCCGAAGTTCCTTGAAGAAGGCGAGTTCGTCGACGGGGCGATGCGCGCATTCCATGATGATGTGATCGACGTGAAGCGCGTTGAGATAATCGATCAGGTTCTTCCAGCTGCCTTTTTGAATCGACTGGCCGCCATAGTTGCCAAAACACAGATGCACCGCGGCCTTGGTCTTGACCGCATCGAGCACGACGTTGATGGATTCAGTGGCCCAAGACCATTCCTCGGGATGGCCCGGCAGATTGGCCTCATCGAGCTGAACGATATCGGCATCGAGATGCGCCACCTGCTCGGCGAGCACAGATGCAATGGCGAGCGCGAGCTCGCGGCGATCCCTGTAGTGGCGATTGATCAGCGTCTTCGCCAGCATGTGCGGCCCGGTCAGCGTGAACTTGAACGGGTGCGTCGCCATCGCTCTCGCCCGCTCGCAGGCGACAGGCAGATCGAGCGAGCCGCTGCGGAGCGGTCCCGTCACCATGCCGGGCGGCCGGGTGCGAAACTTCATGCCGGGCAGTTCGCGGAATTTCATCAGTTCGGCAAATTCGATCTCCTGGCCGACGCCCGACATCGGCTTGACGAAGTATTCGATCATGCCGTTGGTTTCGGGATGATTGATATCGAACCGGTAGAGCTCGCCGTCGCAGACGACATCGATGCCGGCTTCCTCCTGCGTCGAGATCACGACGCGCGTCGCATCGAGCAGCGCCTGCTCGGACGGCAGAGCAACGAGCCAGTCGGGGATCGGATAGGAGCCAACCGTGGTGGTTTTGATTCTTGCGGCATTCGCCATTCTTGTTCTCCAGAGTAAGGCGATCAGTTCGGCAGGAACTTGAACGAGATGAAGTCGTCCATGCGCCCAGCAGATGCCTGGCTGATGGTCCCGGATTGCGCGAGCAGATCGACCGACGCCTTCACCTCAGAGCGATCGGCGCGGAACGGCGGCAGGCTATTCGTCGCATTGGTGTGATAGAGCGGAATGGTCAGCTTCAACCCCTCGATCAGATCCTCACGCAGCCCTGCCTTGGGGCTGACCTTCAGCATCGCGTCGACCGCAGCAGCAGGATCTTTCTCGGCATCGGCGACGGAATGCGTCGCCGCGCGCATGAAGCGCGAGACGAGATCGGCCTGTTTCTCTGCGGTGGCCTTCGCGGCAACGATCGACGAGCTTGCGAGGTTCACGCCGTAATCGGCGAATGGCAGCGTCGTCACCTCCTTGTGCGTTGCGGCTGCGATCCGCAGGTTCTGATCCATGGAATAGCCGAGCATCGCGTCGGCCTGCGCGTTGATCACGGCATTGAGCTTTGCCCTGTTGTCGCCGGCGATGATCGTGAGATCGCTTTCCTTCAGGCCGGCTTTTCCAAGCACCAGCGGCAGAATCTGCGACAGCGAGTCGCCCGGCGTGAGCGCGAGCGATTTGCCTTTGAGGTCCTGCAGTGAGCGGATGTTTTTCTCGGCGAGGGCAATGAACGCCATCGGGCTTTTTTGCAGGAGCACGCCTGTGACCACGACCGGCGCCCCTTTGTCGGCGGCCTTCAGGATTGAGGCAAGATCGGCATAGCCGAACGTCGCCGTTCCCGCCGCGACCGCCTGAACTGTGGGGACCGAACCGCGCCCCTCCTGAATATCGAGATCGATGCCTTCTTTCTCGAAGTATCCGCGCTCCTTGCCGAGGAAGAACGGCGCGTGCTCGGCATAGAGGTACCAGTTCAGGAGCAGCGTGACCTTGTCGGCCGCGCGCGTTGGCGCGAGCGGCGCCGCAAAAGCCAGAATGGCTGCGAGAAACAGATATCGCATGCGTGACATCCTGCCCTGGCCTCCCTTTGTTGCGCCTGTTGCCGGCGCATGTTGCCATCATACTGACAAGACGTCTGGCGCGTGGCAAGGCCACTTCCGGCGGGTTCAGCATCAGGAATTCAGATGAGATCCATTGCAAATTGTCATTTGTGTAATCGCGCCTTGCTTCATAACGTCGCCATCACGACGGAGAGCAAAGCATCATGACCGACGAAGCCGCTCACAGGAAAACACTTGCCGATCTCAACCGGAACTATGTGCGCTCGGTCGATGAAGCCGACGTTGCCTGGTTCGACGCCAATCTCGCCAAAGACTTCTTCAACACCAATCCGGACGGAAGCATCATCGATCGCGCCGCCTTTCTGGCGCAGATCGGCCGCGGTTCGACGGTGAAGAATATTCGCGAGGACAACGTTCTGATCCGCCTGTTCGGCACGCACGCCATCATCCACGCCCGCACCACCTATGTGAGGCCCGACGGCGCCGCGGGCGCCGGCCGCTACACCGACGATTGGCACGTCATCGACGGCCGCTGGCAGTGCGTGTCGGCGCACGTTTCACGGGCTTAGGTTGGTTAACTCACATCAGCGGCGTTGACCGGCTCGCGAAACCGCCGCACCATAGGCGGCATCTCGTTGGCTAGTGTCCTGATTCCGAAGTTCGTAGCATGTTACGCAGCCACTTTTCGAACTTCGGAATCGAAAGGACACTAGCAAAGCTATTGTTGTCGTGTGTGGCTTTGGTTCAGAAGTCCGCATGACGAACTCGCGGTGCAAATGATACGGACTTCTGAACCGCCACACACAGGTGCCGCGTTGAACGATCTTTCAAACCGCCAGACTGAAATCCTCAACATCGCGCGCGCGCAAGGCCGCGTGACGGTGGAAGATTTGTCGCGCCGTTTCGAGGTGTCGGCGCAGACCATCCGCAAGGATCTCAACGACCTCTGCGACCATCACGCGCTGACGCGCATCCATGGCGGCGCCATCATCGCCTCCGGAGTCGAGAACCTCGCTTATGAAGCGCGCCGGTTCGTCGCCGCCGACGAGAAGAAGGCGATCGGCGCCGCGGCGGCGGCGTTGATCCCCAACGGCTGTTCGCTCTTCATCAATATCGGCACCACGACCGAAGAAGTGGCGAGCGCACTCACCTCGCATGAAGATCTGCTCGTCATCACCAACAACCTCAACGTCGCGATGCTGCTCTATCGCTTTCCGCGCATCGAGGTCATCGTGGCCGGCGGCGCGGTGCGCCGCGCCGATGGCGCGGTGATCGGATCGACCGCAACCAGCCTCATCGGGCAGTTCAAGGTCGACTACGCCATCATCGGCGCATCCGCGATCGATCAGGA
>Ga0070741_10013845_pt1:0-12500 | contig 14126 bp, 12 predicted proteins | sample Coa_R1_4_FD_66440 | JGI IMG/M metagenome (GOLD analysis project Ga0070741, IMG submission 66440) | Surface soil microbial communities from Centralia Pennsylvania, which are recovering from an underground coalmine fire - Coalmine... | ecosystem: Environmental > Terrestrial > Soil >... | reverse complement strand
CCTTTTCTTCCAACAAGACCTGAAGAAAGCCGCTAGTGGTGGCCATGTCGAAAACAGAAGGTTGGATCGGCACCAACACTTTGTGTGAGAGCTTGAGCGCATGTGTCAGATTTTTCCCATGCAATCCGGCAGCAGAGTCCATAATTAGCCAATCCGACTGACGCATCGCCCTGCTCTCATCCGCATCGACAGAGTCAAGTCGATGTATATACGGTCGATCCGCTGGACGTAATGAAAGCCAGCTCAAAGACGACTGCTGGCGGTCAAGGTCCCACAGAACCACCCGTTCGTTTCGTTCCGCTAACGCCCCAGCCAGATTCACGGCGAGCGTAGTCTTTCCAGACCCACCTTTAGGGTTAGCAACCAAAACGGCCTTCACGTCCCTCCCTTTTACGGCTTCAAACTGTCGTTCTTCTAAAGTTACGGTAACTTCCTAGATAAATCGTATTTATTATTGAATTATAGATATTTTTTCTTCATCCCTAACAATTTGATCGTCCTCCGACGACGAAAATCCTTCCTCTGATGGAACTTGTATCTCCTGCGACGCTTGGGGCTGCGTTATTTCCTGCTCAACAAGGGCGCCGAGATCTTCTAACGGCGGTAATTCGTCCAAGGATCGCAGATTGAGGTCATTGAGAAATGTTTCGGTCGTCGAGTAAAGGGCGGGACGGCCCGGCGCCTCCTTGTGACCGACTACCTCGATCCAGCCACGCATCTCGAGAGTTTTCAAAATGTTTGAAGAGACCGTCACCCCTCGAATCTCTTCGATATCTCCCCGCGTTACAGGTTGGCGATACGCAATGATGGCAAGTGTTTCCAAGACAGCACGAGAATATCTCGGGGGCTTGTGGGGGTTGAGCCGGTCGAGATAATGCTGGTAATCCGGCCGAACCTGGAAGCGCCATCCAGATGCGACATTGACAAGTTCTACTCCTCGGTCACGCCATTCGGTCCTCAGTTCCTCGAGCAGCCGTCGCACGACTTCTCCACCGTAGTCCTCTTCGAACAACTTGCGCAGCTCCGTAATGGGGATAGGTTCCTGGCTCGACAACAAAGCGGCCTCGAGAACCCGCTTAACCCGCTCCAACTCAGACTGCTGTAAGTCCATGGTTCAACTTGACATATATCGGCGAAAACATACCCTGCTGCCACACCTGAATCAGGCTTTCGCGCGCCAACTCGAGGATGGCGAGCAGCGTTACGACCAGCACGGGAACACCGCGTGCAGGATCGAACAGACTGTCGAAGCGAAGAAATTGCTTCGTCTGCAGCCGCCGTAGGACGTGACTCATATGCTCCCGGACCGAAAGTTCTTCCCTCGAAATTCGATGATGTCGGTGGACTTTTGCGCGTGCTACCAACCCTACCCACGCCGCTTGCAACTCTTCGGGGGCCACTTCCGGCAGCCGTTGATGAACCGTTTTCTCGATCCACACTTGCACGAGGCAAAAGTCGCGCCCTGCTTGCGGTAACTCATTGATCCGATGCGCCGCAAGCTTCACGCGTTCATATTCGAGCAGCCGGCGCACGAGTTCTGCGCGAGGATCCTCTTCATCCTGAGCCGGGTGACTTGGCCGCGGCAACAGCATTCTCGATTTGATCTCGATCAGCAACGCCGCCATCAGCAGGTACTCTGCCGCGAGTTCCAGCTGATGCGCCCGCATTATTTCGACGTACTCCATGTACTGGCGAGTCAGGTCCACCATGGGAATGTCAAGCACATCTACGTTGTGCTTACGAATCAGATACAGAAGCAGGTCGAGCGGCCCCTCGAAGGCCTCCAGGAAGACGCGCAAAGCGTCCGGTGGGATATACAAGTCGATAGGGACCTCGAGAATCGGCTCGCCGCGGTAGCGCGCCAGAGGCTCGGTGGATTGCTCGATCGAAAGTTCGGAAGTCATCGCTGAAATGCTAGCGCCTTGGAGCAAGCTCAAGGCAACAGGCTGCGCGGGCCGCTGATGCCGGCCGGCCTGCGGACAGCATTATCGGGTAAACGGCACCTCGAATCCACTGCGTCGGGGCGGCCGCCGGGTTGTATCAACCTTTAGAGAAACTGATCCTTCCGTCGTCGAGTGTCACCCGAACGACGTCTTTTGCCGTGAACCGGCCTTCAAGAATCTCCCGCGCGAGCGGGTTCTCGATTGCCTGCTGGATCGCTCGCTTCAATGGCCGCGCACCGTATACCGGGTCGAAGCCCACTTTTGCAAGCTCGCCCAGCGCAGTATCGTCGACCTCCAATCTTATCTCCATTGCCGCGAGGCGCCTCTCGAGATATCCGAGCTGAATCCTGGCGATCGACTTGATGTGCTTTTCGTCGAGAGCATGAAAGACGACGAGTTCATCGATCCGGTTGATGAATTCGGGGCGAAAGAACGTTTTTACTTCGCCCATGACCGCAAGCTTGATGACTTGGTAATCGTCGCCCGCCATCTGCTGGATCATGTGCGAGCCGAGGTTCGAGGTCATCACGACCACGGTATTCTTGAAGTCGACGGTACGCCCCTGCCCGTCCGTCATTCGCCCATCGTCGAGAACTTGCAGCAATACGTTGAACACATCCTGATGCGCCTTCTCGACCTCATCGAGGAGGATCACCGAGTACGGCTTGCGTCGTACCGCCTCGGTGAGATAGCCGCCCTCTTCGTAGCCTACGTACCCTGGAGGCGCGCCGATCAGCCGCGCGACCGAATGCTTCTCCATGAACTCCGACATGTCGATGCGGATGAGATGCTCTTCCGAGTCGAACAGGAATTCCGCCAGTGCCTTGCATAGCTCTGTCTTACCAACGCCGGTCGGCCCTAAAAAAAGGAACGAGCCATAAGGCCGATTGGGATCCGCGAGCCCTGCGCGGGAGCGGCGGATCGCATCCGACACAAGCTTGACTGCCTCGTCCTGCCCGACCACGCGCTGGTGCAGACGTTCCTCCATCCTGAGCAGCTTGTCCCGCTCGCCCTGCATCATCTTCGAAACCGGGATGCCGGTGGCACGGGAAACGACTTCGGCGATTTCCTCTGCGCCGACCTGTGTGCGAAGCAGCCGAGACCCGTGCTTCTTGTCTCCGGACTCCGCTTTCTTCAACTGGGCTTCGAGCTGCGGTATGCGGCCGTACTGAAGCTCCGATACCCTCTGCCAGTCACCCTTGCGTTTCGCGGCGTCAATTTCGAGCCTTACTTTTTCCAATTCTTCCTTGACGTGCTGCGAACCCTGGACCTGCGCCTTTTCGGCCTTCCAAATCTCCTCCAGGTCGGCATATTCCCGTTCCAGTCTCCCGATTTCCTCTTCGATCAACGAAAGACGTCTCCGCGAGGCCTCATCCTTCTCTTTTCTGACCGCTTCCCGCTCGATTTTCAGCTGGATGAGCCGCCGATCGAGCCGGTCCATTTGCTCCGGCTTGGAATCGATTTCCATCTTGATGCGGGCGGCAGCCTCGTCGATCAGATCGATCGCCTTGTCCGGCAGAAAACGGTCCGTGATATAGCGATGGGAAAGCTCCGCCGCCGCGACAATCGCGGGATCCGTGATCTCCACGCCATGGTGAACCTCGTACTTTTCCTGCAACCCACGCAGGATCGCGATCGTGTCCTCCACACTCGGCTCGTCCACCAGAACCTTCTGGAAGCGCCTCTCCAGGGCAGCGTCCTTCTCGATGTACTTGCGATACTCGTCGAGCGTGGTAGCCCCGATACAATGAAGCTCGCCACGCGCAAGCGCGGGTTTGAGCATGTTTCCCGCGTCTATTGCACCTTCCGCCTTCCCGGCGCCGACCATTGTGTGAAGTTCGTCGATGAAGACGATGGTGCGGCCCTCGTCCTGCGCCAGCTCCTTCAACACGGCCTTCAGGCGCTCCTCGAATTCGCCTCGGTATTTGGCGCCTGCGAGGAGCGCTGCCAGATCCAGCACCAGGGCGCGCTTGTCCTTCAGCGTTTCCGGCACTTCACCATTGACGATGCGCTGTGCGAGCCCCTCGACGATGGCCGTCTTGCCGACCCCGGGTTCGCCGATCAGCACCGGATTGTTCTTGGTGCGGCGTTGCAGGATCTGCACTACCCGGCGAATCTCGTCATCGCGGCCGATGACCGGATCGAGCTTTCCTTGCCGAGCCCGCTCGGTCAGATCGAGCGTGTATTTCTTCAAAGCCTCGCGGCTGCCCTCGGCTTGCGGGCTGGATACTCCCTGTCCGCCACGAACCGAGTCGATCGCCTGTTCGAGAGCCTTGCGGTTGGCCCCATGCTGCTTTAGCAGCCGCCCCGTGTCTCCCTTGTCCTCGAGCAGCGCCAGCAAAAAGAGCTCGGAGGCGATGAATTGATCGCCCCGCTTTTGCGCTTCCTTGTCGGTGAGGTTGAGCAGATTCGACAAATCGCGGGAAACCCCGATCTCGCCGCCGTGGCCCTCGACCCTGGGCAGCCGATCGATGGCACCGTTCAGTGCGTCGCGTAACGGCTGCACGTTCACGCCCGCGCGGCCGAGCAACGAAGCGGTGCCGCCGTCCTCCTGGTCCAAGAGGGCGACGAGCAAATGCTGTGGCTCGATATACGGATTGTCCCGGCCGACAGCGATACTTTGAGCATCCGCGACGGCCTGCTGGAAACGGGTCGTGAACTTGTCAAACCGCATGAGAGATGGTCCTGTCCTTCGTAACGGCAGGTAGATAGGGCCCGTTCATCTTTTTTCAACCACTTGGAGCCGGTTTCGATCCCGCCGGTCACCAGAGCGGTTTGCCCGACCGGCGCAAAACTGGCAGATTTAGCTTTGCCCGAAAGTCTCGCGCATGGGACGTCTCGTTATGATATTTCGCCAGCTCTTCGATCCCACCTCCTCGACATACACGTATCTTCTTGCCTGCGGCAGGACCCGCCTGGGAGTGATCGTCGATCCAGTGCATGAGCAGGCCGAGCGCGACCTGGCGCTGATCCGGGAACTCGGGCTTTCCCTGGCATTCATCCTGGAGACGCACGTCCACGCCGATCACGTGACCGGCGCCAGGCGCCTGCGGGAATCGACCGGGGCGGCGACCGCAGTCAGCCGCCACTGCGGGGCCACCGGATTCGACAGGCTGCTCGACGATGGTGGGGTGATTGTATTCGGAGATGAGGTCGTACGCGCCCTCGCCACGCCTGGCCACACGCCCGGCAGCACCTGTTTTCTGTGGCGCGATCGGCTGCTCACCGGCGACACGCTGCTCATCGGCGGTTGTGGGCGCACCGATTTCCAAAGCGGCGACGCGGCGCAGCTCTACCGGAGCATCACTGGCAAGCTGTTTGCGCTGCCCGAAGACACGTTGGTCTACCCCGGTCACGACTACAAGGGGAGGCGCGTCAGTACGATCGGCGAGGAGAAAACGACCAACCCCCGGCTTGCCGGCAAGTCGCTCGACGAATTCGTCGAGATCATGAAGAATCTCGACTTGCCGAAGCCGGAGAAAATCGCGGAAACAGTACCTGCCAACCTGCGCGGTGGCAACGACTGAAAATTGAGGTACGACGATGCGGGGGAAGCAACGTAGCCGAAGTACGATCGGTAGGGAGATCGCTCTTGCACTGCTCATCAAGGCACTACTGCTGGTCGGGATCTGGTGGTTGTGGTTCTCCGAACCCCTTCCCGAATCCCGTATTCAGGTTCTCTTCGAGCAGTCGGTGCTGTCTCCGCAAGCCGTGACGCCGCGCCCGACCCCGGACAAAGACCGTGCTTCCTCCCCAAGAAGTCATTGACCTGTCGCGCCTGCAGTTCGGCGCGACCGCCATGTATCACTTCCTGTTCGTCCCGCTTACGCTTGGACTTTCCTGGATCCTGGTCGTCATGGAATCGGTGTACGTGATGACGGGCAAAGAAATCTACCGGGATATGACCCGCTTCTGGGGCAAGCTGTTCGGCATCAACTTTGCCATGGGCGTCACCACCGGAATCACCCTTGAGTTCCAGTTCGGCACCAACTGGTCCTATTACTCGCACTACGTCGGCGACATCTTCGGGGTGCCCCTCGCCATAGAGGGCATGATGGCCTTCTTCCTCGAGTCCACGTTCGTCGGACTGTTCTTTTTCGGCTGGGGGCGTCTGTCCAAGGTCGCTCACCTCGCGGTGACCTTCCTGGTCGCGGTCGGCTCGAATCTCTCGGCGTTGTGGATTTTGATCGCGAACGCATGGATGCAAAACCCGGTCGGCGCCGAATTCAATTACCAAACGATGCGCATGGAGATGACGAGCTTTCCGGACATTTTTTTCAACCCGGTGGCGCAGGTGAAATTCGTGCATACCGTGGCTGCCGGCTATGTCACCGCCTCGCTTTTCGTGCTCGGTATCAGCGCGTGGTACTTGATGGAGAAACGCGATATCGCATTCGCAGTTCGGTCTTTCGCGGTGGCGGCAGGTTTCGGTCTGACCTCTGCCCTGTCCGTCATCGTGCTGGGCGACGAATCGGGCTACCGCACCGGGGAAGTGCAGCAGGTAAAGCTCGCGGTGATCGAGGCCGAGTGGGAGACCGAGAAGCCGCCGGCGGCATTCACTGCGTTCGGGCTGCCGGACCAGGCTAGGCAACGCACCGATTACGCGATCAAGGTTCCATATATTCTCGGATTGATCGCAACACGATCAGTGAACGAGGAAGTGAAGGGCATCGCCGAACTCAAGAAGGAAAACGAGGAACGCATTCGCAACGGCATTCACGCCTACGCCGCGCTCGTAAAACTGAAGCAAGGGGACCGGAGCGAGGCGACGCACCGGGCTTTCGAAGCCGCGAAGAGTGATCTCGGTTACGCGCTGCTGCTGAAAAAGTACGTGCCGGACGTGGTGAATGCGACCCGAGAGCAGATCAGGATGGCCGCGGAAGATACCATTCCACGGGTGGCGCCGGTGTTCTGGGCCTTCCGGTTCATGGTCGGGCTGGCGTTCCTGTTCCTGTTCATCTTTGCCGCCGCTTTCTACTTCTGCGCCCGGCGCAACTTGGCGACAAAGACCTGGCTGCTCAAACTTGCACTTTATTCGATCCCGCTGCCCTGGGTTGCCGCCGAACTCGGCTGGTTCGTCGCCGAATACGGCCGCCAGCCCTGGACTATCAGCGGCGTGCTGCCGACTTTCCTGAGCGTGTCCAGTCTGGAGCCGGGCCATCTTTACTTCAGCCTGGCCGGCTTCATCGGCTTTTACACGCTGCTGCTGGCGGTTGAGCTGTATTTGATGTTCAAGTATGCCCGCCTCGGTCCGAGCAGTCTCGGGACCGGCAGGTACTTCTTCGAATCCGGCACACCACAGCCTGCGTAAGGAGCCGCAATGATCTTCGACTACCAAACGCTCAAGATCATCTGGTGGCTGTTCGTCGGCGTGCTGCTGATCGGTTTCGCTGTCACCGACGGATTCGACATGGGCATCGGCAGCTTGTTGCCCTTCGTCGGCCGCAACGACGACGAACGGCGCGTGATCATCAACTCCATCGGCGCGACTTGGGAAGGCAACCAGGTGTGGTTCATCACCGCCGGAGGCGCCACCTTTGCCGCCTGGCCGCTCGTGTATGCAACGGCGTTTTCCGGCTTTTACGTGGCGTTGATGCTGACGCTGTTTGCACTGTTTTTCCGCCCGGTGGGCTTCGACTATCGCAGCAAGCTGGACAATCCACGCTGGCGCAGCGCCTGGGACTGGGCGCTGTTCGTCGGCGGCACCGTGCCTGCGGTGATTTTCGGGGTGGCGTTCGGCAATCTGTTCTTGGGCGTGCCGTTTCATTACGACGAAAACATGCGCGTGTTCTATACCGGAAGTTTCTGGGCCCTGCTCCAACCCTTCGCCTTGTTCGCGGGCGTGGTCAGCGTGACGATGCTGATCATGCACGGTGCGGTGTACCTGCAAGTTCGTGCCACCGGCGAAATCGAGCGCCGCGCGCGTACCGCAGCCTCTTATGCGGCACTCGGCCTGATCGCGCTGCTGGTGCTCGGCGGCTTTTGGGTGGCAAAGGGGCTCGAGGGTTATCGCATCATATCGATGCCGGAGGCAAACACTGCGTTTATGCCGCTGGCGAAAACCGTGACCAAGGCACCCGGCGCGTGGATGGACAACTACGCCAAGTATCCTTGGATGTGGCTGGCGCCGCTGCTGGGTGTGGCCGGTTCCGCGCTGACTATCTGGCTGTCGCGCCTCGGCCGGCCCGCCGTCGCATTCATCGCCAGCGGCTGTGCCCTCGCCGGCGTCATTCTCACCGCCGGATTCGCGTTGTTTCCGTTCGTGATTCCGTCGGCAAGCGATCCGAACAGCAGCCTCACGATGTGGGACGCGGTGTCCAGTTATCGCACCCTGCAGATCATGTTCTGGGTCGTGGTCGTGTTTCTGCCGATCGTGCTCGTCTACACTTCATGGGTGTACCGGATTCTGCGCGGCAAGATTTCGGTGGAAAACGTGCGCCAAGACCCGAAGACGCTTTATTGAGAGAAACCTCATGTGGTATTTCACCTGGATTCTGGGTGTCGGACTGGCGCTCGCATTCGGCATCATCAACGTGATGTGGCTCGAAGCCGAGCACGCCTTTGCGGAACAAGAGGAAGGAAAGGAGTCCGGACAGTGACCGTCGGCGGGCCGATCCGGGCCGTGGTGTTCGACGCCTACGGCACCTTGTTCGACGTGCATTCGGTCGTCGCCGAATGCGAGGCGCGGTTCGCCGGCAAGGGGGCGCAGCTATCCCAACTGTGGCGAGCCAAACAGCTCGAATACACCTGGCTGCGCAGCCTGATGGGGCGTTACGAGGACTTCGAGTCGATTACTCGCGCGGCACTTGGAGTAGCGTGCCGGATGCTCGGTCTTCAGCTCGATACGGCGACCGAGGATCGCCTGATGGAAGCCTACCTTGTACTCAAGACGTTCCCCGAGGTAGCGGCAGCACTCAAGGCGCTGCGCAGATGCCGGCTCGCGATTCTCTCCAACGGCTCGCCGCGCATGCTCAGTGCCGTGGTGCGCAACGCCGGGCTGGATCCTCTGTTGGACTCCGTCCTCAGCGTGGACGCGCTGAGGATCTTCAAACCGCACCCATCGGTCTACGAGCTCGCCACCAGGCATCTGCGGCTCTCCGCGCGAGAGATCGCGTTCGTTTCCTCTAATTTCTGGGATGTGGCGGGTGCCACGTCTTTCGGATTCCGGACTTACTGGATCAATCGCGCCGGTAATCAGCCCGAGGAACTCGGTTTTCAGCCCACCGCAGTGCTCTCCCGGCTTGACGAGCTCGCCACCCAGGTTGCTGGCTGAAGCGCTGCTCAGTTCTGCGTCGCCAGCGACTGGCGAAATCCATGCTTCGGCTTCGGATAGGGATAGAGCATATTGAAAGCCACGCTCTTGTTCGCCGACTCGACAATGCGCACGTTCTCGCGCCTCAGCTCGCGCCCATGGCGGCATCCGCACGAGTGGGCGATCATGTCGATCTCCCTGTTCATGTTCATCGCGTAGTTCGCCACCCGCTGGCATTTTTCCTCTACTACCAGGCCGCGCTGCAGGCGCTTATTGTGCGTGGTCACGCCGGTGGGGCAGGTATTGGTGTGACAGCGCAACGCCTGGATGCAGCCGAGCGCGAACATGAAGCCGCGCGCAGTGTTGACGAAGTCCGCCCCGGCGCACAGTGCCCACGCCGCGCGCGCCGAGGTGACCAGTTTGCCGGCCGCGATTACCCTGACGCGGTCCCGCAGTCCCGCCTCGATCAGCGCGTCCACCACGCGCGGCAGCGCCTCGCCGATCGGCAGGCTCATGTGATCGGCAAGAGCCTGCGGTGCGGCTCCGCTGCCGCCTTCGCCGCCGTCGATGGCGAGGAAATCCGGCGCGTACTCCAGTCCCCTGCGCAGAACCGCGTCGCACAGGTCGTTGATGAACTGCCAGCCCCCGATCGCGGTCTTTACGCCGACCGGCCTGCCGGTCAGGTCGCGCACGTATGCGACCTTGTCGAGCAGTTCGTTCACGTTGGCGATATCGCGGTGGCGGTTCGGGCTGATCGAGTCCTGGTGCGGCGGGATGCCGCGGATCTGCGCGATCTCCTCGGTCACTTTGGAGCCCGGTAACACCCCGCCTTTGCCCGGTTTCGCGCCTTGCGACAACTTGATCTCGAAGGCCTGCACTCGCTGCGCCAGCTCCTTGGCCCGACCTGGAGACAAATTGCCTTCCCGGTCCCGGATGCCGTACTTGGCGGTGCCGATCTGCATGATGATGTCGCAGCCGCCGTCCAGGTGATATGGCGACAAACCGCCTTCGCCGGTATCGAGCCAACAGCCTGCCAGCGCAGCCCCTCGCGACAGCGCGCGAACCGCCGGCTGAGAGATCGCGCCGTAGCTCATCCCGCTGATGTTGACGATCGACCGCGCCTCGAACGGATGCTTGCAGTGGCCGGCGCCGATGGCAAGCGGCGGCGTGGGCAGGCGGTCTTCCTCGAGCACCGGGAACGGCGCGTTGACGAAGATGATCGAACCCGGCTCGCGCAGGTCGTTCGTGGAACCGAAACCGATGATGCCCGCTTCGTTCTTGGCCAGCCGGTAGACCCAACCCCGCGTGGCGCGGTTGAAAGGCATCTCGTCGCGGTCGCCGGCGAAGAAGTACTGGCGGAAGTACTCCCCCTGCTTCTCGAAAAAATAACGCAGCCGACCGATTACCGGATAGTTGCGCAGAACCGTGTGCTTTTTCTGGGTGATATCGCGGACAAAAGCAAGCAGCACCGCCGCGACCAGTGCGATGCCGAACACCGTGCCGATACCGTAGGACAGAACGCCGATGACGCCGGACATCAATACCTCCGTGACTGGAGCCAGCGGTAGAATCGCGTTCAAATCATAGGTGAAAGCGATGGACTTGGCATCAGAAATCGAGCGCTGCGTCGCACAGGCGCTTGCCGAAGACGTCGGCAGCGGCGACGTGACTGCCGCGCTGGTTCCGGCCAACAGCCTGTCTCACGCGCGGGTCATTGCACGAGAGGAGGCGGTGCTGTGCGGCGCGCGCTGGTTCGAGGAAGTTTTCCGCCGCCTGGATTCGCGCATCCGAGTCGAATGGAGCCTGCGCGAAGGCGAACGCGCGGCCGCAAATACGGCGATCTGCGAGGTGCACGGCCCTTCGCAGGCATTGTTGACCGGCGAGCGCACCGCGCTCAACTTTCTGCAGACGCTATCGGCGGTGGCGACCAAGACGCGCCGCTACGTCGACGCGATCAGCGGCACGCGGGCGAAGATTTTCGATACGCGCAAGACCCTGCCCGGGCTGCGCCGCGCGCTGAAGTACGCGGTGCAGATCGGAGGCGGAACCAATCACCGCATGGGTCTATACGATGGTGTGCTGATCAAGGAGAATCATATTGCCGCCGCGGGCGGAATCCGGCAGGTACTGGAGCGCGCGCGCCGCATAGCGGGCAGACTGCCGATCCAGGTCGAGGTCGAAACTCTCGCCCAACTCGAGGAAGCGATCGCATGCGGCGCCAAGCTGATCCTGCTCGACAATTTCGACCTCGGCGGCATGCGTGACGCGGTGCGGATTGCGGCAGCGCGCGCCGAGCTGGAGGCCTCCGGCGGGATCACGCTCGAAAGCGTGCGCAGGGTTGCGGAAACGGGCGTGGACCGGATTTCCGTCGGCGCGCTCACCAAGGACATCGAAGCGATCGATCTTTCAATGCGCTTCGCAAAGTCCTAGCGCGCTTGCGCGCGACGAGGTCGACCAGCGAGGCCGGTGCCTGGTGCTTGTGAAAGAACCTCGCGGCCCTCCTTTTTCGGAAAAGATCCGGCCGCAAGTTTCAGGCAGACGCGCCTGCGCAACCGGGAATACGATGGGGGCCGCGCCAGAAACATGGTATTCGGTCGCGTAGCCCGCATTCCATGCCTGCGCCGATCGTCGCAGCCGCGGGTACCGGACATTTCTACTTCCGCATGTGTTCGGCAATCACCTGCTCGATGGACGCGCGAGTGGCGTCGACCGCGAAAGGTTTGACGCTCTGGGCGATCGCTGTGTCCGGGTCTTTCAGGCCGTGACCCGTGAGAGTGCACACGATGGTGCTGCCCTCCCCGATGACGCCTCGCTCGAGATCCTTGATCACGCCGGCAATCGAGGCGGCGGAAGCCGGTTCGCAGAACACTCCTTCGCTTTCCGCCAGCAGCTTCTGCGCCGCGAGGATCTCCTCATCGGTGCATTCGTTGAACCATCCCCCGGACTCGTTCTTCGCCGCCCAGGCGAGCTTCCACGATACCGGATGCCCGATGCGAATCGCAGTCGCGACCGTCTCCGGATCATCCACCATCCGTCCGCGCAGAAAGGGGGCGGCGCCGGCCGCCTGATACCCCAACATGATCGGCCGGCGCGTGGCGATCTTCTTCGTCAGGTACCGGCAGTCGCCATGGCAGTGATTGCAGCTCCCGCTGCTCACGCCGGCCGCCTCGCAGTACCCGATCCAGTGGGCAGAAATGTTCCCCGCGTTGCCGACCGGAAGCGCGTGATAGTCCGGTGCGTCCCCCAGCGCCTCCAGCACCTCGAACGCGATCGTCTTCTGGCCTTGAAGCCGGTACGGGTTGACC
>Ga0070741_10013844_pt1 | contig 14127 bp, 16 predicted proteins | sample Coa_R1_4_FD_66440 | JGI IMG/M metagenome (GOLD analysis project Ga0070741, IMG submission 66440) | Surface soil microbial communities from Centralia Pennsylvania, which are recovering from an underground coalmine fire - Coalmine... | ecosystem: Environmental > Terrestrial > Soil > Unclassified ... | reverse complement strand
CGGGCGGCGAGCGGCACCTCCTCGTCGTCGAGGCGGGCGCGGCCGCTGCCGGAGAGCACGACGTAGATCTCCTCCTGGCTCGTGTGCCGGTGGCCGAAGCCGCTGCGGAAGCCGGGGGCCATCCGCTGGTAGCTGAATCCGCCCCCCGTCATGCCGAGCGCCTTGCGTCCGAAGCGCGCCTCGAGGTCGGGGGCGAGCCCGTACTGCTCGGCCGCGTTCGCGAGATCTGCGATGTTCCTCTTCTCGTAGTTCGCCATACTGCGACCCTACCCGGGGAAGGTCGATGAGCAAGCGGATCGAGAAGACAGAGTCCGAGTGGCGTGCGTCCCTGAGCCCGGAGTGCTACCACGTGCTGCGCGAGAAGGGCACCGAGGCGCCGTTCACGGGCGAGTACGACTACACGTTCGAGCCGGGCACCTACCGCTGCGCGGGGTGCGGGGCGGAGCTGTTCTCGTCGGAGGCGAAGTACGACTCGGGCTGCGGCTGGCCGGCGTTCTTCGCGCCCGCCTCGGTCGAGGCGATCGACGAGGAGACCGATACGAGCCACGGCATGGTGCGCACCGAGGTGCTGTGCGCGGCGTGCGGCGGCCATCTCGGTCACGTGTTCCCCGACGGGCCGCACCCGACGGGGCTGCGGTACTGCATCAACTCGGCGGCGCTCGAGCTCGACGAGGAGTAGTCCGCCGGTCAGGCGGCGAGCTGCCGGATCGCCTCCGGCGGCACGACGCGCGCCGGGAGCACGGTCAGCCCTCCGCGCGCCGCCTTCAGCAGGCGGTGCAGGCCGTCGAGCACGATCCAGCGGCCGTTCTGCCAGGTCACGTCGAGCGGCAGCGTGCAGTCCTCGCGTTCGACGAGCTCGAGGTGGGGGCCGTCGACGACGTCGAGCGGACGCACCTGGAACGGCTGCCCGTCGCGGCCGGCCCAGAACGGCAGGTCGAGCTGCCAGACGAGCTGGCCGACGTCCATGTCGATCACCGGCAGCAGCAGCGCGTCCGCCTCCGCGCCCGACCAGCCGGGGGCGGGCAGCCACGGCTCGAGCTCCCTGGGCACCTCCATCGTCCGGAGCGTCGCAGCGCCGCCGGACGCCGTGACCGGAGCCCGCGGCGTCAGACGCGCGTCAGAGACGTCTCAGAGACGGCTCACCTCCGGACCGTGTCGGAAGTGTGCCCGAGGTGTCACAACGGCCCCGGAAACGGGTCTGCGACGGCGATCGCCGCGCACCGTCCGCGGTGGACGTGCCTCCGGCGCCGCCGCGCCCGTTCGGGGCCGGGCGCGGAGCCCCGGCGTCAGACACGTGTCAGACGCCGGGGTACGGCAAACGACCTACCGCGCCGCCGCCAGCTGGCCGCAGGCGGCGGCGATGTCGCGGCCCCGCGTCAGGCGCACCGTCGACGGCAGGCGGGCCGCGTCGAGGACCGCCTTGAACCCGGCGATCGCCTCGCGCGTCGAGCCGTCGAACATGCCCGTCGGGTTGTACGGGATCAGGTTGACCTTGAACGACGCCCTGTCGAGCAGCGCGGCGAGCTCGCGGGCATGCGACGGCGAATCGTTCACGCCGGCGAGCAGCACGTACTCCACGAACACCTTGCGGCGGCGCAGCGCGACGTAGCGGCGGCACTCCGCCAGCACCTCCTCGAGCGGATAGCGGTCGTTCACCGGCATCAGCTCGCTGCGCAGCGCGTCGGTCGGCGCGTGCAGCGACAGCGCCAGCCGGACCGGCTCCGCCACCTCGTCGACGAACCGCGTCAGGCCCGGCAGCCAGCCCACGGTCGAGACGGTGGTCCGCCGGTGGGTGACGCCGACGTCCGGCAGAAGGCGGGCGGCGGCGAGCACCGAGTCGACGTTCAGCATCGGCTCGCCCATGCCCATGAAGACGACGTGGTCGATCGGCTCGAGCCGGCGGAAGTGCAGCGCCTGGTCGAGGATCTCCCACGCCGTCAGGTTGCGCCGGAACCGCATCGCGCCGGTCGCGCAAAACGTGCACGTGAGCGGACAGCCGGACTGCGACGAGACGCACACCGACCGGCGCCCGTCGCGGTAGCGCATCAGCACCGCCTCGACCGGATGCCCGTCCGCCGTGTGGAAGAGCACCTTCACGGTGCCGTCGGCCGACCGCGCCTCGCGCACCGTCTCGAGCGTCGAGAACGGCACGCGCTCCTCGAGCAGCGCGCGCGTCGCGCGCGGCAGGTTCGTCATGCCGGCGTACGACGGCGCCCCGCGCGCCACCCACTCCCAGACCTGGCGGCGCCGGTAGGCCGGCTCGCCCGCCAGCGCCTCCGAGACGGCGTCGAGGTTCACCGGACTATGGTGTCAGGCCGTGGTCGACCTCCGCTCCGACACGCAGACGCGGCCCTCGCCCGGGATGCGCGAGGCGATGGCGCGCGCCGAGGTTGGCGACGAGCAGGAGCGCGAGGACCCGACCGTGCTCGAGCTCGAGCGGCGCACGGCCGAGTTGCTCGGCCACGAGGAAGCCGTCTACCTGCCCACCGCGACGATGGGCAACCAGATAGCGCTTGCGATCCTCGGCCGCCGCGGCAGCGAGCTGATCGTCGAGGAGTCGGCGCACATCATGATGTCCGAGCTCGGCGGCGCCGCGTTCCACTCGGGCCTGCAGACGCGCGGCCTGCCGGGGCGGCACGGGCGCCTCTGCGCCGCCCAGGTGCGCGACACCAGCTGGCGCGACGGCGAGTTCTGGACGCCCGGCGGCTCCGTGCTCGCGCTCGAGAACACCCACAACACGGCGGGCGGGACGGTGTGGCCGCTCGCCGAGCTGCGCGAGGTCGTCGACACCGCGCGCGGGCTCGGCCTGCGCACGCATCTCGACGGCGCGCGCCTCGTCAACGCCGCCGTCGCGAGCGGGGTCTCACCGGCCGAGCTCGCCGCGCCGTTCGACACCGTCACGATCTGCCTCTCGAAGGGGCTCGGCTGCCCGCTCGGCGCGCTCGTCGCCGGCTCGGCCGAGCTGATGCACCGCGCGCGGATCGAGAAGCACCGCTTCGGCGGGGCCATGCGCCAGGCCGGCATCGTCGCCGCGGCAGGGCTGTACGCGCTCGACCACAACGTCGACCGCCTCGCGGACGACCACGCGCGCGCCCGGCGGCTCGCCGAGGGGTGGGCGGACGCGGGACTGCCCGTCCCGCTCGAGCTCGTGCAGACGAACTTCGTGCAGATCGACGTCGCGTCGCTCGGCTTCGACGAGCACGAGGCGCTCGAGCTGATCCGCGCCGAAGGCGTGCTGCTGTCGCGCACGAGGCCCGGCCGGCTGCGCGCCGTCACGCATCTCGACGTCGACGACGACGACGTCGAGGTCGCGCTCGCAGCCGTCCCGCGCGCGCTCGGAGCTCGTGTCCACGCCTGAGCCGCTCGCACGGCTGCTGCGCGAGTGGCAGGCCGAGCACCGCCTGCCGTCGGTGTCGGCCGCGGTCGTCCGCCGCGGCGAGCTCGCCTGGTCGGACGCGGTGGGCTTCGCCGACGTCGAGGCGAAGCGCGACGCGACGCCGCAGACCCAGTACCGCATCGGCTCGATCACGAAGACGTTCACCGCGACCGCCGTGATGCAGCTCGCCGCCTCGGGCGAGCTCGACCTCGACGACCGTCTCGGGCAGCACGTGGACGTGCCGGCACATGGGACGCCGACGATCCGGCGGCTGCTCGCGCACCTGTCGGGGCTGCAGCGCGAGGTGGGGGAGATGTGGGTGACGGGCTCCTCGCCCACCGAGGCGGAGCTCGTCGAGTCGCTCGCCCGCGTCGAGCAGGTGCTGCCGCCGCAGCGCGCGTTCCACTACTCGAACCTCGCCTACGCGCTGCTCGGCCGCGTCGTCGCCGCAAAGACCGGTGAGCGCTACGAGGACCGCGTCGACGAGCACGTCCTGCGGCCGCTCGGACTCGCACGCACCACCTGGCGGCCGGTGGAGCCGAAGGCGCAGGGCTATCTCGTCGACGAGTACGCGTCGACCGTCAAGCGCGAGCCCGAGCACGACCTGGGCGGCACGGCCGCCGCCGGCCAGCTCTGGTCGACCGTCGAGGACCTCGCGCGCTGGGCGGCATTTCTCGCCGAGGGCGACGACGCGGTTCTCGGCAGCGGCGTCGTGGCGCAGATGTGGTTCCCGCAGGTCATGTACTACCCGGACGACTGGGTGCGCGGCTGGGGTCTCGGGCTCGAGCTGCTGAACACGGGCGGCCGGATCTACGGCGGCCACGGCGGCGCGATGGCCGGCCACCTCGCCGGCGTCTACGTCGAGCGGCGGAGCGGGATCGGGGCGGCCGTCCTCACGAACGCGGGCACGCGCGGCGCGACCGCCGAGCTCGCCGTCGGCCTGATCGACCGCGCGATCGACCTGTGGCCCGCGCCGGTGGAGCCGTGGCGTCCCGAGGCCGAGCCGCCGGCCGACGTGCGCGCGCTCCTCGGCCGCTGGTGGTCGGAGGGGAACGAGTTCGTGTTCACGTGGCGCGCCGGCCGTCTGCGCGCCGGCGTCGTCGGGCTGCCTCCAGGACGAGGCGAGACGGTGTTCGAGCGGGACGGCGGCGGCTGGCGCGCGGCCGAGGGCCGCGAGCAGGGCGAGCGGCTGGAGCGCGACGGCGACCGGCTGCTGTGGGGCGGCTACGCGTTCACGCGCGACCAGCGCACGTTCGACGACCTCTAGTGCGGCGTCTCCCAACGTTTCACTCCAAACAGGCGTGGCATCGACGCCGCACTACTCCGGCCGCTCCGCGGCCGGCGGCCGCGAAGCGGCCGATGAGTGCGGCCTCAACGCACCGTGCGTTCCCGGTCGAACGTTTCGAGAGGCCGCGCTAGGAGAAGTAGTAGGCGACGACGGCGCCCCCGTAGGCGGCGGCGAGCAGCCAGCCCTCCCAGCGCTTCGACACGCCGTCGCGCGTCACCAGCCACGCCAGCACGGTCGCCAGCGCAAGCGTCCCGATCTCGATCGGGCGGAACGCGAGCGTCAGCCGGTGGCTGAGCGCGAGCGAGATGAGCGCGATCGCCGGCGCGACGAACACCGCGACCTGCATCGCCGAGGTGATCGCGATCTCCGTCGCGAGCTGGGTGTTGCCGCGGCGTGCGATCAGGATGGCGCCTCCGTGCTCGGCGGCGTTGCCGACGATAGCGACGATGACGATCGCGATGAAGAACTCGCTCAGACCGACGGTCTCGCCGAAGTCGCGCAGCGAGTGCACGAGCACCTCCGACACGAACGCCGTCGCCACGGTCGCGCAGGCGAGCACGGCGAGCGAGCGCTGCAGCGACCACGCGTCGGAATGCGGCGCCTTCCGTTCGGCGTCGCGATGGATGCGCAGGTTGGCGAACGTGATCCACAGGTACGCGGCGAGCAGCACGAGCGACATCGGGATCGTCACCACGACGAGCGCGTGGCGGTTCGGAGAGCCGTGCCAGCCGGGCACGGATGGTGCGAGCAGCAGCACGATCGCCCCGCCGAGCGCGGCCACCTGCCAGCGCAGCGAGCGCGCGTCGACGGGGCCGCGGCCGCCGGCGATCATCGCCGCGCCGAGCACGAGCAGCAGGTTGGAGACGACCGAGCCGGTGATCGTGCCGCGCACGACGACCGGCAGCCCGTCGGCGACGGCGAGCACGGCGATGATCAGCTCCGGCGCGTTGCCGAAGCTCGCGTTCAGGAAGCCGCCGACGCCCGGCCCCGTGTGCTCGGCGGCGTGCCCGGTCGCCTCGCCGATCAGCCACGCGAGCGGGACGAGCGCCGCCGCGGAGAGCACGAACAGGGGTGTCGCGCCGAGGTGGAGGCCGTCGTCGGCGACGACCGCGATCGGTGCGAGCACGAGCGATCCCCACAGGAGCGTCCGCGCCACGGGCGCTAGCGTAGCCGCCGTGCTCGAGGCTGTTCTCTTTGACTGGAGCAACACGCTCGTCGGCTTCGAGTGGGACGACGAGCTCGTCGCCGCCGGGCATCGCGCCGCGCTCGGCCGCGACGACCCGGAGTTCACGGCGCGCTGGCGCGGGCTGGTGCTCGGCGAGGCCCACGGCTTCCGGCCGTACGTCGAGCTTCTCGAAGAGCTCGGCGTCGCGGATCCCGACGCGTTCGTCGACGCGGAGCACGAGGCGTGGCGGCCCGCACACGCGGTGCTCGCGGCGGCGCGGGCGCTGCTCGAGTCGCTGCGAAGCCGCGGCCTGCGCACCGGCGTCGCGGCGAACTCGTGGCCCGAGCCGGCCCGCGTGCTGCACGCCGACGCGGAGGCGTTCGGGCTCGCAGCGCTGGTCGACGCGTTCGTGACGAGCGACGAGGTGGGGGCGATGAAGCCCGCGCCGGAGCTGTTTCTCGCCGCATGCGAGCGGCTCGGCGTCGAGCCTGCGGCGGCGATGTTCGTCGGCGACAGCCTCGTCCGCGATGTGCAAGGAGCGGCGAACGTGGGCATGACGACGGCTCAGGCCATGTGGTTCCGCGCCGACGACAGCATCGTTCCGGTCGAGCCCGATTTTCGTGCGTTCACCCCGATGGACGTCCTCAACTTCGCGCGGCGGCTAGCGTGATTTGCGGGGAAAGTCAAGTCTTGCGGCCGTCCGGGAGCGCTCGGAGAATGCCCGTATGACGCCTCAGCAGACCGTTGCGCCGGCCCTGCCGCTGCACCCGCAGGACGAGACGGAGTGCCGCCGCTGCGACGTCCACTGCGACAAGGTCGTCTACCCCGGAGCGTGTCTCGCCCGCGGCTGCCCGTTCGTCTACTCGTACGACGCGTGGGGCCACACGTACGTCGGCTGCATGCAGAAGGTGTACGACGTCGAGATCGACGTGGACATGCTGCGCGCGGCGGAGATCCGCAAGCCGGGTTTCGGCGCGATCCGTGCGCGCCGCCGCCCGCTGCCGATGTGCCTGGCCGAGGTCGAGCGCACCTACGAGTCGCGCGTCGGGGAGCTCGGCTGCGAGAACCCGGAGTTCGACGAGCTGCCGGTGGGCGAGCCGACGTTTCGCGTCTTCGCGCAGCTCAGGGGCGACTGAGCAGCGCCTCTTCCCGCCGCCGCAGTACGGCGCGCGCCGCGAACCACACGAGTCCGAGGAGCAGCGTGACGGGCCCGCCGACGGCGAGCGCGTAGAGCGCCCCGATCCCGAGCCACGTCAACGCCACGACGACGCCGTGCAGGGGCCCGTGGCCGTGGTGCACGCCGACTGCCGGCGGCTTCGTCGAGAGCCGCAGCGAGATGGTCGCGTAGTGCGCCCTGAGGCGCGTCGCCGCCTCGCTGCGCTGGAGCGCGACGATGCGCCGCTCGAGCTGCACGATCTGCTTCGCCGGCGCCGGCTCCTGCGCCCGAAGCTTCTTCAGCTGCCGCTGAAGCCGCGCGATCGTGCGGTCGGTCGCGTTGAGGCCCGCCTGCGCGTCGGTGACGTCGGCCTGCTCGGCGACGATCGTCCCGAGCTGCGACAGCCGCGAGAGCGCCTCGACGACGTTTGTCCGCGGGACCTTCAGCACGAGGTCCGCCGTCGCCTGCCCGCCGCCGCTGGAGGCATGCACGGAGGTCGCGTAGCCGCTCAACGAGGCGGCGATCGCGAGCGCGCGCTTCACGCCGTCGCTCACCGCGCGCGCGTCTCGCAGCTGCAGCGAGAGGGTCTCGTCGTAGATCGTCGCCCTGCCCGCGGGCGTCGGCACGACGACCGCCTTGCGCTGCGGCGCGGCCGCCGGAGCGAGCTCCGTGCCGACCGCGGCCGAGCCGTGCGCGGCGAACTGCTTGCCGGTCTGCTCGTGCGACGGCCGCGTCAGCGCGACGATCCCCGCGGCGAGCGCGGCGGCGAGCGGCACGGCGACGACGAGCGCCCGGCGCAGGGTGATGCGGCGGCGGGGCGGCTCGGCAGCCGCGGCGATCAGGCGGACGCGCGCGCGGAGCTCGGGCGGAGCCTCGACCCGCACGGCGCGCAGCTCTGCGACGACGTCACGCTGCGACATGGAGCGCCTCCTCGAGCTTCTTCAGCGCCCGGTTCAGGCGCGTGGTGCAGTTGGTTGTCGAGATGCCGAGCATGCGTGCGGCGGTCTGCGCGTCCAGGTCGAGCAGGACGCGCAGCGCGATCACCTCGCGCTCGCCGGCGGTGAGCGCGCGCAGCGCGGCCTCGAGGTCGGGCGACAGCCCCTCGGCGAACCGCTGCTCGAACCGGTCCGGGTCGGCGGCGAGCTGCTCGCGCCGCAGGCGGCGCTTCTCCGAGCGGAAGTGGTCGAGCGCGACCGTCCGCGCGACCTGGCAGAGCCACGTGCGCGCGGAGCCGCGGCCGGGATCGAACCGGTGCCAGAGGCGCAAGGCGCGCTCGAACGTCTCCGCGGTCAGCTCTTCCGCGGCGCCGCGGTCGGACGTGAGCCACGACAGGTAGCCGTAGACGTCGTCCAGGTGCCGTTCGGCGGCGTCGGCGAAGGTCATTCCGGTGAGTGATACGCCGCGGCCCGGCGGGTGCGTCACGCGGTCCAGCGGGCGTGCAGGCCGCGGAGCCTCTCGATGTCGGCCGCCACGGGCCCGTTTCGGTCGGGGCCGGGCGTCTCCAGGTAGGCGGAGAGGCGCTGCAGCCTCGGCTGGGCCAGGAAGGCGCCGAGGCCCTCGCCCATCTCGCCCGCGAGCACGTCGGCGTGGCGGTCGCGGTTCGAGCCGAGCGGCGTCGCGCTGTCGTTGACGTGCAGCGCCCGCACCCGGTCGAGGCCGACGGCGCCGTCGATCTCGGCGACGAGCGCGTCGACGACGGCGGGGTCGGTGACGTCGTAGCCGGAGGCGTAGAGGTGGCACGAGTCGAGGCAGAGGCCGAGGCGGGGGTGGCCGTCGAGCCGCTCGATCAGCGTGTGCAGCTCGTCGAGCGAGCGCCCGATCGTGCCGCCGGCGCCGGCCGAGTTCTCGATCAGCAGCCACGTGTCTCCGTCGAGGCCGTCGAGCACCTTCGCCAGCGACCTGCACGTGCGGTCGAGGCCGCGCGCGAAGCCGGCGCCGAGGTGGGAGCCGACGTGGAAGATGACGCCGTCGGCGCCGATCGCGGCGCCGACTTCGAGGGTGGTGCGCAGCGTCGCGATCGACTTCTTGCGGATGGCCGTGTCGGGCGCAGCCAGGTTGACGAGGTAGAGCGCGTGGCAGACGACGCCGCCGATGCCGGCGGCGGCGCGCTTCTCGCGGAAGCGCTCGATCGCCTCCGGCGTGTGGTTGGTCGGCCGCCACATCCGCGGGCTCTGGGTGAAGATCTGCACGCAGTCGCCGCCGATCGCGGCGATGCGGTCGATCGCCGTGTCGATCCCGCCGCTCGCGGACATGTGCGCGCCGAACTCCACGGCGCTCCCTACGATAGAGCGGTCGTGTCCGTCCGTGTCCGCATGGCCCCGAGCCCCACCGGCTTCCTGCACATCGGCGGCGTGCGGACGTTCCTCTTCAACTGGCTGTATGCCCGGCAGCGGGGCGGCCTGTGCCTGCTGCGGATCGAGAACACCGACACGAGCCGCGAGGTCGCCGAGGCGACCGAGCAGATCCAGGAGTCGCTGCGCTGGGTGGGGATCGACTGGGACGGGCCGGTCACGTTCCAGCTCGACACCGCCGACCGGGCGCGCGAGCTTGCGCACGAGCTCGTCGCGAAGGGCGACGCGTACGAGGACGACGGCGCGATTCGCTTCCGGCAGCCGAAGGACGGCGTCGTCTCCTGGGAGGACGCGGTGCGTGGGCACATCGAGTTCCGCAACGAGCTGCTGCCCGACCTGGTGATCGTCCGCTCCGACGGACGTCCGACCTACAACTTCGTCAGCCCGGTCGACGACGTGATCGACGGGATCACGCACGTCATCCGCGGCCAGGACCACGTCTCGAACACGCCGTCGCAGATCAACATCCTGCGCGCGCTCGGCGCCGACCTGCCCGTCTACGCGCACGTGCCCGACATCAACGGCAACGACGGCCGCAAGCTGTCGAAGCGGCACGGCGCCGTGTCGGTCGACCACTTCCGCAGCGAGGGGTACCTGCCGCAGGCCCTGATGAACTTCCTCGCGCTGCTCGGCTGGAGCTACGACGACAAGACGACGGTGATGTCGCGCCAGGAGCTGATCGAGCGCTTCTCGCTGGAGCGCGTCGTGCCGAGCCCGGCGACGTTCGACTACCAGAAGCTCGACTGGCTGAACGGCGTCTACCTGCGCGACCTGCAACCGGACGACTACGCGCACGCGCTGCTGACGTGGCTCCGCGAGCAGGCGATCGACTGGCCGGAGGGACGCGTCCGGGCGACCGTGCCGCTCGTGCAGGAGAAGATCGAGCGCTTCGGGCTCTACCCGGACTTCGTGCGCTTCCTGTTCGAGGAGATCGAGACGCCCGCGGACGCCGACCCGGCGACGTGCGTCGCCGCGGTCGAGGCGCTCGAGCGCGTCGAGCCGTGGGCGGCGCCCGCGCTCGAGGAGGCGCTGCGCGCCCTCGCCGACCGGCTGGGCCAGAAGCCGCGGCAGGCGTTCCAGCCGATCAGGCTCGCGGTGACAGGCTCGAAGGTGTCGCCGGGGCTGTTCGAGAGCCTCGAGCTGCTCGGCCGCGACGAGTCGCTGCGCCGGCTCGGGGCGGCGGCTTACGGCCGGTAGGCGACCACCGTCGCGGCGACCGCGGCGAGGCCGAGCAGCCAGAGCGGCCACAGTCCGAGCGTCGCTCCGGCGACGAATGCTCCCGCGCCGACGAGCGCGAGCACGAAGGCGGCGAGCGGCGCCGCGAGCTCGCGCCGCGGCCGCGGCTCCGGCCCGTCCTCCTGCGTCTGCGGGGCGGCGAGCCGCAGCCGGGCAAGCCGGACGCGGAAGAGGGCGCCGCGCCATTCGTGCAGCAGCGGCAGGGCGCCTTCGGGCCCGTCGTCCTCGATCGTGTCGGCGATCAGCGCCGTGGCGTCGCGTGCCGAGGCGAGCGCGCAGCGCAGCTCCGCGTGCGCGCTCATGACGCCGGGGGGAGGCGCGATCCCGTAGGCCTGCTCGCCCGCGAGGTGGAGGCGGTACTGCAGCCGGCGCAGCGCCGCGACCCCGCGGTCGGACGCGAGCTCGTCGGGCTCGTCGGCAAGCGCGTCGACGCGGCCGAGCGTCCGGTTGACGCCTGCCCACAGCTCGCCCATCAACGCCGCGTACTGGTCGGTCGTGCCGGTCCCCGCCGCCACACAGCGAGCATAGCGTTACGATCGCCGGGGGATGCCCAGGGCGCTGATCGTCGAGGACGACCCTGCGCTTCGGCTGCTCTCGCGCGTGAATCTCGAGCTCGACGGCTTCGAGGTGGAGGACGCTGCGACGGTCGCCGAGGCCGAGGCGGCGCTCGCCGCCGCGGTGCCCGACGTCGTCCTCCTCGACCTGCACCTCGGCCGCTCGCCGAGCACCGGGCTGCTCGAGCGCCTGCGCTCGGCGGGGATCCCGGTGGCGATCGTGACCGGCACGGACGATCTCGAGGCGCTCGCGGGCGCGGCCGACGCGGTGCTCGCGAAGCCGTTCGCACCCGAGGACCTCGTCTCCACGGCGCGGCGGCTCGCTAGGGTGGAGCCGTGAGCTCGACGTCCGTCCTCTCGCCGGCCGCCTTCGAGTCGCGCCTGCAGCAGTACCTGTTCGAGCGCTCCGAGGAGTGGCGGGCGGTGCGCGTGGGGGAGAAGGAGGTGTCGGAGCAGGCGGAGATCGTCCGCCGCTACCGCGACCTGTTCACGCCCGACCAGCTGGAGGCGCTGCGCGACGCCGAGCAGTCGGCGTCGGGCGACGACCGTGAGCTGCTCTTCCGGCTGCGCAAGACGTGCGAGGGCGGGCTCGTGTCGGCGGAGCTCGCCGAGGCGGAGGACGAGCTCGAGAACAAGCTGCTCGCGGAACGGGTGACGTTTCGCGGCGAGGAGATGCCGTTGCGCAACGCGCAGGCGCAGCTGGCGGTGCTTCCCGGGTACGCCGACCGGGAGGAGCTCGGCGCGATCCAGGAGGCGGCGAGCGCCGCGTTCAACCCCGACCGGCTGGAGCTCGCGCGTCAGAGCGAGGCGCTGCAGGCCGAGCATTCGGGCATCGCGGATCCGATCGAGCGCAACGAGGACGAGAAGGGCATCTCGCTGCGGGCGCTGTCGGCCGCGCTCGAGCGGGCGGCGAGCGACAGCGCCGCCGCCTATGCGGCGCAGCGCGGGCACTGGTTCGACCGGCTGCTCGGCGCCGGCCACCCGGAGGTGCCGTCGAGCTACCACACCGCCTACATGCGCCGGCTCTCGCCGCTCGAGGCGACCTACACGAAGGCGCGTGCGACGGAGATCGGGCTGGCGACGCTCCGCGCGCTCGGCTTCGACCTCGAGGCGCAGCCGAACATCAAGCTCGATCTCGAGGATCGCCCGCAGAAGTCGCCGCGCGCGTGCGTGATCGCAAGCGACCCGCCGCAGGTCGTGCACCTGATCACGCGGGCGCAGGGGGGCCTGCACGACTACCAGGCGTTCCTGCACGAGGCGGGCCACGCGCTGCACTACGGCGGCGTCGACCCGTCGCTGCCGTACACGTTCCGGCGCATCTCGCGCGACCACGCGCTGACGGAGATCTACTCGTACATCTGCGAGGCGGTCTCGCGCGAGCCGGGCTGGCACGCCCTGTACTTCGGCCTCTCGGACGAGGAGGCGCTCGAGAACGCCGAGGCGACGACGTTCCTCGAGTCGCTCCTCTTCCACCGCTACGAGGCGAAGCTGCGCTACGAGCTCGACTTCTGGGCGCGCTTCGACGACGACGGCGGGGATCCCGAGGTGTACGAGCGGCTTCTCACCGAGGCGACCGGCATCCGCTACCGCAGCGCGAACTACCTCTCCGACATGGACGCAGGCTTCTACTCGGCCGACTACCTCCGCGCCTGGATCCGCTCCGCCCAGCTGCGGCGGCATCTCGTCGGCGAGGTGGGGGAGGACTGGTGGCGGAGCGCCCGGACGGGCGACCTGCTGCGCGAGCTCTTCCGCGAGGGGACGAAGCCGTCGAGCGAGGAGATCGCCGAGCGCCTCGGCTTCGACCCGCTCGACTGCGGGCCGCTCCTGCACGAGCTCGGCGCGTAGGCCGGCAAGCCGATTCGCTACACTGCCCCGCGTTCTACGGGGCCCATTCGTCTAGTGGCCTAGGACACCGCCCTCTCACGGCGGCGGCACGGGTTCGAATCCCGTATGGGCCTTACAGGGCGGCTCAGACACAAGGGTTTGGCTTGGAACCTTGTGCCAGAGCCGCCCTAGATGTCTCTGCGGAACGGGTGGTGCACCACTCGGCGCACACTCGGGAGGTCCGTCCTCGGCCGTGGCGATAGTGCATGGCGATGACAGTGCGTGAGTCACCGCGCGGCGACGCGCTGGTGCCGGCGCGGATCCTTCAACGCGATCAGCGCGGTCAGCTCGAGTAGGTCGACCAGTGTGGGCGAGGGATCTCGGACCGCAGGACCGTCTCGGCGACGAGGAGGTTCTGGCGCTCGATCGCGCGTTGGAAGGTCGTTTTCGTGTGTGCGTGCTGCGTCAACGGCTCTGTGAGGTTGGGGCCGGACGGCGAGTGTCACGCTACAGAAACGGTGGAGCGGGCCCGCGGTTACTGCGGCTGAGGGCACCCCCGCTTCGCCCACTTCTTGAACGGCGTGCAGACTTCGAAGGTGAACGGGAACGTGACGGCGTAGTGGTGCGAGTCTGCGTGGTACGCGAGTCTGAGTTCCCGCATGACCCAGATCCCGCGCCGCACGTGAACTTCGAGGATGAGGTTGTCGTCGTTCTCGTGTGGCTTGACGACCCAGCCCTTGAGCGGATGAGGCGCAGTCGCAACGTCGCTCGGTGGGTAGGTCGTGTTTGCGTAGACGACCGATCTGGGGTGGTGAAGGACTGCGGACCTGAGGACCATGGAGGGGCCGCTCTCGTCGATCGCGGCGACCGCATCGAGGGTCACTGGCCGGTTGGAGTCGTTCAGGAGCGTGAACCCGAACGACATGTTTCTCCCCGGGTTCATGGGCACCGATACACCGGTCGGCCTCGACACGCTGCCGGCCAAGGGTCCTGCAGGCTCATGGCCGCCGCAACCCGAGAGGGTTGCGGCGGCCAGAAGCGTCGTAGCGATGACTCTGTGCTGCGCTTTCATGGGCCTGCGTAGACGACCGAGGCATTCGCCGGCGCTTGATCGATACCGCAATACCAGTGAGCGGTGCTCGTGCTGCTGCCGGCGTGGAGCTGGAACTTCACGTTC
>Ga0070741_10013843_pt1 | contig 14128 bp, 7 predicted proteins | sample Coa_R1_4_FD_66440 | JGI IMG/M metagenome (GOLD analysis project Ga0070741, IMG submission 66440) | Surface soil microbial communities from Centralia Pennsylvania, which are recovering from an underground coalmine fire - Coalmine... | ecosystem: Environmental > Terrestrial > Soil > Unclassified ... | reverse complement strand
CGTAAAATTCGGGATCAGGAGTGATCGAGAAGGTGAATTTACTTTTCACCTCCGTGTGCCGCGATGGGCGCCAACCTCAAGCGTGGTGCTCAACGGCACAAAGATCAGCCCTCCCATCGTGAATGGATATGCCGCGATCCACCGAAGGTGGGGAACGGATGACGTCGTGGAGCTTCTGATGCCGTTGGAGGTGCAGAAGCTCGAAGCGAACCCCCGCGTCCTTGATGCGCGCGGCAAAGTCGCCTTGCGTCGGGGACCTCTCATCTACTGCCTGGAGCAGCCTGACAACCAGGCCGATCTGGACCGGATCCTTTTTCCCATGAGCGCAAAGGCGACCGCCCATTTCGACCCAGGACTTCTGGGCGGCGTGAGCGTAATCACGGTCGAGGGACGCCTCCGGCCTCCTGGGGACTGGGCGAACCAGCTTTACCGGCCGGTGCCGACGGACTATGGGGAAACCGCCACGGTCAAGGCGGTGCCATATTGCGTGTGGGGAAATCGAGGGCCGAACAAGATGAAGATCTGGGTGGATTCGGTGTAAGGTCCGGTCACCACACCTCGGTCTCAGGGGAGGCACCATGCGTGCCCTCGGGAACGGGACCCGTCGATTCGCCGATTACGAGGTGCAAGGGCATGCAATACTCCTTTCCCATCTCAGAGACGCAGAGCTCGTGCAAGGCGTCAGCGGCCGTCTGGCCGAGGAGGTGTGGGTGCATATCGACCGTCGTGAGGGAAGGGATGAAGCTCTCCGCAAGCTGGGTCCGGTCAAACCCGACAACCGAAACATCCTCGGGGACATGCAGGCCGTGCTGATGCAGGGCCTTGATCAAGCCGACCGCGGTGAGGTCGTTCATGGCGATGACGGCAGTCGGGCGCGGCTTCATCTGGGCTAGGATATGCCCAGCGGCCAGTCCTCCGTCGAGGCGTTGGTTGCCAGGGATAATCGGCCCGGGTTCGAGTCCAATGGCGCGCATGTGATTGACGTACGCAACCTCGCGAGCGCGGATGTTGCGGAGGGAGGGACGGCCCGCCGCGAAGGCAATCCGCCGGTGCCCGAAGGCGTAAAGGTGGTCGACGGCCTGCCGTACCCCCGAGGTGTAATCCATATTGATGGTGCTGACGTACTTTTGAGCCAGGCCGGCGTCGAAAAGAGTAACCGCGATCTTGCGGGCCAGCAGTTCTTCGATGAGGCTGGCGGTCATTTCGGAAGTCATGATGGCTACGCCGCGGACCTTCTGCTCCAGCATTCTTTCCGCTGCACGTTTGGTGAGACTGGCTTCGTAGTTGGTATTGCTGACGATCACTTCATAGCCGCGATGGCGTGCCCGAATTTCGAAAGCTCGAATGACCGCGGGAAAGAACGGATTCTCGATGTCGGAGACGATCATTCCGAAGGTCCGGCTGCTCCGGAGTGCCAGGTTCCGCGCGTGGAGATTCGGATGGTATTTGAGCCTCTTAACTGCCGCCAAAACGCGCTGGCGTGTTTCGTCAGTAATACGCCCCGTCTTATTCAGTACATGCGACACGGTGGCGGTGGAGGTGCCGGCTTGTCGCGCCACATCGCGAATTGTAACGTTCATTGTGGTCCTGTCCTGTGACCTGGAGAGATTTGCACGATGAACCTGCCTTGCGGGCAAAATCGCCCTATGGCGATATTTGGCACAAAACGGAACTATTGACAAGTTTTCTGAGCATGTTTTTATCCGAAGTTCTGTATGAGTTATTACAATTCGCCGAACGTGCCGCCAGACCGGGATTGGGCAACGGACGCCCCTTCTTTTTAGCCCTCCTCGCTTTTCTGCTCACTTTTTCTGATAAGGTCTTCCCTCTCTGGGCAGCCGAACAACCCGTCACGATTCGAGTCCACGCCGACGCTGGTCAAGGACCCTCCCGCGCCATCTGGTGCTTCTTTGGCTACGATGAGCCGAACTACACTTACGCACCGAACGGCCTGAAGCTGCTGGGCGAGCTCGCCCGTCTGGCTCCCGGCCCGGTCTCCATCCGCGCGCACAACCTTCTCACAAGCGGGGATGGGACGGCCGGCCTTAAATGGGGATCCACCAACGTATACTCTGAGAGCCCAACCGGAGAGCCCGTATACGAGTGGACCATTCTGGATCGCATTTTTGACGCTTACCGGAGCGTCGGCGTCCGGCCGCTGGTCGAAATCGGTTTCATGCCCGAAGCACTCAGTACTCGGCCTCGACCGTATCGCCACTCCTGGCCATCTGGCCCCCTGTGGACGGGCTGGGCTTATCCGCCGAAGGATTATCACCGCTGGGGTGAATTGGTCTACCAGTTCGCGCGTCATCTGGCGGAACGCTACGGACAGCAGGAGGCTGAGTCGTGGTATTGGGAAGTCTGGAATGAACCCAATATCGGGTACTGGCAAGGGAGCGCCGAAGAGTATTTCAAGCTGTACGACTTCGCGGCCGACGGATTGAAGCGGGCGTTGCCGGGAGCGCGGGTGGGCGGGCCGCACTCGACGGGTCCGGCCAATGCGCAGGCTGCGATGTTCCTCAGGAGGTTTCTTGAGCATTGTCTCAACGGCACGAATTCCGCTACAGGGAAGATCGGCGCTCCGCTTGATTACATCGGTTTTCACGCCAAAGGGAGCCCGCGCCTGGTTGATGGCCATGTGGAGATGGGGATCAGCAAGCATCTGCAAGATGTTTCGAAAGGTTTCGAGATTGTGGCTTCCTTCCCGGAGTTTCGACGTTTGCCGGTGCTTATCGGCGAATCAGACCCGGAAGGATGTGCCGCCTGCTCGGCCCGGACACACCCGGAAAATGCCTATCGAAACGGGCCGCTTTATGCCTGTTATGTTGCCGCGGTCGAGCACCGCATCCAGGAGCTTGCAAAGCGTTACCACATCCACCTGGCCGGCGCCGTGACTTGGGCGTTCGAATTTGAAAACCAACCTTACTTTGCAGGTTTCCGGTCCCTGGCTACAAACGGGATCGACAAGCCGGTACTGAACGTATTTCGCATGCTCGGCTTCATGCGGGGCGAGCAGGTGCGGATCGAGAATCCTTCCAGCCTGAGTCTGGATTCCGTGTTACAAAACGGGGTCCGCGAACGGCCCGACGTGAGCGCCATGGCTACGCGAATGGAGCGCGAAGTGGACATCCTGGTTTGGAACTACCACGACGATGATCTGCCGGTCCCTCCGGCCGAGGTCGAACTTGTTGTGGGCGGTTTACCCCACGAAGCTGAACACGTACTGCTCGAGCATTACCGGATCGACGAGAATAAAAGCAATTCCTACGCGTTGTGGAAGCAGATGGGATCTCCTCAAGCTCCTTCCCCCTCTCAATACAAGCAGCTCGAAGCAGGGAGCCAACTGAGCCTGCTCACATCTCCGCAGTGGTTGGGCCCAGATCATGGCGCCGTCAAGCTGACATTCACTCTGCCTCGTTACGGCGTGTCGCTACTCCGCCTGACTTGGTGAGCCGTTCCACCTCTCACTTTTCACACGCACGGGCGAGTCACTGGCTTACGCCCAGTGTGATGACAGAGACAGAGTGCGCAGGCAGGTCGACATCAAAGTTCGCGCCGACCTTAATCTGGGAAGATCTTACGCGCACTGCGTCCGGAGTCTGGAAACTGTTTGCGGTCGCCAGTGAATCCGCCGTCAAAATTTCCAGCTTTCCCGCTGGGTGCACTTGCGTTCGTGCCAGCTTGAAGGCGGTCCGGATTGGCCTCGCGGGGTCGGTGTTCACGACTTTGATAAAGATTTCCCTCCCGTCCGCCGAACGGCTGGCGACGGCGTCAAGACAGGGCACATTCTTTCCCTCGAGAGTACTGTCGAATGCGGGGCCCTCAACCCGCGTGGCCAGACGGTCCGAGCCAAGATGGTCATTGTAGAGCTTGTTGACAAGATAAGTCGGGGTCACAAAAACCCCGTGGCGGCTCGCCTGGATCACACCGCCGGGCCAGCCATTGACCAGGTCCGATACTGCGGTCATCGCGATAATATCACTCGACCGTTCAAAAACATTCATCAATCGGGCCCCGTATAGAGCTGATTCCATCGAGTGTTGACGAGGAACAGGCAGGAAAGTATTCCATTCGTTGATGACCAGCTTGATGTCGCGACCCGGCGCGGTCTCATGGATCACCTGTTTCAGACGTCTGTAGAAAGCTTCGTATGCCAACGGATGCGCCATGAGATTCAGCAAATCGCCGTGCATCTCGGAGATTCCGTAATAATGGTGGATGGCCAGATAGTCGAGATTGGCGCCCGCAATGCGCAGGACGGTCCGGTCCCATTGGAGGTCGTTGTCGCCCACAGCGATGAGCTTGATGCCGGGGTCCACGGCTTTCATGGCCGACTGGTAACGATTGAAATTCAGTGCGTAGGTTTCTGCGTCGCTGTGGCCTCGCACCCAATTACCGAAGATCTCATTGCCCAGTTCCCAAAGCCTGACGCCATACGGTGCAGGGTGTCCATATTTCGCGCGTAGCGCTCCGTACTTACTGGATGCGGGGCCGTTGACGTACTCCACCCAGGCAGCGGCCTCCTCGGCGGTCGCGCCGCGGCCCTCAACGTTCACCACAATGGTGGGTTCGGTGCCGAGGTTCCGGCAGAACTGGAGATACTCGTCGGTGCCGAAATCACTGGGTTCCGGCTCATTGTTCCAGGAGAGGTTCACCCACGTGGTGCGCTCGTCGCGTGGGCCGATACCCCACATCCAGTGGTAGTCCTGCGCCACATTACCGCCCGGCCAGCGGATGAATGCCGGCCGCAACTCTTGGATTCTTTCAAAGACCTCGCGTCGTACTCCGTCGATTGCGTCACCGGGCAGGAGTGAAACTTGGTCGATCCAGACTCTGCCCCTGCCATAAAACAAAATTGCCAACTTGGCCAGAGGGTCGCTTTTGCGTGGCTGCAAGGTGAACTGGTACTTCCGCCAATCGCCGGGGCCAATGGTCAAGTCCTGAGAATCGTAAGCCTCGCCGCCGGTACAATCCTTTTCGAGCGCTGCTGTCACGCGTCCCGCAAAATCCTGGGACTTCAACCAGAAATAGCCATGGTATTGGACGCCCTCGCGCAGCGGGATGCCACCCTGCCGAATGCCCCGTCGTTGGCCATCATCGTCCCGTATCGTGATACGAAGGGAGTGGTCGATCGCCTGCGTTTCAAAGTTCCTGGCCCGGGGATAGAAGACGGAGTCGTCCCAATGAAACCTGAGCGCTGAGTCATCGTTCCGGTCGTCCGGATCGCGCTCCCAGTAGCGCGGGAGGCCGATGGCGTTCGGCACATCCTCGAAGCTGCGGTCGCGCAGGAGTTCCGCATAAAGTCCGTCTTTGATGTCTTCGTACATAAATTCCATAAATTGCCCGTAGAACCTGGGGCTTATCTGACCTTCGACCTTGGACGCATCGATCTCGATAGTGGCGGACACTGGCGCTTGGTTTTGTGCCCCAGTCAGGGCAGGGAAGAGAAAGAGCGACAGGGTCCCCGTCAAGCCGAGGAGCGCTCCCAATCGTTGCGCAAGGAATCGCGCCCCATGACTCTTGCGCAGGCCTGCGCCCGGTGCGAATGAACTGAAACTCCCACCTGGACCTTTTTGCTCCTGCATCCATGAAGGGCTGTATTGATCCATTGTTGGGCTCCTTTTGTCTGGCTCAGCGCCAAGAAGCTTGTTGAAATTCGTTCCGGATTCGTGATACTAACGGCATTCTAGCGGTTAAGCGTTTTACCACCTTTCGATCCCAAATTGAATAGCAACGAGGAGGAATCCAGACATGGCCAAGGTTCCAAGAAGAAGCTTCCTCGCCCAGGCCGGGATGGCGGGTCTGGCTGTCGCCAGCCAGCCATGGCTGGGCCGTTCCATACGAGCCCAGGGGACTTCTGACACGACACGAGTCGCGATTGATTCCTCGCGGCGCATCGCAATGCTCGACCGCAATCTTTTTGGCTCCTTTCTGGAGCACCTGGGCCGGGCGATTTATACGGGGATTTACGAGCCGGGTTCCCGGCTGGCGGATTCGAACGGATTTCGGACTGATGTGGCCAACCAGATTCGCAATCTGGGAGTTCCGATTGTGCGCTACCCGGGCGGGAACTTTGTTTCGGGCTATCACTGGCTGGACGGCGTAGGTCCCAAGAATGCCCGGCCCCGGGTGCTCGATCGGGCCTGGAATACGCTGGAGACCAACCAGTTCGGAACCAATGAGTTCATCACCTGGTGCCGGCTGGTGGGAACGGAGCCGCTGTTCGGGATGAATTTTGGCACCGGGACGGCGGAAATGGCGGCAGCGCTCCTCGAGTACTGCAACGTCGATCGAGGCACGAAATGGAGCGATCTGCGGCGCCAGCACGGCTACGAGCAGCCCCATCACGTAAAATACTGGTGCCTGGGAAATGAGATGGACGGCCCCTGGCAGATCGGCCATATGCCGGCGAGAGACTACGGCCTTAAAGCCGTAGACGCCGCGCGGCAGATGCGCGTTGTTGACCCCAACATCAAACTGATCGCCTGCGGTTCGAGCGGTCCCTTCATGCCGACTTACCTCGAGTGGGACCGCCAGGTGCTTGAGGAATGCTATGACGAAGTGGATGCCATTTCGCTGCACCGCTACTTCGGAAATCTGGAGGAGACGGGCGGCGACAGCTCGAAATACCTGGCGATGAACCTGGCGATGGACCGCCAGATCGAGGAAATCATCGCCGTCTGCGACATGGTTCGAGGGCTGAAGCGCTCAAACAAACAGCTCTGGCTTTCATTTGACGAGTGGAACGTCTGGTATCGCGCCCGCAGCGGGGATGCAGTTGACGGGCATGGGAAGGAAGCTCCGCACCTGCTTGAAGAGGTGTATAACCTTGAGGATGCCCTGCTGGTGGGTGGGTTGCTCAACTCCCTGGTGCGGCATTCGGACCGAGTCCGGCTTGCCTGCCTGGCGCAGCTCGTCAATGTGATCGCGCCGATTATGACCAACGAAAACGGCCTGCTCCTCCAGACAATTTACTATCCCTACGCGTGGGCTCTCCAGTACGCTCGTGGTTACGCCCTGAGCCTCGCGCCCGAGGGTCCGACGTATGAAGTGGCGGCGCTGGGCCGGCCCATCGAATCACGGGGAAGGGCTATGCCCGGTCTGGGCCAGGTACCTTACCTGGACGTGGTCGCAACTTTTGACCCCTCGGCAAAGGCCGCCGCTCTCTTCGTGCTTAACCGGGATCTTGAAAAACAGCGAGAGGTCCAGATTGACTGGCACGATTTGACTCCTGCAAAAGTGATCATCTGCCAGACCATGACAGGCGACGACCTGAAAGCTGTAAATACCTTTGAGGTTCCCAAACGGGTGGTTCCTCAGCCGCTGGAGCCGCCAAAAGTTGGGGCGCGCATGACCCTTCGGGTTCCGGCGCGGTCATACACGGTGTTGTCGCTCGCGCTTTAGCCAGGTCGGTGAACAACCCGCTTGGCACGTTATGGACAGTCCTGAAGGTGGCGAATCTGGAGGTTCTCCCGCCTCCCAGGTGAGGTTCGTGTTTTCAAATGGAATTAGGCAGTTCCGAAAAGCCCCGGAGAGTCTTCGGAAACCATGTAGCCGGTTCGACTCCGAATCCGGAGCCGGCCGGGGACGGGTCCGGCGGATGCCCCTCTTGCCGCGGGTCGGCCTGGCAGTCTTCTCTTGGTTCTTTGCGAACTTAGGACAAGGGACGAGGTGTAAAATAACCTGTGTGCCAATGGAGGGTGGCGCCTGAAGCCAGGGATGGATCGGAACGCGAAAGCCAAGGTGATCGCTGGGGGAGACGGGATCCGGCACTGTCGAGCCGGAGTTGCCGCCTTCCTGGGGTTGTCTATTCTCTTGGGAGCAGGCGGAAGTGCCGCACGCGACCACATCCAAACCGCGACAGACCTTTTGAATCAAGGCAAACTTGAGGAGGCTGAGAAGGAGGCCCGACTAGCCTTGGACAGCCCTGGCAGCCGTGCGCTTGCCCTGGCCGCATTGGGCACGGTCCGATTGCGACAGAATCGCTATGAAGAAGGTGCCGAGTACCTCGAAAGGGCCCTGAGCCTGAACCCGCGCCTGATCGGGGCGCGCATCAGCCTGGGGGGAGCCTATGTTCTGCTGGGCAGAAGGGAGCAAGCCGGGCGCGCCTTTCGCGCAGCCCTGCGAATCGACCCCAGGAACGTCACCGCGCGACTTGACCTTGCGCAACTGGAAAGCTCAAACGGTAACCCCAGAGCCTCGCTCGAGGTGGCCGAACCCGTGGCGAATGAGCTGCGGCACCTCGCCGACGGGCTGATCCTTTTGGCGACCGACTACGCCGCGCTCGGACAGAAGGAACGGATTCGGCCTCTTGTGCAGGACTGGGAAGTGCTGGCCGATGTCCCTTCGGTTGACCTCACCGCTGACTTTGCCTCGGTGCTGATTGGAAGCGGGCTCGTTCCGGAGGGCATCAGACTCCTTGAGGCGACGAAGGCTAGAAATGTTTCCTCCTGGAGGCTTGAGCTGGCCCTGGGCGAGGCTTACGGGGCGGAGGGGAAATGGAGCCGCGCGGAAGAGAGCTACCAGGCCGCCTTGCGGCTGAAACCTGACTGCTTGCCGTGCCTGATGAAAATCGCCGCCCTTTCAGAGCGACAGGCTAATACGGAAAAGGCCCTGTCTTTCTTGATGCGGGCAAAGGCGATAGCCCCCGACGACCCGGAGGTGCTGTTTCAGTTTGGCAAAGTGTGTTTTGAGCGCGACCTCCTGGACGACGCGGTGCCGGCGCTGGAGAAGGCGGCCGCTTTGCGGCCTGACAATGATACCTACGCGTACGTGCTCGGTTCCGCTTACGTCGGGAAGGGAACCAATGCGAAGGCTGTCCAGACGTTCCAAAGACTCGTCCTGAAGCATCCTGCGGATGCGGCCGTGAACTACGCGCTGGGAGCCGCACTTTTTCTGAATGAGGACGCGGATAAAGCCGAACCTTACCTTCAAAAGAGCATTGAGCTTCAGCCCCGCCAGAAGCTTGCCTATTATTATCTCGGGTTGGTGGCGGAGAAGAAAGGAGATGCAAACAGGGCAATCGGCATGCTCCGCGATCTCACGGATCGTTATCCGGATTACCCTCAAGCGCAGGCGGCACTCGGAAGCGCGCTGCTGAGGGAGAAGCAGTACGCGGAGGCGGAGGTGAGGCTCCGCAGCGCCATCCGGCTCGATCCGAATCTGGTCCAGGCTCATTATCAGTTGGGGCGCTTACTCGCGCGGACGGGCCGCGACGACGAGTCGCGAAAGGAGATTGAAACCGCACGAAAGCTGGAACGCGACGAAAGGGCCAAGAAGGGGCAACAGATCCGAATCCTGGATCCGGAACAGGCAAACTGATGATCGATCGCGGCCGATTCAGATTAATGCTCATGGACAGGCCAGAGGGAATGGCCAGAGTATCCCGCCGAGGCGTGCGGGGGGACCTCGCACGACGGGGCTCCGCCGGCCTCCTTCTTTACGTGGCCGCGGTAGCTAGTCTTCTGGCCCTCGTGCTCTTCCCGCGGGATGGCGCTGCTCAGTCTGCGGCGCGACCGCAACCGTCCCCTGGCTTGGTTGATAAGCACCTGAGCGAGGGGGCGCGTCTGCTGAAGATGAAGGCCTGGAAGGGCGCGGCGGCCGAGTTCCAGGAGGCTGCTCGACTGGCTCCCCAAGTGACGGTAGCCTACATTGGCCTGGGGACAGCCCTGGCGAGGCAGGGCGACCGGCGGGGCGCCTTGGCGGCCTTTCGGCACGCGCTGGAACTGGATCCCAAGGCTGCCAAGGCTCACTACTACCTCGGTGTGCTTCTGACGGAATCGCAGAACTATAAGGAGGGTATTGAAGAGCTTCAGCGCGCCGTTGCGTTGAAACCGGATGACGAGGAAGCTCACCTGGCGCTGGCCCTGGCCTGGCAGGAGCAAGGCGATGCCGAGCGATCGATCGCCGAATATCAAAAGGTGTTACAGCAAAACCCCAAATCCGCCGAGGCCCATAACGGGATGGGCCTGGCGTACAGTCAGATCAGCAACTTTACGGGCGCCATTGAGGAATTCCGCAAGGCCATCGCGCTCAAGCCCGATTTCCTGCGTGCTTACAACAACCTGGGTTCGGCCTTGGGGCGCAATGGGGAACTGGACCAAGCCATCAAAGTCCTTAAAATGGCGGTCCATCTGAGCCCGCGCGACCCGCAGTCCCACCTTAACCTTGGCGTGGCTTTGAGAGGAAAGGGGGACGCCGATGGCGCCATCGAACAGTTCCGTATCGTGCTGGCGCATCATCCGAACCCGGGTGAAGCCAGTTATGCCCTGTATCAGATGGCCCAGGCAATGCGCCAGAGCGGTGATCTGGAAGGCGCGGTGCAGACCTTCCAGAAGGCCCTCCGAATGCGGCCCGAAATGGGCGACGTCTATTACAATCTCGGATCGACGTTGAAGCAGCTTGCCTCCCGGCGCGCGAGGCCCGTGTCGCCCCGAAGCGTGAATCCTGATGCCGAGGCGCACTTCCGGAAAGGTTCTGCCCTGCTCGCGGGCGGAGACTTCGCAGGGGCCGAGACCGAGCTGGGCGCGGCCCTCGGCACGGAACCGAATTATGCCGAAGCTCACAACTTGCTCGGTTTCGTTCTGGGCCAGCAGGGAGAGCTGGCTCCGGCCCTCGATCATCTCGCGAGGGCCGTCGTCCTTGCCCCTGAGTGGTCAGAAGCCCGTTATAACTGGGGAGTCGCATTATGGTATTCAGGCGAGCGCGCCAAGGCCATCAAGGAACTGGAAACGGCGACTCGTCTGAACCCGGCTTCTGCGGAAGCTTACGAGTTCCTGGGGATGGCGCTCAAGGAAACGGGCGAACTCGAAAAGGCGCTCCAGAACCTGAATTGCGCCCTCAGCCTGAACCCGAACCTCTTTTCTGCCTACATTGACCAGGGAATGGTCCTGCTGAAGCTGGGAGAAATTGATCCGGCGCTGGGACAGATGGAAGCGGGTCTTGAGATTGATCCCCGAGTTGCGGTCGGGAACCCCGACCTCAGTGAAGCTATCACCGCCTTGCGGACCATGGCCGGGCAGAAATCGCACCCTCCGGAGACACACGACGTTCTGGGAAAGCTGCTGGGCCGGAAGGGGGCTGGCACTTCGGAAGTGATGGCGGAGTTTCGCGAAGCCATTCGGGAGAAGCCGGATTTCTTTGAGGCGCACAACAACCTGGGGCTGGTGTTGACGCAGGCGGGCAAGGGAGAGGAGGCCATCCGAGAATTTCGAGAGGCGCTTCGATACAAACCGGACTTCGCCGACGCTCACGCCAATCTGGGGGCAATCCTGATCGATACGGATGTCGACGAAGCCATCGAGCACCTGAAGACCGCGATCAAAATACGACCGGACCTGGCCAAGGTGCACTTCAATCTGGCAACCGCATACGGAAGGAAGTCCAGTGTCGAGGCGCAAATCGAAGAGCTGCGGCGGGTGATCACGATTGACCCGCAATCCTGGCGGGGGGAGTACGAGCTGGGCAAAGCGCTGGTGTCGAGAAAATCCTATAACGAGGCCATTACCCATCTTCAAAAGGCCCTGCGCCTCAATCCCGAACTGGGAGAGGCGCATTATCAGTTGAGTCTGGCGCTGGGCCGGACGGGCCAAGCCAGCGAATCGGCGCGCGAACTCGAAATTTCACGCAGGCTGATTGCCCAGGATGAGCGGACAAAGATCGCCGGGACGACCCTGACCCGGGCGGAAGAAGCTCTTCAGAAGGGCGATGTTCCGCAGGCCGTCAACGACTTCCGCGAGGCCACACGCCTCAAGCCCGATTGGGCTAACGCGCACCAGGGGCTGGGCCTGGCGCTGCTCCGGCAGGGCAAAGTGAACGATGCCATTTCCGAGTTTACGAAAGCCCTGGAATTGAAGCCTGATTACTACGAGGCGAACCTGGGCCTGGGGCGGGCGTTGTACGAAAAATCGGAATACGCTGCGGCGGCCGCCAGACTCCAGGATGCCATCCGCTTGCGGCCGTCATCCGTTGAAGCCTACAATTCTCTTGGCCTTGTCTTGGCAAAAAAGGGAGACAAGGAAGGCGCAGCGGCGGCCTTTCGAGAGGTGCTTCGCCTCAACCCCAAAGAGCAGACTGCGCAGGACAACCTCGATCTGGTTCTGAGGGGCAGCAAAGACCTGAAGCTCAACTGACCGGAATTGCGGGTTATGGACAAGGGTCCGCGCAGTTCGCCGCCGCACCGTGAAGAACGATGCTGAATGAGCCGTTTCGAATGCGAGTGGGTTCCGCGGCGCAGGGTTCAACCGGCCGACCGGCTCGCGACCCGGGGCCGATCCTCATCGCCCTCCTCGCCGCCTGGCTGGGCGTGCTAATGGGCGGGAGTGTTTCTGCGGCGCCGCCAGGCCAGACAGACAGTCACCTCGGCCAAATTCAGAATCCCCTGGCTGCTGCGGATGCTGCGGACGACCTCGCCAGGCTGAAGGCCTTGGAGCATCAGATCGAGGAAGGGAAGTACGAGGAGGTCGTCCCGCCTCTCCAGGCCTATCTCAAGGACTACCCGAAGTCCTCGCGCGGCCACTATGACCTGGGGTACGTGCTGTTCCGGATTCACCGGATCGGGGAATCGGTCAGGGAATTATCCGACTCGCTCAAACTGGATTTGAAGAATGCCGAAGCCCACAAGATCCTGGCCCTGGACTGCAACATCCTGGGCCGTTACGACCTGGCGGAACCGGAGCTCGAAACGGCCGTGCGCTTGAAGCCCGAATCGGCGGAGATTCACTATCTGCTGGGACGGCTCTATTACACGAAAGGGGTCTATCCGCTGGCCCAGCGTGAATTCGAGGCGGCGATCCGTCTGGACCCCACATACATGAAGGCGCATAACAACCTGGGGTTGACAATGGAAGTCCTGGGCAACAACGAAGCCGCGCTCAAATACTACACCAAAGCCGTACAGCTTGACGAGGAACAGAAGCTGAATTCGGAGTGGCCTTTCGTCTACCTGAGCGCCTTTTACAACCGGCAGGAGAAGTCTGACCTGGCGCTGCAATACGCGCGCAAGGCTGCTTCCATCAATCCAAAGTCCGATCTCGCCTACTTTCAGATGGCTAAGGCCTATCGCGTGCTGGGCGAGTGGGAGCAATGTGCGGACGCGGCCCGCAAGGCCGTGGCGATTAATCCCAAAACGCCGGACTTCTTCTACGTGCTCAGCCTGGCGCTCCGCAAACTGGGAAAGTCGGAGGAGAGCCAGCAGGCCATGCGGACCTTCCGCAGACTGCAAGACGAGGACAGGGAGCTAGCCGAGAAGCGGCTCCAAAACCAGCGGTCCCGCCCTGATTCGATGGCCATCCGCGACAATGAGTAGGGCAAGACAGAACCTCACTCCCAAGGCGCCGGAAAGGTCGCGCCGCGACTTTCTTCGTTGGCTCGTGTGCTGCGCCGGTTCGTGGCCCGCGGGACTCCTGGCCGCCGGCGGTCGTCCGCCTGCGAAGGCGAATCAGGCCACGGGCGCGCGCCCGTCCCGGCGCAGCGTGCCGGCAACCCGGGCCAAACCTCTTGGATTTACACTCATTGACGTCGCAACGAAGGCGGGCCTCGGTGAAGCACGGAATGTCTTTGGGGGAATCACCAGCAAGAAATTCATTCTGGAGGAGATGGGCTGCGGGGTCGGCTTCTTCGACTACGACAACGACGGCTGGCTGGACATCTTCATGGTGAACGGCACCCGGTTCGAGCTGGCCGGAAAAGGGCCGCAGCCCTCCAATTACCTTTTCCACAACAACCGGGATGGGACGTTCACCGACGTCACGGAGAAGGCGGGCCTTACGCGGTCGGGGTGGGGGCAGGGTTGCTGCATCGGCGATTACGACAACGACGGCTTCGACGACCTCTTCGTGACCTACTGGGGCCAAAACATTCTCTATCACAACAACGGTGACGGGACATTCACGGACGTCACCGAAAAAGCCGGGCTCATCCAGAAGAGTCCCCGTCCGAGATGGCACACCGGCTGCTGCTTTGTCGATTACGACCGCGATGGGCTCCTGGATCTCTTCATCTGCGATTACGTGAATTTCGATCCTGCGGTTACTCCCTTGCCGGGCTCGAGCGAACTCTGTCGCTATTACGGAATGCCGGTGGCCTGCGGGCCGCAAGGGTTGGGTGGTGGGACGAATATTCTCTACCA
>Ga0070741_10013842_pt1 | contig 14129 bp, 19 predicted proteins | sample Coa_R1_4_FD_66440 | JGI IMG/M metagenome (GOLD analysis project Ga0070741, IMG submission 66440) | Surface soil microbial communities from Centralia Pennsylvania, which are recovering from an underground coalmine fire - Coalmine... | ecosystem: Environmental > Terrestrial > Soil > Unclassified ... | reverse complement strand
GTAACGTCGTAGGGGCCGGTTCGAGGATGCTTTTCTATTGTTCTGGGACCCATCTTCTGAACGACTTCGGCCAGCCGATCCGTGAGAAACTGGGACATCTTGAGCTCATTCTCATGAAAATCGAATGTGATCCGCATGAGCTTGCGGCCAAAACGGTCAGTGTAGGTCGGATCAAGATCGCAATAACAATCTCGATAGCTGTAGCAGCTGCCGTGGGTGACGCATTCGTAGCTGCTCAGGTAATTCTGAGCCACCGCTTTCTTCCAGGCCGCACCCCAAGCCGGTGTCCCTTTTGGCGCCCTTATGCTCTGGAGCGGCCTGCCATTGGTCTGTACCGCCCCCATGTAACCGCCGCCGACAAAGCCATGCGGCCCATGGTCGAAGTTGTCGCCATTGAAATCGTCAATGCACATACCGATCGCGCCCGACGCGACAAACGGATTAAAATTCTTATCGTCAAAGAATGCATCTACACCCGACGTGACCTGGTAAGAGTAATTGCGTCCGATCACGCCTTGCCCGCTGCGCGGGTCATAATGTCTGCCAATTCCAGAAAGCAGCAGGAGGTGCACATTGAACAGCTGGAACGCGCAGAGCAGGACAAGCTCCGCCGGCTGCTCCCATTCCTGATTATTGGCGTCAATATAGGTGACCCCGGTAGCGCGCTTGCCCGTATTGTCCAGGTTTAATCTCACGACCTCGCATTCGGTACGCGCTTCGAAGTTCGGCCTTTGCACCAAGATCGGCAGAATCGTCGTCTGGGGGCTCGCTTTCGAATAGTTGCCGCAGCCGAACCACTCACAAAATCCACAAAAGGTGCATTGGCCGACGGTGGCGCCGAGCGGATTCGTGTACGCCTGTGATAGGTTGCCGGACGGCTGTGGGAAGGGATTGTACCCCATCTCTTTGGCAGCCTGTGCAAACAGGGTCGGACCGTAAGGCTGCTTTTGCGGCGGTGTGGGATACTCGCGAGCGCGCGAGCCCTCGAACGGATTGCCGCCGTCCTGCTTGCTCCCCTTGATGTTGCCGGCTTTTCCCGATGTTCCGCAGAGATACTCGAACTTATCGTAATAGGGCTCGAGCTCGTCGTAGGTCACGCCCCAATCCTGGATGGTCATATCCTCCGGAAGGAATTTTCCACCGTAACGCTCGGTGAGATGGCTTTTCAGTTGGAAGTCGCTGGGCAGGAACCGCCAAGTCTCCCCGTTCCAGTGCACGCCGGCGCCTCCCACACCGCTACCAGGCATGAACGAACCCCAGGTTCGAATCGGCAATGCGACCTGTCTGTCGTTGTTGCGGAACGTCATGGTCTGTTGTTCTGGACGTAAAAACAGGTCGTGGCGGATGTGATAGCGGAGCTCGTCCTGCACGTAAGTCGTCGGAAAATCCGTTGGGGTAGCGCGCCAGCGGCCACGTTCGAGCGCCACCACGTTCAATCCGGCACTCGTGAGTTCGTGCGCCAGGATCGAGCCCGTCCAGCCTAGTCCTACGATCACCACATCAGTTGAAGGCAGTTTGCGTGCCATAAGTCAGCTCCAAAATGGCATGGTGGTTGATTATCCCGCCGTCCATTCGGGGCCGGCCCATAATGCTGACGGGAGGCAGCGGAAAACGTTCGTTATGGCGTTCGATCCAATCGCGGTAATCATAGCGGGCACCGGGGAAGCCGATCATTTTCCAGCCAACCATGTCGCGATTACCGCCATAGAGGGGATCGGCAAAGAAACCTTCTCGCGTATTGGTCAGCACTTGTTTGAAGAAGGCTTTTCCCTCTACTCCCTCCAGTGCGATTGAACCGTTCTCCAGGCCAATGAGGATCTCGTCCTTTTCATCATCAGAGATTTGGACGAACGCACTTCCGGAAAAAGCCGCGCGACAATACTTGTCGAGCGCTGCTAGGCCTTGTCGATACCGCATCGCCGGAGTGATTGATGATTGATCACCTTGCTGTGGGGTGCCCTCCTTGAATGGGCCGCTCATATAAAGGCCTTGAGAACTTCCGTAAGGCCCGGCCAACTGTCGATCGATAAACACTGCGCATCCCGCGTCTTTGCCTCCAGCGCTCTCAGGATCGGGCGGAATGAGCCGGTCAGCGATCGCTTCGACAGCGGCGCCTTCCGCTGGCGTGAAAAAGGTCCAAGGACCAGGCTGGATGGGTAGCGGAGGACCGCCTGCATCCGGCTCCCAAGGAACGCTCACCGGTACAGTACGCGCTCGCACCGGAAGCGACGTAAAAAGAAGGTACAGCGCTGTTCCGGCCAAAAGTTCACGGCGATGGACTCTCATGCAGCATTTCCCCTCACACCGGCCGCACACCGACGCAGGCGAAGGTCACATCTTTGGACCCATAGATCACGCCCTGATCGGGCTAAGGACTATCGACATTCGCTTCCTTATTCCTCAAACCGGCGCCCGCGTCTTTGACGGCGAACATTGCGCTTAAGCAATATTGAGTCGCAAAACCGCACCGAGCGGAGTCCCGTTCACCAATCCCGGTCAGGGTTTGGGTTTGACCCTGATGGTCGTTGCCTGGTCCGCTTGGTATTTTGCCACTCGGTGGAATGTTCCACCGGACTACGCAAAGACGCCGACCTATGCGGCGCCGATGAGTCCTTTCAGTTAGCTCGCTCCGCAAGCTTCGATCGCGGAGCCGCCAAAGAGGAGGATGGTGTCATGGAAACTCGTCCCTGCGGATGCGCACAGAAACAGTACTCCTCCGCTCCAGACCGTATATGTGTCCACTTCTATTGACCAAGGAGGAAATCCCGCAGCACAACGGCTTCGTTGTGGGTTTGATCCCGTGCAGCATAAACGAGCGTGATGGGGCCGTGCCTTGCCAAGCCTCGGAGCTCATCGATCTCCTTGTCGTGCTCCTTGAGCTCCTTGCGATAGCGCTGGCGAAATTCGACCCAGCGAGCCGGATCGTGCCCGAACCACTGCCGCAGCGACGCGCTCGGCGCGACATCCTTCATCCACTGGTCGATAGCAGCATCGGCTTTCCTGACACCGCGCGGCCACAAGCGGTCGACCAAAACGCGAAGACCGTCGTCGCGGGTCGGCCGCTCATAGGCCCGCTTCAGCTTAATCTTCTTCGGTGTGATTGCCGGACTCATCGGGCCTCACTCCTTATTCAAGGGCTTAGTAACTGAGACGAGGAGGTTGCCACCCGCGACGAGTCGATTTTTGTACTAGCTAGTGGGCGTTTTCACGGGCGGCAAAATACTGACACCAGCCATTGGCGGAGATCGGGCTGCGCACAATCTTGCAATGGTCCGGCGGCTCAAACTGAAGGCATATTTCGCAGCGTTGTTGACCGTTGGGTGTCGGTTGATACTTCGCGTCAGCCTGCGCGATTTTCTGCGCCTCAGGAGCATCAGCTTCGGCGCGAGTGCTCAGAGCAATTCCGGCCGAAGCTGATGCAGCAATCGCGAAGCCCTCGAGAAGACTGCGACGTGAAACGTTTCTGCGCACGATCATTCTCTCCCGGCTCGCAGTGGAGTGGCAGGATTCGTCAGCAGCTTACTTCTGCACGAGCTCTTCCTGAGTCTTCGGAACGTGCCACAACACGATGTGGTAGTGTGGTTCCTGCACGCCGGGATGACCGGCGTTGAAGTTGACGCTCACATTATAGACCTTTCCGCCAGGAGCGGGGAGATTAGCCCAGTTCTTCTGCGCATCGAGGTCCTTGAGCGGGATCATGTAAATCGTGCTGACCAAGCGCCCTTTGTGGTCGTAGGCGAGGAACGGCCCTTCAGGGAGCGTCTTTGGGTCGACATAAAGCGTGCCGATGCCGGGAATGAAATCCGGTAACTTCACCAGCTCGCTCACCTTCTTGTAGGGAGGAGGCGGCGGGGCTTTTTCCACATTTTGAGCCAGCGCCGGGAATGTGCAGAATGCAAGGATTGCGCAGGCCGTGAGGACTCCAAAAATCTTACCCATGGGGCTCTTCCTTGTTTTCGGTTTTATCTTCATTGGTAGGTGGCGGGCGAAATGCCACCACCGCCGTAGCACCTTTTAAAATGTAAGTGTTCGGTGGGTCACGACACTGTCTGCCGATATTGCGCCGGATCAATGTCTCTCCGCAGTCCTGGTGAATCTGCAGCCTGCTATGTTTCGATTTGATGTGGCTCAACTGCAAAAGCTGCAAATCTATGTCAGTCCAGAATGGCCCGAGCAGACTGATGGGGAGGGACACGATGCTGCAAATGTCCGAGCGTCGAGAAAGGCCGCTGGATGGCGTGATCGAGGGTTCAATGGAGGAGATCGATCCTGCCAGACATCAGGAGATACTGCTTCGCGAAATGCAGCACCGGGTGGCCAATAGTCTGCAGATTGTGGCCAGCATCCTTTCGCTAAAGTCCAGAACGGTGAACTCGGACGACGCCCGCTTGCATCTGCTGGATGCTTGTAGCCGGGTCATGGCGGTTGCAGCGGTGCAGCGGCAGCTCTTGGAATCGAAGCAACCAGATACAATTCGGATCGGCGACTATTTATCCGAGCTCGGTCAGACACTGGCGACGTCGTTGACTCAGGAGGTGAGCCTCTCGGTCATCGTCGATACCAACGTAGCAATGGAATCGAGCAAGGCGGTGGCAATGGGCCTCATCGTGACAGAGCTTGTCATCAATGCATTAAGGCACGCCTTCCCAAGGCAACGTCGCGGCAAAATTGTCATAAAATACAAAGCAATCCGATCAGGCTGGACACTCGCGGTCTCGGACGACGGAGTGGGAGTTGCCAGCGCGCCAATCAACGCGAGGGGTGCGGGACACGGCAGCAAAATAATCAATATGCTGGCGGAGGAGTTGGACGCCTGTATCCAGGTCAAGAGCGATTCCAAAGGCACGTGCGTATCGCTAATCCACGCCGTAGGTCGCAACGAGTTACGCTCTACGCGTGGCTCTGGATGCGCTGAGGCAGCAGGACGGTAAACTTGGTTGGCTAGGGGGCCCTACCCACGAGAGCCGCAGCTCTAAAACACAAAGGAGTGCAAAATGTGTGACTACAGCCTTCACAGCGTGGAATCTCGACCGGCGAAAGTCGGCGACCAGCTGACTACACGTGACTTTGGTACTGGCACGCGGGGCTTTGCTGCATCGGAGGACGGACGCATGGCCGTCTGCGTCATGCCGGGAACCGAGCTGTCCTTCGCCGAGGAGGTCAGATGCATGCCGGCTTTGTTTGCTTGGCGTGGCAAAAGGATCCGGCATAGCACTGCGATCTTTCGGCAGATCAACAAGGAAAAAAGCTCGACGCATCATGATGCGTTGGAGTTTCCCGACGGCCAACTGGTGCTCCTGACATCCTTGTGCGAGGGCCAGCACGCTGTGGTTCTGCAGCTGCCCGTAGAGGCGAAGTCGACCGCTGGATCTGCCGCGCAACCGCAGTTGTCGCAGGTAATCTGACAGATCGCACCGGTATTGATAGGGGTGGCCATCCACAAAACCAGGTGGCCACTTTTCCCGATCTTGAGAGTTGTGGTCGATCGTCAAGCCAGCTTATGCCAGGAACGTGGATGGGTTAACGCTCGAATGAAAGGAGGAAGGCATGCCGACAAAACGCATCCTGCTCGAGATAGGCACAGGAAATGACTTGCACGGCGGCGACTATACGAAGGCTGCGGTGCGCGCCGTAGAGGATGCCCTCCATCACAGTTCTCTCGTTCTGCTGCGAACGCTCAATATTGATCCAAGCACGATGCGGGTCGATGTGACCGTGGGCGTGCAGCGGCCTGAAAAGGTCAATTCAGAGGTCGTAAAAGCCGCGCTACCTCACGGGCAGGTTACCGTGAATGCGGTGAGCGGCGGTCTGGATATCCTCAACGATGCGCCGAGCGATTTGACCGTCATTGCCAGTGCGGCGATCACGGTGCAGCTGGATCTTGATCGTTGAAGACAGTGCAATGAATGGAACTAGCGAGGGGGGAGGTTCGACAGGAGAACCCGACGATGAACTCAATTTATCAACACTCCACTCCCGAAATCGCTCGCAGACGACGCGATCTGGCACCGAATCAACAAGCGGCCTTTGACGCCTTCGGCAAGGCCGTTTTTGCCGATGGAGCATTGCCGGCAAAGGTGAAGCAAATCATCGCTGTCGCAGTGGCCCACGTGACTCAGTGTCCCTACTGCATCGAAGGTCATACCAAGGCCGCATTACGGGTCGGCGCGACCCCGGAAGAATTGATGGAAGCGATCTGGGTTGCGGCAGAAATGCGAGCTGGCGGCGCCTACGCGCACTCGACATTAATGATTACGACGGCCACAGAAGTTATCGCAGGAGCAGCAAATCACCCTACGAGCTAGCTCGACTATGATTATGGCTGCGGAAGCTTTCACGATTGATTGTCCGGTCAGAGGTCTTCCCACGCCTCTTCATCACCTACTCGTGGGCCTTGTCACTTATACCTAGGAGAAGTCGTAATGAGCACGAATTTTTCCGCGCTGCGCAATGAGCTGCAGAGCGTTATGCTGCAGCTAGGGCGCGAGATTCCCGAGGCTATGGGAGGATTTGCGGCTCTTCACAAGGCTGCGACAGCCAATGGTGCGCTCGAAAGGAAGACCAAGGAACTGATCGCGCTCGGGATCGCGATTTCCATCCGCTGTGACTCGTGCATCGCCTACCACGTTCGGGATGTACTTGCGGCTGGCGCTACGCATGCTGAAGTGCTGGAGTGCCTCGGCGTTGCAGTGATGATGGGAGGCGGCTCAGCGGCCATGTATGCCTGCACCGCATTAACCGCGCTGCAGCAGTTCGAAAGCGAGCGACGGTAGCGGCGACTCCGGGTCGCCGCCGGCGGCAATGTGGATGCGGCGCTACTCGCACTTGTCCAAATGGACTCGGGAGGCTTCGCCTGCGGCGGCAAGGGTGTACGAGCCCGCCGAGGATCGGTAGCGAGCCCTTCCAAAGTATGCCAGACGTACGCCGTGTTTGGCGGCTTACCGCTCTCTCACCCCCTCCGCCGGTTGCAGCGTTGTGGAAGAGGCGCGTACCTTCTGCTCTATTCGTCGGCCGACTTTCGCATCGATCCTTTTCCAGTAATCGAATGCGCGCTCCAGCACTTCACCGTCGACGCCGCCGAGCAGGCTTCCCGACACCTGCGCCACCAGCCGCTCGCGCTGGACATCATCCATCACCTTGCGCACGAGGGTTCCGGCCTGCCCGAAATCGTCATCATCGGCACGCAACGTGTAGGCACAGCGGACCATATCGCCGTCCGCCTCCCAGCCGTCCGCGACGGGACCGCTCAGATCAGCCCAGGGACGACCGCAAGTGTTTGGCGCGTAAACGGCAGCATTCCCGCTGTGCTCATATGCCATCTGGCCATCGAACATATAAGTGTTCACTGGGACTTTTGGCCGATTGACCGGCAGTTGATGAAAGTTCGTGCCGATGCGATTACGTTGCGCATCGTGGTAAGCGAAGGCACGGCCCAGCAGCATTTTGTCGGGCGAGAGACCAATGCCGGGTACTGTGTTGCCGGGTGAGAACGCAGCTTGCTCAATCTGGGCGAAGAAGTTGTCCGGATTACGGGTCAACGTCATCGTGCCGACCTTCCTCAGCTGATAGTCCTTGTGTGGCCATACCTTCGTGAGGTCGAATGGGTTGAAGCGGTAAGACCGTGCGTCCTCATAGGGCATGATCTGCACGGACAGCGTCCAAATCGGGTGATCCCCACGCGCGATCGCCTCGAACAGATCGCGGCGATGGAAATCCGCGTCGGTACCGGCCATCGTGGCAGCCTCTTCGTTCGTGAAGAACTGCATCCCCTGATCCGTGTGGAAGTGATATTTGACCCAGAACTTCTCTGCACCTGCATTCACCCACATGTAAGTATGTGACCCGTAGCCGTTCATGTGCCGCCAAGTGCGCGGCAGGCCTCGGTCACCCATCAAATAGGTCACCTGGTGCGCGGACTCGGGATTGAGTGTCCAGAAGTCCCACTGCATTTGATTTGAACGCAAGCCGGAGTCGGGAAGGCGTTTCTGGCTGCGAATAAAATGCGGAAACTTGATCGGGTCGCGCAGGAAGAAGATCGGAGTATTGTTGCCGACGAGGTCCCAGTTGCCTTCGCTCGTGTAGAACTTCAGCGAGAACCCACGCACGTCGCGCCAGGTGTCGGGGCTTCCCATTTCGCCGGCGACCGTCGAGAAGCGCGTCAGCATGTCGGTAACGGCGCCTCGTCGAAACATCGCTGCTTTAGTAAACGCTGACATATCTTCTGTCGTTTCGAAGACACCGAAAGCTCCGGCACCCTTGGCGTGCGGTTGACGCTCGGGTACCTTCTCACGATTGAAATGCGCCATCTGCTCTAGGAAATGAACGTCGTGTAAAAGGATCGGACCGTTTGGCCCGATCGTCAACGAGTTGCGATCACTGGGCGCGGGCGCCCCTGCGCCTGTGGTAGATGCCGGGGGCGTGTATTTGTCGATCCTTGCCATCGTATTTTCCTTCGATTGCGACTGAGGCCATCTCGATGATCTTCCGACTTGGAACGAATCGCGCTCGGAGCGCACGCCATCGTTGGGTGCTGAAGGATTGTTTGCTCGCTTGAGCGTGAGGTTCGAGCCACTATCGCAGCAAAGGCTAGCCGCTCAGAGAACAATTGCACGATCAATCGATATTGCGCAGAATCAATGACGAGCCGCAGAGGCGATCGAGTTCAATTGAACGAGGTATGATGCCAGTCAATTTCGCGCGAATACGTCGCAATAATAAAACATCAATGATAACCGACGCACATCACGTAATCACGCAGCAATTGCTCCTGATCCTGAGCCTCGGAAAGCAGTGCATGAACCGCATCGACCGCGTAGACTATTCCCAAAGGCTTTGAATCAACATCGAGAATGGGGATCTGGCGAACACCGACAGTCTTCATTGTCGACCAGACATCACTAAGCCAGTCGCGGGGTGCACATTTGACGATGTGCGCGTCATCACGCTCGCCGCTGTGTGCGTGCACGAATGCCCGTCGCAATGGCTGATCTGTCTGACAATGTCTGCTTTGCTTAGGACGCCGACCGCCTGGCCCGCGCGATCGGACACCACGACGAGGCTGACATGTGGGGCGCCGAGAAGTGTTGCAGCCCGCAGAAGCAGGGCGTCGTCTTCTACGGTGACGAGCCGTTTGCGTGCCGTGGGCAAGATGTGTTCGACAAGCAGCACTTGCCTTCACCTCAACGTATTCAACGCCGTCACCTTGGTTCCGCGCATGCGATCAACCGCTTTATTGACTCGACCAATCTACCTGCACAACTCATAGCTCATCCAGTGAAGGCGATACGCATAGTCGCCAGGATGCCCGCTGTCGCACATGTAAGACAGCCGAGGCGCATCGCAACCAGCGCGGGGATCTTCAGCGCTGAGTGGACATAATCCTCGATGACGACCTGCAGGCCGAGCGCCGTGTGGTAAAACAGGGCAATCAACAGCAGCACCATCATCAGCGTGGCGAATGGGGCCTTCAGCCAGGCAACAAAGGCGGCATGGTCGCTGCTGCTGTGCGCGATGATCGCCGCGACAAACCACAAGGTCAAAGGAATCAGGGCAACGGCCGTAATCCGTTCCCGCCACCAGTCTGCGACGCCCTCTTTCGCGGAGCCGAGCCAAATAGCGCGGCCAAGGGATGAACGCGTGGTTTTTGGAGGCGTCGCCATTATGCCCTCATGAGCAAAGCGGCAACCCAGGTCACCACGGTCAATAGCACGCTTGCCACGACGACGAGCCATCCCGAGGCATAAATCGTCCGAAGCTCGAAGCCGTAGCCAGCATCCCAGGCCAGGTGCCGAATTCCGGCGCATAAATGGAAGAAAAAGGCGAAAGTCATCGCGAACAGCACGACCTGACCGATCGCCGAGCTCAATGTGTTCTGCACGGCGGCATAAGACCGCGGCCCGGCGGCCGCAGCAATCAGCCAGGCCACGAGCCCAAGTGCCGCAAAACTGACGGCAACGCCGCTGATGCGATTGGCGATGGAAAGAACCGAGGTGAGCTGTGGCCGGTAAATTTGAATGTTCGGCGATTGCGGCCTATTCCGCTGCACTGATGAATTGGACATTGCCTCTTTCTCCGTTTCGGGATGGCCCTCAGCGGCGACGTGCAATCATCTCCCGCTTGATTTGGGCAATTGCCTTCCCGGGATTGAGTCCCTTCGGGCAGGTTCGGGTACAATTGAGTATCGTGTGGCAGCGGTAGAGCCGAAACGGGTCTTCGAGATTGTCCAACCGTTCGCCTTTTGCCTCGTCGCGGCTATCGGTAAGCCAGCGCCAGGCTTGCAGAAGCGCTGCCGGTCCAAGAAAGCGATCGCCGTTCCACCAGTGGCTCGGGCAGCCCGACGTGCAGCAGAAGCACAGAATGCATTCATAATAACCATCAAGCTTCCGCCGTTCGTCCGCCGATTGAAGGCGTTCTTTCTCCGGCTCGGGCGTCTTGGATTGTAGCCAGGGCTCGATCATCTCGTATTGCGCATACACATGCGTAAGGTCCGCGACCAAATCCTTGACGATCTGCATGTTCGCCAGGGGATAAATCGATGCTAGCGTCGCCGTATCGGAAATGAACCGCGTGCACGCGAGCCAATTTGTGCCGTCGATGTTCATGGCGCAGGAGCCGCACACACCTTCGCGGCAGGACCGGCGAAAGGTCAGCGTTGAATCGACCTTATCCTTGATCCAGATCAGCGCATCGAGCACCATCGGCCCGCAATCGTCAAGATCGACCTCAAACCTATCGATATGCGGGTTGCGACGCGTATCGGGATCATAGCGGTAGATTTCGAAGGTCTTTATCCGCTTGGCGCCGTAGGGCGCTGGCCAGTTGCGTCCTCGCTCGATGCGAGACTCGGCGCCTACACCAAAGCCTCTCGGCAGCGGGAAGCGTTTCAGCAACGTAGCACGCGGTACCTGATTTGAGGATCGTATGATCATTGCTGCTCTAGCTCACATCTGGCATCGAGTGTCAAAATCGTGCCAATGCTCGTTATCCGTATCAGCGAGGTTGCTCCAGTAATATCTACCCCGCACAAGGCAAACTGGCAAAGCTCAACCTTGGAAAACTTAATTTGTCAGACCGAGGAGGATTTCACGTTGGTCGAATGTTTCCAAGGTCGGGATTGTTTATGCGTCATTGAGCCGGCTTGCGTACTGAAAAAGGTCCTCCGCGCGGCCTTGGCTGCGTTCTTCGAGGCCCTTGACGGCTATACGTTAGCCGAGCTGGTGAAGCCGAGCCGGAACCTGGTCCGTCTCCTCGCCATGCCGAGAACGTAGCTTGACAGATCTCCAGCCGTCAGCTGGCTGCTGCTACGGTCGGGTCCTTTAAGCCGTGGCCGCGTAGATCGGCCCAATGGCGTGCACACCATAGCGACACACGCGATCAAGGTCCCCGGCTTGGGCAGCGCTGGCTTTGCAGCGCTTACCGTTGCGGATGACATACCATTCGCCGGCGACCGCCGGGCCGGCACGGCTAAGGTGCAGTGGATAGTCGCGACCTACTGCTTCCACACCCCAGTTATGGGCGAGCGCAGCGCAAGCGGCATTCTCACGCGCGCGCATCGCGTCATATGGGCCGCGGGACGCGGGCGGTGCTTGGGCTGATAAAGGATCCACAATCACACTCCTTAAAAAGCTGACCGCGCACTACTGAGGCGTTCGGCCAGTACCAAAGGCGATTGATAATCCTGCGTCCAGGCCGCGCATTGACGCAAATCAATGTTCCTGGGCAAAGCGCGTCCCCTAAAGATGCGGCGTCTTGTCTAGTGTGTTGCACCGGCGAGTTCTCTTGAGACGACGCTGCAAAGAGCAGGAAGTGCGAAAATGACTACGCAAAATGCGCCACGTGTGGCGGGGAACGAAAGTCATTTAAAACATATATTGACAATATATCTTCTGACGCATATTGAGCTGAGCGTATGTCAAAGTCTCGCAGTGAGGCACGGACATGAACACAGCGTTGACTGCTCAGGTCCGCTCTGACTGCCTGCGCAACACGCAGACTTCCAATGCGGCGCTGTTGCGGCGATCACAAGCAGAGGCCAAAACGCGGGCGTTTGACGATGACTACGGATGTGTACAGCGGAACGGCGCTCCACTGCCAGACGGGCCGCTTATCCGAGCAGTTGCCGATTTGGACACCTGATATGCACGGCGCGAATAAACAGCCAGCTGCGCGATTTTCCTGCACAGGGGCCCTCGCATTTGCCGGCCGGACGCTAAGAAAGCTCTCCCACAAGGTGGCCGAGTGTCGGCGCAACCGCCGGGCCCGGAAAGAACTCGCCGCCATGAGTGATCTCGAGCTAGCGGACATAGGAATTAGCCGCTCGGAGGGCGATGCAATCTTCGGAAGCCATTACGAGAGTGCGAGGCTCGATCCCGCGAATGTGAGCTCCTCGGATCGGTGTCGCTATCGTGAGCCTGGGCTATCCACGAGAGGGTGCATCGCCGTGGGTGATCATCCGGAGAAGACACTATGACCTACGTTGTCACTGAGAACTGCATCAAGTGCAAGTACATGGATTGCGTCGAAGTCTGCCCGGTGGATTGCTTCTACGCAGGCGAAAACATGCTCGTGATTCATCCGGATGAATGCATCGATTGTGGCGTCTGCGAACCGGAATGCCCGGCCCAGGCTATCAAAGCCGACACCGAGGAAGGGCTAGAGGATTGGCTCAAGCTCAACCGCGAATATGCGGCGAAGTGGCCAAACCTGACCACGAAGGAGCTGCCACCTGCTGACGCCAAGGAATGGGATGGCGTTTCGGGAAAGCTCGCGCACTTTAACCCAAACCCACACGAGGAGCAGTCGGGCCCTGCTGCTTCACCACCGCAAGCTGCAACGGAGCAAGCGGAGAATAACCCACCATAACGACGGCGACAGGGTCGGCGGCATCTGATCCCAGAAGGTTCACACCAATGGGTCGCCTCGACGGCGAGCCAAGCGAAATACAGCCGCCGCAATTGTCAGGATCGCAGGAGCCCAGCATGTCTATGACCCACACCAGCTCCGCCAGCGCCGAGAATAGCCACGCCATACCGAGAGGTTGGCGCCGCTACGTCTATTCGACGAATCACAAAGACATTGGCACGATGTATCTCGTATTCGCGATCATCGCCGGCACAATTGGTGCCGCCGCGTCGATCCTGATGCGCGCCGAGCTCATGTATCCCGGCTTGCAGATCTTTCACGAGACGCACTACTACGACGTGGCCGTCACCGCGCATGGCCTGATCATGATCTTCTTCGTGCTCATGCCGGCGATGATTGGCGGCTTCGGCAACTGGTTGGTGCCGCTCATGATCGGTGCGCCTGACATGGCATTTCCGAGAATGAACAACATTTCGTTCTGGCTGTTGCCGGCCTCCTTCGCTCTGTTCATTACATCATTGTTCACCGGCGGCGAGCCGAGCACCTACGGTGCCGGCACGGGCTGGACGCTGTATGCGCCGCTATCGACCTCGGGCCACCCGGGGCCGGCGATGGATTTCGTCATCTTGTCGATCCATCTCGCCGGCGCCTCGTCGATTCTCGGCGCAATCAATTTCATCACCACGATCTTCAACATGCGTGCGCCCGGAATGACCATGCATAAAATGCCACTATTCGTGTGGTCGATTCTCGTGACCACATTCATGTTGCTGTTGGCGCTGCCGGTTCTCGCCGGTGACATCACAATGCTTCTGACCGACAGGAATTTCGGCACGACCTTCTTCGATCCGCAGGGCGGCGGCGACCCGTTGTTGTTCCAGCACCTGTTCTGGTTCTTCGGCCACCCTGAAGTCTACATCATGATCCTGCCGGGCTTCGGAATGATCAGCCAGATCGTGGCGACGTTCTCGAGAAAGGCGGTGTTTGGCTATCTGGGCATGGCCTACGCTATGGTGGCGATCAGCGCCATCGGCTTCGTGGTCTGGGCTCACCACATGTTCGTCGTCGGCATGTCGGCGAGCGTGCAGGCCTACTTTGTAGCGGCATCGATGGTGATTGCAGTGCCGACCGGTGTGAAGGTCTTTTCCTGGCTTGCCACGATGTGGGGCGGCTCGGTCGAGTTCAAGACGCCGATGCTGTGGGCGATCGGCTTCATCCTCGTGTTCACCATCGGCGGCGTCACCGGCGTGGTGCTGGCCAATGCCGGC
>Ga0070741_10013841_pt1 | contig 14129 bp, 14 predicted proteins | sample Coa_R1_4_FD_66440 | JGI IMG/M metagenome (GOLD analysis project Ga0070741, IMG submission 66440) | Surface soil microbial communities from Centralia Pennsylvania, which are recovering from an underground coalmine fire - Coalmine... | ecosystem: Environmental > Terrestrial > Soil > Unclassified ... | reverse complement strand
CAACCGCTCTCGCACAAAGTCGGCTATCAGCGATCAGACTGGCCATTTCGTGCTCGACGGAATGGCGCCTGGAAAGTACCGCATCAGCGCCCGGCATAAGCCCTCTACCGGAGATACTCCGCTTACTTCGGAGCCGCAAGTGATCACGCTTGCCGAGCATGATCACCAAAGTGTCAGCCTGACGATCCCGCCGAAATCGGCAGAATGATTTCGGCCCCCTGCCCACGTTCGAATACACGCAAGGTCGCTTCTACTTACCTCCTGCGCACCCGATCACAAGCCCCAATTTGGCACTCAGGACCACGGAAAAGCTGGTTTTATGCACCTTTTCAGGTACCCCCTTCAAAAAAACCGCGTAAAATGCGGCTGAAATGGGTGTTTTCCACAGCAACGCTGGTATAAGATAACCGCACCGTTCCAAGTTCAAAATCAAGAGGAGGATTCATGGCTTCAGGAATGACCAAGACGCAACTCGTGCGCCATCTCGCGGAAAAGGTGGGCATCAACAACAAAACCGCAGCAGCATTTCTCGAGAACCTGTCCGACACGGCTGTGAAAGAGACCAAAAAGAATGGCGTATTCGTAGTGCCCGGGCTGGGCCGCCTGGTGAAGGCGCATCGCAAGGCCCGCATGGGACGTAATCCGCAGACTGGCGAACCCATTCAGATCAAGGCGAAGACTGTCGTGAAGTTCCGCGTCGCCAAGGCCACCAAGGACGCGATTGCCCCCAAGAAGTAGCCGCTCAGTTTCGCGTCGAGGCTTAGAGTTTTTGACGCCGTGATGCGGCAGCGAACTCTCGCCGCGAGCGGGGTCAGGTAACAACGAAAGCATCAAGTCAATTGTGGAAACCAGGCCGGCTTTTTTAGCCGGCCTTTATACTGTGGCGCAGAATTGGGGGCTGCATGAAAAAAGCTGGGAAGATTCTTCTCATCGCTGTGCTGTCGCTGGGCGTGGTGTTGGCGCTTGCAATCACATTCACCATTGGGTGGCGGCCATTCGTCGGCCCTCGCAAGCGAGCTCTCACGGATCGCCATTTCGCCAGCACTCCCGAACGCCTGGCTCGCGGCCGCTACTTAACCGTAGGCTTGTTGGGATGTGAGTCATGCCACACGCCTAAAAACTGGACCCAACACGGCGCGCCGAACTTGCCGGGAATGGAACTGGCGGGGCAGAGTTTGCCACTAGCAGGCCTTCCTGGAACGGTTGTGGCTTCTAACCTTACCCTCGACGACTCCGGCTCAAAGGGCTGGACTGACGATCAGATTGCGCGCTCGATCCGCGAAGGTATAGGACACGATGACCGAACAATTTTTCCAATGATGCCCTATGCCGAGTACAGACAACTCTCGGATGAAGATCTGGCAGCGGTAGTGGTGTATGTTCGCTCGGTGCCCGCGGTCCACAACCCGCTTCCGGCGACGAAGATTAATTTTCCGGTCAACTACCTGGTCCGTGCCGCGCCGCAGCCGGTTACCGCTGCCGTACCGAGTCCGAATCCCGCCGATCCGCTGGATCGAGGCCGGTATATGGTGAAACTGGGCTGCGGCTGTCACAGCGCGGTCAATGGGCTGCCTTATGCGGGCGGCGAGCACCTCGAGGGGCCGTGGGGAAATGTCACCAGCGCCAACATCACGCCCGATCCGTCCGGCATCGCCTATTACGACGAAGCGACTTTCCTGAGAACAATGCGCACCGGATATGTGGGAGCACGCCGCCTGAATTCCATCATGCCTTTCGGACAGTTCCAGTACCTCACGGACGATGATCTCAAGGCGATGTTTGCCTATCTGCGCAGCGTTCCGGCGGTGAAGCATCACGTCGACAACACCCTGCCGCCGACCTACTGCAAACTCTGCAAACAGAAACATGGTGGGGGCGATCAAAACTGAGTTTGACGGTGTGCTGTAAGACCGCTCGCAGACTTTGAATTTGCGCCTGGGCAATTCCGGCTACTTGTATTCGTTTTTCACGACGTTGCCGCCCTTCATGACGAACTTCACGTGCTGGAGGATGGTGACGTCCCTCAAAGGATCGCCGTCGACGGCAATGATGTCCGCCCATTTGCCGGGCTCAATCGTGCCCACCTTGTCCGACCATCCCAGCAGGTCCGCATCGTTGATGGTGGCCGTCTGAATGGCTTGCAGCGGCGTCATTCCCAGCTTGTTGACGTAAACCCCCAGTTCGTGGGCATTCAAGCCATGCGGATAAACCGCGGCGTCGGTGCCCATGCCGATTTTCACTCCAGACTGAAAGGCTTTTTTCGCGGCAGCTACGCCCTTGCCTGAAACCATCTCCATCTTTTGCCGCGCAAACTCAGGCAGGTTTGCCTTGGCTGCGTTCTCGCGCTGCCAATCCATCAAGTACAGAGTTGGGACCAGGTAAGTGCCGTTCTTTTTTAATGTGGCAACGGAGTTGTCGTCCATCAGGTGACCGTGCTCGACGGAATCGACGCCCGCTTCTGAGGCCCAGGCTACGCCCTGCGCGCCATGTGCATGGGCGGCGACTTTGCGTCCCAGCCGATGGGCTTCCGCCACAATAGCTTTCATTTCTTCCATGGTGAACTGGGAGGCGTTGGGATCATCGCCCTTCGAGAGCACGCCGCCTGTGGCGCAGATCTTGATTACATCGGCCCCATACTTGATGACTTCCCGGACTTTGTGCTGGACGGCTTCAACCCCATCCGCGACGCCATCGCCGACCGCGTGGTACTCAAAGGGAAGCAAGTCGTTGTCGCAGTGTCCGCCGGTAATGCCGAGCGCGGGGCCGCTGGCAACAATGCGCGGTCCGGGCACGTCACCCGCATTGATCGCGTCGCGCAGCGCGATGTCGCTGTAGCCGCGTGCGCCTACATTGCGTACGGTGGTGATTCCCGCTTCCAGCGTGGTCCGGGCATTGTGGGCCCCAATCAGAGCTTCACGCGGAATCGAAATTGCCAGCGTGTCATAGCCAAACCTGGGATTGAACGTGAGATGGGTGTGGGCATCGATCAAGCCCGGCAGGACGGTCGCGTTGGGAAGATCAATCGTGGTTGCGCCGGCAGACTGCGCCGATGCCGGTCCCACACTGACGATCTTCTCGCCCTCGACGACTATAGCCTGGTCGGAGGCAGTCTTTCCGGTCCTCACATCCAGAACATGGCCGGCACGAATCACGATTCGCCGGGGCGCCTGACCTTCGGCGGACTGCGCCAGTACAGGACCGGCGCAGAGGCAAATCATAGCGACAAGCACAAATAAAACAGCACGAACTCGATTCTTCATCGATCTCCTCATCGCACAAATTTTGCGGTTGAAATGGGGCGGGCCCTGGACCGCCCAGAGCGCACCAACGGGATACGAACTTCGCGCCAACAGCCGATGACAATGGAACAGCTTTAACCGCCTGGGCCGTCATTGCTCACATACTGCTCGAGCGAGTCGAGTTGTTGCGTGAGTTCGTCCACGCGCCATTGAAGCAGGTTGCGAATCGAAAGAATGCCCAGGAGCTTGCCGTCATTGTTGACCACCGGAAGATGTCGAAAGTGCCGCTCCACCATGGTGGCCAGTGCTTCTCCGGGCCCAGTTGTGAGGGTTGCCATCTCTACCGGTGTGGTCATCACTTCCCGGACCGGGGTAGTGCTCGGGTCGTCCCGCTGCAAAGCCATCTTGCGCAAAACATCTCGCTCGGTGAAAATGCCCGCCACTCGTCCCGCATCATCAATCACGCCGACCGCGCCAACATGCTGGTTCAACATGGTGCGAATAGCATCAGCCGCCGTCGCTTCCACGGAGACCGTCGCTGCTTCCGGATCGCAGAATTCCAACAGCGTCATGCGACACCTCCAACTTCGGCCGCCACCTCGGATAGATTCCGCATTATGCTCCGTGCATGGCCGGTGTCAAGAAATAAGCGCACGGATTTCGCTCTTTTAGGGCCCACGACTGGCGGATGCCCGCACGCTCACTTAACGGCGTTCTTGAAGGTGTTCCCGTCTTTCATCACGAACTCAACCTGCTGTAGCGCCTTGATGTCTTGCAGGGGATCGCCCGCGACTGCGATCACGTCCGCGAATGCCCCTGGCGCGATAACCCCGATCTGTCCCGTCATATCGAGCATTTCGGCAGAACGTACGGTGGCGCTGCGGATTGCCTCCATAGGCGACATTCCCAAGCTAACCATTCGCGGAAACTCCTGGGCAATCGGCTCTGTCCAGGGGATGCCGCCGATGTCAGTCCCGAAGACAATCTTCACGCCCGCTTGCAGCGCCTTCTTGAACGATTCCGCATGAGCTGAAGCTCGCAAGCGGTCGCGTTTCCCGGAAGGAGTGTGGGGCGGTGCCCAGTCGTAGTAGTACACACTCAGCGTGGGGCAGTACCAGGTGCCCTGTTTCACCATCTGCGCAATCTGCGCGTCGGTCATCTGCAAGCCATGTTCAATGGAATCGCAGCCGCCATCGAGGGCCCGCTGCAGCCCGATGCCGCTGTAGGCATGACAAGCCACCTTCTTTCCCCAGCCGTGCGTTTCGTCGACAACGGCCTTCAATTCTTCCAGAGTCAGCGTAGGCTGTGAACCCAGCTCGCCATTCTTCCCTACCCATGAACGGTGTGTCATGTAGACCTTGATCCAATCGGCGCCATGATCGAGTTGCTCGCGGGCGGCCTTGCGGGCCTCCACCGGGCCATCCACGATCTGCACGCCCTTAGGCATCACCAACTCCGGCGCGTAGCCCTCAAGTGGATATCCGCCCGTGGTTGAGATCGCCAGGGTGGAGATAAACAACCGCGGGCCCGGAATGTATCCGCCCTCGATGGCCTGCTTGATGCCGACATCTCCGTAGCCCGCACCCTCGGTTTCTACATCCCGCAACGTGGTGAATCCCTGCTCCAAGGCGCGACGAACCGAAACCGTAGCGCGGGCTGCGCGCAACGAAAGTGGGTACTTGAGGATGTTGGCGTCGTAACCGCCCTCGGCGGGGTCCTCGCCCTGCAGGAAAATGTGGGTGTGCGAATCAATCAAACCGGGCAAGACCGTCGCTTTCGAGAGGTCGATAACACTTGCGCCGCCAGGAACCGCGGCATTCGCCCCGGAAATGCTTTCGATACGATTGCCGCGAATGACAATCAGCTGATCTCGCTTTGGCGAGTTGGATTTGCCGTCGATCAGCGTCCCGGCACGGATCACGGTGACAGCGGGCGGAGTCGAAGAAGTGGGGGCCTTCTCCTGGGCGGCAAGGCAGCATGCAAAAAGAGACATCGCTGCGCAGCAGAGAAAAATCGGTTTCATGGATTTCCTCGAAGCGAGCGATTCTACCGCACGCGGTCTGCGGCGCTTCTATTTTGTTTATAGAGGAACCGTTCACTCCCCGATGTAAGCGTCCGACTCGATTTCGACCAGCATTTCCGGCGTCACCAATGCGGTGATCGCGACCATGGTTGCAACCGGGCGAATGTCGCGAAAGAATTCTCCATGCGCCCTGCCAACTTTCTCCCAGTCCGCAATGTTGGTCACGAACATCCGGGTGCGCACCACGTTCTTCATGCTGCAGCCAGCTTTCTCGAGCGCCGTCTGGATATTTTTCAGGCATTGAACAGCTTGCGCATACGCGTCGCCAATGCCGATGATGGTGCCCTCGGCGCCCACGGCCGTGGTGCCACCCACGTGCACATAAGGTCCGACGCGCACGGCGCGGGAGTAACCAACGATTGGCTCCCATGGCGCATTACTGGAAATGTTCTTGCGCTGCATTCGTCCTCCTTCGTTCATTGTAGTGGCGCGACGGGCGGACTGTAGGCGTGCAGCTTCATTGCTGTACTTGCGTCGTTGGCGGCGATTAGCAGCCACTCTGCACTACTGCCAACAGAAAACACTGGAAACCTTCTCCCGGCTTTCACGTTCTAATGTGTAGAGAACTTCTGCCGCGGGAGTGACAGAAGTTACTTGATTTCTGGCAAGAGCTGCGATAAGAAGTCGCCAATTGCCGAAGAAGATCGGGATACCGGTCTTCCGGAGGGGCCCAAGGATGATCGAAGAAACACATCCACTGCAGACGCTTTTTATGGAACTAGTGGGTCGTCATTATGCAGAGGAGATCGGACTGCGCGACCCGGAACTGGTTGCTTACGTCGCGCATCTGCTAACCGAATTCTGCGATGCCGAGCAGCTATTCAAAATTCACAATGCGGTGGGCCGCCCTCTCGATGATGTAGGAGAGATGCTGCTGGAATCGGATCCCATCTACGGCCCTGCCCCTTCTTTCGATCGCGAGCGGCAGGTTCGCAAGCACATTGGCGATTACACCCTGTTCTTCACCGGGATGTTCCCCGAGAGTATCAATCGCTTTCGCCTGCGGCGCAATCGCATGGAAAATTTTGTCGACTGGATGAAGGCAGGCAAGGAGAGCTACTACATCGTCTCGAAGTTTGAACATTTCGAATACACCAAGGTCGCACCCCTGTTCGCGAAACTCTCCCAGAATTTTGAAAGCTGCGTATTCGGTCTAAACCAGGTCAAGAACGACTTGCAGGAGATGCAGCACCCCATCGTCAGCCGCACGGACGAGCTCTTAATGTAAGCCGAATCGCGGTCATTGACCCGCGCTGCGCCCGTGCCCGTGTTCCACCGCCCAGATCTCTTGGGGACTCTTCTCGAACGGGTACACATGCACCATCCAGCCGAAGATTACAGGGAAGAATTTCCCGCCGGCCTGCTCACATTCCTGCTTGGTGGTGATGGATCCGAATAACCCAAACTTGTTATTCGGACCAAGCATTTCCTGCTTCTGGTCAGCCGGCGGCGCGCAGAAATTGACGTGCTGGTGCCATTGCGCCACGCTCAGCGGAATACGTTTATCCAAATCGCTTTCGCTCATCCTTTTGGGAGCCGTATACATGACGCCGATCAGCTGGTAATTGTCGCCATGCTTTTCATACAGCAGAGAGGCCGGATGCTCGGGATTGAAACGCAACGCGGCCTCTACCGCATAGCGGTTGTTGGTGAAGTGATACTGCTTCTGCGGCACGTTGGGGAGAAAGATCTTGTAACCGTCCGCCAGCGCCGTGCGGTAATCCGTGTACTTGTCGGCAACCTGGCGCGCCTTCTCGGCGATCTCCGCGACCCGGGCATCATCCCCGGGCTTGGCATCGCGCAAGGTCGTCATTTTCATGTGCGGCCCCATGTCCATGTGGTGATGCTCCATGGAGTGCATGCTGTCGGCAGCGCCGTCTGCTCCTTCGACAGCTGTGCTGTTCATGGTCGACATACCCTGGGAAGACATATCTGTAGACATATCCATGCCTGGCATCGCCTGCGTCTGACCTTGGACGGCGGCAGTGCCGGCTAGAATCACCCATAACAAAGCGGCGATAACCCTGTCTTGAGACATGAGCGGCTCTCCCCGAAAATCAAGTTCTTGTTTGTAACCCGCCGCATACTGAATAGTTCTGGTTACCTTTGAGCAGCCCAGGGCCGAAAATCGTATGATTTTGGCATGGCAGAAACAGCGCAGATTACAAAGGTTCTCAGCTTCGAAGACGCGCGGCACACGGTTGAAGAGCACGCCCAAGGTCTTACCCCTAGGGGCAGTGAGCGTGTAGACCTGCTGGCGACCGCAGGACGCGTCCTCTCCGAGCCCCTCATTGCCGATAGAGATTTTCCTCCGTTTCCGCGGTCGGCCCGCGATGGATATGCGATTCGTTCAGAAGACCTCGCGAAATTGCCGACATCGTTGGAGGTGATCGGCGAGATCAAAGCCGGCGTGAATCCGGAGGAGGCATTCGAACTCAAATCGGGGCAAGCCGCCGCCATCATGACGGGCGCCCCGGCTCCGAAAGGAGCGGACGCTGTGGTCATGGTCGAATACACATCGATGTTAGGCCAGCACGTGGAGATCATGCGCGCTGTGAGCGCCGGCGAAAACATTGTGCCTCGAGGTTCGGAGGCGCGAGCCGGCGACGTGCTGCTGGACAAGGGAACGCGCGTGGATCATAGCGTCATCGGGATTGCCGCTTCTTCAGGCAAAAACAATCTTTCCGTGTACGTCCGTCCGCGCGTGGCCGTACTTTCGACGGGCGACGAAATTGTCGACATTTCCACTCAACCCGGCGCGAACCAGATTCGAAACTCCAATGCCTATTCACTAGCCGCCCAGATCAGCGCGGCGGGAGGCGATCCGGTGCTTCTGCCGATCGCTCCAGATGAACCGCAGCGTTTGTGCGAGTTGATCATCCAAGGGTTCCATGCCGATCTGCTGCTTCTGACGGGTGGGGTTTCGATGGGGAAGTACGACTTGGTCGAGCAGGTACTTGATGAATTGAAGGCTGAGTTCTTCTTCACCGGAGCCCAGATTCAGCCCGGGCGCCCGGTAGTTTTTGGGCGCGCAAGGATGACGGCCCAAATCGCGAGTTGCGATGGAGCAGCTTCGGGCCAGAATCTCGAGGCTTCGCGCTACTTCTTAGGTCTTCCCGGCAATCCCATTTCTACCATGGTGACCTTCGACTTGTTCGCCAGGCCCTTACTGGACTCTTTGGCGGGCTTAAAAGCGGCAAAACTCATGTTCCTTCAGGCGCGACTTCGGTCAGAGATCAAGACCAAAACTGGGTTGAAGCGATTTCTGCCAGGAGTGCTTTCCGGAGAGTTTGAGCAAGCCGAAGTCGAGCTTGCAAAGTGGCAAGGGTCGGGCGATTTGGCAGCCGTCGCCCGGGCCAATTGCTATGTTGTGATTCCTCCGGACCGCGAGCGGATTGCGGCAGGAGAGAGCGTCCCAGTAATGATGAAGTGAGGCCTCGGCATTTATTCTGCGCCTACCGCCATGCGGTATTCCGCCAGGTGCTGGCGCACTCCTTCCATGATCTTCTGGTATTCGGGATCGCTGCGCAGGTTGTTGAAATTCTTATCGCGTTGGAACCATGGATAGTTGTGGTTTCCGAGCGCCACGGCGCGACGCAGCCAGGCGAGCGCCTGCGTGCGATCCCCTAACATCGCGTAGACCCCCGCATGCCAGTACGCGTTGTCACCGTCTATGGTGTCCTCCGGCCGCATGCTGAAAACAATGGGCGCGATTTTGCTGCGCTCACCGCGCGAGGCGTACAAAAAAGCGGCAAGCAATGGCGGGGCCATATCACCGCTGCCTTTGCTGAGTTCGAGCGAGCGGGTCAAAGCCTTCTCGGCCTCGCCATCTTTGTCCTGGTAATAAAGAAACTCTCCCAGATAGCTGAGTGCTTTGAATTGGTCGGGATTGGATGCCAGCACGCGTTTCAATTCCTGCTCCGCCTCTTGCGGACGTCCCTGGTACAGGTGCATGCGGGCATGCATCCAGTGAATGCGAACCGTGGTGGGATTTAGTTCGATGCTGCGGTCATATGCCTGTTCGGCCAGGTCGAGCAAGCCGGTGTAGTGATATAGGTATCCAAGTAAGTCCCACGCGTTATCGGAATTCGGCGCCAGCACGGTGGCCTGGCGCAGAAGTTTGAGAGCCTCCAGATTATGGCCGCCTTCCGTGAGGGTGCCACCCAAAGCAACCAGCGCCTCCGGCGAATTGGGTTTCAGTTCCACGGCTCGGCGCGCCGCTTGTTCCGCCTTAGCCAGGTTTTCGGACGCATGTTCATCAAAGTTGGCGCTTTCCATGCTGTAGAGGTCGGCGAGCAGCGCGTAAGCTTCGGAAAAAGATGGATCGTGTTCCACGGCCTGCTGCGCTGCCTGCTCGCCGCGATGAATACTCTCCAGTTGCGATCGCATGAAGTACTCATTGCGAAAGAACCGTGCCTGCAGGTAATAACTGTAGGCTTGCGGAGATGCAGTAAGCGGGGCGTCTAATGCCTGCTGCTCGTTTCCCGAGACCTGCACCCGAAGGCCGTCCACCACGTTTTTCGCAATCTCGTCCTGGAACTTCAGCATGTCGTCAGCTCGCAGGTCGTAGTGCTCGGCCCAACGAGCGGACTGGCTTTGCCGATCGATGAGCTGAACCGACACCCGCACTATTCCGGACACATGCTGGTAGGTGCCGTCCACCACGGAATCGACCTGGAGTTCCTTGGCCGCCTGCACGGGATCGGTGCTTGCTTTCGCGAACTTCAAAATAGAACTGGTCGGCCGCACAGCAAGGTTCTGCAGCGAGGCCAGGCGCGTAATGATGGCGTCGGTCATTCCGATGCCCCATGCTTCATCGGCGGGATTGCCGGAGATCGACCGAAATGGCAGTACCGCGACGGTGCGCACGGCATGCATCGACTGCGCATCGGCGGAAGGGGGCGCCGAATGCAGGTGGGGCGCAACATACCAGGTGTAAAGCTCGAACCCGAAAACTATCGCGGCCAGCGCGAGAATACCCGCCAATACCAAGGCTCCGCTCCGGCGTTTCTTAATGGCTGGCGGCTGCTCCGGCGTGGACACCGCGGCTGACCGTCCCGTGTCAGTTTCCCGCCGCAGGCGCTTAAGGTCGGCGCGGATGTCGGAAGCATGCTGGTATCGGGTGTCCAAATCCTTCTCGAGGGCTTTGTTGATGATGCGTTCCAGTTCCAGCGGCGCTCGCGGATTCAGGCGGACCACGGGTGTCGGGGCGCGGTTCAGGATGGCTTCGAAGATCTCGGCAGTGGCATTACCATGGAATGGCACGACTCCGGTGGTCATCTCGTACAGCACTGATCCGAAGGAAAAAAGATCAGAGCGGGCGTCGAGGGCCCGTCCCCGCGCCTGTTCCGGCGACATATACACGATTGTGCCCAGGGTAGAACCGGGGCTAGTGAGGTGCTCTTCAGTCAATGTCGGAGCCACAGTCGCGGCCGCCTTCAGCGATGTGACCTGCTTCGCTAATCCGAAATCGAGGATTTTGGCCTGGCCGCGCGTCGTCACGAAAATATTTGCCGGCTTGATGTCGCGATGAACGATGCCCTTGGCATGCGCCGCGTCCAGTCCATCGGCGATCTGGATGCCGAGCTCGAGTACCTGGTCCAGATCCATGGGCTGCTTGTCGATCACGTGCTTCAGTGTTTGTCCTTCCAGGAACTCCATGCTGAGGAAGGGCTGGCCCTCGCATTCGTCAATTTCGTAGATGGTGCAGATGTGGGGGTGGTTCAGGGCCGAAGCGGCTCGAGCCTCGCGCTGAAAGCGCTCCAGGGTTGCGGGATCTCCGACCAGCTCGGGGGGCAGAAACTTCAGCGCCACATGCCGCCCAAGCTTAAGGTCTTCCGCTTCATAGACGACCCCCATGCCTCCTCCGCCGAGCTTCTGGAGGATCCGGTAATGAGAGATGGTTTCGCCGATCACGAGAGGCGCGCTCAGGACTTGGTGGATTTCAAATGCAAGGGCAACTGGAAGTCGATTGTAGAGCAGGGAGTCGCCCTTATGCACAAATAAAGTCGCTTGTATTTGCGGCGGAACGCATGTACGTCGCGGAATTGCGGCTTCAACCTTGGCGGGCACGGCCATGTAGGATTCTGCCGGGCGAGGCTTGTATCCCTGCGGAACCGAACTGCCGCCATGTAAGATAGAGCCTGAATGTCCTCCAAGACCTCCCGCGCCCCGAAACTCTCGCATTACGCGAGCGACGGCCGGGCGCGCATGGTAGATGTCTCTCCCAAGCTTCCGAGCACTCGCGAAGCCGAGGCCAGTGCTTTCGTTGAGATGAAGCCGGCTGTGCTCAAAGCCCTGCCGCAGAATCCCAAAGGCGATCCGCTGGAGGTCGCAAAAGTTGCCGGCATCATGGCGGCGAAGAGAACCGCCGACCTGATTCCCATGTGCCATCCGCTGCCGCTTTCCCACGTTGATGTGACTCTGCGGCTGTGCGAGAATGGCGTCGCCATTTCCTCAAAAGTCAAAACCACCGCGAGCACTGGCGTAGAAATGGAGGCGCTGGTGGCGGCTAGCGTGGCGGCGCTCACGGTTTACGATATGTGCAAGGCGCTTGATAAGGCTATCGCGATCCGCGAACTTGTACTCGAGCGCAAGTCGGGGGGCAAGAGCGGCGACTATGTCCGTCACCGTACTCGTAAGTAGCTGCAATGGCCAATAACGTCAAAGTACTGCTGGTCGACGACAACCCTATGGTTCTGGGGTTGCTGCGGCAGTCACTTGCGCAATTGGCCTTGGTGACTACTGCCACCGATGGCCCTGATGCCTTGCTCAAAGCCGTTGACGATCCCCCTGACCTGTTGGTGAGCGACTATCGCATGCCGGGCATGGATGGCAAGCAACTGGCGGAGAAGTTGAAGAGCCGCACTTCGACCGCGGGACTGGCTGTCATCCTGCTGGCTACCAAGAGCGATATCAGCGAAAAACTTTCACAGGCGGACCCCGCCGACGATTACGTGGAAAAGCCATTTTTCCTGCGCGAAGCCACTCACCGCATCAAACGCGTCATCGACAAGATCTCTCTCGAGAAGATGGCAAAATCGGCCTCCGCATCGAGCGATGGCGTGCTTCGTGGCAGCCTGTCGCAGATGAATGTGATCGACCTGGTGCAATCGCTTGAAATGGGGCGTAAGAGTTGCTTGCTGACCATGACCCAGGACGACGAAAAATGCGAAATGTATTTTCGCGAAGGCCAGGTGGTGCATGCGCTCTATGGCGCCCTGACCGGCGACCAGGCGGTCTTCAAGGTACTGCGCTGGACGGGCGGCAACTTCCAGATCGACTTCGAAGGCAAAACCACTGAGCAGACCACGCACTTGAACACGCAGGGTCTGTTAATGGAAGGCCTGCGGCTGCTGGATGAATCCCGGCGCGAAGGCGATGGCGGGGAGGCGGAAGAAGATGTCCTCCTCGACGCCTGATGTCATCAGCGCGGCCGTGCTCACGGTCAGCGATTCCTGCGCGCGTGGCGAGCGATCGGACCTGTCGGGCCCGGCCCTGGCCGACGCTCTTGCGCGGAGCGGCTTTCACATCATCTCCAGGCAAGTTGTTCCCGACGATCAAACCGTCATCCAGAAGAGTCTCATCCAATTGACATCGCAGGCGCGGTTGGTTGTAAGCACTGGCGGAACCGGTATTGCTGCGCGTGATGTGACCCCGGAAGCGACCCGCGCCGTGTGCGACCGCCTCCTCGACGGCGTGGCCGAACACATGCGTCTGGAGGGCAGCAAGAAAACTCCTTTCGCTGTATTAAGCCGCGGCGTGTGCGGAGTCCGGGGTAAGAGCCTGGTTTTAAATGTTCCGGGAAGCCCGAAGGGCGCAGTCGAATCGCTGGAGGCAGTCATTGGTTTATTGCCGCATGCCTTGCAATTGCTGGATGGCAAGACAACTCACGACTTTCCGCAAGCCTGCAATGTCTGACACTGGTATTCCGTTCCTCTGAACAGCTGACTCTTGAACGTAATCAAGAAATTGCTTCAGCGGTATACCGCTTGGCTGTGGCACATCCTGGGGCCACTCGGCCCGTGGGGTGTCTTTGTCGCGACTACCTGCGACGGCGCCTTTGTCGGCCTGCCTGTAGACGCCGTTTTTGCCAGCTACGTCTATCACGACCGTGCACACCTGATGTTCTACATCACGATGGCTTCCGCGGGGGCCGCGATCGGCAGCACTGTGCTGTATTTCATTGGCTACCTTGGCGGCGAAAAGTTGCTTCGAAAACGCATGTCAGCGGCCCGCTACGAAAAAATCCACGCCTCATTCGAGAAACATGAATTTTGGGCGCTGATGTTTCCCGCCATGCTGCCGCCCCCAACGCCGTTCAAGCTGTTCGTTCTCGCCGCTGCGGTTGCCGAGATGCGATTTGTAAGTTTCCTGGCGGCAATCTTCGCGGGCCGCTTTATCCGATTCGCCATTCTCGGTTTCCTGACCATTCGCTTTGGTCCGCAGGTCGTGCGCTTCGTAGCCGAGGTCTTTCGTCGGCACTGGATTTGGGTGCTCATCGCGGCGCTGGCGGGACTGACAGTGTGGATCATTTTGCAGAGGCGTGGGGCACAACGCGAGGGCAATACGACAGTCTCGGTGCGCGGCGGCAAAATACTTTGATTAGCCGATTAGCGCCGGACCGCGGGAACCCATGAGTCGACGTGAGCCAAACAAAGAAAAAAATAAGAGTCCCGAGGTGGTGTTTAGGCTCATTCCTCTCAGCCAGTAGCTCGCTTTAGACCCTTGCTGACCTGCTCTCGTCACTACTCCCTTGCGGTTTGGCGACGCGCGATCTGTGCTCGGGCTCCGGGCTTACCGCCAAC
>Ga0070741_10013840_pt1 | contig 14129 bp, 10 predicted proteins | sample Coa_R1_4_FD_66440 | JGI IMG/M metagenome (GOLD analysis project Ga0070741, IMG submission 66440) | Surface soil microbial communities from Centralia Pennsylvania, which are recovering from an underground coalmine fire - Coalmine... | ecosystem: Environmental > Terrestrial > Soil > Unclassified ... | reverse complement strand
CCTCCCTTCAACTCAGTGACCTCATCAGCCACGGAGCGTAGGGACAGGCGGTTCGGGGGTGGGGCCACTTCAAGCCATCACAAGCGGCCCAGGTGGGGCCAGATCAGACTGTCATTCCCAGGCACGGCCGACGAGCTTGTTCTGCTCGCCTCCTCCCGGGGCGAAGCCCGCAATCTGAACCTCCTCGCCCGCTCTGCCCTCCGCACCGCCGGACGGCTCGCCGGCCCGTCCGTCACCGCCGCCGGCCTCGAACTGACCCCAGGCGACCGGGTCGTCGCCGGGCCGGGCGGCATCGGCCGACCCGGAGGCCACGGCATCCCCCCGGGCTGCCCCGGCGACGTCCGCCTGGTCGACCCCGCCGCCGGCACGGCCGTCATCGACTTCCCCACCGCGGGGGTCATCCGCCTCAACAGGCTCGGCCTCCAACGAGCGTCCCTGACTTACGGCTACGCCGTCCCGGCCCCACCCGGCGTCGGCCACCGCGTCGGCGGAATCCGACTCGCCACCCCCGCGCACCTCGGCGCCGAGATCGCTTGACCAGCACTGGCCCCCACGAAGGAGGACTCCATGACCACGACCGTCACCCTCGTCGGCGCCCGCGGCGGCTCGGGCACATCGACCGTCGCCGCCGCCCTCGCCCTTCACGCTGCCGGCGACACCCCAACGAGTCTGCTCACCCACGACCCGACTGCCATGGCCCGACTCCTCGGCACCACCGGTGCGCTGCCGGCTCCCGACCATCCCTTCGCCGCCGGACCGGGCCTCACCGTCGCCGGCCTGGAAGGCCCGAGCGACGCCGTGACCATCATCGACGCCGGGTGCGCAGCCGCCATCAAGACGCTGCCCGCTGACGGGCGTCGCTACGCCGTCGTCCGCGGCCCCTGCTACCTCGCCCTCTCCACCCTCGTCTCCCTCCCCGACCTCCGGCCGGACGGCGTCATCCTCGTCGCCGAGCCAGGACGCTCCCTCTCGGCAGCTGACACCAGCGCCATCCTCGGCATCCCCGTCGTCGCCACCGTCCCGGTCCGCCCGTCCATCGCCCGACTCATCGACGCCGGCCTCCTCGCCGGACGGCCCTCCGAGATCCCCGGCCTCGACCACCTCAGCGCCGCGCTCATCCGAGGAGCCGAGCCCTTCGCCAACGTTCTCGACATCGGCCACTGGCGGTTCGAGCCGAGCTTGGCCAGAAACGGCACCGACCGATCGTCCTCGGCCGGCTGGAGCCACGAGCTGTGACGCCCGGAATCGGCTCGACGCAGCCGACCGGCGCCGTCCTACCCCTCCCGGCGCGCACCGCCGCCGGGCTCTGGTCGACCGGCCGCACTTCGCTCGAGGTCGTCCCCCTCCGACATCTCGTCATCGAGGCGCTCGGACACCATCCGACCAGCGACTACGGGGAACAGTTCTGGCTCCCTATCGTCGGCCCGAGTTCGCTCTGGACGTACCGGCGCCTTGCCGGCAGATTCACCGAGGAGCCCCGGGGCTACGCGGTCGACCTCGCCACGCTCAGCCGCGAGATCGGCCTCGGCACCGGCACCGGCCGCAACTCGCCGATCGTCCGCGCGCTGATCCGGATCGTCGATTTCCAGCTCGCCGAGGACATCGACGACCGGCTTGGTGTTTACACCAGCCTGCCGCCGCTCAACCGCCGCCAAGCCACTCGCCTCCCCGACCATCTGGCGGCACGCCACCAGTTGATGGCCCGCCGCACCGGGGGCGAGGCCGACCGTCCAATCGGGGGGAACGCCGCCGAGGTGGGGCGGTGACCGTCGGACCCCTCGACGCGGCTCTCCGATACGCCAGGTGGGGTTGGGCCGTCTTCCCCTGCTACGAACCCGTCCATGGCCACTGCAGCTGCGGCCAGGCCGACTGCTCCAGCCCCGCTAAGCACCCTCGAACGCGGCGAGGACTCCGCGACGCAACGAGGGATGCCGATCGCCTGATCGCCTGGTGGAATCGGTGGCCCTCCGCCAACGTCGGGGTCCGGACCGGATCGGTGAGCGGCCTCGTCATCATCGACATCGATCGCCGACCCGGTGGCCTGGTCAGCCTCGGGCGCCTCGAACAAGCCCATGCGGAACTGCCACCAACGGCGTCGGTGGAGACGGGCGGCGGACGCCACTACTGGTTCGCACACCCCGGCGGTACCGTCCGGAATAGCGCCGGCCGTCTCGGAGCAGGCATCGACCTCCGCGGCGACGGCGGCTACGTCATCGCCCCGCCAAGCAGCCACATCACTGGGCGCCGGTATCGCTGGTCGACACCGCAACCCATCGCCGTCCTCCCCAGGTGGCTCCTCGCCCTCACTCAAGAACCGGCTCAACCGGCCCACGTCCCGCCCAGAGGAGCTCCTCGCGTCACGGGGGACAGCAGGCACTGGGCGAGCGCGGCGCTCACAGCAGAGCTCGACCGCATTCAGTCATCCATCCCGGGGAGTCGCAACCATGCACTCAACCGAGCCGCCTTCGCGCTCGGCCAACTAGTCGGCGGCGGTCATCTTGTCTGCCACGACGTCCGAGAAGCCCTCCACCACGCAGGCCTAGCCTGCGGCCTGACCTCCCGAGAAGTCCGGGCCACGGTAGCAAGCGGCTTGCGGGCTGGGATCGACAGGCCTCGCCGCCCCCGAACATTCGATGCCGGCCCGCCGTGAGAGATTCCCGGCCCTCCGCCTCACACGCGGTGGCGGGTTCCGACGATCGGGACCTCGACGTCTGAGGCCCGCATGTAGTTGATGATCCGAGCGAGCCGGCGGTGGCGACCAGCCGAAGTCTTTACATCCGGTTCCGAAACGAACCTTCTGAAGAGGTGGACGAGGCCAGCGGCGCGGGGAGTCCTCCTCCCTGAGGGCGACGCCCCGTCACGAATCGCAGATAGCCGGTCCCAAGGAGAACAACGACTTCGAGACCCATGAGCAGTTGGTGTTGTTGCTTTTGACTTGACCTGGCGACCGAGTTGACGAAAGCGGTGGACCGGTCCAGCAAATCGCACCCGTCTGTTGATCAAAGGTTGGGTTCGCCAGAGCTCAATCCGGGCGGAGTTCGTCCGATAAGTCTGAGTGGTACCACTCAGACTCTCAGCCTGTGGAGACATGGTGTGTGCGGCTCTCGAAGGAACTTGAGCATGGTGGAGACGACGCTGTTCGACCTGGAGGGGTCGCCCGCGTCGTTGGCCAAGCTTTCGGACATTCTGAGTGCAATGCCGGACAATGACCTGGCCCGATTGCACATCGCGGTGTCGGAGGAACGCCATCGGCGCGAAGTGCTGGCCGCCGCGGCCGGGTCGGATCACGACCAAGTCGTGGGCGCTCTTGAGTTGCTCGGAGTCCCGACGGCCACGACCATTCTGGTTCTCGTGGCGAGGATCCGTTCCGGGAGACCCATCGATCCTCGGACGGTGACGTCGATGCGGCGTGACGACCAGCAAGCGTGGGGTCGGGAGGTGGGTCTCGGCCGAGCCCATCCACGGTGTCTGGTTCCGGCGCTGCACCACACAACTCTCGCGCCCGTCCGGGGACAACTGGCGATGTCGACCTGGCCGCTGGAGCGGCGACTCGTTACACCGCGTTCACCACGGGCGGACCTTGCCAGCGCGGCCCTGGCTCTTTTGGAGGAGGCGGGCCGGGTCCGAGGCGTCGACGCGGCGGCGTCCGACGGGCTGCTCGAAGTCGCCGTCCGGCTGATTGCTCCCCTCTCGAAGACCCGCGCCGAGGGGAATCTGCCCGCCAGCTTGACGGCGGCGGCAACCTTCCAACATCAGCGCTGGGGCGGCGTAGCCGGCAGGGAACGACAACAGGCGGAAGCCGCCGCTCTGGCCGGGGGGTTGACCGAGCACGAACTGGTGTGGGGCAGGCCGGGGCCGGGCCGCCCCCGCCGGAAAACGAACGGACCGGCTACCCGCTCCGGAGAAGGCCAATGATCGAGAATGGGCTGCGGGCCCGCATCGACGCCCGCTACCTCGCCAAAGCTGGGGCTCAAGCCGAGTGTGGCGCCGGACGGCTCCCGGTCGACTATGACCGCCTGCTGGCCCACACCCCCTTCGACCCCAAGGCGGAGCAGGCGACGGCGGCGATCGCGTACGGCAACGTCTTCGAACGACGCTGCGCCGACGACGCGCACTCGTACGCCCGCGTGCTGGTGGCGCTGGAGGAAGCCGGCCTGATCGTCGGTGACGTCGCCGTCGAAGATCTCGGCCTGCTCGACGACCACACCATCGAGGATCTCGCCGAGGAGACTCATCGCCTGCTCGGCGGGATGCTCCACGGCGACATCCCGACGGTGCTCATTGCGCAGGCCGTCCTTCGCTTCGAGTTCGCCGGCACCACCGTCTACTTGAAACCGGACGCGTTGACGATCGTCCCTATCACCGTCGACAGCTACGGGGAGGTCGTGGCAGAAGGGACGCCGGGAGGGCGGGTCGAGCTCGTACCAGTCGAGATCAAAGGGTTCCGTGTTCGTCCGGCCCGTTATCCGGACCGGAAGATGGCGGGGGCGCTCGAGCAGGTAGGGACCTACCAGCTCGCCCTGCGGCGAGAAGCGGTGGCCCTCGGCTTCCTCGCTGACGTAGTCTCCGACCGGGCCGTCATCATCAATGCATTGAAGCTCGGGATGGCCCCCGTTGCGTCCGTCCACGACAACCGTGCCGTCCGGTTGACCCTCGAGCGACGAATCACCGCCACCGAGGCCCGCCTTCAGGCGGCCCACCTCGACGACCCGAACGGCGCGTTTGCTGCCGCGGTCGCCCTGGACCCGAAGAAGGCGACGGCCAAGGACCGCCTGGCCGTCATGGCGGCACTGGTCGACACCTACGGCCACCAGTACAGCCCCGAATGCCTGGCCCACTGCGGCGCGGCAAAGTGGTGCCGGGAACAGGCCGCCGACGAACCCGGACGGCTCGGCAATCTCCGCTCCGTCCAGTTCGCCGGATCCATTCAACGGGCCCGGCGCTTCGCCTGGGGCGTCGAGGCCGCCCCCTCCCCCGAGTTCGAACCTCTGGTCGCCGAACTCGGGGACGCGCGGCGCCTGGTCCAAGCAGCCTGCGCCCAGGCGGGACTCGTCCCCCTGGCCCCACCCCCGTCGGGGGCCAACGGCAAGGCGGCTTTGACGACGAAGAGCCCGGCAGTGGGCCGCGGTTCGGCGTCGAAGCGGCCCGTGCCCAACCGTCGAGGGCGGGCTGCCGTCGCCAGAAACGGATGACCCCATGAGCATCGTCGACGAATACCTCGCGGCTGAGGCGGCCGGCCAGTTCCGAGCCATCCGGCGGCGCGCCCTACGCCACATCCACGACGGCGGGGACATCCGGCTGTTCGTACCGTTCCATCATGCCGGGAACGACTTCTCCGTCGTAGGGCTCGCCTTCGGGCGGCCTCGCAGGCGGCCCGACATCCTGATCTGCCCGCCCGACCCGCTCGACCGGATCGCCGTCGTCGCCACGCTGACACCATTTGTCGATGCCCTCCTCGGATGGGTCGACACCCACCCCGTCACCCAGCTCACCAGCGCCGCCGGCCGCCCGTACTTCGCTGCTGCTGCGAGTCCTCAGCTGTTCGTCCCCTCCGAGGGGTCGAAGACGGCGATCGACAACTGGTCCTACTTCTTGCGGCACGTGCCCGACGACTGGTCTAACGCGGCTCGGCTCCAACGGGCGGGCTGGGAACTCTCGGCCCTCGTCGAGGCAGCTGAGTGGCCAGGGCAGTCCACCCTGGTCGCCCTTACCCGGATGCTGGCGGAGCACTGGGCCCTCGGGTTGTCGACAACGGAGACCGAATCGCTCGCCGCGGCCGTGGCCCTCGTCAAGGCCACGCCAGCCGGGCTCGGCTGGAAGCAACTCCGGGCGGCCGAAGAGGTCACGACCGGCCCGCTCGGTGATCCCGGTACGTTCGATGACATCGCCTACCGCAACGCCCGCCGCAGGGCACGAACCGCCCACCCCGACGTGATCGCCACTGTGGAAGCGGCCTGGCGGGTCGCCACCGAAGCCTGGGAGTTAGTCGCCGCGCTTCCCGAAGCGCCGTCAGCCCACCCGGCCCACAGCGAGGCCGTCGCGGATTGGGCCGGCCGGGTCGGCCCGGGCCGGACGCGTGGTCGGTGGGCCCGGCGAGCCGTGCCGCCCCTCGGGCGGTCCGCGCAACGACTCGGCCGCCTCGAAGAAGCGCAGGAAAGTCTGCTGTCCCGCCAGGCGGAATCCGACGTCCTCGTCGCAGCCGAACTCGCCGGGGAAGGCGACGCCGTCCTCGCCGACCACGTCCACATCGACGTGACCAGTCACAACCGGAAATATACCGTCGACATCACAGTCGCGGCGTCTCAGCTCCGTGTCCCCGAGATGGGCACCCACCTCCTCGTCGCCGGCCCTGCGAAGCGGGTGGTCGGGGTCGTCACCGACGTTGTGGGAAGTCCGGGGGCGTGGGAGCTCGTCCTCACCATACGCGCCAACCTCGGTCAGTGCACTGGAATCAACACGGCTAAGACGCTCTTCCCCTCGGACGTCGTGTGGCTCGTCCCGCCGCCGCCCCGCTACCGGCCACCCCTTCAGATGCCGTCGGGAAGCCCGGCCACTCACCCGGGCTCAATCGTGCAATGGACGCCGGTGGGCACCGACCCGAACGCCCCCGATGGAACCGACGTCCTCGATGACGGCGGACTAGCTCAGGGAGCCGGCAATGCCTGACAGGGCCATCATCACCCGGGCCAACACCACCGGGCCGATGCTCGGCGACTGGGCCGTCGACCCAAACCGAGGCGGCCCCCTCGCCGGACACGACCACATCGACGTCCGAGCCGTCGCCGGCGCCGGCAAGACCACCTGGTCGGCCCGGGCCATTGTCCGAGCCGTCGACGCCGGCCACCGGGTGCTGGTCTGCGCCTTCACGAACGCCCAGGTCACCGAACTCGCCCGTAAAGTCGCCGAAGAGGCCCAACTCCTACGTCGACGGCGGCCGCGCCTCGTGCACCTCGCCACCCCGGACCACGTGCTGACCCCGGCGCCGCCCGGACTGCACTCCACGTCCGACAAGCGCGACCCTGCGGTGCGACAGGCCGAATGCCTTCTCGCCACCTGCCACAAGTCCGCCTACTCGACCGACGACGTCGGAGACTTCGACATCGGCTTCGTCGACGAGGCCTATCAGGTCCGCTCGGACGTCGCCGCCCTCGTAGCGCTGTCGCTCGCCCCCCGCTGGGCCTTCGTCGGTGATCCCGGGCAGATCGCCGTGTTCTCCACCGTGCCCGTCCGATGGGATCAGACCGCCGACCCGGTGTCGTCCATCGTGGCATCCGCCCGGGCCGCCGGAGCCGACCTCGGGACCCTTTCGTTCGACTGGTCGTTCCGGGTCCCAGCCGCGGCCGAAGAGCCCCTGACGTCCTTCTACGGCTACCCCGTTCACGTCGCCGCCCTGCCGACCGACCGTCGCCTCCACGTGAGCGCCGGCACAAGCCGAGGAAGGCTTGGCAAGGCAGCCGACCGGGTGTGGGATCGAGCCGCAGCCACGACCTGGGGAATGCTGCAACTGTCCGGCGACGCCTACGGTCCGACCGACCCCGATACTGCATCAGCCATTGGGGCACTAATCGTCTCATTGTGGCAGCGCAAAGCCCGAGCTGTCTGCGAGCAACACCCCCGTGGTGTCCGCCTCGAGGCCCGCGACGTGGCGGTGGCAGTGGCCACCAACGACCAGGTGAGCGCGGTGACTTCGGCGGTCAGCGCGGCGCTGACGGCCGCAGGCTGCTCCAACCCGACCAGATTCGTACCCCACATCACAACCTACAACAAGCACCAGGGGCTCACTTACCCGGTCACCATCGCGTGGCACCCGCTGTCGGGGGCGACACACAGCGACGAGTTCGCCGTCGACTTGGGACGCTGGTGCGTCGGCGTCACGCGGCACCGGCATGCCTGTATCGTCGTCGGACGCGAAGGACTTCGGCGGGTGCTGTCCGACCCACCCCTGTCGGCCGCAGCTCCTCGTCCGGGAGAACGGAATCGATTCCTCGAGGGTTGGCTCGCACACACGGAGGTTCTCCGTGCCATCGACGAGGCTGGGGCCACGATCCAGATCTGAACCCGCCCAGTCGGGGGAGGGCGCGGGGACGGTGTCCGACCTAGTGAACCATCGGTTCAAGCCGCGCGCGATGGAAGGCAACGAACGGAACGTCACTCGTGCGCTCCGTGGTTACGGGAAGTGCTTCACCAGCCAGGAACGCAAACTTGGAACGTCGCGGATTCCGCTCTCTCGCAAGATGTCGACAATGTCCCGGGCTGTGATGATGACAACAGGATGGGCATCAGCTCGGATTTCCTTGTATGCCTGGGGGCCGAGGAAGCTCGTCGTCACCAGGACCCCGAATTGACGGTGCCGCAGCCGCGAGATCAGCCTGGCGGTCTCCTTCACTCCAACGCCTTGCTTGTCGTAAAGCTTCGCCTCGAGTGCAAAGTCGAAGCGGACTCGGTCGCCGACCGGGCCGACGTCGTAATACCCGATGACATCCCGCCCGCCATCACGCCGCGGTCGGGTCACGATTGTGTCCGTCGCATTTCGATCGAGGAGGCGGAAGAGAAGGTCGGCGCAGGCCTCAAACCTCGTCGGCTCTGCGCGGAAGTACCGCTTCATCTCCTCGATGATCCGAGCGTCGGCGGCGTTCGCGGGGAGTTGGGATTCTTTCGATCGGACCGAGGTGCCCGGCGAGGTCATCACCTTGATCCTGCCAGTCTTGACCCAATTCGTCCAAGCCGTCGGTGCAGCGGGTGATATCGCCTTCGCGGCCAAGAGATCGTTGATCCACTGGCGGGTGACGACAGGGACGTCGAGCATCGTGAAGATGGCTCGATAGTTCTGGAACCGTTGGCGGCCAGAAGTCCGCCAAATCGCCTGGAGGTCTCCGCTCTCCGGCACATGCTGAGCGCCGGGCACGACCAAGCCACGAAATTGCACGTCGCCTGATCCGGCCCCGGTGAAGACGAAAAACGGGGGGATCCCCTCCCTGGCGGGCGGGTCCGCGTGTAGCTGTGCGAACACCTCGCGAAGAATCCGGTTCCCACGGCGCGACGTGTCGTGCAGTTCCTTGCCCGGAGTCTTGTTGTCGCCGTAGTAGGTGAACAGCCCGGATGACAGGTCGAGCGTGTCCGGCCAGTCGGCGTCGTCTCCCAGCGAGTACAGCGCAACGAATGCCCAGCCCTTTCCTACATCCGCCCGCCTGGGCCGGAAGCCACCAGAGTTCCCGCACGGAAGCAGGGCGGCAATCGCATCACCACCCTTGTGTGGGTGCGGCCCCCGGCGGTAGATGGCGTCGATGATGAGGTCCGGTTGGGCGCCGGGATCGTAGGGAAAGATCACTGGTCCAGCCATGGATTCCAGGTTGCCACGTGATGAGGGATCGGGTGGTGAGGAACTCACTCTCCGAGGGCAACGGCGGCGATCACCGGGGCCGTCGTCGTGGCGGGACCGAGGTCCACGGCCAGGCTCTCGAGGTCGACAAGGAGCTCTCCGGCTTCCAGGAGCGCAATCGGGTCACGGACCTCCCGGAACGGCGGCGTGAGGGTGTGGGCCTCATAGATCCGGTAGAAGACGTACCGACCCCGGGCGGCAAGCGCCCGCCGAAACTCTGACCGGGGCCAGGAGAACCGGCCGTCGCGCCCGGTCGTCGACTTCACCTCGATGAAGATCGGCTCGCCGTCGGCGTCGACCGATTGGATGTCGTGATCAGCGGCGGGGTCGATGTCCGCCGTCCAGATGACCTGGTCAGGGTTGAGGCCAAGGGCGGCGATCCGCCGGCGCTCCCGGCGCAGCACGATGAGCTCGCCATGCCGCCCGAGCTCGCGGTCCGCCTGCTCCTCCTCGGGCGTCCGTGGCGTCCAGTTCGAGCCCCCGCCCCCGCCCCCGCCAGAGGACCCGTTCGTCCTGGGGCGGGACCACTCCGTGGCCGTCACCTCGTACTCAACGACATCGTCGAGTGACGGCAGGGGCGGACGGGGCTTTCGCACCGGGTCCGGATCCGGAGGCGTGCCGCCATTGCCGTTCTGGCGGTGCTGGGTGCTCCCGTTGCGCCGCCGGAGGGCACCCTCGGCCATCGCCTTGGCCAGAGCCTCGGCGACAGCGTCGGACTCGTCGTCGTCGTCATCGTCATCATCATCGACTGCCCATTCGAGGTGCGGGTCGGGTCGCCACGGGATACGGCGCTGCTCGAGTTGCCTCCGCAGCTCACCGGTCGAGCGACAGCCAAGCAGGAAGTACACGGGATCCATCAAGGCCTGCTCTCCCCTTGGCGTCGGATCGACAAGCACCGCCACGGCGCGCGCCACGAGCTGGTCGAGCGCCTTGGCCGTACGGACCGGGGTCAGCACCAGCCGATCGGCCTGCACTTCGAAGTCCCGCGGAACCGGGACGGTCGCTCGGCCCACCCGATAGTGGCGCGTGATCGTGTCGGTGAACGCCACGCGCTCGAGCTTCTGGAGCCGCCTCGAGATCCGGGCGCCCGTCCGCCGGCTATCGGCGCCACACAACACGGTCGCCAGTGCAGCCAACGCCGACGCGAGGTGTGGTTCCTTCAGTCGGCGCAGCAACGTCGGCGCTCGCAGCGCCTGCTTGCATTCGACGTCATGGCCCATGATCGTGCGGTCCAGTTTGACGACCGCGGACAGAGGCTTCGCGCCAGTGGCGGTCAGCAGGCGCTGGAACCTCGGCTCGTACGTATCGGCGAAGGCGACGTCGATTCCGGAGGATCGGATCACGTCCGCCAGCACGGGGTCGTCGTTGATGAGCAAGCGTCCCCGAGCGAGATCGTCCACGGCATGCAGTTGGCCGAGGTCGTCGAGCAGGCAGCGGGTCGTGCCGGGAAGGCCCTCGGGCAGCGCCTCCAGACGGCCGTAGGCACGGCGCAGGGCATCGACCACTTTGCGGGGGATCCTGGTACCGGCTGGATGATTGTTGCTGACCCATCGGAGCAGGGCGCGCCAGTGCTTGACCTGAGGCCGAGCATGAGCGCCCAGGGCAAGGTAGGTGTCACGCTGCCCGCCATTCAGGACGGGGACCGAGGCGAGGAACACCTTCCGGTGTTCACCGACGAGACAATCGTCGGGCGCGGCCCACATCGACCCCGTCCAGAGGATCGGTTGAGAGCGGAGTTCGCCCGGGGCGCGCCCACGTTCGGCGCGGCCGGCCGCGCAGAGTGCTGCGTACATGACCTCTGGCTTCGCCGGAATCTCGCCGGCGTCCCTCAGGGCTTCGAGACGGGCCACGATGTCGTCGAAACGCGGCTCCGTTCGGCAGCGGAGCCGGGACAACAGGTTGCCGCTCAGGAGCACGGCGTAGGGCGCGTCCTCACCCAGCACGTTTGCGATGCGCTCGTTCCTGACGTACCCGTCGGCGGGAGCGACGAGTTCACCGGTCGCCGTCTCCAGACAGGCAGTGTCGTAGAGCCGTTCCGCCACCCTGGCGGTGAGCAGGCTCGGGAGGCGGGAGAACGCGGCCCGCAGTAGAGCAGGCGGCACCGCGTACGTCGCTACCATTCGAGCCAGCTCGACGAGATCCTCGCCAGTGACGGATGTGCGGAACCGCAGATGGCTCACAAGGACGGCGTTCGATTCGTATTCCGGGCGGGTCAGATGCAACGCCGGTTCAAGGTTCTTTACGCCCGGCGCGCCGCGTCTCACCATGCTGGCCGGCGGCACCCAGTCCCCGCAGTGGTCGGTCAACACCGGTGACCGGCGCAGGATCTTCCAGGCCCGTTCCGAGAGCTGGGGGTTACCGAGGAGATAGCGCCGCAGCGCCTCCCGCTCCGCCTCGCTCGCCTCACCGGTGGAGAGGCGGCTGGCGACGTCGACCGCCCACGACGACGCGTCGAAGCGTTTGCACAACCCAGTCAGAACCTTGCAGTCGCGCAGGGCGGGATGGAGCCGACCCTCGGGCGGGACGATCTCAGCGATACCCTCGTCGACGACCGCGAGATCATCCGGGGCCGCGAGGGTCTCAGCCGCCGTGAGGGTGGTTGCAGAGTGGCGCAGATCGGCCTTGTGGGCTGCCTGGAGGCGCGCCTGCTCAGCGTCGAGAGCCTTACCGAATTGCACCTGACGTGCCAGAACCGTCAGAGGACCAGGGAAGTGCGTATAGAGAAGCTTCGACTCGCCGTCTGGGGACGGTGTCTTGAGGCCCCCGTCACCGTCGGGGGCGCCGCAGCGCAGGCGGACCAGAGAGTTCAGCGTGAACATCGGCGCGCCCAGCGAGCTCGCGAGTCGTCGCAGCTCGGCTCGCCTGGAGACATCAGCGTGTAAGACTACCTCGCCGTCGAGGGCTTCGGTCAGGAGGTCGGAGATGGCGTCGGTCTCGGGGACGGCGAGCGACTCGAGCTTGCGGAACACCGGCCGCCGCATCCGCTTTGTGCCGGTGGTGGCTCGGCTCGGCCAGCAGGCACTCTCCCGAAGGCGCTTTGTGACCTCGGCCGGCAGCTCCGGGACGGTAGCCGAGCCGTTGGCGTCAGGATCCGGCGCCACGGCCAAGTAGGCGGCCGCCCCGAACCGGGGCCAGAGATCGCTACGCAGGACTTGCCCGACGAGATCCGCCGCCGCCCGGATCAGCCAGGCGTTCCAGGGGCTGTTCGCCGCCGGGACCAACTGGCTCCGCTCGTTGTCCATCTTGAAGGGAGCGCACACGCTGAACGGAAAGCCGGTTCGGGTCTGCCGCGCTCCCAAGGGGTAGTAGAAGATTCCCGCCGTTGATCGGTCGAGACTCCGGCCACGCATCGGAAACGAGACAGCGACGCGAATGCGACCGCCGGGTGCCTTGAAGTAGGCGGGGATGTTCGTCTCCCGGATGTCTGCCGGGGGGACCAGCGTGGTTCCGAATTCGATCTCGGTGATCGTGGTGGGGACCTCGCTGGACGGCATGCCCTTTCGGCGGAACCGGACTCGACGCTCAAGTGCCGGTGTGGTGCTCTCCAGCCGCCGGACCGACTGGTACCACTCGAGTTCGATACCGAGTCGCTCCGAGCCGACGACCACCGTCCGAAGGCTCTTGGGAGACGACGGAAGAGCGAGCTTGATCAGCGTGGGGGCCAGCGCCCGACCGATGCTTTCGAGAGCCGCTCGCTCATAACCAATGTCAAAGGCGGGGAGTTGATCGGCGGCCTTCTGACGGTATGGCACGACGATGGACGCTCCCGGCTGATTGGCCGACCCAGGGTCGATCCGAGGCTTCGACATCGCGCCAGCCACGCGGTCGAGCACGGTCATTCGGCCACCGGAACGAACGTAAATACGATCCCCGATCAGAAAGGCCGACCGGAGACCGTTGTTCATCGAGCCGATCCCGTTGGTCTTCTCCTCGATCGCCTCGTCGTCGCCTCCCACCTGGCCCGTCCCAAGGAGCACGGACAGCCGCTTCCAGCCCTTCGAGTCGATGGTTCTTCCACTACCCGTCACCTGGAGAGCTTCAGCCGCGAAGAGGACGCGCAGAATCGCCCCGCCGGCGTCGTACTCGTTCTGTACGAGCTCTCTCAGCACATCGGCGACGGTGTGCGCGAGAACGAAGCGCGTGAGGACGCTCGCACCGAAGCGGTAGTTGAAGTCGTCCGGTGCGATCTCAGGCAGGTTCCAGTGCGGATATGGCAAGGCCAGCACCTCGGTCACGAAAAGGCCCCAATCGTGGTATCCACGAGCCTGCCAAGGGTTTCCTGCGGAAGCGCTACGGGAATCTCGCCGGTGAGCTGTTCCAGGTCAGAGCTCTCCGGCAATGCGCCCGTGCTGAGCGCATCAGCTGTCATAACACCCGGCCACGCGGGCGGAGCGGTGAGTGCTCGTGTAACTGTGTCGTTGAACGCTCGTGATCCCGGCGGCGGCCACGATACGAGGGACCAACGAGAAGACGGCCAGGAGATCGTCGCCGCCGTACTCGGCCATGCACCAGTGCTCGACCGGTTCGCTCGCCCAGAGGCTCTCTCCGCCGTCGCACCCGCCATCGAATGGATCAGTTCGGCCTCCGGGGCGCCCCGGCTACCGCACGTCGACGGGAGGACCGTCGCCGTCCGGAGCGTGTCAACCTGTTTGAGGCAGGTCGATCAGGGTTTTGTTGTGTTGGGTGACGGTCCGGCGCTGGTGGCGACGGGCCGGCGAGCGAGGGCGAGCTGGAGCTGGACGACTTGTGG
>Ga0070741_10013839_pt1 | contig 14129 bp, 16 predicted proteins | sample Coa_R1_4_FD_66440 | JGI IMG/M metagenome (GOLD analysis project Ga0070741, IMG submission 66440) | Surface soil microbial communities from Centralia Pennsylvania, which are recovering from an underground coalmine fire - Coalmine... | ecosystem: Environmental > Terrestrial > Soil > Unclassified ... | reverse complement strand
CGCTCGCGCGCCACGCCGAGATCGTGCTCGAGGTCCGCGGCTACGTCCCGCCGCACGCGAGCTACCTCTTCCCGCACGGGCTGTGACGCGGCGCGCGCTCCTCCTCGCGGCCGTGCTCCCGCTCGCCGCCGTCGGCTGCGGCTCGTCGTCCTCGTCGTCGCCGACGCTCCCGACGATCGCGCCCGCGCGGACGTTCCGCCTCGTCGACTTCAAGCCCGCGGGCAAGATCGAGCCCGGCAAACCCACCACCGTCTCGTTCCGGATCGTCCAGCCGTCGGGTAGGACGCTCACGGCGTACAAGCGCGGCGCGGGGCCGCACACCGGGATCCACCTGATCTTCGTGCGCTCGGACCTCTCGGCGATGATCCACCTGCACCCGCCGGTCCGGCCGGACGGGACGCTCGCCGAGCGCGTCACCTTCCCCTCGCCAGGGCGGTATCGCCTGGTCGTCGACGTCTATCCCGCCAAGCTTCCGAACGGGCAGGTCAACTTCCAGCTCTTCAGGACGATCGAGGTGGCCGGCGCCGCGAAGGCGAAACCGCTTCCGCCGCCAAGCGGGACCGTGACCGTCGCCGGGTACCGCTTCACCCTCCAGGGCAACCCCAGGCTCCGGGCGATCCAGCCGGCGCTCGTGAACGTCGACGTCACAGACCCCGACGGCAAGCCCGCGCGGTTCACGCCCTGGTTCGGCGCGCTCGCGCACGCCATCTTCTTCCACTCCGGGACGCTCGACTACTTCCACACCCACGTGTGCAGCCCGGGCGCCACCGGCTGCACGAGCATCCTCGGCAGCTCGCGCGTGACGGGTCGCTCGACGACGCCCGGCCGCCTGACGGTCGGAGTGCTGCTCCCGGAGCCGGGGACGTGGCGGCTCTTCCTCCAGACGCGCGTAAACGGTCACGTCCTGACGGCGCCGTTCACCCTCCACGTCTCGTAGCGGCGTCGCCGACGGGCGAGCAGGCACAATCCGGCTCGTGAGGATGCTCGCATTGCGGGCGCTCGGCTGGTGCGGCGTCGCGGCGCTGGTCGTCCTTGGCGCGCGGGCGCTCGCCTACGCGCTTGTCCCTGAGCCGACCCTGTTGTCGATGCGGCTCGAGCATTCGGCGGGCGGACCTCGCCTCGTCGCCCTCACCGTCGGCGCCCTCGGGCTCGCCGTCGCCGTCGCGACCGTCGCGATCGGCCTCGCCGCCCTCGCGGTGCGCGAGCGGGCGGCGCTCGAGCGCTCGCCGCTCGTCGTCGCCCCGCGACTGCGGCCGCTGCGGTTCCTGTGGCGCTTCGCCGTGCTCTTCGTCGCCGCGGCGACCGCCTTCACGCTGCTCGAGTCCTACCTCCACTGGCGCGCCGGACTTGGCTGGCACGGGATCCACTGCCTGGTCGGCCCTGTTCACCGCGACGCGATCCCGCTGCTCTCGGCGCTCTCGCTCGTCGCAGTGGCGTTCGCCGAGGCGCTGTCCCACCTCCTCGTCTGGGCGCGCAGGACGATCGCGCGCCTCTGCGCGCAGCCCCGCGAACAGCGGGACCGGCCGGTGGCGCGACGTCGTCCTCGCTCCGCCGTCCTGCTTCCGTACTGGCTCGGCGCGCCGCTGCTCGCGCGCGGCCCTCCCCTCTAGGCCTTCCGCCGGCGGCGCGGCCTCGCCCGCGCCGGAAGTCCAAATCCGAGAGGAGATCGAGATGAAGCAGGCGCGCTTGATCGCGCTGCCGGTGGTCGCCGCGGCGGCCCTCGCCGCGGCAGGTTCCGCATACGCGCACGCCGAGCTGAGCCCGAAGGTGGCCCTGTCGAAGACGCTGCAGCTGTTCACGCTGGCCGTTCCGACCGAGAAGGAGGGCGCGACGACGACGAAGGTCGAGTTCACGCCGGCGAGCGGCTTCGGCATCGACTCGTTCGTGCCGTCGCCGGGCTGGAAGCGGACCGTCCAGCAGACGGGCTCCGGCGAGGAGGCCGTGATCCAGAAGGTGACCTGGGACGGCGGCGAGGTGCCCACGGGTGAGGACGCCGTCTTCCAGTTCCTCGCGAGCACCGACGCGAGCAAGACCTACCGCTTCACCGTCCGTCAGACGTACTCTGACGGCTCCGTCGTCGACTGGGCCGGGCCCGAGAGCTCCGACACACCGGCGCCGACGATCGAGGCCAAGAGCTCGCTCGGCGGTGGCGGAGGCTCGACGCTCGGGATCGTCGGGATCGCGGTCGGCGCGGTCGGCGTACTGCTGGGCGGGCTCGCGCTCGTCGCGAAGTCGGGACGCCAGCTGGCGTGAGGCGCAATCGCCGCGTAGCCGTCGCGGTCGGAGCGGCGATCGGAGCGCTCGCCCTTCCGGCTGCAGCCTGGGCGCACGCGGCGCTGCTGCGCACGGTCCCGTCGGCGAGCGGCACGGTCGACACGCCGCCTGCGAAGGTCTCGCTCACGTACAGCGAGGCGGTCGAGCCGCGGTTCGCGGTCGTCTCCGTGACCGACGCCCAGGGCGTCCAGGAGACGACCGCGCCCCTGGTCCGCTCGCCGTCCAACGCCGACACGCTCGACGTCCCACTCAAGCACCTCGCGGAGGGCTGGTACCTCGTCTACTGGCGTGCGATCTCCGTCGACGGCCACCCCGTCCGCGGCGCGTTCACGTTCGCGGTCGGGCCGAACCCGGGGCCGGCGCCGCAGTTCGTGATCCCGTCGATCTCGGAGACTGCGGCGACGCCGCGCCTGATCGCCGCGCGCTCCATCGCGTTCCTGACGGTGATGGCAGCGATCGGGCTGTTCGTGCTTCGCCTGCTGATCGCCCGCCCCGTCGTCCGGCGCGTGACCGAGACGCGGCTGCGCGCCGTCTCGATCGCGTTCTTCGCCGTCTCGGCGCTCGGGTTGGTCGCAGTGCCCATCTACGTCCTGATGGCAACGGCGCAGTTCGCGCTGCGGTCGACGTTCGACGTCGGCGCACTCGTGCCGCTGATGCGCGTCTCGGCGTTCGGCCGCGGCTTCCTCGACCTGGAGCTGGCGTTCGCGCTCTTCGTCGGCGCGGCAGCGGTCGCGATCTGGGTCGACCGGCCGGAGCTGCCACGGCGCACGCTCGCGGCGCTCCTTTCTATGGCTGGCGCTCTCGTCGCCGCGGCCGCCGTGCTCGTCGCCCCGGGTCTCTCCGGTCACGCCGCGCAGACCTCGCCGCGCGGAGCGTCGGTGCTCTTCGACTGGCTCCACCTCGTCGCCGGCTCGATCTGGGTCGGCGGCCTGATCGGATTGCTCGTGCTCTGGCGCAGCCTTCCGGTCGCGCGTCGCGTCGCGGGCCTCGTCGTCTGCGTCCCGCGGTTCTCGAACACGGCCTTCGTCTCCGTGCTTGCGCTGATCGGCTCGGGCATCGGCGCCTCGCTGCTCCATTTACCGACGCTCGCCTCTCTCTGGCAGACGTCGTACGGGAAGGCGCTGCTGGTGAAGATCGGCCTGCTCTCGGTTGCGCTCGTGCTCGCGGCCGTGAACCTGGCGCGCACGAAGCCGCGGCTCGAGGCGGCTCGCGCGCGGCCCGAGGTCGGGACTTCGGCGGCCGTCCTGCTCCGGCGGCTCGTCAGCGGCGAGGTGCTGCTCGTCGCGGGCGCGGTCTGCGCCGCGGCGGTCCTCTCGAGCCTGCCGCCGCCGTCGAAGGCGCTCGCCTCGGTCGGCAAGGCCGCGGCGCACGTCGGGCCAGGCCCCGTCTCGAACGTCGTCGAGCGCAACGGCTACCGGATCGAGTTCCATGTCCAGCCGAACCGCGCTGCGGTGCCGAACACCTTCTCGATCCGGATCACGCGCGGCGGCGCGCCTGTCCGCAACGCGGAGGTGACGGCGACCTTTGCGATGCTCGACATGGAGATGGGCCAGCAGGGCTACCACCTGTCCGAGACCCGGCCGGGCATTTACGAGCACAGCGCGCCCGCGCTCGTGATGGTCGGCCACTGGGGCCTCTCGTTCGAGATCCAGCCGCCGGGACAGCAGCCGTTCACCGTCCTCCTCGTCGATCGGGCAAACGGATGAACGTCCGGCTCCGCCTGCTCGCATCGCTGCTCGCGCTCGCGGCGGGAGCCGCGGCCGCGATCGTGATCGCACTGCTCGCCCGCGACGTCTTCGGCTGAGCCGGGCTCCCCGAGCTCTCCCACGGCCGCGTCGCTGCCCTCAGGGCTGAACGCGCAGCCTGATGCAGACGGGCTTGCTCTTGTTGCCGGCGGCGTCGTAGCCGATGGCGCAGTAGACGAGGCTGGCGAGCTCGAGCCCGTGGGGAGGCGACCACAGCCGGGAGCGCGGCGTGTACCGACTCGCCGGCCCGAGCGGGACCGTGAAGCGCGCGACGACGGCCTTGCCCTCGAGCAGCCAGAGGAGCGCGCCCGCTCGGCCGCTGTCGTCGAGGAGCAGGTAGCGAAGCGCGAGCCTGCTCCCCTGCCGGACCGCTGCGTAGGGATAGGCGACCGGCGCCCGGATGTCCTTCGAGACGAGCGCGTTGGCCGCGAGCAGCATCCCGATCGACCTGGTCGCGGCCGTCGCGAGGTCGTCCGCGGTCTCGCCCGCGGGCTTCTGGGCGCCGAGCACGCGCTCCTCTGCCGCAGTCGACCGTCCTGCGTCGTAGACGCCGAAGCCGGCGTGCATCACGACCAGCAGCGGGCCGGCGTAGAACGACGAGAGCTCCTGGCCGAGGAACTGCGCGTACTGGGCCGGCTTGCCGAAGAGCCCCGGGATCGCGCCGAGGTCGCTCCGGCTCACGATCAACGCCACCTTGATCCGGTCGTGCCTCGCGTAGACGGCTGCGACGATCCGGGTCAGGGCGGCGGACGCCTCGCGCGACGGCGGCGGGTACGAGAGGAAGATGTTCGCGCCGAAAAGGACGTCGCTGGCCGGGTCGCCGTCGGCCCTGGCGACGCCGCCGCCCGGCCCCAAGGCCAGCGCCGAGGCGAGTACGGAAACGGCCACGAGCCTCGCTGCCACTGCGGATAGGGTCGCAGCCGCGGAGGACGCGCCCTCGCCCCGGCTACCAGAGGTCCCGGTAGGCGTACGGATCGTTCGGATCGGGCGGCGCGAAAACGGTCGGCTCGATCGAGCGAAGCCGGCGACGCCTCCAGCGCACGACCAACCCGCCGACGAGCAGCAGGGCCACTACGGCGCCCACGGCCGACGCGGCGGCCTTCCAGATGGAGACCGTTCGAGCCGCACTGCTCGTCGCCGTGGCCTTCGCCTTCGTGCGCGACGCCGACTGTTGTGGCTTTGGCCTCTTCTTCGCCCTCTGAACAGACCCCGGCGCAAGCCGCTGAACGAGCGCAAGTGCCGTCCGCGCCAGCCCGTCCGCGCCGGCTTCGACGCGCGCCTTGCCGACGGAGGCGTCGCTCACCAGGCGCCCCTCGAGCGAAAGGGCCGCTCCCTGCGGCATGACGACGAGCAACCGTCCCTTGTAGACGTACTGCAGCTCGAGCCCGAGGAACCGGGCGTACGCCGCCGGCTTCCCGAAGAGCCCGGGCACTGCGCCGAGATCGCCGGGCCGGGCGATCAGCGCGACCCTGATCGGGCGACCCTCCTTGCTCGCCGCCTTCGTCGCCGCCTCGAGCTGCGCGGCGAGCGGCCCGGACACCGCCGCGGTGATCGGCAGGAAGACGGTCTGCGCGAAGAGGACGTCGCTGGCCGGATCGCCGTCCGCCTGCGCCGTCCCGACGGCGACGGCGAGCGCGAGCAGCACGGACGCACCGGCAGCTGCGAGTCGCGCGGCCACGCGGACAGCCTGACAGGAGGGCGCGCGGCTAGGCGGCGAGCGCGTCCGCGTCCGGTAAGAGCACGCCCGGATCGTCGTTCCGGACGGAGTTCACGCGCGTCGAGGCCGGCAACGCCGTCATGAGCTCCGCGGCGTACGGCTCGAGCAGGGCGAGCGCGTGCTCCTTCGAGATCGCCGGGTCGAGCCAGTCCTGCTCGAGCTCGCCGGTCAGGATCACCGGCATCCGGTCGTGCACGGGCGCGACGAGGGCGTTCGGCCGCGTCGTGACGATCGTGCAGCTCTCGACGAGCTCGCCGGACGTAGGGTCGGTGCGACTCGTCCACAAGCCGGCGAACGCGAACGGAGCGCCGCCCTCGAGCCGGAAGTGGATCGGCTCCTTCTTGCCGTCAGGGCCGACGCGCCACTCGTAGAAGCCGTCGGCGACGACGAGGCAGCGGTGCCTCCCGAGAAGCGAGCGGAAGGCGGGCTTCGCGGCGAGCGTCTCGCCGCGGGCGTTGATCAGCTTGTACGCGATGCGGTCGTCCTTCGCCCAGTGGGGAAGCAGGCCCCAGCGCGCCATCAGCGCCTCGCGCTCGCCCTCGCGCTCGCGGACGATCAGTGCGGGCTGCGCCGGGGCGAGGTTGTAGCGCTCGCGGTAGCCCTCGGGGACGCCGACCTGGAAGCGCTCGGCGATCGTCTCCCGGCGCTGGCTCGACGTGAAACGGCCGCACACGCCGCGCGAGTCTGAGCAGGCCGTCGGACGGCGTCCGAGAACGACGAAGGCCCCACCTCAGCGGGGCCTCGGCGTCCCGTCTCCCTCCGGAAGAGCTAGTTCGGGCAGAACTCGAACAGCTGCACCGGTAGCACCGCCAGCATTCCCTCCCAGTCGGGCTCGTCGGCGAGAACGTCTCTCAGAGCGCTCTCGGCCGCCTCACGCGACGGATAGAACTCGATCACCTCGTCGACGAAGAAATCGGCGAGTCCCCACAGAACCATTCCCTCACCCCCTCTGTGACGGTAGAGCGGAATCGGGACGCGGTCTACTCCCCGAACGAGGGAGCCGCTCCCTCTTCGCCGCCGTCACGCCGGGGCCTTCCTGACAATCGCGGTGGCTCTCCGCCCTCCCTACGCGGACCAGGAGAACGGCGCCGCGTGGCCGTTCTTGCCCTCGTTGTCGAGGTCGAGCCCGAACGCCCGGATCTTTGCGCGCTTCGCCTGCGCGATCGTGAGCGTCGAGCTCGCCGGATGCGCGACGTTGTGGATCGCCATCACCTTGCCGTCGGCGCCTTCGAAGTCCTCGATCTCGACATCGACCGCGTCGCCGATCCGCACGCTGTGTCGGCGGCCTTCGTCGCGGTATTCGATCTGCGCGACCTCGACGCCGAGCATCTCGCCCATCAGCGGCGCGAACATCGCAGGCGGCCCGCCCTGCTCGCCGCCGAAGACGGACATCAGCTTGTTCCGCTGCTCCTCGGAGGCAGATGCGTCGAGGTACGCGCCCACGCGCCAGCCGCCGTCAGTCATCTGCTGCAGCGTGTCCGCGAACAGCGCCACGTTCCTGCCGCTGACGTCCGTCCCGTCGATCTCGCCCGACTCGATGTGGAACGCGAGCAGCACGCGGCAGCGCTCGTTGTCCGCGGGCAGCGGGAGGCTGGTCGCCCCGCACGGACATGCAACGTCACAGTTGCAGTTCTCGAAAGAGGTGCCCTCGAGCTTGTAGGCCACGCTCACCTCCCTGTTCGACGCGGGAGATTACTGCGCCCGCACCGCGAGCACCGCCGCGCCCCGCACCTTCCCCGCGCGCAGCCGGTCGAGCGCCTCGTTCGCCTGCTCGAGGGGATAGACGTCGACCGTCGTGCGCACCGGCACCTGCGCGGCGAGCGGGAGGAACTCGTGCGCGTCGGCGCGCGTCAGGTTCGCGACCGAGCGCACCGAGCGCTCGCCCCAGAGGAGCTCGTACGGAAACGAGGGGATGTCGCTCATGTGGATTCCCGCGCAGACGACGACTCCTCCCTTCGCGAGCGCGCGCAGCGCCGCCGGCACGAGCGCACCGACCGGCGCGAAGACGATCGCCGCGTCGAGCTCCTCCGGCGGAGCGCCGAGCGAGTCGCCCGCCCATTCCGCACCGAGCTTGCGCGCCAGCGCCTGCGCCTCCGCATCGTCCGCGCGCGTGAACGCGAAGACGCGGCGGCCCTGCCAGCGCGCGACCTGCGCAACGACGTGGGCGGAAGCGCCGAAGCCGTAGAGGCCGAGGCGCTCGGCGTCGCCGGCGGAGCGCAGCGCCCGGTAGCCGATCAGGCCGGCGCAGAGGAGCGGCGCGAGCTCGACGTCGGAGCCGTCGGTCGGCAGCGGCACGCAGAAGTCCTGGTGGGCGAGTGCGTACTCCGCGTAGCCGCCGTCGACGTGGTAGCCGGTGAAGCGTGCGTTGTCGCAGAGGTTCTCGCGGCCGGTCCGGCAGTAGCGGCAGGTGCCGTCGGCCCAGGCGAGCCAGGGGATCCCGACGCGGGCGCCGTCCTCCGTGCGGCCGACGATCTGGTGACCGGGGACGAGCGGGAGCTTCGGGTCGGGGAGCTCGCCGTCGACGACGTGGAGATCGGTCCGGCAGACCGCGCACGCGTGCACCTCGACGAGCACCCGGCCGGGCCTTGGAACCGGCTCGGGAACCTCCGCCTCGCGCAGCCTCGGCTCGCGCCCCGGAGCGTCGAGCACCATCGCCCTCACGGACGTTCCCCCGGTCGGGGGCTCGCGGTCGGCACTCGCCGCGCCGACGATGCACTCGTGAAGCTCAGGCTGCTCGCTGCCCTCGTTGCCCTTTTCCTCGCCGTCCCGGCCGCCCTGGCCCGGGCGCAGGACCATCCGCCGCTTCCGGCCGACGCGGTGGCGAAGGTCGCGGGAGCCCTCTGCATGAAGGAGGGGCGCGCGCTCGGGAAGGACGCCTTCCTGCAGAAGTACGGCTCGTTCGGGGCCTGCGTCGAGCAGAAGACCGCCGAGGCGCAGGAGATCGTCGATGCGTGCCGCACGGCGCCGCAGCCGGTCGTCTGCGTCACGGGCCGGATCGGCCTCGCGGAGACTTCCGGCGACTCGCATCCCGCGGCCGAGGGGCTCGTTCGCGCCGTGGCGGTCGGGCTGTGCGTCGCGGAGTTCCGGAAGCTCGGCGCTGCCGCGTTCAAGGCGAAGTACCCCGAGAAGGGCGACTGCATCTCACAGCACCAGGACGAGGCGCGCGCCATCCTGGAGCGCTGCAAGACGGCGTCCGCGCCGAAGGCGTGCGTAGCGAAGGCCGTGGGCCTGCCCGCGCGTCCAGAAGGCGCCAAGCCGCACAAGTAGCAGCGCTTATACCGGCCGCCCGGCCGGACGTGCAATCGTTACCTCCATGGAGGTAGCCGAGGTCGCCGCGCGCGCGAGCGGCGAGAACTTCCCCGTCGCGTCGGTGCTCTTCCCACGGGAACTGCGGCCGCACCTGCGCGCGATCTACGGCTTCTGCCGCCTCGTCGACATCCTTGGCGACGAGATCGAGGGCGACCGGCTCGCCGCGCTCGACCAGCTCGAGCGCGAGCTCGACGCGTGCTACGGCGGCGAGCCGACGTGGCCCGTGATGCGCGCGCTGCGGCCGACGATCCGGGAGTTCTCGCTGCCGCGCGAGCCGTTCTCGCGCCTGATCGAGTGCAACCGGATCGACCAGCGGATCTCCGAGTACGAGACCTGGGACGAGCTCAAGTGGTACTGCACGCATTCGGCGGACCCGGTCGGAAGGCTCGTGCTCGGCGTGCTGCGCCGGGCGGACGACCAGGCGCTCGTCGCAGCCTCCGACGACGTCTGCACGGGCCTCCAGCTCGTGAACTTCCTGCAGGACGTGCCCCGTGACTTCGAGATGGGGCGGATCTACATCCCCGCCGAGGACCGGCGCCGCTTCGGCGTGGTCGAGCTCGACCGGCCGAGCGAGCCACTGCGGGACGTCCTCCGGTTCGAGGCGGTGCGGGCGCGCGGACTGCTCGCCGGCGGCGAGGTGCTGCGGGCGCGGATCGGCGGTCGGATCGGCCGGGCCGTCGGGCTCTTCGCCCGGGGAGGGCTGGCGGCGCTCGAGGCGCTCGAGCGCGCCGGGTGGGACGTCTTCACGCAGCGGCCGCGTCCGTCGCGGGCCCGTCTCGCCCGTGAGGCGGTGGCGGCGATGGTGACGTGACGGTCGACGAGGCGTACGCGGAGGTCGAGCGCGTCACGCGGCAGCGGGCGCGTAACTTCGCGTACGGGATCATGGTCCTGCCGCGGCCGAAGCGGCGCGCGATCGCGGCGATCTACGCGTTCGCGCGCGAGGTCGACGACGTCGCCGACGGCGAGGCGCCGGTCGAGGAGAAACGGCGTCGGCTCGAGGAGCTGCACGCCGCGCTCGACGCGGAGACGAGCGGAGCCATCTGGGTCGCGCTCGCCGACGCTCGGCGGCGGTATCCGATTCCGGCGTCGGCGCTCCACGACTTCGTCGACGGCGGGCTGATGGACCTCGAGAAGAGGCGCTACGAGGACTTCGACGAGCTGCGCGAGTACTGCCGCCACGTCGCAGGCGCGGTCGGCGTCGCATGCATCGCGGTCTACGGCGCGCCGGGCGAGATCGAGCGGGCCGAGACGCTCGGGATCGCGCTCCAGTTGATCAACATCATCCGCGACGTGCGCGAGGACTGGGAGCTCGGGCGCGTGTACCTGCCGCAGGACGAGCTCCGGCGCTTCGAGGTTGGGGAGGAGGAGATCGCGGTCGGCCGCGTCACGCCCGCCTGGCGCGAGCTGATGTCGTTCCAGGCGGACAGGGCGCGCGCGCACCTGCGCGAGGGCCTGACCCTCCTCGAGCGGCTCGACACCCGCAGCGCGGCGTGTGTCGCCACGTTCGCGGGCCTCTACCGCGCGACGCTCGACCGGATCGAGGCCGGGGGCTTCGACGTCTTCGACGGGCCGCCGCACCTGTCGCCGCTGACCAAGCTCCGGATCGTGGGGGCCGGCTTCATCCGGTGAGGGCCGCGGTGGTGGGAGGCGGGCTCGCCGGGCTGTCGGCCGCGCTCGAGCTCGCCGACGCGGGGCACGAGGTCGTCGTCCACGAGGCGCGGCCGACGCTCGGCGGGGCGGTCCAGACCCTTCCGGAGCGCGAGGGCGATCCTCCGCCGCCGCCCGACAACGGGCAGCACATCGCGCTCGGCTGCTTCGAGGCGTACCAGCGCTTCGTCTCGCGGATCGGGAAGGCCGACGCGCTGCGTCGCGAGCGGCTTTCCCTGCCGGTCGTCGACGAGCGAGGCCGCTGGTCGTCGATCGGCGCCGGGCCGCTCGGGCTCCTCCGCTACGGCCACGTCTCTCTCGCCGCGCGGCTGAGGATCGCGCGGGTCGCCCGCCGGCTGGGCGACGTCCGCGAGGACGACGTCGAAGACGAGACGTTCGCCGCGCTCCTCCGCCGGCTCGGGCAGCGGAAGGACGAGATCGACCGCTTTTGGGACGTCTTCGTCCGGCCCGCGCTGAACCTCCCGAGCACTGAGGCGGGCGCGGCCTATGGCGTCTTCACCGTCAAGACGGCGCTGCTCGCGTCGCGCGAGGCGAGCGACCTGCTGCTGCCGACGGAGCCGCTCGGCGAGATGCACGGCGCCGCGGCGGGCCGCGCGCTCGAGAAGGCAGGCGCCGAGGTAAGGCTCGAGTCCCGCGTCGGCGACCTCGACGAGCTCGACGCCGATGCGATCGTCGTCGCGACCCCGCCGGCCGAGGCCGCGCGCCTGCTCGGCGAGCCGCCGCTCGCGCTCGACGACTCGCCGATCGTCTCGGTGCACCTGCTGTTCGACCGGCCGCTGCTCCGGCAGCCGCTGGCCGCGCTTCTCGGCAGCCCTGCCCACTGGGTGTTCGACCGCGGGGCCTTGACGGGGACGCTCCCGCCCCGTGGGCAGTACCTGACGGTCGTGTCGAGCGGCGCGCCGGAGCTGCTCGAGATCCGCGGCCGCGAGCTGGTGGAGACGATGGCGCGCGCGCTGACGGAGCGGCTCGGCGGCGCCGAGCTCGTCTGGTCCCGCGTCAGCCGCGAGCCGCGCGCGACGTTCGCGCCGCGGCCGGGGTCGAGCCGCGTGCGCCGGGCACCCGAGACGAGCCGCGCGAACGTCGTCCTCGCAGGGGCGTGGACGCGTTCGCGGTGGCCTGCGACCATGGAGGCGGCCGTCGCGAGCGGGAAGACCGCGGCGAGGGCGCTGGGACGTGAAAGGGTGAGCGTGTGACCGCAATCGAGGAGCTGACCGCGCTCGACCGCGCCGTCGAGCGGGCGACGGAGCGCCTGCTCGAGCTCCAGCATCCGGACGGCTTCTGGGTCGGCGAGCTCGAGTCGAACGCGACGATGATCGCGCAGCACCTCTACTGGCTCCACTTCCTCGGCCTGCGCGACCCGGAGACCGACCGCAAGCTCGCGAACGAGCTGATGGCCCGCCGCCGCGACGACGGCACGTGGTCGATCTGGTACGACGGCCCGCCGGACCTGTCCACGACGCTCGAGGCCTACGTCGCGCTGAAGATGGCCGGTGTCGATGCCGGCGACGCGACGCGCGACTACCTCCGGCGCGAGGGCGGGATCCCGAAGAGCCGCGTCTTCACGAAGTGCTTCATGGCCCTGCTCGGCCAGTGGCCGTGGCAGCGCATCCCGACGGTGCCGGTCGAGATCGTCCTCCTCAGGCCGAGCGCGCCGTTCTCGATCTACAACTTCGCCTGCTGGGCCCGCCAGACGATCGTCGCGCTCGCGGGGGTGATGGCGCTCCGGCCGGTGCGGCCGACGGAGATCGACCTCTCGGAGATCTGGGCCCGTCCTGGGCGGACGCGTCCCGCGCGACGCCCGGGCTCGATCCGCCGCAGCGCGCTCGCCACCGCCGTACAGTGGGTGCGGCAGCGTCAGGAGGCCGACGGGTCCTGGGGCGGGATCCAGCCGCCGTGGGTCTGGTCGATCATCCTGCTGGCCGCCCTGGGGCACGGCTTCGAGGACGACACGTTCCGCCGCGCCGTCGAGGGCTGGCAGGGCTTCATGATCGACGAGGGGGAGCGCCTGCGCCCGGAGGCGTGCCAGTCGCCGGTCTGGGACACGGCTCTCGCCGTCATCGCGCTGCGCGAGGCCGGACTCTCCGCCGACCATCCCGCCCTCGAGCGCGCGGGAGAGTGGCTGCTGAACGAGGAGGTCAGGGTCTACGGCGACTGGGCCGTCCGGCGTCCCGGCCTCGCTCCCGGCGGCTGGGCGTTCGAGTTCCAGAACGACCTCTACCCGGATATCGACGACGCCGCCGAGGTCGTGCTCGCGCTGCGGAGCCTCGGGATCGGCGAGGACGCGTGCCGCCGCGGGCTCGACTGGATCGCCGGGATGCAGTCGACGAACGGCGGCTGGGGCGCCTTCGACGCCGACAACACGAGCGACTGGCTCTACAAGATCCCGTTCTGCGACTTCGGCGCCGTGATCGACCCGCCGAGCGAGGACGTCACGGCGCACGCGCTCGAGGCGCTGGCCCCGGATCGGACGCGGTATGGGGACGGGGTCGAGCGCGGCCTCCGCTACCTCCTCGAGACGCAGCAGCAGGACGGCTCGTGGTGGGGCCGCTGGGGCGTGAACCACGTCTACGGAACGGCCGCCGTATTGCCCGCGCTCGAGGCGCTCGGATTCGAGCCGACCCATCCGGCCATTGCGCGAGCGGTGGCCTGGCTCGACGCGGTCCAGGACGAGAGCGGCGGCTTCGGCGAGGACATCGCGAGCTACCACGAGCCGAAATTGCGAGGCCGAGGTGTCCCCACCGCTTCACAAACGGCCTGGGCCCTATTAGCGTACGCGGCTGCGGGCCAGCCGCAGAGACCGTCCACCCGCCGGGCCGCGGACTATCTTTGCGCCGTTCAGCTGCCGAACGGTGACTGGGCCGAGCAGCACTACACGGGTACCGGCTTCCCGACCGACTTCATGATCCGCTATCACCTGTACCGGCTGCATTTCCCGCTGATGGCCCTCGGTCGACTGAGAGAGAGGTTGAACCGCGCATGAAATTCCCGCTCCGCTCGACGATCCAGATCGGACGTTACGTCGCACAGCAGAAGAAGAAGGGCGAGCTGTACCCGCTCGTGCTGATGCTGGAGCCGACGCTCGCGTGCAACCTCGCCTGCATCGGCTGCGGGAAGATCCGGGAGTACGAGTCGAACAAGGCGCGCCTCTCGGTCGACGAGTGCATCGACGCCGGCGTCCAGTGCCCGGCGCCGGTCGTCTCGATCTGCGGCGGCGAGCCGCTCGTCTACAAGGGAATCGAGGACGTCGTCGCCGGGATGCTCGAGCTGAAGAAGAACATCGAGCTCTGCACGAACGCCCTCAAGCTCACCGAGTTCCTCGAGGTCTTCAAGCCCGATCCGCGCCTCACGTTCGTCGTCCACCTCGACGGCATGCGCGAGATCCACGACTACATCTGCGACTACGACGGCCTCTGGGA
>Ga0070741_10013838_pt1 | contig 14130 bp, 11 predicted proteins | sample Coa_R1_4_FD_66440 | JGI IMG/M metagenome (GOLD analysis project Ga0070741, IMG submission 66440) | Surface soil microbial communities from Centralia Pennsylvania, which are recovering from an underground coalmine fire - Coalmine... | ecosystem: Environmental > Terrestrial > Soil > Unclassified ... | reverse complement strand
ACCTTGCGCTCCTCCAGCGCGTTCCTGGTGCGGTCGAGTTCGTCCTGCAATTTGGCAAAGGCATTGAAGCGCGACACGCAGAGATCGAGGATCGGCTTGATGCGTTCCTTTTTCAGCCCGTCGACGATGTAGGCGGACACGCCCGCGTCGACGGAGGCCTGGATCATGGCGGAGTCGCTCTGGTCGACGAACATCGCGATCGGCCGGCGCACGGCGCGGCTCACCTGGAACATCTGCTCCAGGCTGTCGCGGCTCGGATTTTCCAGGTCGATGATGATGATATCGGGGTCGAGGGCATGGATGCGCGCGAGCAGGCTCTGCATCTCGTTGACCTGCACGACGTCGGTATAGCCGGCTTCCCGCAAGCCCTCCTCGAGAATCGCGGCGCGGATCGGGCTTTCGTCGATGATGACGATCTTCGGAGACTGCTCAGCGCCCATCGATCACTCGTAATCCGGCAAGGCTATCCATAGCACGGGGAACAGCGGGTCAAAGCCTTGTATTTCTGACTATTTAGGGCTAGTGCGGCGAGCTTGAAGCTCCTATCAGAGGCTACCGCGAGTTCTCCATAGGAGCTTCAAGTTCATAGCCGCACTAGCATCAAATATTGGCTTGCGCTCTTTGATTTCGAAGTTCGCATAAAAGCCACCGAAGGGACCTTGCGAACTTCGAAATCGAGCGCTAGCTCAACCGCATCAATCACACAGTTTAAGCAGATGTCGCAGGCCGCAGCGCCAAAAATCAGCTTTGTCTCGCTCGGATGCCCCAAGGCTTTGGTGGATTCCGAGCGCATCATCACGCGACTGCGCGCGGAGGGCTACGAGCTTGCGCGCAAGCATGACGGCGCCGACCTCGTCATCGTCAACACCTGCGGGTTCCTCGACAGCGCGAAAGCGGAATCGCTGTCGGCGATCGGCGAAGCCATGGCCGAGAACGGCAAGGTCATCGTCACCGGCTGCATGGGCGCGGAGCCGGAAGCGATCGAGCAGGCCTATCCTGGCGTGCTCTCGATCACGGGTCCTCAGCAATATGAGAGCGTGCTGGATGCCGTGCATCGGGCAGTGCCGCCCGCGCACAATCCGCATATCGACCTAGTACCGCCGCAGGGTATCAAGCTGACGCCGCGGCACTACGCATATCTGAAGATTTCCGAGGGCTGCAACAACCGCTGCAGCTTCTGCATCATCCCGAAATTGCGCGGCGATCTGGTGTCGCGCCCGGCCAATGACGTGTTGCGCGAGGCCGAGCGGCTGGTGAAGGCCGGCGTCAAGGAGCTGCTCGTCATCTCGCAGGACACCTCGGCCTATGGCGTCGACATCAAATATGCCGAAAGCCCATGGCGGGATCGGCAGGTGCGCGCGAAATTTTTCGATCTGGCGAAGGAGCTCGGCGAGCTCGGCGCGTGGGTGCGCCTGCAATATGTCTACCCCTACCCGCATGTCGACGAGGTCATCGGTCTCATGACCGAGGGCAACGTGCTGCCCTATCTCGACATCCCCTTCCAGCATGCGAGCCCGGCTGTGCTCAAGGCGATGAAGCGCCCCGCCGCGCAGGAGAAGACGCTGGCGCGGATCAAGGCGTGGCGCGCGCAATGCCCGGAGCTGGCGCTCCGCTCGACCTTCATTGTCGGGTTCCCCGGCGAGACCGACGCCGATTTCGCCTGTTTGCTCGACTGGCTCGAGGAAGCCGAGATCGATCGTCTCGGCTGCTTCAAATATGAGCCGGTCGCCGGCGCCGCATCGAATGCGATTGCCGCTGTCGTGCCTGACGAGATCAAGCAGGAGCGCTATGCCGCGCTGATGGCGCGGCAGCAGAGGATTTCCGCTCGCCGGCTGAAGCGCAAGGTCGGCTCGCGCCAGCAAGTGATCATCGATGAGGTCGGCCCATCCGTCGCCAGGGGCCGCTCCAAGGCCGACGCCCCCGAGATTGACGGGACGGTCTATCTCTCGAGCCGCAGGCCGCTCAGGGTCGGCGAGATCGTCACGGCGAAGATCGAGCGTTCGGACGAATACGATCTGCACGGCAGCGTTGCCGGATTTTAGTGCCCGCGCGGAGACGGCGTCACGGCGCGAACGCTCCAGAGTTTCAGCAACCGCTGCGCACTCTCCGACGTCAGCTCCGCATACTGCGCCTTGAGTTTGCCGAGCTCGCTCTCGGCGGTGACCCCGGCGGAGAAGCGGCAGTCCAGGATCGCGCCAACGGTTTCCCATCGCAGCCCTGCGACCTTGCAGGGCACCAGGATGCCGTCGCTGTTGAGGCTCTGCATCAGCGGGCGGACGATCTCGATGCCGGTCTCTGCCAGCGCTGCCAATGCTGCGACCGTCTCCTCGTAGCGCTTTTGGCGGGCAAAGCCGTGCAACGTGGCTTCGGTCAAGGCACCGTCCTTGCGGAGTTGAGCAATGAGCTGACGCGCGGTCGCAAAATCGCGCTCGCGCGACAATTCCCGCTCGGTCCCGCTCGATGCCGCGGCCACGGCCGCGCGGATCTCCTCGAACAGATAGGGCGGTGCACGCGACAACAGCCGCCTCCGCACCGCGTCAGTCGCATCGCGCAGCAGTTTTGTCCGCAATTCCTTGGGGAGATCCGCGCGGATGCCGGTGGCAACCGCAAGCTCGCCATCACCCATCGCCTGCGCCACGATCATGGCAAATCCCTCCGGCGACAGTTTCGCGCCGGGATTGTCGACCAGGCGGCGGCTGACGCTCGGGAAACGGCGCGCCAGCAGCGCATCGGTGACGATCTCCTGCAGCCACCAGCGGCCGGCAATCGCAATCAGATGCTTCTCGCTGCGGCTGCGCGCGATCTCGACCAGATCGTCGTTGCTCAGCCTTGGCGACTCCGTCAGCACCGGCCGGGCGATGTCGATCTCCTCATGCCGCGCCAGTCGGCCAACGACCGAGGCCGGGGCTTGCGGCAAAGGCGCAAGCTGCGCGCTGAGCTCGGCCAGCGCAATGCGCGCGCCGACATCGGCAAGGGCGCGCAGCTCGATGGTGTTGATCAGCCGCTCGAAGACGTCGCCGAACAGCGCAATCTGCTCGTCGTTGTAGCGCTCGGCCGACGCCAAAAACAGCGCGGTGACACGCCCGACGGTCTCGGAGCATTTCTGTGGGGAGCCTGTCCTGACCGCGAACTCGACTTCGTCGGCGATCGACAGGCCTGCGTCTATCTCGCTCATCCTGAGCGCTAACCGGCTGTTCTGGCTGATCGGCTCAGGTTACGTGGTATGCCTAAAGGTTTGGTAAAATTGGTAACCGTCTTGACACCATCCGCCAAAGGGCTGTATGAGCGCGCCCCATGGTTTTGACCCGGACCAACCGCCGCGCCGCTTTCCGCCGTCGCTCCCGCGACGACGATGGGCTGCGCCATGTCCGACGACCACGCTGAACAGCTAGATCAGCATAGTTTTCGAGAAGGCCGCGCCCTCAAAAGCGCGGCCTTCTTGCGTTTCGGCCCGTCTCCTCCAGCAAAAAAGGGAATCTCGCCATGCTCAACGCCGCCCATCCGTTCGACGCGCTGATGGATATCACCGCGCGCCCGCAAACCGTGTTCGTCCGGGGCGAAGGCTCATACCTCTGGGACGATAGCGGCAAGCGCTATCTCGATTTCATCCAGGGCTGGGCGGTGAATTGTCTCGGGCATTCGCCGGCGTGCATCGCCGATGCGCTCGCAGCGCAAGCCAGACGGCTGATCACGCCGAGCCCGGCCTATTACAACGATGCCAGCCTCAAGCTTGCGAAGCGGCTCGTCGATTTGAGCTGCTTCGACCAGGTGTTCTTCGCCAATTCCGGCGCGGAGGCCAATGAGGGCGCGATCAAGCTCGCGCGCAAATATGGCTCGCTGCACAAGGGCGGCGCCTTCGAGATCATCACCTTCGAGGGCGGCTTCCATGGCCGGACGCTCGCGACCATGTCGGCTTCCGGCAAGACTGCGTTCGAGCCGCTGTTCGAGCCGAAGGTGCCGGGCTTCCGGAAAGCGAAGCTGAACGACCTCTGTTCGGTCAAGGCGCTGATCAACGCCAACACGGTGGCGGTCATGCTCGAGCCGATCCAGGGCGAGGCCGGCGTCTGGCCCGCGACCGATCAGTTCTTGCAGGAATTGCGCGCGCTGACGCACGAGCACGGCCTGCTCCTGATCTTCGACGAAATCCAGACCGGCGTCGGTCGCACCGGCAAGCTATTCCACTACGAGCATGCAGGAATCGAGCCCGACATCATGACGCTTGGCAAGGGCATCGGTGGCGGCGTGCCGCTGGCCACCTTGCTCGCCACCGAGAAGGCCTCCTGCTTCGCGCATGGCGACCAGGGCGGCACGTTCAATGGCAATCCCCTGATGTGCGCCGCCGGACTTGCGGTCCTCGAAGAAGTCAGCAAGCCCGCATTCCTGAAATCCGCGACGGACGTGGCCTTGTTACTGGAAACCGAACTCCAGAAGCTCTCCGCGCGGCATGGGCTTGGCCATGTTCGCGGTCGCGGTCTGCTGCTCGCGCTCGACCTCGAGCGGCCGATGGGGGCTGCGATCGTGGCGCAGGCGCTGGAGGCGGGGCTGCTGCTCAACTCGCCGCAACCGGACGCGCTGCGCTTCATGCCGGCGCTCAATGTCACGCGAGTGGAGATCGCCGAGATGATCGACGGTCTCGACGCGATCCTGACCAAGGTGGGTGCTGCAAGGATGGTGGCGTAGTAGCGCCCGTCATTGCGAGCGAAGCGAAGCAATCCATCTCTCCGCTGGTGGCGAAAATCGATTGCTTCGTCGCTACGCTCCTCGCAATGACGAATACTACGGCTTCAGGATCGACGCGCCGGTGGTCTGCCGGCTTTCCAGATCGACATGCGCCTTCGCCGCATCCTTCAGTGCATACGCGTGGTTGATCGGCACGTGCAGCTTGCCCGAGATGACGGCCGCAAACAGCGTATCGGCGCCCTCGAGCAATTCCTTGCGGGTGCCGATATAGTCGTTGAGCTTCGGCCGCGTCGCAAACAGCGAGCCGTGATTGTTGAGTTCGGCGATGGCGAACGGCGGTACCGGCCCCGAGGCATTGCCGAAGCTGACGAACAGGCCGCGCGGCTTCAGGCACGACAGCGAGCCCGGAAACGTCGACTTGCCGACGCCGTCATAGACGACGTCGCACAGCTCGTTGCGGCTGATCTGCTTGACGCGATCGACGAAGTTTTCCTCGCTGTAGTTGATCACGTGATCGCAACCATTGGCGAGCGCGAGCTCGGCCTTTTGCTTCGAGCCGACAGTGCCGATGACATGGGCGCCAAGCGCTCGCGCCCATTGGCATGCGAGCAGGCCGATGCCGCCGGCGGCAGCATGGATCAGCACGCGATGATGCGGCTCGATCCTGAAGGTCTTGTGCAGGAGATACCAGACGGTCAGCCCCTTGAGCATCAGCACCGCGCCCTGCTCGTAGGTGATGTGGTCGGGCAGCTTGACCAGCTTTTCCCACGGAATGTTGCGCTCGGTCGCATAGGCGCCGAGGTTATGATAGTAGGCGACGCGGTCGCCCGGATGGAAATTCGTCACGCCGGGACCGACGGCGATCACTTCGCCCGCGGCTTCGTTGCCGGCAACGAACGGCAGGCCCGGCGCCTTGTAGAGGCCAGTGCGATAATACACGTCGATGAAATTCAATCCGACCGCATGCTGGCGGATGCGCACCTCGCCCGCCCCAGGCGCGGCAAGGTCGACGGCCTCGTAAACGAGCGCCTCCGGTCCTCCCACCTTGTGCACGCGCACGGCCTTGGTCATTTACGACTCCTCGCGCCGATCTCGGCACAAAACAAGGCCATCGAGGCCGTGTTGTCAACTTGACCCCGTGTGCGGCCTGGCGGGCGGCCTCCGGTTGCGCTTGGCGAGCACGTTGAAGAATTCGACGGCGGTCGAAAACGCGATGGCGAAATAGATGTAGCCGCGCGGGATGTGGAACTCGAAGCCGTCGGCGACCAGCGCGACGCCAATCAGCACCAGGAACGCCAGCGCCAGCATCTTGGTGGTCGGATGCTCCGCGACAAAGCGCGCCACCGGCCCCGATGACGCATACATGACGATACAGGCGATCACGACGGCTGCGATCATGATAGCGAGATCGCTCGCCATGCCGATCGCGGTGATGATCGAGTCGAGCGAGAACACGAGGTCGATGACGACGATCTGGGCGATCACCCAGAAGAACGCGCTGGCGCCGCCTGACCGACCGGCTTCCTCGACTCCCCCTTCCACTTCCGAATGGATCTCGTGGGTGGCCTTGGCGATCAGAAACAATCCGCCGCCGATCAGGATCAGGTCGCGCCACGAAAACGACATGCCGCTGACGACGAAAACGTCGCGGGTCAGCCCGATCAGCCACACCAGGAACGTCAGCAGCAGGATGCGGAAGACGAGCGCCAGCGAGAGACCGATCCGGCGCGCGCGACTTGCCTGCGGCTCCGGGATCCGCGCCACGGTGACCGACAGGAAGATGACGTTGTCGATACCGAGGACGATCTCGAGCGCCGTGAGCGTCAGCAGCGCCGCCCAGGCTTCAGCACTGGTGAGAAGCTGCATCATGCCTTGAGCGATCGCAGGAAGCGGATAGCGCTGTCGCTCGCGACGATGTAAGCGGCAATCAGGCAGAGCGCGGCGGTGACGGGTGCCTCGACGTTGAAATCTCTGAGCAGCGCATAGACCACCAGCGCACCCCACGCGGCCATCAGGATCAAGGTCAGCCAGCGCAGCCGCACCACCCGCACGGGATGGATGACATGGAACGGCAGAAAAGTCGCCACGATCAATATTGCGACGATGAGGCTGGAGAACGCCGGCGGCCAGTGCAGCAGGAACAGGTAGAAGGCGGCGATATTCCACAATCCCGGAAAGCCGCGGAAGTGGTTGTCGGCGCTCTTCATGCGGCGGTCGGCGAAATAGAGCGCGCCGCTGACGGTGACGCCAATGCCGAGCAGCGGGGCCGCCAGCGGCAACAGCAATCCGCCCGCCGTGATCGCGTAGGCCGGCACGAACACATAGGTGACGAAATCGACCACGAGGTCGAGCACCTCGCCGGACCAGTTCGGCTGCAGCCGCACCACGTCGAGGCGCCGCGCCATCGGGCCGTCGATCGCATCGATCACCAGCGCCATGCCGAGCCAGGCGAACATCGCGGACCAGTGTTCGCGCGCGGCTTCCAGCATCGCCAGCAAGGCGATGCCCGCGCCGAGTGCCGTGAACACGTGCACGGAGAACGCGGCGGCGCGTTTTCGTGGCGCGGCAGCTAGGGAAGCTGGCGGGTCGAGCTGGTCCATCGTTGGCGCAGTGCTATCAGGAATCGGCTTTGTTTGTACATGCGACGTTGCGGCCATCGGTCGCGCGAAAGAAGTAAGTTCATGTGGACTTGAAAACGCTGCCGGGCATGTCAATTGTGGGAGGCATGCAAGACGCTTCAGCTCCCCATGATGTCGCGGTGGTTGGCGGCGGTCCGGCCGGACTTTCGGCCGCGATCGCGCTTGCCGGAGCCGGCGCGCGGACCGTGCTGATCGCGCGTCGCCTCGCCTATGCCGACAATCGCACCACCGCGCTGCTCGGCGCTTCCATCGATTTCCTCCTCGAACTGGATGTGTGGCGACGCTGCGAGGACAGGGCCGCGCCGCTGAGGACGATGCGGCTGGTCGACGATACCGGGCGGCTGATCCGCGCGCCGGAGGTACGCTTTGCCGCCGATGAAATCGGCCTCGAAGCGTTCGGCTACAACATCGAAAACCGGACGTTGATGGAAGCGCTCGAAGCGCGCGCCGCCGAACTCTCCGGCCTGATCCGGTTCGACGATGAAGCCGAGAGCGTCACATCGGCCGAAGAGGCCGTCCTCATTCGCGCAGGCAGAAAGGCGCTGTCCGCGCGCCTGGTCGTGGGCGCCGACGGGCGACATTCGCTATGCCGCGAGGCGGCCGGCATTTCCGTGAGCTCTCGCGACCTCCACCAGTCCGCACTCACCTTCAATGTCGGTCACACGCGGCCGCATCGGAATATCTCGACGGAATTCCACACCCCGCAAGGGCCTTGCGTGTTCGTGCCGCTTCCGGGCGATCGCTGCAGCGTGGTGTGGGTCGCAAGCACCAAGGAGGCCGAGCGGCTGCGCGCGCTCACCGATGACGAATTATCGGAGGCCGTCGAGAGGCGATCGCATTCGATCCTCGGGCGCATGACGATCGAAGGCGGCCGTCACGTGTTTCCGCTCGTCATCGAACGTATCAAGCAATTCGCGCAAAAGCGCGTGGCGCTGGTCGGCGAAGCCGCGCACGTCATCCCGCCGATCGGCGCGCAAGGCCTCAACATGGGATTGCGCGACGCCGCCGACATTGCCGCCGTCGTGCGCGATGCGATTGCTTCAGGCGATGACCCCGGCGCGCCCGATGCATTGCGGCGTTACGGCACGGCGCGCCGCGCCGACGTGTTGAGCCGCACGTTTGCGATCGACGTTGCCAACCGCTCCCTCCTAAGCGATCTCCTGCCCGTGCAGTCGCTGCGGGCCGCGGGGCTGCATTTGATCGGCTCGGTCGGTCCGTTGCGGCGGTTTGCCATGCGCGAGGGGCTGGCGCCGTCCTGGCGCGCCGGCCGTCGTGCACCGTAAATTTGGATTCGGTCAAATCCGAGTTATCACAAGGGGTAATCCGGCGCTCTTGCGGCGGTGGATCAACGATGCCGGAAACGGGCACTAGCGCTATTCCCGATCATGGTCTATGCGAGATATCATGATCAAAGCGCGAACCGCCAAGTTCCAGATCGGGCAGATTGTGCGTCACCGGATTTTTTCCTTCCGGGGCGTGATCTTCGATATCGATCCGGAATTCAACAACACCGAGGAATGGTGGCTGTCGATCCCGGAGGACGTTCGCCCTCACAAGGACCAGCCGTTCTATCACCTGCTCGCGGAAAATTCGGAGTCCGAATACGTCGCCTATGTGTCGGAGCAGAACCTGTTGCCCGACGATTCCGGAGAGCCGATCCGTCACTCGCAGGTGTCGGAGATTTTCATCAAGGACAAGTCCGGTGGCTATCGCCCGCGCAATCCGTCGCTGAACTGAATCGAGCCGCTAGCCGTAACGAAAGGGCGCTCCCGGTGGAGCGCCCTTTTGTTTTGGTCTTACTTCGCGGCCGGAGTCGCCGGCGTGCCGCCGGCCGGCGGGTTCGCCTCGAGCCGCTTGCGCGCTTCGTCGGCGCGCTTCTGCAGCTCTTCCTGCAGCTTCTTCTGATTCTCCTCGAAGACCTTCGGATCGGTCGGCGGACCGTCATAGGCCTTGGCGAATTCGGCAAGCGGCAGCGGCAGCGTCAGCGGCGCGCCGTTGGCGTTGATGGCCTGCACCACGAGGTTCTGGCCCTTCTTCATGTTGGCCAGCAGCTCCGGCGTCGCCTCATAGTCGGACATGCAGCCATTGGCGAAGCAGATCACGTAGGGCGACTGCTGCGGCGGGTTGTTGTCAACGATGATCCGAGTTCCGTGCACGAGCTGCATGCCGAGCGGCAGCGTGACGCGCAGGATCTTCTTCGGCTCGCCTTCCGGCTCGATGATGACGGCGGCGACCACCGGCTGACCGGACTCGATGCGGCCATCCTTGCCGGTAAAGCACACCTGCTTGGCGTTGGCGTCCTGTCCCTTCAGGCAGAACTTCGTCCAGGGCGCGTAGATCAGCTGCACCTGTTCCTGCTGCGGCTGGCCGCCCTGTGCGGGAGCCTGCGCCTGGCCTTGCTGCGCGGGCTGGGCCTGCTGCGGGGCCGGCGCCGGGGCTTGAGCAGCGGGCGCCGGCGTAGCAGCCGGTGCTTTCGGGGCGGCCTTTTTCTTGGCGGGCGCCTTCGGGGCGGCCTCCGGTGCCTGGGCCTGCGCCGGCACAGCAAAAGGAACCGCCAATGCAGTCGCCGCCAGAAAGGCAAGAAGCCGCCCACGCGGCCCGACCGACGCGGCCAAGATACGGAAATTCATTGCGGAAAACCCTTTCTGAACGGGAGCGCCCGAAACCGTCTCATGGCGCCGTATCGCGCCGTTTTGCGGCGGCTGTCTCCTAGTCAATTGAGGCGGATACGTGACAGGTCCTGTCGCCTGCCCCAATCGCCCGCCTTCATACCGTGGCGGGCAGAAAGATCAATGGTGACAAGCCTGTTTGGTCTCGGCAATCCGACTATTCCGGGGTCTATGCTAAGACTCGCGCATCTGCCGGTTCGAATCAAATCGTGCGTGTCCATGTTAGCTTTTAGGCGCATTTCCGTAGTCGAAGCGACCCGGATTGCGCTTGCGTTGATCGTGGCGCTCGTGCTCGGCGCCCCCTGCTCCGCTGGCGAAAGCTATGCGCTCGCCATGCATGGCAAGCCGGCATTGCCGGCCGACTTCGACCATTTGCCCTGGTTCAATCCCGATGCGCCCAAGAGCGGACGGCTGGTGTGGGGTATTCTCGGCACGTTCGACAGCCTCAATCCGATGATCGTCAGGGGCATCGCCCCCCAGCAGGTACGGAGCTACAATTTCGAGCGCGGTTACGTGATCGAGAGCCTGATGGCGCGCGGCGAGGACGAGCCGTTCACGCTTTATGGCCTGCTCGCGAAGTCGGTCGAGACCGATGATGCGAGGGACTATGTCACCTTCCATCTCGATGAGCGCGCGCACTTCTCCGATGGCAAGCCGGTCACATCGGAAGACGTGTTGTTCTCATGGGAGCTGTTGCGGGATCATGGCCGGCCCAATCACCGGCAGTACTACTCCAAGGTCGCCAAGGCCGAAGCGCTCGATCGTCTCAGCGTGCGCTTCGACCTCACAGGGGCCAACGACCGCGAGCTGCCGCTGATCCTGGGCTTGATGTCGGTTTTGCCCAAGCACGCCGTCGACCCTGCCACATTCGAGGAGACGTCGCTGACGCCGCCGATCGGCTCGGGTCCCTATCGCATCTCTGCTGTGAAGCCCGGTGCCAGCATCACCTTCACCCGCGATCCCAACTATTGGGGGCGCGACTTGCCGATCAATCGGGGCCTTTTCAATTTCGATGAAATCCGGTTCGACTATTTCCGGGAGTCCAACAGTCAGTTCGAGGCGTTCAAGCGCGGCCTTTGCGACTTTCGCGCGGAGAGCGAGCCGTTGCGCTGGCACGACGGCTACGATTTCGCGGCAGCGAAAAATGGCGAGGTGATCCGCGATACCATCAAGAGCGGCCTGCCGCAGCCGACGGAATATCTCGTCTTCAACACGCGCCGTCCGGTGTTCTCCGACATCCGCGTGCGCCGCGCGCTGACGCTGTTGTTCGATTTCGAATGGATCAACAAGAATTACTTCTTCGGTCTCTATACCCGTAGCGGCGGCTATTTTCCGGGCTCGGAGCTGTCGGCCTATGCGCGGCCCGCGGATGAGCGCGAGCGCGAACTGCTGAAACCCTTTGCGTCCGATATCGCGCCCGATATTCTCGACGGCAGCTATCGTCTTCCCGTCGCCGACGGCTCGGGGCGCGATCGCGCCACGCTGCGCGAGGCGTTGAAGCTGCTGTCGGAGGCGGGTTACGATCTCGACGGCACAGTGCTTCGCCAGCGCGCAACCCACGCGCCGCTCACCTTCGAAATCCTGGTAACCACGCGCGATCAGGAGCGAATCGCGCTCGCCTATGCCGGCAATCTCAAGCGCGCCGGCATCGAGGCAAAAGTGCGCGCGGTCGATCCCGTGCAATTCGACCAGCGCCGTCTCGGCTATGAGTTCGACATGATCCAGAACCGCTGGGATCAATCGCTGTCGCCCGGCAATGAGCAATCTTTTTATTGGGGCAGCCAGGCCGCCGACACGCAGGGCACGCGCAATTACATGGGCGCAAAGGATCCCGCCATCGACGCCATGATCGCGGCATTGCTCGAAGCCCGTGATCATACGGGGTTCGTATCCGCGGTCCGCGCCCTCGATCGCGCGCTGATCTCGGGCTTCTACGCAATTCCCGTGCTTAACGCCGGCGACCAATGGATTGCCCGATGGAATCGGATAGAACGGCCCAGGACCACCCCGCTGGTCGGGTATCTGCCGGAAGGCTGGTGGCAACGGCAGGATGCGCCAGGGAAATAGAGACGGAGTGAACCAGACCGCGACATCGCCGACGCTCGACACGCTGTTTGGGCGCATCCTTGCGCGCAAGCCGCGCGAGCTGGCTTTGATCGATCCCGGCAACAAGCTTCGCATCACGGGCCAGACGGCGAAGCGTCTCACCTACGAACAGGCGGATCGCGCCATCGCGGCTCTCGCGGCGCACTTCGTCGACTCCGGATTGCCGGCGCATTCGGTGATCGCGCTTCAGTTGCCGAATACAGTCGAGCTTGCGCTGACCGTGCTAGCCGCACATCGGGCCGGCCTCGTGGTCGCGCTGTTTCCGCTGTTGTGGCGGCAGGCCGAGCTTGTCGCCGCGCTCAACCGCACCAGTGCGCGCGCGATCGTCACCTCGGCCAGGATCGATGGCGTGGCGCATTCCGAGCTCGCGATGAATGCCGCGGCCGAGGCGTTTTCGATCCGCCACGTGTTCGGCTTCGGCAGCGACCTGCCGGAGGGCATGGCCTCGCTCGACCAGGCGCTGGCACAGCCATCGCGCGCGACGCGACACGTGATCCAGGACGGACGCAAGGCCGCGATCATCTCCTTCGACGTGACGTCGGACGGCTTTCGCGCCGTCCCGCGCACACATCTGAGCCTGATCGCGGGCGGACTGGCATTGTCGTTGGAGAGCGACGTGCCGCAGGGCGCAACACTGATGTCGGCGTTTGCGCCGGCCTCGTTTGCCGGCCTCGCCTCCTCCGTCGTGACCTGGCTGCTGTCCGGCGGCACCCTCGCCATGCATCATCCCTTCGAGGCCGATGTGCTCGAGCAGGACATCAGGGAGCATCGCTGCGACACGCTGATCGCGCCGGCGCAGCTCGCGTTCCGCCTCGACGAACTCGACCTCGATGCGCGTCTGCCAGGCTTGCGCAACGTTATCGGCATGTGGCGCGCGCCCGAGCAGGTGACATCCAGCCCGCCATGGACGGCGCAACGCGCTTCGTTGACCGACGCCTACCTGTTCGGCGAGGCCGGATTGTTCGGCGCAAGGCGCACGTCCGACGATGGAACGCCGGCGCTGGTCAAACCCGGCCTGCACGGCGCGCCGCGCGAGCTGCCGGGCGCGTCGATATCAGGCGAAATCCTGCTGACGCCGAAGGGCACCCTCGGCTTGCGCGGCCCGATGGTCGCGGTCGCCGCCTATGCGCCTCCGGCGCCGCCCGCCGACTCCCTGACCCCGCAGACGCCGCGCGATTTCGTCGACACCGAATATGCGGCGCGGCTCGACCGCGCCACCGGCGCGATCGCCATCACGGCGCCGCCGTCGGGTGTCCTCGCCGTCGGTGGTTACCGTTTCCTGGCGCAGGACCTTCAGGAATGGAGCAAACGCCTCGGTCAGGGCGCGCTGCTGACGGCCTTGCCGGATCGGCTTAGCGGGCACCGGCTCGCCGGCCGCGCCCAGGATAACGCCCGCGCCCGCGACGCGCTCGCAGAGCTTGGCCTCAACCCGTTGATGGTGGAGGCGTTTCGGGATCGCTCGATCGTCGGCTGATGGGCCATTGACGGCGCATTAAGGCAGCGGCCTTACGGTTGGGCCCACCTCTCCTGCCCCGGGTTTGTTTGATGTCCCAGCAAGGGCCGATCCTGATCATCGGACACAACGGCCGGCCGGCTTTTGCCGCTGCGATCGACGAGGCCGGACTGTTTCCGGTCGTCGACGCCGACTGGAGCACGGCCGCGCGTGCGGCCTCGGACGTGCAGCCCGCGGCCATCGTCGCCGACATGACCGGCAGCGACGACGCGCGCTTTGCGGCGCTCGCGCAGCAGATCGGCCGGCGCAAACCCTACCTTCCCCTGATCGCGGTCGACCCCGAGGGCGAGCTTCCCGAGAATGCCCTTCCGCTGGCGCTGAGCGGCGGCAACTACGATCGCCTGATCCCCCGCCTGCGCGCGGCGCTGCGGGTCCGTGCGCTGAACACAACCGTGCTGCGCCGGCTGGCCGACGAGCCGCCCGATGCAACCAGGCTGATCGAGAACGATCCGGCGTTGCATGCGACAGTCCTGCTGATCGGGCGCGGTGGCTGCTTTCCGGCGCTGTCGGTCGCGCTCGGCGA
>Ga0070741_10013837_pt1 | contig 14130 bp, 8 predicted proteins | sample Coa_R1_4_FD_66440 | JGI IMG/M metagenome (GOLD analysis project Ga0070741, IMG submission 66440) | Surface soil microbial communities from Centralia Pennsylvania, which are recovering from an underground coalmine fire - Coalmine... | ecosystem: Environmental > Terrestrial > Soil > Unclassified ... | reverse complement strand
GTGCGCAACATCGCCGAGGTCACGACGGCCGTCGCGAAGGGCGACCTCTCGCGCAAGATCACGGTCGACGTGAAGGGCGAAATCCTCGAGCTCAAGAACACCATCAACACGATGGTCGACCAGTTGAACGGCTTCGCGGCCGAGGTCACGCGCGTGGCGCGCGAGGTCGGCACCGAAGGCAACCTCGGCGGTCAGGCACAGGTGCCGGGCGTGGCCGGTACGTGGAAGGACTTGACCGACAACGTGAACTCGATGGCGTCGAACCTGACGACGCAAGTGCGCAACATCGCCGAAGTCGCGACGGCCGTGGCGCGCGGCGACTTGTCGCGCAAGATCGCCGTCGACGCACAAGGCGAGATCCTCCAGCTCAAGGAGACCATCAACACGATGGTCGATCAGTTGAACGGCTTCGCCGCCGAAGTGACGCGTGTGGCGCGCGAGGTCGGCACCGAAGGCAAGCTCGGCGGCCAGGCGCAGGTGCCCGGCGTGGCCGGCACCTGGAAGGACCTGACCGACAACGTGAACTCGATGGCCTCGAACCTGACGACGCAGGTTCGCGGCATCGCGAAAGTCGTGACCGCAGTCGCGACAGGCGACCTCACGAAGAAGCTGACCGTGGAGGCGAAAGGCGAAATCGCCGAGCTCGCCGACACGATCAACAGCATGACGCAGACGCTCGCGATCTTCGCCGACCAGGTCACGACCGTGGCGCGCGAAGTCGGCGTCGAAGGCCGGCTCGGCGGACAAGCCAACGTTCCGGGCACGGCGGGTATCTGGGAAGATCTCACCGCAAACGTGAACCAGCTTGCGGCGAACCTCACGACCCAGGTGCGCGCCATCGCCGAAGTCGCGACCGCCGTGACGCAAGGCGACCTCACGCGGTCGATCCAGGTCGACGTGCGCGGCGAGCTCGCCGACCTCAAGAACAACATCAACTCGATGATCGGCACGCTGCGCGCGACGACCGAATCGAACCGCGAGCAGGACTGGCTCAAGACGAACCTCGCGAAGTTCAGCGGCATGATGCAGGGCCAGCGCGACCTGATCACGTTGGGACGCATGCTGCTCTCCGAACTCGCGCCGCTCGTCAACGCGCAGCAGGGCCTCATGTATGTCGTTGACCCCGACGAGCCCGGCCGCACGCCGCGCTTGCGCAAACTGATCGGCTACGCGGATTCGAGCGACACGACCGCGGGCCAAACGCTCGAGTTCGGCGAAGGACTCATTGGTCAATGCGCGGCACAGGCCGAGATCATTCTCATCGAAGGGCTCACGTCGGCGGCCGTCGGCAAGATCCGCTCGGGCCTCATCAACGCGGACCCGCGCAACGTCATCGTGCTGCCCGTGCTGTTCGAGCACCAAGTGAAGGCCGTGATCGAGCTCGCCTCGCTTTCGGAGTTCACGCAATCGCAGCGCTTGTTGCTGGAGCAGCTCTCGGGCAGCATCGGCATCGTGCTGTCGACGATCGAGGCGTCGATGCGCACCGAGCGCCTGCTCTCGCAGTCGCAGCAGCTCGCCGCAGAGCTGCAGTCGCAGCAGAAGGAATTGCAGCAGACGAACGAAGAAATCGCGCTGAAGGCCGCTCTGCTCGCCGAGCAGAAGGCCGAGGTCGAGCACAAGAACCAGCAGATCGAATACGCGCGCCGTGCGCTCGAGGAAAAAGCCGCCGAGCTCGCCCTCACCTCGCGCTACAAGTCCGAGTTCCTGGCGAACATGTCGCACGAGCTGCGCACGCCGCTCAACAGCATCCTGATCCTCGGCCAGCAGCTCGCGGAAAACCCGAACTCGAACCTGAGCGAGCGCGAAGTCGAGTTCGCAAAGACGATCCACGCCGCCGGCACCGACCTGCTGCACCTCATCAGCGACATTCTCGATTTGTCGAAGATCGAGTCCGGCACGGTCACCGTCGACAGCGAAGAAATCACGTTCGCGCATCTGCGCGAGAACATGGAGCGCGGCTTCCGGCACGAAGCGGAGCGGCGCAACCTCGAGTTCACGGTCGATTTCCCGGCGAGCATCGGCAATTCGTTCAACACCGATCCGAAGCGCTTGCAGCAGATTCTGAAGAACCTGCTGTCGAACGCGTTCAAGTTCACCGAGAGCGGCAGCGTGCGCCTCTCCGCGCGCATCGCGCACGATGGCTGGTCGCCGCCTCACGCCGTGCTCGATCGCGCGCCCGTCGTGATCGCTTTCGAAGTGACCGACACGGGCATCGGCATCTCGCCCGACAAACAGAAGATCGTGTTCGAGGCGTTCCAGCAAGCCGACGCCGGCACCGCGCGCAAGTACGGCGGCACCGGCCTCGGTCTCGCGATCAGCCGCGAAATCGCCGGCCTGCTCGGCGGCGAACTGCGGCTGCACAGCGCCGTCGGCAAAGGCAGCACGTTCACGCTGTACCTGCCGTTCAACTACGTCTCGGCGGAACCCGCCGAAACGCCGCAAGCCCGCCTGCAGCACCGCATGCGCATCGAGGAGCGCGCTGCGGCGACGATCGAACTCGTCGCCGACGATCGCGACAGCCTCGTCGAAGACCAGCCGACGCTGCTCATCGTCGAAGACGATCCGCGCTACGCGATGGTGCTGCGCGATCTCGCGCGCTCGCACGGCTTCAACGCCATCGTGGCCCAGCGCGGCGCCGACGCGCTGCGTCTCGCGCACGAGTATCAGCCGAGCGCGATCTCGCTCGACGTCTTCCTGCCCGACATGCTCGGCTGGGCCGTGCTCGCCCGGCTCAAGCAGGACATCGAAACGCGGCACATTCCGGTGCAGATCGTCACGATCGACGAAGAGCGGCACTCGAGCCTCGAGCGCGGCGCGTTCGGGTTCCTGGCCAAGCCGGCGAGCGCGGAAACGATCGGCGAGGCGCTTGAGCGCATCCGCCGCTACACGCTCGCCAAGACGAAAAAGTTGCTCGTCGTCGAGGACGACCAGCGCGAGCGGCAAAGCATCGTCGAGCTCATCAGCGACGAGGACGTCGAGATCGACTCGGCCGAGTCCGGCGCCGACGCGCTCGCCAAGCTCAATTCGCGCAACTACGACTGCGTCGTGCTCGATCTGCGCCTGCCCGACATGAGCGGCTTCGACCTGCTCGAGCACATCCAGGCCGAGCAGCGCATGCGCGAAGTGCCGATCATCGTGTTCACGGGCCGCGAGCTCAGCACCGAGGAGGATCGCCAGCTTCGCCGTGCGGCCAAGAGCGTCATCGTCAAGGGCGTCGAATCACCGGAGCGGCTGCTCGACGAAACGGCGCTCTTCCTGCACCGCGTCGTCGCCGACATGTCGCCCATGAAACAGAAGATCGTGCGCCGGCTGCACGAGTCCGACGACGCGCTGCGCAAGAAGCGCGTGCTCGTCGTCGACGACGACGTGCGAAACATCTTCGCACTGTCGAGCGTGCTCGAGCGGCACGGCATGGACGTGCTCACGGCCGGCACCGGCCAGGAGGCGATCGAAAAAGTCGCGCGCGACCGCGACATCGACCTTGTGCTCATGGACATCATGATGCCCGGCATGGACGGCTACGACACGATCCGCGCGATCCGCGCCACGCCGGAGTCGCGGGCGCTGCCGATCATCGCGCTGACGGCGAAGGCGATGAAAGGCGACCGTGAAAAGTGCCTCGAAGCCGGCGCTTCGGACTATCTCGCGAAACCCGTCGTCACGGATCAACTGCTCGGAGTGCTGCGCCAGTGGCTGCATCGTTGAGCGAAGCGCCCGCGGGGATCGCGACGGGTGTGGAACCCGTCAACATCCTCATGGTCGACGATCAGCCGTCGCGGCTGATGACGTACCGTGCGATCCTCGCCGACCTCAACGAGAACTTCGTCGAGGCGACCTCGGGCACCGACGCGCTCAAGCTGCTCATGACGCACGATTTCGCCGTCATCCTGCTCGACGTCAACATGCCGGGCATGGACGGCTTCGAAACCGCGAACCTGATCCATCAACACCCGCGCTTCGAAAACACGCCGATCATCTTCGTCACGGCCGTCAATGTCTCCGACCTCGACCGCATGCGCGGCTACCGGCTCGGCGCATTCGATTACGTGATGGTGCCGATCATCCCCGAGATCTTGCGCAGCAAGGTCATCGTGCTCGTCGAGCTCTACCGCAAGCGGCGCGATCTCGAGCTGGCCAACCGCAGCCTCGCCGCGGCGAACGAGGCGCTGCAGGTCGAGAAGGCGCGCGAGCTCGAGGCGCTCAACAATTCGCTGCGCGAAGCGAACCTCGAGCTCGCCAGCCGCAACGCCGAGCTGCGCGCGGAGATCGCCGAGCGCATGCGCGTGGAAGCGCGCCTGCTCGATCAAGATCACCGCAAGGACGAGTTCCTCGCCATGCTCGCGCACGAGCTGCGCAATCCGCTCGCCGCCGTGACCAATGCGGTCAATGCGTTCAAGCTCGCCTCGCCTGCGGCCAATCCCCTGCACGAGGCGATGTCGCGCCAGCTCGCCTTGCTCGTGCGGCTCATCGACGATCTGCTCGACGTCGCGCGCATCCGCCGCGGCAAGCTCGTGCTCAAGGACGGACCGACGACGCTCTACACGATCATCGACGCGGCGATCGAAACCGTCTGGCCGCAGATCGAAGCGAGCGGACACGTGCTCAACCAGCAGCGTTTCGCCGAGGACGTGCAGCTGCACGTCGACCACGACCGGCTCGCCCAGGTGTTCTCCAACCTGCTCAGCAATGCGGCCAAGTATTCCGATCCCGGCTCGGTCATCGAGATGACGCTGATGCAGAACACCGAGTGGATCGAAGTGTCGATCACCGATCGCGGCATCGGGTTGACGCTCGAGCAGCAGGCGTGGATCTTCGAGCTGTTCGCGCAAGTCGACACCACGCTCGAGCGCGCGCGCGGAGGCCTCGGCATCGGGCTCACGCTCGCCCGCAACATCGTCGAGATGCACGGCGGCGAGCTCACCGTGCGCAGCGACGGCCTCGGCTACGGCAGCCGTTTCACCGTGCGCCTGCCGTATACGGCGACGATCGCCCCCACCTCTCCGGACATGCCGGCCCCAGTGGCCGCCGCAGCCGCATGCCGCGCCCTGATCGTCGACGACAACCGCGATTCGGCGGACACGCTCGCGATGGTGCTGCAATGCTTCGGCCACACCGCGCAATGCGTATACAATTCTCATGAAGTCGTCGACGCGGTCGATACGTTCTCGCCCGACATCATCTTCCTCGATATCGGCATGCCGGGCCTGACCGGCTACGACGTCGCCCGTTTGCTGCGCGAGCACCCGAAGGCAAACACGCTCACGCTCGTCGCCCTGACCGGCTGGGGTCAATCCGAAGACAAGCGCCGCACCGCCGAGGCCGGTTTCGATCACCATCTCGTCAAACCCGCGAGCCCCGACGCGATCCAGCGCGTGTGCATGGACGTGCTCGCGCGCGAGCGCGCTCCGCGCGCCTGATCCGCAGCATCCTGCACGGCCGCGAGCAGGCCGGACCGTGCGAAACGCGAAAACCTCCGCGTCACCGCACCCGCGCGCCACACCTGCCGGCCCGCACGCCGCGACCGCGCCGCGGCACGATGCTTGCTCGCCAACGATGCTGCGATTTATACATTTTCTCATTCATCCGCAGCGTAAAATTGCCGTTACGGTGAAGACACATCCATGACGAAGGAACAGCGACAGAGAATCGATCCCGGCACGGGCGGCGAACGCCGCGCGCCGAAACCCGACGCGCCGCACCAAGGCGCGCAATCGACGCGCCCCGGCGAGACGGACACCGACCGTGCGAATCTCGGCGAGCGCGACGATGCCGCCAATCCGCAGGACGGCGGGCATTAGGCGAGACCGTCGGAGCAATGCTGCAACGAGGAGAGTGCAATGGAAAAGGTCAGTGACGTGATGACTCGCGACGTGTGTATCGTGAGCCCCAATCAAAGCATCCGCGAAGCCGCCAACACGATGGCGGACGCCGACGTGGGCAGTCTGCCGGTCGGTGAAAACGACAAGCTGATCGGCATGATCACCGATCGCGACATCGTGCTGCGCGCCGTAGCCGAAGGCCGCGACCCCAATACGCAGGTGCGCGACGTGATGACCGAGCGCATCCAATACTGCTACGACGACGAGGACATCGATGCAGTGGCGCGCAACATGGCCGATCTCGGCGTGCGCCGCCTGCCCGTCGTGAACCGCGAGAAGCGCCTCGTGGGCATCGTCGCGCTGAGCAACATCGGCAAGTGCAGCGATCCCAAGACGAAGAACGCGTTCCTCGACGGCGTGGCGGCCCCGCACTAATCAATCCCGCACCAATCAATCGGGAAGCCGCTTGAGCTTGCGCAGATCCGCGACGAAGGCGGCATATGCCTCCGCATAGCCGCCGCCGATGCGGCTGCGCAGGACGGCGGCGGGATGCACGGTTGCGAGACACCAGCGCCCGTCGTCGCTCTTGATCCATCGTCCGCGCTGAGCGGTGAGCTTGAACGTCGCGCCGAAAACGACGCGCGCAGCGAGCGCGCCGAGGCACACGACGTAGCGCGGATCGACACGCTCGAGTTCGCCTTCGAGCCACCGCAGGCAAGCGGCGATCTCGGCTGCGTTCGCGCGCTTGTGCAGGCGCCTCTTGCCGCGCAGCTCGAACTTGAAATGCTTGATGACGTTCGTGACGTACACGTCTTCGCGCGCGACGCCGACCTCGATCAAGGCATCGTCGAGCAGTTTTCCTGCGGGACCGACGAAGGGATGACCGCTCAGGTCCTCGCGGTCGCCGGCTTGCTCGCCGATCACGAAGATGCGCGCCGTCTCCGGGCCTTCGCCGAACACGGTTTGTGTCGCATTTTCCCAAAGTGGACACGCGCGGCATCGGCGCGCAGAACGCCGCAGCGCCGTCAACGAGACCGGCGCTCGTGCGGGCATGAGATGAGCGATGTCGCAGCCGGGAGGACGGCGGGTTCCTGGACGGTAGTCGCCTCCCGGCAGGACATCACGAAAGCGGTATCAGCGCCGCTGCACGGCGGCCGGGTTGTCGCGCGTGCATTCCTTGTACTCTTGCCACGTCACCTTGTGGTCCTGGTTCTTGTCGCACCGCGCGAAGTTCTGCGACAGCCAGGGATCCGCACCGACGTCGAGCTCGGCCAGATATCCTTTGTTGCCGTGATCGATGCTGTGGAAATACTCCTTCTGGCGCTTGCCCAGGTTCGGATCCTGCTGCATGCGATTCGGCGTGTCCGACTCGTCGCGCAGCTGCGTTTCGGTAGGCGCAGGACTCGTTTGCGCGTAGGCGATCGACGCGAACATCACGAGCCCCAGGGCTCCCAGTTGTGTCCGTTTCATGTTTGACCTCCTTGTTGCCTTACTACCGCTTCGAGGCAGGTAGCATGCCAAAGCGGTCGTCGCCAGGGCTGCCGTTCCGCGACCGCGAACTGCCGCGCTCGTGCACGGCGCGCGCGAAGGCAAATTGCCCAACCGCTCTCGGGGCACGATGTATTTTGCAATCGGGCGACCAACGCGCGGTGGCGAACACAGCGTGCGCAGGCGTTCGCCGCGGTGGCACGGTCGTTGCGACCGGTTTGCGCGGCATCGACGCATCGAACGAATTTCGAGGAGGCCACCATGCCACGCGGCGACAAGAGTTCCTACACGAGCAAACAGAAGCGGCAAGCCGAACACATCGAAGAGGGCTACAAGAAACGCGGCGTGTCGGCCAAAACCGCCGCGAAACGCGCGTGGGCGACTGTCAACAAGGAAACGGGCGGCGGCAAGAAAAAGAGCGCGGGGAAAAAACGCGCGGCCGCCAAGAAGCGTTCCGGAGCACGCAAAAAGACGCCGTCCAAGCGTGGGGCGAAGAAGAGTACACGGTCGAGGAAGTCTTCGCGCTGAATGTTTTGCTCGCGGGCGCGGCCGGTCATGCAGGCTGCAACTCTTGACCGGTTCGTGGCGATAGGCGCATCCTTCGGCTAGACACAAGACTGATCCAGGGACGGTTTTGTTGTCCGACCAGGGGTGGAATCGGTCATAGGGGTAACGATCGACCAAGAGCGCGCCGCATCCAGCGGCGCCGCCGTCGTTTTTCATATCCGGGGAACTGCAAAATGAAACGTATGCTGTTCGGAATGTCTCTGTCCGTCGCTGCCGCGTGTGCACTGGCGCAGAATCCATCGGACGTGCCGGTCGGTCCGGTAACCGCTCCGACGCCAGTACCGAGGCAGGCGCCCGTCGAGACGTCGATGGGACGCGCGCAAAGCGCCACGTTCGACGTACGCGACCTGCCGCAAACGCGGCCAGAACAAGTCGAGCGTCCGGAACTCGAAGAGCCCGAGCCGAACCCGGTCCTGCTGCCTGGCGGTCCCACGACCTCGGCGCCGATAGGCGTGCCGGGCCCGACGGCCCCCGCTCCCGCGCCGATCGCGAACTTCAATGGACTCGATTTCGCCACCTGGGGTGCCGGGCATCCGCCCGACACGAACGGCGACGTCGGCCCAACGTATTACATCCAGACGATCAACACGTCGATCGGCATCTACAACAAGAGCGGCGCGCAGGTGGCGGCGTTCACGTTCAACACCTTCATGAGCCAAGGGCATTTCGGCAATCTTTGCGATACGAACAATTTCGGCGATCCCGTCGTCCTCTACGATTCGTTCGAAGATCGCTGGGTCATCACCGATTTCGCATTCCAGATCGACGGTGGCGGCAACATCATCAATCCCCCGGGCGAGTTCCAGTGCTTCGCCGTGTCGAAGTCCGGCGATCCCGTGAGCGGAGGCTGGAATTTTTACTCGGTGAAAATAGCCGGCGGACTCGGCGACTATCCGAAGTTCGGTATCTGGACCGACGGCATCTACATGTCGGCGAACGTATTCGGCTACGCGGCCGGCGCTTCCTTCCAGAACCCACGCGTGTACGCCTTCAACAAAGCCCAGATGTACGCCGGCGCTCCGACTGTGCAGATCCTGTCGTTCAATGCGCCCGCGGCGGATTTCACCCTATTGCCGAGCAATGCGCGCTTGCAGACCGGCACTCCACCGCCCGGAACGCCGGCATATTTCGTCTCGACGTGGCAGTTCCTCAACGCGTTGTCGGTATACAAATTCCACGTCGACTGGCAACACATCTCGCTTTCGACGTTCACGGGACCGGACACGCCGCTTGCTGCCACGAGCTGGCCGAACGCCTCGGTGGCGAATGCCGCGTCGCTCGGAGGCAACAGCCTGGATGTGCTGCAGATCCGCGCGATGATGCAGAATCAGTACACGAATTTCGGAGGCGTGGAATCCTTGTGGACCACGCACACCGTGCGCCGCCAGAACACGACGGGCTTCGCCGCACCGCGCTGGTACCAAGTCGATGTCACTGGCGGCACGGTGGCGGCGAATTTGCCGCAAGCTACGACCTGGGACCCGGATGGTGCGAACGTGACCAACCGGTTTGCGCCGAGCCTCGCCATCGATCGCGCGGGCGACATGGCGCTCGGCTACTCGACGTCCGACAGTACGACCAAACCGGCGATCAAGTACGCCGGCCGGCTCGCTGGCGATCCGGTCAACACATTCAGCCAGACCGAGCAGCTGCTGATGCAAGGCACCGGCACACAGACCGGCAACTGCGGCACATCCACTTGCATTCGTTGGGGCGATTACAGCGCCATGACGCTCGATCCCGATGGCTGCACGTTCTGGTACACCAACGAGTACTACTCCGTCGACGGCTTGGCGTTCCTGACTCGCGTCGGCTCGTTCTCCTATCCGTCGTGCACCCCGGTTGGAGCTGGCGGTACGGTCACCGGCACCGTGACGCAGGGCGCGAGCGGCCCGCCCTTGACGGGCGCGACCGTGACGCTCGGCAGCCGCACGACGACGACGGATGGCAGCGGCAACTATTCGTTCTCCGTTCCCGCCGGAACCTACCCGAGCATGACGGCGACCTTTCCCGGTTGCAGCCCGGCTTCCGCAACCAGTATCGCCGTCACCGACGGCAACGCGACAACCCAGAATTTCGCACTGTCCACGGCGCCGAGCGGTGCCTGTCTCACAGATACGTCGCAAACCGATTTCCAAGCGGGTGTGCCCAACAATGTCGACCTCAATGCCAGTCCCGGCGACGTGGTGCTCGCAAAACCGAGCCTCGACCAGCAAAACACGACCCTTGGCAACAGTGGCGTCGGCATCACGACGACGACGTGGGCCGGGCAGACGTTCACGCCGTCAGTCACGGGCTTGCTGACGAAAGTCGACATCAACCTCTTCTGCTCCGGTTGCACGGGAACAACGCCGAACTTGACGCTCAGTGTGCGCGCCACGAGCGGCGGTCTGCCGACCGGTGCCGATCTGGCGACCGCGACGGTCACGGGCTTCGGCAGCGGTTCGGCAGTGTTCTACACGGCGACGTTCGGTTCGCCGGCAACCCTAACCGCGGGTACGCAATACGCACTCGTCATCCGGCCCACGGTGAATCCCTCCCCCGGGACCTACGCTCTGACACGCAGCGGGACCTCGACTGCGGGGTCGGACGTATATCCCGGCGGCACGCGAGTTGCCGGCGCGACGTCCGGCACGGTGTGGAGCATCCCGCTGACAGGCGGCGTGAGCACCGATGCGGGATTCCGCACGTACATGGATAGCGGATTCGGCGCCTCGGGCGATTTCATCTCGTCTATCAAAGACGCCAACCCTGCGTCGGGATATGCGGCGACCTGGAGCACACTCTCGTGGACGGCCAGCACACCCGCGAACACATCGCTCAAGTTCCAGGTGGCTGCCAGCAATTCCGTTTTTGGGCCATTCAACTTCGTCGGACCCGACGGTACGCCAGCGACGTTCTACACGACCAGCGGTGGGGATCTCAGCCAATTCAACACCTACCAATATCTGGAATATCGCGCGTATCTCGCGACGAGCGACAGCACGCAAACACCGACGCTCAATGACGTCACCGTTTGCTTCCAAGACAACTGCATACCGCCTTCGACGCCGACCATATCGGCGGAAAGCGCGACGGAGTTCTGCGCCGGCGGCAGCGTCGCGCTGGACTCGTCGGTGAGCCCGAACGGCTACCAGTGGTCCTTGAACGGCAACCCGATCAGCAACGCGACGGGACAGCAATACATTGCCACGGCAGCAGGCGACTACACCGATACGGTCACGAACAATCTCGGCTGCACGAGCGCAGCTTCCTCGCCGATCACGGTGACCGTCGATCAGCCGCCGGCCACGCCGACGATCAGCGCCGACACCAACGGCACGGGCACGCAAGATCAAGCCTGCCCGGAGGTTCCTCTCACCTTGAACGCTAACGGTGCAACGGGCGCAACTTCGTACCAATGGTACCAAGACAACAACTTGATCAACGGGGCCAATGGCCAAACCTATCAAGCGACGGGCGCAGGCACGTACTATGTGAGCGCGTCGAGCGCGAACGCCTGCCTCACGCCGCAATCTGCGGGCTACATCGTGCAGAACCCGACGCCGCACTCGCCGTTCGTCAGCTTCCGCAATCAGGATTCGAGCGTAACCACACTCGCGATCTGCCAGGGCAGCAGCCAGATCATCGATTCGGATAGCGCCACCGGCATCCAGTGGTACAAGGACGGTGTCGCCATTCCGGGAGCCAACTCGCAAAGCTACACCGCGACGCAGGCAGGCGTTTACACCGCGCAGCTCGACGCGCTCGGCTGTCACAGCCAGTTCGGCCGCAACGTCACAATCACCGTGGACTCGATGCCGAGCACACCGACGGTCACCGGCGAGACAAACGGCACGGGCACGCAGGACCAGGCCTGCCCCGAACAGCCGCTGACACTCGACGCCTCCTCGACCGGCGCGCAGTCGTACACGTGGTATTCCGACAACGCACCGTTCCCCAACGAGAGCACCTCGCAACTCGTTGTGACTGCGGTCGGCAACATCAGCGTCACGGCGACGAATGGCAGCTGCACGACGCCGCGTTCGGCGACCTACGTCGTGCAGAACCCGACGCCGCATTCGCCGTTCATCAGCTTCCGCAACCAGAACTCGAGCGTGACGTCGCTGCCGATCGCGCAGGGAGCGACTCAGATCATCGATTCCGACAGCGCCACGGGTATCCAGTGGTACAAGGACAGCGTCGCCATTCCGGGTGCAGGCAACCAAAGCTACACCGCCTCCCAAGGCGGCATCTACACGGCACAGCTCAACGCACTCGGCTGCCATAGCCAATTCGGACGCGACGTGAGCCTCTCGTCCATCGGGTTGACGATGACCGACAACCGCACGAACACGGAAACCGGCGAGTCGGTGAACTACATCATCGAGGTGAGCAACCCGAGCGGATCCGGCACGCTCAACCCGACCATCACCGATGCGCTGCCGTCGGGAGCGGTGAACGGCAATTGGACCTGCATCGCATTCGGTGGTGCGGCTTGCGCCAGCGGCGTCGGCAACACGCTGAGCGACACCGCCACGCTGCCCGGTGGTGGCGAGGTGGCCTACGTCTACTCGGCGACCGTCCTCACCGGGAATGCGAGCGACCTGTTCGTCAACTCCGCCAATGTGACGTTCGGCAGCGGCACGCCCGGCACCTACGCGAGTGCGACGGACAGCGATCTCGTCCATATCTTCATCGACGGCTTCGAAGGCACGCTGCTCATGCGTCCGACCGATGTCGGCACGGGAACCAACTACGTCGCCGCGACCTTGCGCGTCGATGCGAATCTGCAGGGGACGCTGAGCTTGGTGCCGACGCCCGTAGCTGTCGGCCGCGATGCGAACGGGAAGCAACTGTTCACGCTCGAACTCGCGCGCTTCGACAAGGACATCGTCTTGCGCGCGGTGACGAAAGATGCCAAAGGTCTCGATCAGCGGTCCGATTGGCAGACCGTGAATTTGGATCAGCATCTGCTGAATTTCGCATGGCAGACGACGTCCCCGAGCAGCAGCGGTTATCTCAAGGTCGGCAACCAGAGCGCACCGTCACTGCTTGGCGCGGGTGCGGCGAGCAATGTGCTGACTCAACTTTGGGTGGTCGTGCAAAACTCGGTGCCGTGGCTCGTGGTGGTCACGAACTGAAAGCCCACCCGTTAGCCTGCATTCTAGAGCCCGGCATGTCCGGGCTCTTTTTTTTGCACTCGATGGCAGGATCGAGGTTCCCGCCGTTCGACTATGTACCGGTGCGACTACTGTTCGCCCGGGGGCATGTTTTGCATGCACAAGCTCACTTCGGCTTGCGTCAGGCGTCCGTCGGAGTTCGTGTCGCATTTTTGGAAATTCGCCGACAGGAAGCGGTTCGACGCGACATCGGCCTCGCTGAGGTAGCCCTTGCGCGCGGTGTCGAGCGTCGTGAACGCCTGCGTCGCCGCGTTGTTCATGCCGATAACTTGACCGTTCGCTCCGACCTGACCGTTCGCGGAGATGCCGGGAACGGCTTGGTTCTGCGGCGTGATGGCACCGATCGGCGCGTTTGTGTTTGTGCCGGTGTTCGGCTGCGGAAGCGTACTGCTTGCGGCATTCGGATTGGACGCCGGCGTGTTGGGATTCGTATTGCCGATCGCGCCCGGTGATGCCGCAGTTGGGTTGGTGATCGGGCTCGAATTCGGATTGGGATTGGGATTCGAATTCGGGTTGTATCCGGGCGCATTCGCTTGCTGCGAATTGTCCGTGGTGGTGCCGGCTCCCGATTGCGAACCGGTCGTCCCGGAAGTCGTTCCGGTATTTCCGCCGGTGCTTCCGCCACCCGTGCTCTGCGCCCATGTGCCACCCGCCGCGGCGAGCGCGAGCGTGGCGGCCATCAATGTTGTGATCCTTCGATTCATGATCGTGCTCCTTCGTCCGGCTGATCTCAAAGATGCGTGAAAAGATAGACGAGCACGAGCACGCCCGCAGGAACCCCCAGCAACCACGCGAGAAAATACTTGCCCATGACATCCTCCTTGGCTAGTTGGTTGCAATCCGGCCGGCTTTGCGTCGAAAACCGTCCTTGCTCAGGTGTAGCAATCAACGTGCCTTCGGGACACACGCGGGATCGTTTTCTAACGTGGAGATTTCCAAATCCAGAATTGCACAAATCGGGAGAGCGGCAATTCTTGCAAATCGCGCCGCGGAGCGAAGCCATCCATGCAATTTGAAATGTGCGCTATCGCACAAACGTGATGGCACCGCTCGCTCCGCCTTGGCACGGCCCTTGCGATTTCTCCTCCCGCAGG